>Ga0209345_10002384_pt1 | contig 20813 bp, 19 predicted proteins | sample Cruoilmetagenom7_FD_187294 | JGI IMG/M metagenome (GOLD analysis project Ga0209345, IMG submission 187294) | Oil polluted marine microbial communities from Coal Oil Point, Santa Barbara, California, USA - Sample 7 (SPAdes) (version 2) | ecosystem: Environmental > Aquatic > Marine > Oil seeps ... | reverse complement strand
TCGGTCGCAAACTCCCTCAAACAATCTGCAATTTTCAGCTTCACTCACTAAGAATCTTTATCAAAATGAATCAAGAAGGTTCGTCAAAGATCATTCAAGTCATATTCCGACCAACTGCACAGGTCGAATTATTTGAGAGCTTTGTGCTTGAATTAATCGGCCACAGACAGACACAGACTATCTTTTCTCCCGACACATGCAGAGGAACTCGAAAAGTAAGAATATCTCAGAGCTTAAAATAGATTTTATGCATCTGCAATGTACTTGACAGGCAAGGTTAGCTCCTTTACAATTATTCGTAAAAAAAGCGAGTTCTTTTCAATCAACTTTCTGCCTTAACCCCTAGCGGGAGAGAGGATGGTGATTATTACTGCGGTTAAGATACTAGGGCGGAACAACTTACCTCTCCTGGGGGTGAGGGTTAGGGCGTAAAGTGTAAACCTAGAAATGAAGGATGCCAGAATCTTTCCCAAAATTTATTCAAATTAGTTCTTCCTCTAACCGCACAGCTCGAAACTTTTTAATAAGAGGTGACGAAGTATGAAAAAAGAAAGAACAAAGCCTGAAAGACGATTTGAACCATGCCCGACAACTAAAACCATCTCTGGTGTGCCGATAAATAAATTGTACAGCCCGGAAAACACAGAGGAAATAGATTACCAACGTGATTTGGGCAATCCCGGAGAGTATCCTTTTACAAGGGGTATTTGGGGAGACATGTATCGTGGAAAATTATGGACGAAGCGTGTATTTTCAGGGCTTGGCTTGCCTTCGGACACAAATAAGAGATGGAAATATCTAATCCAGCACGGAGAAACAGGACTGTATTGGCAGTCAGATGCACCCACAGGTCACGGCTTGGATGCCGATCATCCCTTAGGAGAATATAACGCCGGTGTTACGGGAATATCGTTCTCAATGCTCAAGGACTTCTACGATTACTTCGATGGGATATCACCGGAAGACATTAGTTTATCACAGAATACGCCTACCATGGCAGGACCGGTTATTTATGCTGGTTTTATTACCTATGCGGAGGATATGGGGTATGAACTAAAAAAACTGAGTGGCTCGTTCATCAATGAATACCTCTTCTCTGCTCTTACAATGTTCAATGTTGGGCATTTTCCTGAGGAGTTAAGTGTAAAATTATCCACTGACGTCATAGAGCATTCCATAAAACAGACGCCCAAGTTGCACCCCCTCGCACCAAATCCTTATAACTTAGCCGATTATGGTGCAAATGTAGCTCAGGAGATAGCATTTACCGTGGGCATAATCCGTGAATACATAGACCGCATGATTGCCCGTGGCTATAACATAGACGAGTTTGCACCTCGCGTGAATGTTTTTGGCTGCTCTTGTGATATAGACTTCTTCGAGGAGATAGGGAAATTCAGGGCTACGAGGAGGTTATGGGCGAAGTTGATGAAGGAAAAATATGGAGCGAAGGACGCTAAGTCCATGCGGATTTATTTGTCTGCCCATACTGAAGGGGATTCTCTCACCGTGGTGCAGCCTGTGAATAACATAATTAGAATAACCCTGCAATCCTTAGCCTGCGTCTTAGGAGGTCTTCAATCCTTTGACCCTTGTGGATACGGGGAACCTCATCACCTTTTGACGGAAGCAGAGGCGCTAACTTGTTTGAACCTCCATCATATTCTCTCCCATGAAACCGGTGTAGCTGCTACTGCAGACCCCTTAGGTGGCTCGTACTACGTTGAATGGCTGACATCGAAGATAGAGGAAGATATGTGGAAATTAGTGGATGAGATAGAGAGAATGGGTGGCGCCCTGAAAGCGATAGGATGGATGCGTGAGAAGTTAGAAAAAGAATCAGCGAAAAGGCAGGAGGAACTAGAAACTAAGGATAGATACGTAGTGGGGGTAAATGAGTTCATAGTGCCAAAGGAACAAGAAGTAAAAATAGATATGGATAAATACAGACCCGCGGGGGAACAAATAAAAATAGCAGAAGAAAGAGCAAGGCAAGTAAGGAATTTCAAAATGGAAAGAGATAAGAAGACGACAAAAAATGCCTTAGAAAACCTCAGAAGCGAAGCAGAGAAGGGAGAAAAGCATAACCTTATTCCAGCGATAAAAAAAGCGCTTAGAGCTGACGCCACTTTGGGTGAGATTATTGGCGTAATACGCATGGCAAATGGATACGATTATGACCCCTATAAAATGATAGATTATCCTTTTTAAGAGAAGGGGCATTGATACGGAGGTGAAAAAGTGGAGAGAAAAATACGTGTGTTGGCAGGAGCGCCTGGACTTGATTGCCATGATCGTGGACTATTATACGTATCATCGGAATTACGAGCAGCAGGCGTAGAAGTGATATATATAGGTACTTTTCATACAGTTGAAGAAATTGTGAACGCTGCGATAGATGAAGATGTTGACGGCATCGTTTTGAGCTATCTCAATGACGACCTCTATATGATTTACTTCCCTAAAGTAATGGAGTTATTGAAGGAAAAAGACGCTCATGACATATGCGTGTTTTGTGGTGGGAGAATAGAGGAAGAAAACAAGCCGGTATTGGAGAAAATAGGAATAACAGGTTTTTTTGGACAGGGGACACCGGGAGAAGTGATTGTTGACCATATCATAGAGCGAATAAAAAGGGAAAGAAGGTGTTCTTGATAAGACACATACGATTTGGATGAAAACTGCACGTGATCCGTTTAATGTAGATTATTTTGTAGAATGCATTGAGGAACACTACCCCAAATGGAATCCTCCGATCGTAACCTTTATTTCAAAAAGAGGGGCAACTCCATTTCAGGTTCTGGTATCAACCCTTCTTTCCCTGAGGACCAAGGATGAGGTAACTGCAAAGGCGTGTGAGAGGCTTTTTGAGGTTGCGCGAACGCCGCGGGAAATCCTGGGCCTTGACGAAGATGAAATAAAGAAGCTTATCTATCCTGTAGGATTTTATCCAACTAAGGCAAAAAGGCTAAAGGAGATCAGCCGGATTTTAATGGCAGAGTATGACAGTAAGGTACCTGATGAAATTGATGAATTGTTGAAATTACCCGGTGTTGGCCGAAAAACGGCAAATCTGGTTCTTATTGAGGGATATAAAAAGGATGCAATCTGCGTTGATACTCATGTACACAGAATCAGCAACAGGGTGGGGTATGTGGAGACAAAAACGCCGGATGACACGGAATTTGCTCTGAGAAAGAAACTCCCTATAAGGCACTGGCTTAGGTATAATGAACTTCTCGTTGCATTCGGACAAGTTGTTTGCAGACCGGTCTCTCCTTTTTGCAGTAAATGTCCTGTTGAGAGGGTGTGTCCAAAAAAAGCGGTCAAAAAATCACGTTAGGGACGGGGACGAAACAACTTCCCCATTTGTGCATCTCATCTTCAGGCCATATTTGCCCGATCTTCAAACACAAAATCCTCAAAATAGTTCGACCATTCTTGCGGTTTTGCGTTTTCAGATCGAACAAATCCAACCTAAATCTGAGCGCCAACTTGAGGAAGTTATTTCGTCCCCGTCCCTTACCGGAAAAACGCTTATGACTGTAGCAAAATTGAGTCAGGTCGATCTTTTTTATCGTGAGGTAGGCGCAGGACCGCCATGTCTTGTGATGCATGGCGGGCTCGGACTGGATCATACCTGCTTGCATCCGTGGCTCGACCCGCTCGGCAGGGTTCTACACCTGGTATACTACGATCATCGGTGCAACGGTCGTTCTGGCAGACCACCGATCAACACCCTTACCTTTCCTCAGCTCTGTGAGGATGCTGACGCGTTACGTGAACATCTGGGCTTTGACAGAATCGCCGTAATGGGGCATTCCTTTGGCGGCTTCATAGGGCTTGAATATGCGTTGAGATATCCCCAACACCTAAGTCATTTGATACTCGCCGACACATCTCCATCGCTCAAGTACGGTAAAGAGATATTGGCCAATGCGCTTCAGAAATGTTACAGCAACGACATAATAGCTATGCTCTATGCGCCGCCGCCTGCAAATGATGCCGAGATGAAACGTAACTTTCGCACCATACTTCCTCTTTACTTTCATACCTACAATGCTAAGCTTGCCGATATCGTATTTACTAAAACCACTTGGAGCGCTGAGGCTTGCAGACAGTCTCAACTCCTAATGGCTGAATATGATGTCTCCAAAAAGCTGAACGAAATTCGTGTTCCCACCCTTATCATCGCAGGAAAGGATGACTTCATATGTCCGGTATCCCAAGCCAACCTGATTCACAGGGGAATCCCCAACTCAGATTTATTGATTATTGAGCAAGCCGGTCATTTCCCGTATGTTGAACGGCCTGACGCTTTCTTTAATCCGGTTTTGCAATGGGTAAGAGATCATTAATATATACTGTGCAGTTTAGCAGGTTTACCGCTTGCCGCAATCCCGTCGATTGAATTGTCATAGAATACTTCAACACACTTGGTTTGTGTAACTGCACAGGTCGAAAAATATCTGCCTGTGCAGTCACTCAACAATAGCGCCTATGACTTGAATAATCTTTTCCTCACAGCTTGATTCATTTTGAAGATTCTAAGTTCGCTGCGCTAAATTGCAGATAACTCGGTCGCAAACTTCCTCAAACAATCTGCAATTTTTGGCTTCACTCACTAAGAATCTTTCTCAAAATGAATCAAGAAGGTTCGTCAAAGATCATTCAAGTCATATTCCGACCAACTGCACAGGTGGAAAAATATTGACGGAGATGGGTAATTATGCTATCAGCTACCTACAAAAATTATTTTGCAGGTATAGATTTTCAGATATTTAATTTCACAAGGCCAGAGGAAGGAATTCGAGTAAGTCGTACATTTAGTACGTCGTGGAGGATTCCGACCGATAACGCCGTGAAAGTTAATATGTGGAAATCTATAGCTGCTGATCTGTACAAGGGTAAGGTATAAAAGACGGTCGGTGTACTTATCAGTGTATGGGGTGATCGAGGGGATGAGAGGATACACTTCTCTCAAATCATGTTATTTTTTCAAGAGAGGTGGCAGATATTATGAGAAAGTTTGTTATGATATGGATTTTAATTACTTTTTTTCCTGTCTGGGTAATACTTGCCCAAACAGGGCCGGCAAACGCCGCATATCAGGATGAAGTCTCTGCAGCGCTGAAAAAAAAGATGGAGGAGTTGACGGAAACTGTTGGCGAGCTGCAACATAAACTTGAAGCACAGGGCTCATCACTGGACGTGATAGCCAAGTGTGCGATAAAACACCGTATAAAAGTAGGTTTACGTTTGCAGGCCTGGTACCAGTATTTAGAAGAAGGGAAGGCAGACCACAGCAAAGAATTAAATGACTTCATGTTGAGAAGAGCTTACTTTTATGTTAAAGGCCAGGCGACCTCAAGAGCCGGGTTTTTCGCACATCTTGCTGCTGACAGGATTGGTCAGGATGGTCTGGACAAACCTTCCGTGGGGTTGGGTAGCGGCCTTGCAGTCCGTGATGCATGGGTTAATTATAGATTCGATGATGCCTGTGTCTTCCAATTGGGAAGGATGTATATACCCTTCACCAGATTTTTCGGCACTGAATCAACTTTTGGCCTCCTTACCTTAGATCTTCCTTTTACCCAGGGAGGAGTTCGAGGCGCACCGTTCTTTACCAGCAAGGTGGGACGCGACGACGGCCTGGTCGTGTGGGGCAATCCCCTTGACGGCAAGATACAGTATCGCCTGGGCATATCTGAGGGGGTGGAAAGTGGCGCTGAAAACCCGGATGACAAACTAAGGTTTACCGGAAGGTTCTCCATCAACTTTTTAGAGCCTGAGACCTCATGGTTTAACAAGGGGACTTACCTTGGCAAGAAAAAGGTACTGGCGATCGGCGTAGGCTACGATTACCAGCCGGATCTCGTATTAGGAAACAGGGACGACCAAAACAATGAGGCCTGGACTGCAGATGTCTTCTTTGATAGCCCCATAGGGGGGGGAGCAGTGACAGCGGAAGCGTCCTACGTTAATCTGAAAAACTCCACGCAAGATCTTCATACAAACAAGTTTAGCTATCTTTTAAAGGGCGGAGATGCTCAAATCTATTATTTACAGGCAGGATATCTCTTTCCAGGGCAAATCGGCCCAGGCAGAATCCAGCCGTATGTTCGTTATGAGCATATTGATGTAAAAGATGCGCCGGACACATACTTTCCATGTGCGGGAGTAAATTACTACATCAAGGGCCATAGCGCCAAGTTCACGCTCGATTGGACCTTGATTCATCAAAAGAAGGAGATTAATGGTTTGACAGGTCAGTTTAGCGGAGATAAGAATCAGAAACTGGTCACATTCCAGTTTGCGGTTGGGTTTTGACAACACTGCTTTACATGTATAGTTACTCTTGAGCGGCTTTCCCCGGCCGCTCAAAAGGCTTGAGGGCTGATAGGTCGGAATCGCCATTACTCCTCCTTCCAATATTGTCTATAGATTTTCATATATTAACTTTCACAGCGTTATCGGTCGGAATCCTCGACGACGTACTAAATGTACGACTTACTCGGATTCCTCCCTCTGGCCTTGTGAAATTAAATATCTAAAAACCTATAATATCGAACAAATCTAACCCAAATCTGAGCGCCCAAATGCAATATTTGTCCCATAACAGGCCCTAAGCCCAGAAGAAGGGAGCCATATGGTAAAAGAGATTCTTCCGCTTATTACTAAGCCTAGCCGCTATATGGGGAATGAGGTCAATTCCATCCGTAAGGATCTGAGAGGTGTTAATCTGAGATTCGCCCTTGCTTTTCCGGATGTTTACGAGATCGGCATGTCCTATGTGGGATTTCATATCCTCTATGACATTCTCAACAAAAGAGAGGACATATCCTGCGAGAGGGTCTATACCCCATGGGTGGACATGGAAGATATGTTGAGGGTAAAGAAGATGCCGCTTACCTCCCTTGAATCTTCATTGCCGTTAAGGGACTTCGATATCATCGGGTTTTCTCTTCAGTATGAGCTATGTAACACCAACATCTTGACTATGCTGGACCTTGCCGGTATCCCTTTCTTCGCAAAAGACAGGGATGAAAGATGGCCATTGATCATAGCCGGAGGTCCCTGCGTCTATAACCCCGAACCGGTAGCCGATTTCTTAGATGCCGCAGTTCTTGGTGACGGAGAGGAGGTCATCCTTGAGGTTTGCGATTGCTTTTCAGATTGGAAAAAGGGTGGAGGGAAAAAGCAAGACTTATTCAGGGGCCTATCAAAGATTGCTGGGGTATATGTCCCCTCCTTTTTTGATATAAGGTACGACCGCAATGGAGCAGTTGAAGAGATTCATCCACTATTAAAAGATTACTCTATTGTACAAAAGAGGGTGGTCGCTGATCTCAATGATGTCGATTATCCGTCTGAATTCATCATCCCATACATGAGGATTATCCATGATCGACTGAGTCTGGAGATTGCAAGGGGTTGTACCCGGGGCTGCCGCTTCTGTCAAGCAGGTATGACCTACCGGCCTCTTAGGGAGAGGTCCCAGGAGAAAGTCATGGAGATAATAAGGAAAGGACTAAAAAGCACCGGGTACGAAGATATCTCTCTTCTTTCCCTCAATACCGGTGAGTATTCCTGTATCCAGGATTTGCTGGTAAACCTCATGGCCACTTACTCCTGCGAAAACATAGCCGTATCACTTCCCTCCCTGAGGCCTGAAACCCTTACCCCCAAACTGATGGAGGAGATAAAAAAGGTAAGAAAGACAGGGGTTACTATCGCCCCGGAAGCTGGGACACAGAGGTTGAGGGATGTCATCAACAAAGGGGTCACAGAGGAAGAAATCTTAGCTACAGCCGAAAACGTTTTTTCGGCCGGTTGGAAATCTATTAAACTGTATTTTATGATCGGGCTGCCGACAGAGAGAAGAGAGGACATTGACGGGATAGTGGACCTTTCAAAGAAGATACTCTTGTACAGAAAGGGTCGGAAGACCTCCGGAAACGTTAATGTTAGTGTTTCAACCTTCGTACCTAAGCCCCAAACACCCTTCCAGTGGGAAGGCCAGATTAGCCTCGAGGAGATCACCGAAAAACATAATTTCCTGAAAAGCAATATAAGAGGGAGGGGGCTGGCCCTTAAATGGCAAGACCCAAGATTAAGTATCTTAGAAGGCGTATTTTCCAGGGGGAACAGACGGCTTAGTACCGTCATAGTCAATGCTCACAGGTATGGTTGTCGTTTCGAGGCCTGGAGCGAACATTTCAGGTATGACCTATGGAAAAGGGCTTTTGAGGATGCCCGGCTGGATATGGATTTCTATAACAGACGTCAGCTATCCTATAACGAAACCCTTCCTTGGGACCATTTGGATTGCCTAGTGGGTAAGGATTTCCTCATCCAAGAGCGGGAGAAGGGGCTAATAGGGGGGGTAACTCCCGATTGCCGCAGTAATGGTTGTACCGGATGCGGGGTTTGTGATGGTAAGGATATTAAGAACATAATATCCTGTACCGCACCGCTTCCAAGATCATCAAAATATGCCGACCGTATACATATGATAATGAAATATGGGAGATACAGACTACAATTTTCCAAGTTGGATGATGCCAGATTTCTAAGCCATTTGGAAATGATCGGTGTTTTTTCCAGGGCTATAAGGAGGGCAAAGATCCCAATTAGATATTCAAAAGGCTTTCATCCACTGCCTAGGATAATCTTCGGTAGCGCTTTGGCAGTCGGCATAGAGAGCTTGTCTGAGTATCTTGACATAGAGATCGAGGGATACATGAGGCCTGATGAGGTAATGGGAAGATTAAACGAGCAACTTCCACAGGGATTAAAGATATTGAACTGCCAGGAAATTCCCTTGAAATCGAGTCCATTATCTGATAATATCAGAAAAATAAAGTATTTAGTCTCTACTAGCAGACAGACAGACACACCTCCTTTTGGGGCCTCTCATATGAAGGAGGCTGCTTCTTCTTTTCTTAGAAAGAGAAACTTCTTCGTCTCTCAGAAAAAGAAGGGAGGATTACTAAAGGTCGACCTTAGGTTGTTGGTGGATGACATAAAACACAGAGAGGACTTTTCGCTGGAGATAAGCCTGAAACGTGGAGCGGCAAACCATGTCAAGGCCTTTGAATTGGTGAAGCATATACTACGACTAAACGACGAAGAGGCTAAGCTCTTAAGGGTAGTAAGGATGGAAGAGGGGTACTGAGACAAACAAAGATGTCAACAGAATTAATTATTAACGTCAACTCCCAAGAGACCAGGGTCTCCCTTTTAGAGAATGGGGTGGTGGGGGAACTGTATATTGAGCGCCGTACTGAGAGGGGAATTAGCGGAAATATATATTCAGGAAAAGTGGTTAGGGTTTTGCCTGGAATGCAGGCATCCTTCATAGATATAGGTTTGGAGAAGGCCGCTTTCCTGTGTGTTTCGGACGTATGTTATGATTTTAGGGAATTTGAGGAGATGTTGACACTGGACGAACAGGGGATTGAGCTGGAAAATGATTTCCCAAAATCTATGAAACGGTCTCTTCAAATTGAGGATATGCTCCGTGAAGGTCAGAAGATACTGGTACAGATTACCAAGGAGCCTATCGGTTCTAAGGGAGCTAGGGTTTCGTCTCACATAACCCTTCCGGGGCGCCACTTAGTACTTATGGCCACCGTAAATCACGTGGGAGTATCCCGCAGGATAGAAAACGAAAGTGAAAGAAGGAGGTTGAGGGAGGTTATTAAAAGGATCAAACCGGATGGGTGCGGCTCAATCGTTAGGACCGCCGGTGAGGGCAAGGGCGAAGAAGATCTACGTACGGACATGGATTTTCTCCTTAAACTCTGGGAAAAGATTCAAGAGAAAAAGGACTCCGCCCCTGTTTGCAGTATTATTCACCATGATCTGGACATGACCATGAGAACGATTCGAGACCTGTTCACTGAGGATGTAGACAGATTGGTTGTGGACTCTAAAAAGGAATACGAAAAGATACTTGGGTTTGTAGAAACCTTCATCCCCAAGATGAAATATTCTGTGGAACTCTACGAAAGGGATGAACCTATCTTCGATGCATACGGGATAGAGATTGAAATTGCAAGGGCGCTAGGACAAAAAGTGTGGCTAAAGTCCGGCGGGTCTATAGTGATTGAAGAGACTGAGGCATTGGTGGCTATAGATGTAAACACAGGGAAATACGTGGGCAGAAGAAACCAGGAGGACACTATTCTCAAGACAAATCTGGAGGCGGTTAAAGAGATCGCTTATCAGTTACGACTTCGAAACATCGGTGGAATAATTATCGTTGATTTCATAGATATGAAAAAGGAGAGCAATAAGGAAAAAGTTTTTAACTCCCTGAAAGAGGCTGTTAAAAAAGATAAGGCAAAGACGAACATCCTCAAGATATCCGGGCTTGGCCTGGTACAAATGACCCGAAAGAGAACCAGAGATAGCCTGAGCGGTTATCTCTGTGAGCCATGTTCCTATTGTGAGGGTAAGGGGTTTACAAAATCGAAGACCACAGTGATGAATGAGGTACTAAGGGAGATAAAAAGAGAGATAATAGAGGTCCAAGGAAAAACTATCCATGTTTTCGTAAACCCAGATATTGCTGATCTGTTATTTGAGGAGGGAAGAGTTGAGATTCAAGAATTGGAGAGGAAGTATCTAAAGAACCTCACCATAAAGGCCATCGATGACTTCCACAAGGAACAATTTGAGGTTTGCGGATAGGATTTAATCCTTGACAGGTTATTCAAAATACCTTACCTTGAGGCCTTAAAATCTGGCCTTTTGATGGCTCGGTTTTATAGGTTTGATTAAGGATTCCGACCGATAACGCCGTGAAAGTTAATATATCAGAAATTTTGAAACTCATTTGTAATTATGCCTTTAAGTCATTGCCAGGAGGACTATTCGTAGCTCATAATTGAGTTTCAAAATTTCTGATATATGAAAATCTATATGTGGAGCAATGGGAGGTAAAAAGGGATGTATGCAGTTGTAAAGGCTGGCGGAAAACAACACAAGGTTTCTCAAGGAGATCTCTTGAAGGTTGAAAAGATAGATGGAGAGGTTGGGAATACGATTGAATTAAAAGAAGTTCTAATGGTAGCCGATGGGGACAATATAGAGATCGGAACCCCTGTTTTGCCCGACGCTTGCGTTGTTGGAGAGATAGTCAAACACGGAAAAGCGAAAAAGATCATCGTCTTTAAGTCGAAAAGAAGGAAAGGGTATCGCAAAAAGCAGGGGCATCGTCAGCTCTATACCAACCTGAAGATACAAGAGATACGGGTTTAAGATACTAAGGAGGACACATAATGGCGCACAAGAAATCAGGTGGGAGTTCTTGCAACGGTCGGGATAGTGTAGGTAAAAGGTTAGGGGTTAAAAGATTCGGAGGCCAAGAGGTCAAGGCGGGCAGTATCTTGGTCCGTCAAAGAGGGACAAAGATCCATCCTGGCATCAACGTTGGATTGGGTAGTGATTACACCCTTTTTGCGAAAATAGATGGTGTGGTTAGATTTGAGAGGATGGGAAAACGGAGGAAGAGAGTCGCTGTTTATGAAACCTGATCGGTGGCAAAAGGATTGTGAAGATTGAAGTTCATCGATGAAGTGAAGATCTTTGTAAACTCCGGTGATGGGGGGAGGGGTTGCGTAAGTTTTAGACGAGAAAAATTTGTCCCAAAAGGGGGAGCCGACGGAGGGGACGGTGGCAAGGGCGGTGATGTGATCCTAGTCACTGAACCTCGACTTTCAACATTGCTTGACCTTCGTTATCAACAACACTATAAGGCAAAACGAGGAGGGCATGGCAAAGGGAAGAACCAACACAGTAAAAACGCCTCTGACCTTATAATCTTTGTTCCTGTGGGTACCGTGGTTAAGGATGAAGACGGTACGGTAATACAAGACCTGGCAGTTGAAGGAGAACGGATAACAGTAGTAAACGGTGGAAGGGGAGGAAGGGGAAATGCAAGGTTTTCCAAATCGAACGACCCTGCTCCACGTTATGCTGAAGAGGGTGAAAAAGGTGAGGAGAAATGGTTAACTCTCGAACTCAAGCTGCTTGCGGATGTGGGCATAATTGGTCTTCCCAATACTGGAAAATCCACTTTAGTGTCAAAGATTTCAGCAGCAAAGTCGAAAGTTGCTGACTATCCTTTTACCACTCTGACCCCAACCCTCGGCGTTGTGAAGTGTGAGGACTATAATAGTTTTGTTATAGCAGACATCCCCGGATTGATTGAAGGCGCCCATCGAGGAGTCGGACTGGGCATGAGGTTTCTTAGGCACGTTGAAAGGACAGGCCTTCTCCTTCACATGATCGACATCTCAGAACCCAGCCAGCGGGACCCGATTGACGATTTCAATGCCATCAATAACGAACTCGCCCTATACAGCCCTTCCCTAGTGGAAAAAACCCAAATAATAGCGCTAAACAAGATGGATCTCACGGGATCCAAGGAGAGGCTCGCAAAGTTTAAAGGGGAATTTGATAGGTTCGGTATACCAATCTTTCCCATATCAGCGATAACAGGGGAAGGAACTAGAGCACTGATTTATCATATAATGAAAAGGCTCTTGGAACTACAGGTTTTCAGATATTAAATATTTTCAAGCTGTGCAGTTACCCAACAATAGATCCTATGCCTTGAATAATCTTCTCCTCACGGCTTGATTCATTTTGAAGATTCTAAGTTCGCTACGCTAGTGTCCATCCAGAAATGAGATAGTTTTTGCAAGGTCAAGGAAGACGAAGATTTTAACCGCAGGAATACATAGAGTATTTTGAGGATTAAAAAGGTTCGTCAAAGATCATTCAAGGCATATTCCGACCAACTGCACAGGTCGAATATTTTTAGCGATATGACTCAAGAACATCCGAGAGAAGCCATCCTCAAAACCGTTAAAGGCATAGTTATAAAGATAGGTAGTGGCGTATTAACCCTCTCTGGCGGTGGATTAGACTCAAAAGTGTTCAAGGGGTTGGCCAGGGAAATATCTCTGCTTAAAAAGAACGGTTACAAGCCGACCATTGTCTCTTCAGGTGCCATTGCTGCAGGGATGCAAGAGTTAGGGCTTACCGAAAGACCGAAGAGTATACCGCAGAAGCAGGCGGCTGCAGCCGTAGGACAGTCTCTCTTAATGAGGAACTACCAAAGATCCTTTGCTGAACATCATCAAAAGGTAGCTCAAGTCTTGCTTACCCATGATGATCTAAACAGCCGAAAAAGGTACTTAAATGCCCGCAATACCTTATTTTCACTGATAAATTACGGGGTTATCCCTGTAATAAATGAAAACGATTCGGTAGCTGTAGAGGAGATAAAATTCGGGGACAATGATAACCTCTCCGCTTTGACTACAAACCTTATAGAAGCTGACTTGCTGTTGATTCTCACCGATATTGACGGACTATATGATAAGACCCCTTCGCATAGAGAGGATGCCCGGAGAATCTCAGTCGTGAAAGAAATCGACCATGAAATAGAAGGGGTTGCAGGCGACACCACGAGCACTACCAGTATCGGTGGAATGATCACCAAGGTTCAAGCCGCCAAAAAGGCCGCTATCTTCGGCGTACCCACCATAGTGGCCAATGGTAAGGTAGAAGGGACTATAACCAAAGTTATAGCGGGGGAGGATATAGGTACCCTGTTCTTAGCAAAAGGGAGCAGGATGACGAGCCGTAAGCATTGGATCGCCTTTGCAGTAAGGCCAAAAGGGGAAATTCTTGTGGACAGAGGGGCCCAGGAGGCCATTATAGAGAGAGGGAAGAGTCTTCTCCCTTCCGGGATGCTTCACGTAAGAGGAAGGTTTGAGATCGGAGATTCAGTAAGCCTGGTTAAGCTAGATGGATTAGAGTTTGCCAGAGGTTTGGTAAATTACTGCTCCTCAGAGACAATAATGATTAAAGGTCTCAAGACAGGGGAGATAGAGAGCAAATTAGGATACAAGTATTATGACGAGATAATTCATAGAGATGACTTGGTATTGCTGTAGGTTCATGTAAATCACCATTTACCGTAGAGATCTATAGATTTCCATATATTAAATTTCACTGCGTTATCGGTCGGAACCCTCGACGACGTACTACAATGTACGACTTACTCGGTTTCCTCCCTCTGGCCTTGTGAAATTTAATATCTGAAAATCTATATACTATTGCAGGAGCTAAAATGTCCATGGAAAACGAAGTCTTAAAGATAGCAAGGGATGCTAAGACAGCGTCAAAAACCCTCAGTAACCTCTCGTCCGGGGCAAAAGATGACGTATTGAGAAGGATGAGTGATGAAATTATAAATGAGGCCGACCTGTTAAAGAGGGAGAATGAAAAGGATCTGGAAAACGCAAAGCGAAACGGGCTATCAAAAGCTTTTATAGATAGATTGACCCTTAGTGACTCCACTATAAATGCAATGGCAGAGGGGCTACGGGAGGTGGCAATACTCCCTGATCCTGTTGGGGAAGTAACCAGGATGTGGAGGCGGCCAAACAACCTGTTGGTGGGAAAGGTTAGGATACCCCTAGGGGTAATTGGTATAATCTATGAATCTCGTCCTAATGTTACCGCTGATGCCGCAGGATTATGTCTGAAGTCCGGCAATGCCGTAATCCTCAGGGGTGGGTCAGAGGCCATAAACTCAAATCTGGCCATTACCAGAATATTACAGCATGTTATACAACAAGAGGGTATCCCGAAGGAGGCGATTCAGATCATTCCGGTTACGGATAGGACTGCTGTCAATGCAATGTTAAAACTAGAGGATTATATCGATGTTATAATCCCCAGGGGCGGGGAAGATCTGATCAGGTTCGTGGTGCAAAACTCCAGTATCCCCGTTATAAAACACTACAAGGGAGTATGCCATATATTCGTGGATGAAAGCGCTGATTTTGCTATGGCTGAAAATATAATCATGAATGCAAAGACTCAGCGCCCTGGCGTATGTAATGCAGTAGAGACCCTTTTGGTTCATAAGGATATCGCTTCCAACTTCCTGCCGTTCATCATCGGAAAGTTACAAGACAAGACCGTGGAGATTCGGGGTTGCCCTGAGGTTTTAAAGGTTGCTTCGAACGTCAAAGAGGCAAAAGACGAAGACTGGTATGAAGAATATCTGAATCTCACACTCTCTGTAAAGGTAGTAAATAACATGGATGAGGTGATCAACCACATTACCAAGTACGGCTCATTACATACCGAAGCAATCGTTACATCCGATTATGAAAATTCTCAAAGGTTTCTCAAGGAAGTTAACTCATCGGTGGTACTTGTGAATGCATCAACTAGATTCAGTGACGGGAATCAGTTGGGCTTGGGAGCTGAGATTGGGATAAGCACCACCAAGCTTCATGCCTTTGGCCCAATGGGGTTGGAGGAGCTTACTACCTGTAAGTTTATTGTCCACGGCAATGGGCAGATACGGTCTTAAAAAGGAGGGTCACATGAGGATCGGCCTATTTGGGGGAACCTTCAATCCCATACATCTAGGACACCTCAGGTCTGCCGAAGAGATTCGGGAGTCCTTTCAGCTTCAACGGGTTGTATTTATCCCTTCTGCAAACCCTCCCCATAAGGAGGAAAAGGACATAATATCCTCTATCCATCGCATAATGATGGTCAATCTCGCTATCGAAGGGAACCCTGGATTTTCAGCCTCTGATATTGAGATAAAGAGACCCGGAAAGTCCTATTCCATTGAGACTATCGATCACTTCAATAGGGAGTACGGTTCGGAGTCAACCCTGTTTTTCATTATAGGGATGGATGCATTTGCTGACATCGTCACATGGAAGGATTATGTGGATCTCTTCTCCCTTTGCAACTTCGTGGTAACTACTCGACCGGGTTATACGGTAACGGATCTGGCTTCCATCCTACCCAGCAAGGTAATAGGAGATTTTTTTCCTGTCCCTAAAGAGGACAGGTTTGCCCACATTTCGAATTTCTCCTTGTATTTCCAAGATATTAGCCCTCTGGATATCTCCTCTAGCTTGATCAGGAAGATGATCAAAAAAAATAAGTCAGTTCGGTACCTTCTTTCTGAGAACGTAATAAGATACATTAAATTACATGGATTATACAAAGACTCGTAACTCGCAAGAATAAACCCAAATCGCTAATCCCAAGGGTTGTGTAAGGAAAAAGTGAAGAATAATGGAGGAGTAGAATATGCCTATCTCGAATAAGATCAAGGCTGCCTTGGAAAGAGGCTCTTGGATAAGAAAGATGTTTGAAGAGGGTGACAGGCTGAGGGCAAAACTGGGAGCAGAAAATGTATACGATTTCTCTCTCGGGAATCCCTTTGGAGAGCCCCCTGAGGAGTTCTTGGAGGAACTTCGCAAGCTAGTGAAAGATCCAATTCCAGGGATGCACCGTTATATGCCTAATGCGGGCTTTGTGGAGATAAGAGAGGCCATAGCCAAGGTTTTGGTTGAGGATTCAGGGATGGATTTCAAATGGGATAATGTCATCATGACATGTGGTGCAGGCGGCGGTCTTAACATCGTCTTAAAGGCCCTTCTTGACCCAGGGGAGGAAGTCATAGTCCTTACCCCTTTCTTTGTGGAGTATAGGTTCTATATAGATAACCACGCGGGTATTTGTAAGGAGGTAGCTACTAACGAGGAATTTGGCATCGATTTGGAGGCATTAGACCATGCCATTACACCTAAGACCAAGGCTATTATCGTAAATTCCCCCAATAATCCCACGGGGGTGGTTTATAGTTCAATTTCCTTGGAAGGGCTGGCAGGGCTATTGAAGAAAAAGGAAGAGGAACTGGGCACTATTATCTACGTGGTCTCAGATGAACCTTATAAGAAACTCGCCTACGATGGCATAGAGGTACCAAACATCTTTAAGATAATAGACAACAGTATTGTTGTCACCTCCCACTCAAAGGACCTCTCAATCCCTGGAGAGAGGATTGGTTATGTGGCTGCCAGCCCAATGGCTGCTGATCTCCAGGACTTACAGAATGGCCTTATCTTCTGCAACAGGACCATGGGTTTCGTAAACGCCCCTGCCCTAATGCAGAGAGTAGTGTCAAAATTACAGCATGTTTGTGTGAACGTTAAGGAGTACCAGGAAAAACGGGACTTATTTTACAACAGTCTAACCAAAATGGGCTACCAGATAGTCAAACCTCAGGGGGCATTCTACCTATTCCCAAAGTCCCCGGAGGAAGATGATGTAGCCTTTGTTAGAAAAGCGCAGAAGAAGAATATCCTTGTTGTTCCTGGAAGTGGCTTCGGGACCCCAGGTTATTTTCGCATATCTTACTGTGTAGAGAAAAAGGTCATAGAAAATTCTCTAAGTGGGTTCAGTGAACTAGCTAAAGAATATGGGCTAATATAGAAGTCAAGGAGTAATTATCAATTGGGTTATTTTAGAGAGAATATAGAGAAGATGGAGGGTTACTCCCCCGGGGAACAACCCCAGGGGCAGCAGTACATCAAGCTCAATACGAATGAAAACCCATATCCTCCTTCCCCTAAGGTTATAAAGGCAATAAATAAGGAGGCTAACACATCGCTCCGTCTTTACCCCTCTCCTATGGCCGATCCATTGAGGAGAAAGGCAGCAGAAGTATACGGAGTTAAGGAAGAGACTATCCTGGCAGGTAACGGCGCTGACGATCTGCTCTCAATAGCTGTCAGGTCATTTGTAAGTACAGGTGATATGGTAGTCTTACCTGACCCTACTTACACCCTTTATGACACCCTGGTATCTATCCAGGAGGGAAAGGTATTGAAGATACCTCTCACCGAACACTTTGATATCCCAGAAGAAATTATCAAAACAGAGGCGAAATTGACATTTCTGGCCAACCCCAATTCTCCTTCAGGGATATTAACTCCGATAAAAAGGATTACAGGTTTTCTTAAAGAACTGGAAGGGGTATTGATCGTGGATGAGGCCTATGTGGACTTCGCTGAAGAGAGTGCTCTACCATTGATTGATGATTACCCCAACTTAGTGGTACTGCGCACCTTCTCCAAGTCATTTTCCCTTGCCGGAATGCGTATCGGCCTTGCTTTTGCCAACCGCGAACTCATAGAAGGCATGGCTAAGGTAAAGGACTCATATAACCTTAATAGGCTGAGCATAACTGCCGCAACTGCTGCCCTGGATGATATTTCATGGATGGAAGAAAACGTGAGAAGGGTGAAGAAGACCAGGGAGAACCTCAGTCTCTCTCTGACTCGCTTGGGATTTAAAATCTGCTCATCTCAGAGTAATTTCGTTCTGGCAAGGACCCCCGGTATAAACCTAAAAGGTATCTATCAAGAGTTAAAAAGAAAGGGTATCCTTGTCAGATACTTCGATACTCCCAGACTCAGGGACGCAGTTAGGATCACCGTAGGAACCGATGATGAGATAGCAAGGCTCCTGGAGGAGCTTTCAGATATATTATAAGGGACTGGGACGAAACAACTTGACAAATCTTAGAACTATTTGGTATGATTTTGTAATACATTTCATAGGAGGGTAGAGGTTATGAAAAGAAAGCGGGTAGCTATTACTATATCCCTTCCCTCGGAAATGGCCGAGGAATATGATAAACTGGCAAATCAACTCGCAAAAAACAGGAGCGTACTCTTTAGGGAGATGTTTCAAAATTATAAAAAACAAATCCTGGAACAGGAGTTTTTCCAATTACAAGAATATGGCACGGCATTGGCTAGAAAAAAAAGAATCTTAACAGAGGAAGATATCGAAAAACTGGTCTTTGAAGGTCGTTAGTTTTGAGAGTTGTATTCGACACTAATATCTTTATTTCGGCCTTTGTCATACCTCGGGGGAATGCTGAAAAGGCATATCGCCACGCCATCCAAGGGAGTTTTACCCTCTATACTTCCTTTTCTATACTTACGGAACTGGCTCAAAAGCTAACCGAAAAATTTAACTGGGTAGACCCCAAGGTCGTTCGTCTCATAAAATCAATAGGTGACGTTGCAATTGTCGTGAAAACCGAACCCTGGCTTCATCTGGTTCCGGATGAGCCAGACAATAGAATCATTGAGTGCGCCATAAAAACAAACGCCAAATTTATTGTGACCGGCGATAAACATCTCCTTCAGATGGGACATTATAAGGGCATCCAGATTCTAAAGCTCGCACGCTTTCTCGAAATAGTAGAATCGTCACAACAAAACACTTTCTAACCCTCACTTTAGATTGTATTTGACCAAATCCGACCAGCCTTTAAATCCCTGATGCTCTTCTGCTAATACTTTGAAAATAAAACTAGAACATGAGTCTCCGAGAGAAGGTTTCTGAAGTTCAAAGACCATTTGAACAAAGATGGAAGTCCAAAACCCCTGCTATGGCAGCAGGGCTAACTGACCACGTTTGGTCATTTAGAGAGCTGTTAACTGCTAAGGAACGAGGCCGAAATAATTTCCCCATTTGTGCATCTCATCTTCAGGCCATCTTTGCCCGATCTTCAAACACAAAATCCTCGAAATAGTTCACTATTCCTGCGGTTTTGCGTTTTTAGATCGAACAAATCTAACCTAAATCTGAGCGCCAACTTGAGGAAGTTATTTCGTCCCCGTCCCTAAATTGCCCCATGGCCCATAATCAAAGTGTTAGCGGAAGAGCATCAGAAAGATAGTATGTATGTAAATTGTTTTCTTTTTTATGTAATATATTACCTTTTTAGTGTAAAATTTTAGGGTAAGTTTTTCAAAATGTTCGACGTTAAGAAATTCAAAGTGTTTGGGTGCGTATGCCCGAGTTCTTTGAAGATAACTCGGTCGGATCTATAGAGGAGCATAATAGTAAAGAAGCAGCGAGATGATATTAAAAAATAAGGTAGCATTTGTAACCGGAGCGAGCAGGGGGATTGGATCTGCTATAGCAAGGGCACTGGGCCGATCAGGCGCCGCTGTAATCCTGAATTATCAGAAAGGTGTTGGAGAGCCGGACAGGGTTGTGAGAGAGATAATAGACTTAGGTGGTGACGCGGTAGCTATACAGGCTGATCTTACAAAAAAAGAAGAGGTCGATTCAATGATCCGATCCGGCTCGGACCGTTTTGGTACAATAGATATACTTGTGAACAACTATGTCAGCCCGGTAGGGTTCAAAAAGTTTAGCGAACTTGATTGGGAGGATGTCCAGCATCAGATCGACGGGACTATAAGAGCTGCTTTTTATTGCTGCAAGGGCGTATTGGCGGGAATGATGGAGAACAGATGGGGAAGAATAATCAATCTTAGCAGTACTATCATTCACAAGCCTGTTTCCGGGAGTCACGCCTATGCCGTAGCTAAGGGCGCCATGGAGGCCTTTACTAAAAACATAGCTATTGAGTATGGTCAATACGGGATTACTGTGAACACAGTATCGCCTGGTATGACCCTCACAAATGAGGTGTTGGCATTGGGCAATGGAATAAGGGAAAGGCAGACCAAGATCACACCGCTGAGGCGACTCAGCACACCAGAGGAGGTGGCCACAGTTGTCTTGTTCTTCGCTTCGCCTTGGTCCGATATGGTAACAGGAAGCTATCTTCCGGTAGATGGGGGGGGTGCGCTACCGTAGCAGTCATCCTATAGATTTTCAGATATTAAATTTCACAAGGCCAGAGGGAGGAAACCGAGTAAGTCGTACATTGTAGTACGTCGTCGAGGGTTCCGACCGATAACGCAGTGAAATTTAATATATGGAAATCTATATCTGTCGGATATCAAGTAAAACCATAGGGTGGATTAGGGACGGAATCCGCCAAATCGCGGCTAATGGTTACCGGGAATCCTTCCGAGCTTTCTTAAATGGAACAGGAAGGCTACTCATTTTTCAAGAACCTTCCATTAAAACCGTCT
>Ga0209345_10002383_pt1 | contig 20814 bp, 28 predicted proteins | sample Cruoilmetagenom7_FD_187294 | JGI IMG/M metagenome (GOLD analysis project Ga0209345, IMG submission 187294) | Oil polluted marine microbial communities from Coal Oil Point, Santa Barbara, California, USA - Sample 7 (SPAdes) (version 2) | ecosystem: Environmental > Aquatic > Marine > Oil seeps ... | reverse complement strand
AAAGACTAAAAGACTAAAAGACTAAAAGACTAAAAGACTAAAAGACTAAAAGACTAAAAGACTAAAAGACTAAAAGACTAAAAGACTAAAAGACTAAAAGACTAAAAGACTAAAAGACTAAAAGACAAAAAACTACACAAAGTGCTTTGTCGGCAATTGAAAGAAATGCTTCGTGATGATCCAAACACTGGAACTGGAAAACCTGAGCCTTTAAAGCATAACCTCTCTGGCTTGTTGTCTCGCCGCATAAGTCAGAAAGACCGTGTTATTTATAAGTACGATGAGGAATACATTTATATTTACGCCATTGGAGGACATTACAACCAGTTTTAAACGGCCCAAACGCCCGCATTTGCGGCTGGTTTGGAGCGCAGCGGTAAACCAGTCCGACAACATGCGCTTGTTAGCTGTGACTTTTGGCATAAATACGATAGATCACCGCCATTATTAGACATGCAACCGCAGGAATAAATAAGGCCTTAAATACAAATTTGCTGTAAAGCAATGCGCCAGACGTGCCACCCAAAACAAAACCCAAAATTATAAATAAAAATAGCTTGGCCTTCCGCCTATCAAGAGCCTGCCCCTTGAAAAAAGAACCCAGCATTATGCCAAGATCGGTAAAAATACCCGTGACATGAGTGGTTCTAATAATTGCTCCACTGTACGTTGTCGCCAGCGCATTTTGAAGGCCACATGCTGCCGAAGCGAGGAAATGACCGTAAAATGAACCTGAAAATAAAAGCCACGACGATACACACAACAAGATACACTCAATGAAAAGCACTGTATCGTAATGCCTGCCTAGTTTTAGGGTTGAGCCGTGTAGTAAAAAACCTGATATTGATGCACCCGCCAAAAATGAAAACAAAATTCCTATAAGGTGTAATATCTTTTGGAACGACAGGCTTAACAATTCAGTGCCAAGTTGAGTTGCTGTACCCGACAAATGAGATACAGACTGGTGTTCAAAGCCAAGCAAACCGATTGCATTAACACAACCCGCAATCAAAGCCAAAATGAAGGCTCCAAGTTCTACCCATTTAGGCAATTGTGAAATCAATGCTCAAGCTCTCCTTTACAGCTAACGCTTAGGGTATAAAGCGCGCGGGGCTTTTTCCGCGTCGCCTTTGAGCCATTTGTTATAACTCAACATCATCTGAACTTAATAGCTGACGACTATTACGTATAGTAAGTACTTTAATATCATTTTCAATTTTATAAATAATACGATAGCTACCAAAGACTATTTCACGATACCTCGAATCTGATAATTCTGGTACTTCACGCCCCATTTCAGGCTGCGAACAAAGCATTTCTACATGATCAAATATATCGTTTACCCATTTTTTAGCTGCTGATTGTTTATCAAGAGCGATAAACTTGGCTGACTCTTCTAATTTACCCAAGGCCAAAGGAGACCAAATGACCTTCAACTTTCAATGCTTTTTAAAATGTGTGATCGAGCAGCTGAGTTAGAAATACCTTGCCCTGAAGCAAGTTGAGCTTCTGCTTTTTGTACTTCTTCAAGTAATTCAATTTTTTCCTGCATGGCTTCATACTCTGATACATCAATAACGACAGCCACCCCTTTTCCTCTTTGTGTAATTACAATAGGTCGCCTAGTTTCATTTATTTGCCGTATAAATGAAGCTGCCCCTGCTCTAAAATCGGATAAGGGTTGGATGTCTTGGTCAAAATGGAATCTGCTCATAATAATACCTTTGGATGTACTCTGTATAGTACCGAGTATAGTAAAACACAAAGCCTGGCGCAAGATTTTGGCTTTGAGTTATAACGACATAGCGTCACTTGACGCCGAAAGCAGAGAGTAGCGTAGCGAAACGGCACTTTTGGCGGTCAAGTGCAGTGCCATGTTATGCAGCGTTAATCTGTACTTTTTGGACATCATCAAGTTTGACTCTTTTTTTAGCTTGCCATAAATCATATGCGTCTTGCATAGAAAGCCAGCTTTCAGGGCTACGACCTAAAGACTTTGAAAGGCGTAGTGCCATTTCTGGGCTAATGCCACTTTGGGCTTTTAACACTCTATTAAGAGTAGATGCTGCCACATTAAGTTGCCTTGCTATATAACGACAACTTAAACCAAAGGGTTCCATGTAAGTAGCCAGAATGAACTCGCCAGGGTGGGGTGGGTTGTGCATAGTCATTAATGATAATCCTCATAGTTAACGATATAAATATTGCTATCGGAGAGCTCAAAAGTAATGCGCCAATTTGCACTTACAGCAATTGACCAGCACCGTTTAAGACTACCTTTCAGTTGGTGTAACCGATAGCCGGGGATATCAAGATCTTCAATATCGTGTGCCGTATTTAAGGCCATAAGCTGCATGCGAAGTTTTTTAGCATGTTTTGCTTGAATACCTTTTGCATTACCAGAGGTATAGAATTTTTCTAAGCCTTTGTGTTTGAAGGACTTGATCATCCTTACAGTGTAGCTTGTTGCGCAACATTGTCAATGTTGCATAACGCCCGGCTAAACGGCGCGAACGCAGTGAGCGTCCGGCGAAGTGAAACGAAGCGTATTTGAGCCGCTTGTTAGGCTATTTAACTTAAATATACGAAAAGTATAAAAGAACATAAGCCAATAAGAGATGTTATTAAAGTAAAGCGTTTAAGCTTGGGAGTTTGCCAAGCCATAATAAAGCCCGAAACAAGTAAAGCGCCAAGGGAAATAGCTAGCACCACAGCATAAACTTTAAAGGCTATGCCACCTTTAGCCTTGTGGAGCTGAACTAAATTTCTGTACCAACTAGTATGTTTGACAGTGAGCTTTGCAATCAGCTCATTATCCGTTGGTTCTAAGATTACGTCTTTAGAAGAGCCTGTCCATTCTAGGAGAAAATGGCTGCCATAGACCTTGAGTTTTGGCTGGCCCTCAGGGTAATTAGTGGCTAAGTTCTCGAGTTCTAACTGAGCAAGGCTCGTTAACTCACTAAAATCTGACTGAATAGGCTTACTCAGTTGTATTTCATAGACTTCGTTTGTGTAGTTACCTTTTATACCCCAGGTATATAACGCTCCCGTAACCATGAACATTATCGCGACAGGAAAAATAAAGGCCGCCAATAATGCGTGAACTTTCATCAACTTCATTCTATTCATCATTTATTTTCTCGTTCATCAGATTTAATTTTTTAGCCTAACGCTTAATTTAAAGGGCGCGCGGCTTTTTGCGCGTCCGCTTTGAAATGTTTGTTATACACATTTAACCACCAGCATCTCAGTTGCACCTTTTTGAAACTCATACTTTACGGGAACAAGAGAAACATTAAAACCAGATTCTTTGAGAGCAGATATTACTAGCTTTAAGTGAGGTGAAACTAGGTTATTACCAATTGAAAGCAATGGATAAACCCTAACCTCTCTGGATACGCGACACAGCTCTTTCATAGATTGAATGTGCTGCTCTTGATTGACATGCTCGCTGTATAAAAATAAATAATGTGAGCATAATGCTAACTCAAACTCAGTGTTTTTAAATGGCAAGGTTGGTAGTGATGCATTAATGTAGCGCCCAGATTTTTTGCCCTGCTCATAGTCATTTAAAAAAACCCGCATCGCATCCATTCTGACGTTAGCCATAGCCTCAACATTCGCTATGTTTTTCCAAACATAATCATCCTTATTTTTGGAAACCTGCTCCATGACCTGAGGGTAAACCTCGTTAATTCTTGAGCTTATTTCTTTAGCACTAAATTGGTATATTGGATCAATGGATACAATGTTGTTAGCAACTTTAGATAATTCAGCATTAAAAGAGGCTGGGCCATCTCCACAACCAATTATCCTTTTTTTAAGATCACTATCTGATAATGAAAACATTTCTTTGTATTCGTTTAACGACCTTCCCCAAGGGACTACTTTAGATAGCTCCACTGTGGCTCCTTTGTGTATAACGCCGGCATCACCAGCCGGAGGTCGGGTGCATGCCCTTGTTAAATATTTCTCTCATTTAGCTATCACTTTGCTTTTGTATATGCCTAATATCATTCATTACTTTAGAACCATATTTCTTTTTCATTCGAATTTGAAATTCAGGTTCGATGTGTGAGGCGTGCGAAAGTATTCCATGCAGATGCAATGAATCTACTTCTGAAAGAAGACCAAGTGAAAACTTGTGTATCATAGAAGACATTAATCTTTTTTTATTTCTCCCTACAGATAGCTTGTTATTGTTAGCAAGAGTCACTCCAGTAACGTGTCTATTATGTGCCTTAGAAGAAAATACTGTTTTATTTTTATTGATCTTAATATTGTCTTTTGTTGTCTCTTTTAATAGAGGTTCTACTAATGCTGGCATCTCAAAAAGCACATCCTTTTTCTTGGTTGAAAAAGTTAAGTCGTCTGCATATCGGGTATAAGTAATACCTATCTCGTTACACTTACTCATAAGTGCTTTATCAAATTGGCTCATTACAAAATTCGATATAATCGGAGAACTTGGAGCACCAACACTTAAAATTAGCTGCCCCTTACGAACAGGCTTCCAAAATAACAAGTTAGACAAATATTTTTTTTCAGTAAAAGTAAGCTCAATTTTATTTCTTTCCATAGCCCAAAATAATAAGTCTGGGCTAATTGAATTGAAGAAATTCTCGAAATCCATTTTTAGAAGGTAGCGTGAATTCAAATGCTTTTCAGCATTATCTTTTATGCTGCGTCCTTCTCGATAGGCATAAGCACAATCTTCAATTTCTAATAGAGGCCCAAGTATTGAAACTAACACTCGTTGAATAAATTTCAATTCTTTCGATGGGTGTGCGATTGTTCTTTTTTCAGATGAATTACGCTTATTTATTTTATAGACTTTGTATCTATGTGGTGCAGTCGAAGCAAATGGCCTTAAATCTGGTTCATCGACAAATAGGCTTTCACAAAGAGATTTTACTAGATTCATTCATCTTCTCCTGCGAATAATTTTTGTATTTCTGTTAAGGCACTTTTTCTTTTTTTTGATTTATTATCATTTTCCAAAATGTAAGATTGTTGAATGCTCATCCTAACTTTATGTTTATCGAAAGTAGGAGCTCTAGAAATTTTTACAAGTGTGTTTGATTTTTCTCTTGGATGATAATATTTATTCCTGCTGTAAGGGTATAAACTAATTAGCTCTAGCTTCTCAAGTAAATAGAGGTGACGATTAACTTCCGAGTTCGTGACCTCAATATTAATCGTAAGCAATGCCATTTCAATTTCTGATATTAATATGGGATAACAAATGGATATAATTTCAAAAACAAGAAAGGCCATATGGCCAGAATTTTTACTGTCAAAAGCATGACTTTTCGGTATTGCAGCTAATTTTTCTTGTATTGTTTCAGATAAATCATAAAGATGATTACTATTGTATTCTGCTTTGGATGCTGAAGGCCATGGGTACACGAATACCGAATTTGGCTCTTTTCTTTTTATATTTTCAAGGGGGCCTAAGTATATAAAAGAGTCTTCAGCCTGAACTTCACTTTGTGGAGCTATAATGACAAGTTTCTTATAAAAATCAGGCTTTGTGCAGAACATTCCGAGCTCTACCAAAGATCCTGGGCTTTCTAAGAAAAGTATTACCAAAGAAGATATATTGGCTATTTCATCTTCAAAGACAAGGAGGTCTGGATAGGCATTATCTTTAAAATAGTCTTTAAAGTTCTCTGCTAAAACCAATGAACGATTGATTTCTTCGTAGTTTGCATTAGTGTAACCAACAAAACGATCTCGGAAGCTTGGCGGGAATTTTGCTCCAGCATTAACCTCTCCTCCACAGATGAATAATTTATGAGAAGAAAAGCTGATTTTAAGAGAAGAAGAATCAATACCATCAAATGCTGAAATTATTGAATCTTCAAATTTAATACTCAAATTACATCCTTTTAAAAAATAAACGAGCTAATGAAAGCTCGTTTATTAACTCTTTACTCAGAGGCCGGCGATAGAAATGTTTCTAGCGCGACTGAGGTACGAAGGCTCGCTAGAAACATTTCTATCGCAACCTAAGTGTGATCAATAAGTGAGTGTCTGGCGAATCGCCTGACAAGGCTAAAATTTGTATAGCCTAACGCTAAAGAGTTCAATAATGATAAGGCAAAATCATAAATAATTCAACGGTATATTAAACAGCCATCATTTTTAATTTTCTAATAGATTCAATGACTAATAGATGATTTGTAAAATAATTAATTCTAAGAAATTCTTTACTAGAATAACAAGCCAAAGCTTGATGTATAAGGTGATATTTAACGCCTTGGTAAGCGGCGCGCGTTAGCGCGTCCAGTGGAGGCCGTTTTTTGGCCGGAACGATGCTTGAGCAATTTGTTAGGCTTTCTATAAACTTTCATATAACGGTAAATTTTTACGCAAAACTACACACTCTGAATCGATTATATCTAATAGTTTCGATACCATCTTCTGTAGAATGTACAAATCTGATCTATAGAGGGGCTCATTTACTACGCGATGTATTCCACTATCCCCATCGGGATAAAGCTTTAGCGATAGCTCAAGAATATCACTATCACTATGGGCTACTGCTGTGTTTCTCTTGGATATTATATATTCATGCAAACTTCTTTCATTTCGGCTAAAAACTCGCAGTAATGAACCTGGCAGCATTCTGTCCGCAAAACGATTATTTCCTCTAGATTTTACGAAAGGCCTAGAGTAGGCAACGACTAGAGCAGACGTGATTCCTGCAAGCAATGGATTGGCTTGGTTCATCCCGGGGTGCTTTAGACCTAGATTAACTATCTGCTGGATCATTTCATTACATTCTTCTAAATCTCGTACAGAAATCCAAAGCCTTCTATAGCTTTGTAATGCTTTAATCTGCTCTTTATCTAGGGTTACCTCTGAATCCGACATCCATACTCCATAGGCCTAACAGTATCAATAAGCGGAAAGCTATTGTCCACGTATTAATTGTATATAGGTGGATAGCACTTCCATGTATTATGATATTAGCATATCAAACATGGATAAAAGGCTTTTATGCAATTTAACAATCAGAAAAACTCTGAAGGGGCTGTTTTTCGGCCTCAATCAAAAAAATTGTTAGATCAAGTGGCTGAGGTGATGCGTTATTATCATTACAGTAAGCGTTCTGAAACGTCATATATTCGTTGGATTAAGCAGTTTGTTTTGTTTAATGATAAGCGACATCCAGCTGAAATGGGTAAACCTGAGATAGAGCGTTATTTAAGTCATTTAGCGGTTAACAGGCATGTTGCTGTGGCTACGCAGTCTCAGGCATTGAATGCGATTGTTTTTTTGTATAGAAAGGTTTTAAATTTACCCGTTGCTGATGATTTATCACCGGTGCGTTCTAAAAAGCCAGTGCGTTTACCGGTGGTGCTGTCGGTAGATGAAATGACCTTATTGTTAGCATCTATGAGTGGAACTAATCAGTTAATGGCTAAGTTGATGTATGGTGGCGGTTTGCGATTAATGGAACTGGTGCGGCTTCGCGTTAAGGATATTGATTTTGCTCATGGTTACCTTGTGGTTCGTGATGGTAAAGGGGGTGGGGATAGAACAACTTTGTTGGGTGAATCCATCGTGGCTGATTTAAAGGCTCATTTGGCAACGGTAAGGGAACTCTTTGAACAAGATCTGTTAGCGGGCCATGCTAATGTGTATATGCCTAACGCATTAGCCATAAAATACCCTAATGCGCCCCGTTCATGGGATTGGCAATATGCGTTTCCTTCTGGCAAGCTCTCTAAAGACCCGCGTGGTGGGGCTATTAGGCGACACCACGTTAACGAGTCTAATTTACAAAAGGCGATTCGTGCTGCAAAAAATAAAGCAGGTATTAGTAAACCAACCACGCCACATACCTTAAGGCATTCATTTGCCACACACTTGCTGGAAGCCGGTACGAATATACGTGTTGTGCAGAAATTACTGGGTCATAAAGATGTTAAAACCACTGAAATTTACACCCATGTGTTGCAGCAGCAGTTGCATAATGTGGTGAGCCCCCTAGAACGCTTGCAAGGATTAAACAAATGAATAATCAACGATACGGCGCTAGTAGGATTGTTTGTTTAACCGAAGAAACTACCGAAGCCTTGTATTTAATGGGTGAGCAACAGCGCATTGTGGGGATATCAGGTTTTACCGTTCGCCCCGCTATTGCACGAAAGGAGAAGCCTAAGGTGTCGGCCTTTACCTCGGCTAAAATTGATAAAATTTTGGCCTTAAAGCCGGATTTGGTGCTGGGTTTTTCGGATATGCAGGCGGATATAGCTGCCGAACTTGTTAGGGCCGGTATGCAGGTGCATGTGTTTAATCAGCGTTCAGTGGCTGAAATTTTTACAATGCTGCATACCTTAGGCGCGTTGATTGGCGAGCCTGAGAAAGCGGCGGTGCTGGTTAGCCAATATCAACAAAATATTAAACAGTGTGTTGAGCAAGCTAGTGGCTTTAAGAAAAAACCGAGTATTTATTTTGAAGAATGGGATGATCCATTAATTTCTGGTATTCGATGGGTGTCTGAACTGGCTGAAATAGCGGGTGGCATTGATTGTTTTCCGGAGTTATCCAAACAAGCGGGTGGTAAAGATAGAATTATTGCCGACCCTAAGGCGGTGATTGACCGTGCACCGGATATTATTATCGGTTCATGGTGTGGTAAAAAATTTCGACCAGAGCGGGTCGCTGAGCGCGAGGGCTGGGATGTTATTCCTGCGGTAAAAACGAATCAACTGTTTGAGATTAAATCGGTGGATATTTTACAACCGGGGCCGGCGGCACTTACCGATGGTTTACGTCAGCTGCAAACTATTATTAACAACTGGGTGACTCTATATGGATAAGGTGCTGTATTACGTACACGACCCAATGTGTAGTTGGTGTTGGGCATTTAATAAAACCTGGGCGGCGGTACAAGCCAGTTTGCCCAACTCTATTGAGGTGCGTTATTTATTAGGTGGCCTCGCGCCAGATAGCGACCAGCCGATGCCTGTACAGCTACAGCAAGCAATTAGTCAGGGCTGGCATCGTATTCAACAGCAGGTGCCGGGTACGGAGTTTAATCACGACTTTTGGACTGTTTGTAAGCCTCGGCGCTCAACGTACCCATCATCCCGTGCGCTGATTGCTGCTAGAACGTTGGATAAAACAGCAGAAAAATCGATGCTTTTGGCGATTCAGCAGGCGTATTATCTACAGGCTAAAAACCCAGCCGATGATGGGGTATTAATAGCGTGTGCAGAGCAACTAGGGCTGGATAAAAATGATTTTGCAGAACTGCTTAACCACCCCAGTACACAGCAGCAATTGTTGATGGAAATAAAATTAGCCAGAGGCATGGGGGCAAATAGCTTCCCAAGTATTGTGTTACAGCAGGGCGAGCATACTCGGCTGTTACGCTATGATTATAACGATCCACAGGTGCTATTAAATCAGTTAAGCTAATGCATTAGATGTGAACAAATAAAGGGAGCGGTGATGGTGGAGCTAGAATTGGCTTATTGGCATTGGCTAGTACTGGGTATGTTATTGGTAGGGTTTGAGATTTTTGTGCCCAGTTTTACGGTCTTATGGTTTGGTTTGGGGGCTGTTGTTGTGGCAGGCTTTCTTGGTTTAGATCCTACATTAGCATTAGGTTGGCAGCTGTTTATTTGGACAATTTCTTCAGTTGCTTTTGCAGCCGGGTGGTTTAAATTTTTGCGCCCTAAAATGATCGACCGTACCAAAGCAGGCATTGCTCAAGAAGCAATTGCTGGTGAAACGGGAATGGTGATTAAAGCGCCCAGTGAGGCATCGCGTGGGCATGTGCGATTCACAACCCCGATATTGGGTGATGATGAATGGGAGTTTATTTGTAATGACCCGGTTACTACTGGCGATAAAGTGATGATTAAAGAAGCCTCGGGTAATACTCTAGTGGTTAATAAAGTAACGTAATTTAAAAAAAAGGAACTAATGATGGAAGGACTTATTTTAGCAGTGGTATTTTTTGGGCTGGTTTTTTTAACAGTTGCGGTGGGGGTGAAGTTGGTGCCTCAAGGCTCTAAATCTGTTGTGCAGCGCCTTGGTAAATATCATAAAACGTTGGGGCCCGGTTTGAATTTGGTGGTGCCCTATATCGATCAAGTTGCTTACCGGGTGACGACGAAAGATATTGTGTTAGATATCCCATCGCAAGAGGTGATCACACAAGATAACGTGGTTATTATTGCCAATGCGGTGGCCTACATCAATATTGTGGCACCGGAACGGGCTGTTTATGGGGTAGAAGATTATGAGCTAGCCATTAGAACCTTAGTGCAAACGTCGCTCAGGTCGATTGTGGGTGAAATGAAGTTGGATGATGCCTTAACCTCTAGAGAAGTGATTAAGGCGCGTTTAAAAGAAGCGATTTCTGATGATATTTCTGATTGGGGTATTACGCTTAAAACTGTTGAAATTCAAGATATTACGCCATCCGGAACGATGCAAAATGCGATGGAAGAACAAGCTGCTGCAGAGCGGCAGCGACGCGCCACCGTAACACGAGCAGATGGTGAAAAATCCGCTGTAATCTTAGAAGCCGAGGGGCGTTTAGAAGCGTCAAGGCGCGATGCTGAAGCACAGGTCGTATTGGCCGAGGCCAGCAAGTTAGCGATTACTAAAGTGGCCGAAGCGATTCAGGATAAAGAACTGCCTGTGATGTATATTCTGGGTGAGAAATACGTTGATGCGATTCAGGATATGTCGAACTCTGAGAACGCCAAGACCATTTTGCTGCCAGCAGATTTGCCAGCAGCTATTAGAGGTATGTTAGGGGGGCGCTAGTTATTATTGAATAATGCGAACTTTCCCAGAGGCGCTTCGAATAAGCTTTACGTGGTCGCCTTTTCTAAACATAACGTTGGCATTGACGGCTTGCACAACGGATTGAACCTGACCATTATCGAGCTGAACGGTAATTTGTACGCCATTGGCTTCGCTGTATAAGGCTTCAGCTTTATTGCCGATAATGCCACCAACAACAGCGCCCGCCACTGCAGCGGCTGCACTACCACGCCCATCACCAACACTGCTACCTGCAATACCGCCGATTAGGCCACCTGCTGTTTTGCCAACTAAGTTACCTTCTGAATCAATGCTGACAGGTTGAAGATCTAAGATGATGCCATTGCTAACCTGTAGCGTTTGGTTTGCTTCGCTGGTTGTGTAGTTTTCGCTAGATGCGCCATATGGGTTAGGCCCCACACAGGCGGCTAACAATAAAGCGAGGATAAGAGTGGATAATAGTTTCATTGGAATCTCCTTGTTAATGTGTTTTTAGCAGGCTTCGATGTATTAGAGCCTAAAGAGGTACTTGATGTATTCATTTAGTTAATAAAACTGGAAAGGTCTAGTGTGCCTTCTTTTTCAAACGGCAAATGGTAGAGTGAGGCAGGGATGCTTATCGTGCCGTGGCTGACAGTGCCTTTTAAGCGAAAATGAAGGGTATTATTTGCTGCTGATGCTGCTTGCAGCTGCTTGATAACATTAAGGGTGTTACTGACCATCGAGACGCTGAGTAGCACCTCATCGTAAGGCAAAATATTGTGAGATTGTTTGCTAACGCCATGCGCAAATTCAGAGCCATTAATGCTAAGTTGATAACTGAGCCCTTTAATAAAGAATGGGAAGTCATTGGGGTTTTGAACACGCAAGGTCATTTTGTACCGTTGTTCAAGTAGTTGGGCCTCAACCAGTCGAATATCGCTAATACTGACCTGTGGTGGTTGTGCGTGATAGGTGATACCCGCGCACCCAGCCAAGCTTAGTGAAGCTATTAATAGAACTAGAAATCGGTAAATAACGTGACGCATTTTTATCTCCATTGATGGTTTTAATCTTATGCCAGACAGGGGATAAAAGAAAGGGCTAGAATAAAAGCGTGTCTTGTCCTTCTTCCCATGCTGGGTATTTATTCATAATGCTAGCAAACAGCTCAGATGACAGGTAATGGTCGAACCAGCGATGTAGATGTTGATACGGGGTTTGGCGGAACCATTCAATGTCCACGTGTGCAAACTGACGAATAAAGGGAAAGATGCCAATATCAGCGATAGATGGCTGCTCGTCGAGCAAAAAAGAATGTTCTGCTAATCGTTGATTCAAAAGGTTTAGAAAAACCTCTGCCTGGGTACGATAATACTCGGCTGAAAATTCGGGAAATCGATCAGCATATTTATAGTGATCAAGATGCTGTTTGAACTCATTGTCATTACGCGACACCAAGTGGTTTGCTTGCATTACTCGGCTTGAATCGCCCCTAAGGGAGCCGCCTTCACCTGTTGATGTTGCCCAGTGCACAATATCCCAGCTTTCATCAATAACCTGACCATCAGCTAGCTGAAGAACCGGTACTGTTCCCTTGGGGGAAATAGCGAGCATGGCTGGTGGCTTATGACGTAAAACAACCTCGCGTAAGATAACGTTAATAGCGGAGTGTTTAATCGCTAGTCGCGCACGCATCGCATACGGGCAGCGACGAAATGAATATAAAACAGGCGTATTGGTGACTAAAGACACGCTTAGTGGTGGTGGCCGCCTGCACCATGTGCATGCCCGTGTGAAATCTCTTCCTGTGTGGCAGCTCGAACATCAATAATATCAATATCGAAATGAAGTGTTTGCCCAGCGAGTGGGTGATTGGTGTCTACTTTAGCCATAAATTTACCCACCTTCACGATGCTCACCTGACGTTGGCCTTTTTCAGTATGCACGGTGGCGATCATGCCGGGGCGCCATTTTTTTGCACCTGTTAAATGTTTCACGGGAACGCTTTGAATAGAATCATCAACACGCTCTCCATAACCGTCATGTGGTTGCACGGTAACACTAAATTTATCGCCTGCTTGCTTACCCTCAAGTGCTAATTGCACCCCGCGAATCATGCCGCCATGCCCTTGTAGGTAGGCGGTTGGTTCTTGCTCAGCGGAGCTTTCGATAATTTGGTCTTCGTCATTTTTCAGCGTGTAGTTAAAGCGCACGACGGTATCTTTAGTAATTTGCATCATTCATTTACTGTTGAGTTGAATAAACAGCGATTTTAACATTCAAGCATGCTTCACGGTGTAAACTAAATAATATGAAACGTATAGATTTACATTCCCATACAGTTGTTTCCGATGGACGACTGACCCCGAAAGAGCTGATTGAGAGAGCGAAGGCGAAGGGCGTTGAAGTGCTGTCAATTACTGATCACGACACGGTAGCGGCTTATCAACAGCTGGCCGATATTAAGCTCGATGGATTGCTCATTATTCCAGGCGTAGAGTTTTCTACACAATGGCGCGGTGTGGGTGTGCATATCGTCGGCTTGAATTTGAAGCTAGATAGTCTCGCTATTAAAGAGGCCGTTGCCCAGCAGGAAAAAGCACGAGCTGGTCGAGCTTTGCTTATTGCAGAGCGTTTAATAAAGGCAAGGTGCCCTATCGATTTTCAACGGGTTGAGGAAATTGCTAATCATAGCCAGATTGGGCGGCCCCATTTTGCACAACATCTGGTTGAATTGGGCTTGGTGAAAAATATGTCGGCGGCCTTCAAAAAGTATTTGGGGAATGGAAAAGTGGGTGATGTAAAGCAGTGCTGGGCAGAATTGGGTCAAATTGTTCGCTGGATTACTGAAGCGGGTGGTGTTGCGGTGTTGGCGCATCCACTGAAGTATAAAATGACGCGTACTAAACTATCTGCATTATTAGATGATTTTATAGCCGCAGGTGGGCGCAGTATGGAAGTCGTTTCTGGCCAGCAAACTAAAGATGAAACGCGGGTATTGGCTCGTTTTTGTGTGGAGAAAGGCTTGTTGGCTTCCTGTGGTTCTGACTTTCATCAGCCAAGTCAGTGGAGTGAGATTGGCTCTATGTCAGATTTTCCAAAGGAGTGTAAGCCTGTTTGGACTGAATGGAGCGAGGTTAATACTTATTCAGCCGAAACTCGATTTTCTGCTTAAAACTCGACAAAGAATTAAATTTACTGGCTGGGAAGCGCCACGTTTTAATCGCTTTTGTGGCAGACCGGTCCAGTAATGATGAACCAGAGCTTTGAATGATGGTGGCCCGAGTAACGCGTCCATCATTAGCCACCGAAATGTCAAAAATAACGCTGCCTTCTATGCCTCTGCGCCTTGCGAGACTCGGGTATTTTGGCTTGGGTTGATAGCTCGGTTGAGGTGTCGTAAAGACTGCGGGTTTGCTAACAGGTATCGGCAGCGGTGAGGCGGCTTTTTTGGGTATCACTTTTGGCGGTATAGGTTTGACCACTTTTTTGACAGGAGTTGGTTTTACACGAGTCTTTTTAGGGGATGGCACCTTACTGATTATTTTTCTTTTTGTTATCTGCTCTGGTTTGGGCGTAGGCGGCTTAATAGGTGCAGGTGGCTTAATTGGTGTTGGAGGGGTGACTGGGGCGGGTACGACAATAGAAACATGGATGGCTTCTGCCGGAATGCTGTCGATCTCATCCGTTGAGAAAATACCGAGCTTATAAGCAAACGCTGCTAGAGCGGCATGGACAATAATTGAAATGACAGTAAATAAGAGTACGGATCTAGGCCTGTTAACAAGTGCGCCCGATGAAGATATAACGCTACTCACAGTGCTTTGCTAGGCCTTTTCTGTTCCCATGCTGAAGCTGACTGCTTGGCTAGCTGGTTGAGCCAAGCGCTTATCAATCAGATTCTTAAGAGCAATGAGTAGCCCCAAACCGATAAAGGCACCGGGCGGTAAAATAGCGAGTAAGAAGCCTTCATAGTCACGGATGACATAAATAACCATGTCTTTAGCGGCCTCTCCAAACATTAAATGAGCATTGGCAAATAGAGTACCGGCCCCTAATATTTCACGCATAGCCCCTAGAACAACCAAGGCGGCTGTAAAGCCAAGCCCCATCGCTAAGCCATCTATACATGAGGCGCCTAGTGGGTTCTTTGAGGCAAATGCTTCAGCGCGACCAATAATGGCACAATTGGTAACAATCAATGGAATAAAAATACCAAGTATTAAATATAGCTCATAAAAAAATGCGTTCATCAGCAGTTCAATAGCGGTCACAATCGAAGCGATAATGAGGACGAATACAGGTAGGCGGATTTCACTGCCAACATGTTGACGAATAAGAGAGACTATCGAGCTAGATACAATCAGCGTGAGTGTGGTGGCTAAGCCCAAGCCCAAACCATTAATAACGGTATTGCTAACGGCCAATAGCGGACACAAGCCCAGTAAGGCGACGAAGGCTTGGTTATTATCCCATAGGCCATTTTTTATAATCTGTTTATAGCTATCCATTGGTCTGTTGAATTGTGCTGGTTAACGTTTTCTTATTGGCTTGATAGTATTGTAATGTTTTTAGAACAGCTTTTACCACGGCTCGGGGTGTAATAGTTGCGCCTGTAAACTGATCAAACTCGCCACCATCTTTTTTGACCTGCCATAAACGAGGGCTAGGGTTATTGAGTGACCGACCGTTAAATGAGTATATCCAATCGCTTTTATTGGTATCAATGGCATCACCTAAACCTGGTGTTTCATGATGTGAGACGACTCGAACACCTAATAGTTCACCATTATTGCGAATAGCGACCAGTAATTTTATGGAGCCATTGTAACCATCAGCAGCGGTGGTTGAGGCAATGATAGCCACCAGTTGTTGGTTTTTAATGGCTCTATACACGGTGACCTCGTGGGCATTACCGAAGGCTTCGGTGTCTACAACATGTAAAGGGTCTGCTAGTAAGTCGTTATCGTGAAGTGTTTCTGGCACTAATTCACGCAAGTTCTTTAAAATGTATAAGCGTTCATTCTCGGTAATTTTTTCGTGAGTGACCGATTGAGTCAGCGACACTAAACCGATGCCAATAAGTGAGAAGAGGCCCAATACTAGGCCAGACCTCATCATGAGTGTTTTGTTGTTAGCCATGTTATTTATGCCCGTATGTACGAGGTGGCGTGTAGTAGTCGATGAGTGGTACGGCCATGTTAATTAGAATTACGGCGAAGGCGATGCCTTCTGGGTAACCGCCCCAAGTACGAATAATATAGGTGAGCAAACCGATTAAAACACCATAAATAAAACGCCCTTTAGGGGTTGTTGCCGCGGTGACAGGGTCGGTGGCGATAAAGAAAGCACCTAACATCGCACCACCACTAAGCAAGTGAAATAAAGGTGATGGCGTTACGCTGGGTTCTAATAAATAGAAGGCAAAGCTAATAGTAAAAAGCCCCGCTAATAGTCCAACGGGAATCTGCCAGCTGATAATTCTTTTAAACAGCAATATCAGGCCGCCAAGAAGAAAAGCGATAGACACCCACTGCCAGCCTCGGCCCGATAAGCTTGCAAAGATAGATGATGCGCGTATTTCTTCAACTGTTTGATTGAGTCCAAGCTGCGTTTTCATTTCATCTAACGGCGTTGCAGCTGTTATCGCATCAATCAGTGTTTGTTTAGGTTGCTGATCGAGTACGATGGCAACGATGTCTGAAAAACTAATGCCAGTGGGTAGCAATGAGTGCGGTAGTGCCCAAACCGTCATGCTTTTTGGGAAAGACACCATCAGTATCGCGAAGGCGACCATTGCGGGGTTGAAAGGGTTGTAACCTAAGCCGCCATATAAATGCTTGGCGATGACGATGGCGATAAATGTACCGATAAAGGGGATCCACCAAGGTGCCAGTGTAGGCAGAGCGAGTGCTAGCAAAACAGCCGTTACCACGGCACTTAAGTCCGATAGCGCTGGGCCTAATGCCCTTCCACGAAGGCGCAGCATGATCGCTTCGGTTATTAGTGCGGTTGAAACGCAAATAATGATGTTGGCTAACACACCGTATCCGAACTGCCAAACCATGGTGATAATGCCGGGCATGAGCGCAATAAGCACCCATAACATCATTTTTTGAACGCTGTTTTGCGGCGCGATAAAGGGTGCGCTTGAGGTTAAAAATTGCACGGTCTAATCCTCATTGTGTATCGAGTTCTTTTTTGTTTTTGAGCGACTAACGGCGGCGTCAATCTCTTCCTTTGCTGGTTTGTTTTTCAATGCGGCTTTCTTTTTGCGTGATCGTTCAGCGCGCTCTGCTTTATCGCGTGCGAGGCGTTCTTCTCGCGCTTCAAACCGTTCACGTGCAATATTGGATAGTTGCTTTTCATGGTTTTGTACTTTCAGCGCACTTTTCGCGTATCTAAAATGTTGAGCCAATGGGATATGACTTGGACAAACGACATCACAGCAACCACATTCTATGCAATCAGATAAGTTAAGCTGTGCCGCCTTATCAAGTTGGTCTGAACGGCTAAACCAATAAAGTTGTTGGGGTGACAATGAGACAGGACAAGCGCTCGCACATAAGCCACAGCGGATGCACGGCATTGCCTGCTTTTCAGTAATGACTTCGTGTTGGCTGGCAACAAGAATACAGTTAGTCGCTTTTACAACCGGAATGCTATCGCTGGAAAGCGCAAAACCCATCATTGGGCCGCCCATCACTAACCGTTCGGCCTGTTTAGTATAACCGTGGCAAACGTCAATTAAAGCGCTAATATATGTACCAATTCTAACCTCTAGGTTGTGAGGTTTGTTAACCCCTTCGCCAGTGACCGTAATGATTCTTGATGTTAGGGGTTTGCCTTCAATAACCGCTTGTTGAATGGCATAAACAGTCCCTACATTGATAGAAACGATACCAATATCTGCAGGAATTTTGCCGCTTGGAACTTCTTTCCCTGTTAATGTTTGGATTAATTGCTTTTCACCACCAGTTGGGTAAATAGTCGGGATCTGGGTGGCATTAATAGCTTGGTTATTGTTGCTATTGATCGCCTCTTGAATCGAGCTAAAGGTGTCGGGTGAATTGTCTTCAACGGCAAGAATGGCACGCTTAGCGCCGAGCATATGCAATAAAATTTCTATGCCTTCTATGATGCGACTGGCTCGTTCTTTTAACAGCCGATCATCACATGAGATATAAGGTTCGCACTCTGCGCCATTCAAAATCAACGTGTCGATGTCCACCGCTTTGCTTTGCGTATTAAGTTTGATGGCGGTAGGAAAGGCCGCGCCACCTAAGCCAACAATGCCGGCTTCACGGACAATATCCACTAATTGAGGTGCGGTTAATTGTTGGAAGTCAGCGTGGGGCGTATAGTCGGTTTCAGCATCAAGCCCATCGGTTTCTATCGTAATAGACGGTGCTGAAAAGCCAGAAGGGTGCGGAATAAGATGGTCAGCGATTTTGCTCACGGTGCCTGAGCTAGCGGCATGAATGGGCGCACTGACCACACCTTGAGCAGCGGCTATTTTTTGCCCACGCAATACCTTGTCACCCACTTGAACTAAAGGTTTGGCCGCATTGCCGATATGTTGCCCTAATGGATAAGTGAGTGTCTTAGGGATGGGCGCAACTTCAATAGGTAAGTTGACTGACTCGTTTTTATGTTCGGCCAGCGAAGGCAGTCCGCCGTGAAATGACCATAACTTCATGATTTAGCCTTTGCTTGAGATGTGTCGGGCTTTTCCCATTCCCAGAGTGCTAATGTTTTTGTTACCGGCTCCATTGTTATACATTCGACGGGGCACGGGGGTATGCAGAGTTCGCAACCGGTACACTCCGCCTCAATAACGGTATGCATGTGTTTTGGTGCGCCTAAAATAGCGTCAACAGGGCAGGCTTGAATACATAGTTTGCAACCGATACAGGTGTTTTCATCAATCACTGCAACCAAGGTGGCTTTTTCAACACCATTATCCTCATTGAGAGGCTTAGGTTCGACGCCTAATAAATCAGCCAGAGCAGCAATGCCCGCTTCGCCTCCTGGTGGGCATTGGTTAATGTCAGCTTCGCCGTCAGCAATGGCTTGGGCATAAGGGCGACAACCTGGGAAATTGCATTGACCACACTGAGTTTGCGGTAATATGGCGTCAATTTTATCAACCAGGGGGTCGCCTTCTACCTTAAAGCGAATGGCGGCATATCCGAGCAATATACCGAGCGCGGCGAACAAAATGATGAGTATAAAGAATGACATGGCTTAGAACTTAATCAGGCCAGAAAAGCCCATGAATGCAACAGACATTAGGCCTGCGGTGATTAAAGCGATGGCGTTGCCTTTGAACGGCTCGGGTACATCAGACACGGTAATACGTTCGCGGATGGTGGAAAACAGCACCAACACCAAAGAAAACCCAAGCGCCGCACCAAAACCATATAAGCCAGATTCGATAAAGTTATGATCTTCTTGAACGCTTAGCAGAGCGACACCCAATACAGCACAGTTGGTGGTTATAAGAGGTAGGTAAATGCCTAACACTTGGTGTAGCAAAGGGCTGGTTTTATGCACGATAGCCTCGGTCATTTGCACAACAACGGCAATAACAACAATAAATGTGATAGTGCGCAGATACTCTAAACCGAGGGGGGCGAGTAAATATTGATTGGCTAAATAACTACAAATGGATGCTAGGGTTAGTACAAACGTTGTTGCAAAGCCCATGCCCATAGCAGTTTCTAGCTTGTTTGAAACGCCCATAAAGGGACACAAGCCGAGAAATTTCACCAAAACAAAATTGTTAACCAGTATGGTGCTGACTAAGATGAGTAGATATTCAGACATAGGATTAGTTACGATTTATGGCTAGTATATCCTCATTAACCCAAATCGTAGCAATGCTCATTGGGTCGTTAAGCCTTATATAACCAGATAGAATGAAAAATTAATTTTATATTCACTTTAAGAATTATAGAGGCTTTTTATTAAATGCTCAACTTTTTGGCCAACTGGAGCCGCTTACTTAATGCGCATGCCGGGCTTTGCACCGCTGTCAGGTGATAAAATCCATAGTTCGTCACCCCCTGGGCCAGCTGCTAGTACCATGCCTTCGGATGTTCCAAAGCGCATTTTTCGTGGTTTGAGGTTGGCCACCATGACGGTTAGTCGGCCCTCAAGCTCTTCCGGTGCATAGGCTGATTTTATGCCCGCTAAGACCTGCCGCTTTTCTTCACCAAGGCTGAGAGTTAGGCGTAATAATTTGTCTGCCTCTTCTACGTGTTCGGCCTTTTCAATAAGCGCAACGCGTAAATCAATTTTGGCAAAATCATCGAATTCAATGGTATCTGCTATTTCCTCAGTATTCTTTGTGGCTGTGCTGGGTTGCGCTTTGACAGCTACTTTTTCTAAATTTTCCTTAGAGGCGTCAATAACAGCTGCGAGCTTATCAGGGTCTACGCGAGTCATTAATGGCTTGAATTTATTGATCTGATGCTCAGTTAGCGGGGTAAATTGATCTGGCCAAGCCAATACGCCGGTGTTTAAGAATGCTTCGGCCTTGCTGACCATTTCGGGTACAACGGGTTTTAAATATCCAGCAATGACATAAAATAAATTGATGCCAAGGCTGCAGATATTGTGTAATTCTTCATCGCTATCAGGCTGTTTTGCAATCACCCACGGCTGTTTATCATCAATATATTGATTGGCTTTATCTGCCAGTGATGAGATGGCGCGCATGGCTTTGCCGTATTCGCGTGTTTCATAGAACGTGGCAATATTTTCACTTTCATCGATAAAGGATTGGAATAATGCTGGCTCACTACAGCTCGCCGATAACTGACCACCAAAACGCTTTTTAATAAAACCGCTGCAACGGCTCGCAATATTGACGACTTTGTTGACAAGGTCTGTATTGACGCGTCGACTAAAGTCTTCAAAATTAAGGTCTATGTCTTCAACGCGGTTGCTTAATTTTGCGGCAAAGTAGTAGCGTAAGTACTCTGGGTTTAGGTGGTCTAGGAAGGTGCGTGCCTTAATAAAGGTACCACG
>Ga0209345_10002382_pt1 | contig 20823 bp, 21 predicted proteins | sample Cruoilmetagenom7_FD_187294 | JGI IMG/M metagenome (GOLD analysis project Ga0209345, IMG submission 187294) | Oil polluted marine microbial communities from Coal Oil Point, Santa Barbara, California, USA - Sample 7 (SPAdes) (version 2) | ecosystem: Environmental > Aquatic > Marine > Oil seeps ... | reverse complement strand
GTTTGGCCGCCATATTGGCATGCACCCGTAGCTCAGCTGGATAGAGCGCTGCCCTCCGAAGGCAGAGGTCACTGGTTCGAATCCAGTCGGGTGCACCATTATTTCAATGGGTTATCTAGGCAGATGCTTGCTCGTACGGAATGAGTACGGAAAACATGGGTGCGCATCGAATGGGTGGACCTCCACGTACGACTGCGAACTGCTGCCCATTTTACGCCTCTTCCTCAACATCGCTCTAACGCCAGCGCGGCTTGGTACAGATCGCCTGTCGGTATTTGCAGCGGCGCTAGTTCTCCACCCTCTCCAATTTCCATTTCATTGGCCCTCTCCATGCCATCAATGACCCAGTGGTCGTTGACGTTGAAGACTGAGGCATGAATCACTGGTGCAGAGTAGTCATACTCAACCATCATCGGCAGAGTCTGTTCACCAAAGCGAACTGAAATGATCCGAGGGAAGTTTGAGCTAGGCCAGCCATCCCAGTTCAAGTTGAAGCCAGCTTGGCCCCCTACTTTGTAGAATGTGAGGTGGAGCATTTCTCCATTTCGTGAGTAGCTTCCTCCCGCTATTGAGCATTTGCGGCCATTTGAAGTTGCCTCAGTGGCGATAGGGTCAGTTTGAATGAAGGGCGCTGGATCGACCATCAGTTCGCTTGCAAGTCGCGGTCTGATATCTGTGTATGATAGGTCTTGAAGAAGCGCCGCCGCGCCGCCGTCTGTTTCCAAGTCATACCGCTCTTCAATAAAATCGAGATCAAAATGCACTTGGTTGATTGCTTGAGCCAAAGCAGGCGACCACTGAAGCGATAGATCGCCTTTGTAATAGCTACTGAAGCGCATGTTTTGAATGACACCTGTCGCACGTTCTCTAGGCATATCAGCAAAGATGCGCTCCAAGCGCTCGTTCTGCTCTGGCGTTAGCGGTTCTGCTTCACAGCCCATAAGCGTGGCCGCGGTGATAGTTAGAAGCGCTCTTGCGCCAAATTTAAGTTGAGCGCTCATGCTTCCAGCCCCCAGCGTATACGGGCCTGATGAAGGGTATGATCATCACCCTCCATTGTCCAACCTTTGCTGAGCAGAGTTTTGGCAACGATCTTGTTCCCATTAATGCCGTAGAAGACTGCTGCCGCAATTAGCAAAAAGCCGACCAAGGCAGAGCTGGGTGAGCCCATAGAAAGCACTGCGAAGACACCAATAGCAAACACGCCTAGTCCGTGTTTCCAAATGCCCTTTGCAAATTGAGGAATACCATAGAACGGCGTGGCAAGCAGGAACAGCCAGCTAAATCCTACCTTAAGGTTACGGCTCTTGCCGGTGCCGGGCTGTTTGAAAGTTACATACATATCATAATTCTCCTTCACATGATTGTGATTAGTACCAAAATAGTGGGTCGTAAATACCGTGGCCGTATGAGCACTTTCACGCTCATCTGCATCGATGGTGCGATTGTCGGGAAAAAATGGCGATGTTCGGCTTCTAAAGCGTATTGGTGAGCGAATTAGATCGCGTCGATACGAGCTGTCTCTTTCGCAAGAAGCGCTTGCCGATGCTGCCGCAATTGATCGATCTCATATGGGCAAAATCGAGCGTGGGGAGCGTAATGTCACCATTCTGATTCTTGCTAAGATTGCCAACGCTCTCGACTGTGAATTGGCGTCACTTGTCGCCTGAGCGCCGAAGGCGTCTGCAAAAGCCAGATAGCTACGGCTGAATCTTCCACCGCCGGTAGACAAAGCCCTCCGAACCATCGGCCAGCTCTTTGAACTCCAATGGTTCGCCTAACTGGTAAACTGTGTGCAACGTCCTCGAAGGTTTCTGCCGTCCACGCTCAACCCCGCTAACATCCCAGTTCGAACAGGAAATATAAGCTCTGCTTTTGCCCTTGTATTTGGCTCCAAGAACAGCTCGCTTTGCCCTTAAAGTTCCGCCGTTCCCCATCCTGTCATGCGTGGGATTCACGACGATATCAGCCGTAATAATCGCCGCTCTGGCATCAGGGCTCACAAACCTCGGATGATGCCGCCCTTGCAGGATGTTAATCTCGCCACAGATCAGTCCGAAGACCGTGTAATCATCAAACTTGGCCACTCGATCGGGGAGCTGTAATCGAAGTTTAGTCGCGGCTTCGCAGTCTTTCGACGGCACCTCATGCGCCATACCAAATGCCTGTGAGCCAAAGCGGTGAAGCGCTCCGTTAGGCCCGCTGATCATCCACAACGCGTGCTTTGTCGGATCACTCAGCGGAACGGTGCTTTCGTGATGGACCTCAGCCACGACCGCCAAACTAAGAGCAAGGGTTTTGATGCTGCACGACAGGTTCACCAGTTCCCGCATTGTATCTATAGCATATCCAGCGGTCACGAGCAGCTTCGGACGATAAAGCTGGATGCAGCCCAGAATGATCTGCACCCGTCGCTCCGGTGATAGCTCCATACGCAATCCATTCTTGGCGAACGACACTGTCCCGATCTCAAGCGGTTTGCGCGCCATCAGTATTCTCGAGCTAGCATAACGGTCAGCACTCTTGTCGTGACGGACGGGTCCGCTGGATTCTCGGATCCATATTTGAGGCTGCGATCATAGTAATCGATCTTCCAGAATAACTTGTCACCACGGTAGGTGATCGCGCCAAAGTCATGCTCACCGTATGGATCGTTTGCCGGATCAAACTCGTCGAACTCTGACACCATCAAGAGCACATCCATCATGGCGCGCCCTCCAAGTGCGATGATCCCCTCGGTTAACATCAACTGCCCATCTGCTGGCCTCTTGCGGAACGTATCATTGAGTGTTCTGATTGCTTCGATACGGATTTGGTCTGGATTTTGGACACAAATGTCCTGTTCGCGGCTAGCCATAGCCTCGTCTCCTGTTGGTTAGATTGTTGGAATGTGTGGTCTGGGAGTGATCAGAGCATGCTGATCAGTTTACGCTGAGCGTCCCTATCGCCCATTATGTAGCGCTCTGTAGTGGTCAGGGCGCGATGCCCTGCTAGTTCCTGTACATCACGCAAAGAACCACCGGCCTTGCTGATCGCTCTTGCTGAGCGGGTGATGAAGGTTCTGCGGCCGGAGTGAGAGGATGCTCCAATGATGCCGAGTTCTGCGTAAACCTCACTGAACCAGTTTACGATGCTCTGAGCGCTCATATGGCCTCCACGCTCTGATACGATGATTGGGCCACCCATCGGCCAATCAGAGTACCTGTGATGGCTTCTGAGCGCTTTCTTGAGGTCCATATGCATCGGAATGGACCTTCCGCTGCCATATTTAGCGATAGATCGTGCAATCGTCAGATGATCGCTGATCTTGCCGCTTGAGGTGAGTACCATCGGCCAGGTCAATCCTGCGATCTCACACGCCCTTAAACCCGCCTTGAAACTAGCCTCTATGATGACACGATTGCGTGTCCCATGCCTGAGCGAGCCGACATGCGCCTGCAAACGGCGTAAATCGACCGGCTCCAGCATCTTTGCTGGTTGCCTTGTCATTGCTTTGTCCTGTGATTTTGGGATTTAGCGCTCAATTCGGCGCTGATTTGATAACTAGCACCAAACTAATGGAATGTCAATATATCTATATATTACAGAGATTTAGATCAAATTTGACCCCGGTGGCCCTGAGGCCTGGTGCCCCCCGGCCAAGTCACTTGGCCCACCAGAAAAACTCCGAAATGGCAAAACACCTGCCTTTTTGCTGCGTTTGACCTGATTTACCTATCAAACGGTCATTCTGTTAGACCGTGGATTGGGACTGCAATGTCAATTAGCGGGCAAGTTGCGAGGCAGCCCAGTTAGGGGCTGCCTCGCTTCAATGATCTGATCTGCCTGACTTGCGCTAATCGACCCAATCGAAATCTGGATAGTCAAGATCATCATCTGCATCTGGCAGAGCGATCGCCAAGTGCCTTTCCATATTGGACTTAGCCTTCTGCTTTCCTGATACCCAGACCGTCATTTTTGTACTCGACCAATGAATCTGAACACCATTTGGGCACCTTAACATTTTGCTCCCATTTGATTCATTGACCCATTTCCCAGATATGTTTTGATCTGCAATCCAGTTTTTCCAACATTCCTCGTTTCCGCCGAAAGTTCCTCTCCAAGCTCGTTTCGTCATCATGTTTCTCCTTAGATTTTGCTAGGGAGACGCATTTACAGTCGCGAGCTTGGCTATCTTCGTTGCGGGTAACAACCCTTCGATAGTGTGCGCGCGCAAAGCGAGATCGAATATGTTCGGCGATTGGGCCGGTAGCGGACCGACAGTAAATGCTGCGTGAGACGGCGAGAGCCGACATTCGTCCATTGTTGGGCACTCGCCTAATCACCCACTCCATCTCGAAATTTTTAAGGTGGAGGCAGTTGCAATGCTCACTCTTTGATTCCACATGCTCTTTTGGGTCGGGGGGGTGATGAGTATTTCAGAAACTTTCAAAGAGTTTATTGGCAATCTTGCCCTAAACAATACTGAGACCATCTCGCAGCGCTATGGCGAGATAACTTGCGCCCTCAATAAGAACTTTCGGGATACCGACTCGAAGACCGCGAACACCCTTCAGGTTGGGTCCTACGGACGACATACAGCCATCAAGGGCATCTCGGACCTCGACATGCTGTACATCATGCCGAAGGGTGAGTGGGACAACTATAAGGACAGCAGCCAGTCCAAGCTCCTCTCCGATGCCGCCGCCGCCATCCGCGCACGTTATCCCAAGACAATCGTCAGGGTGGATCGACTCGTTGTCCAAGCTGTCTATTCGAATTTTACAGTGGAAGCCCAGCCCGTATTTGAGCAAGATGACGGCAGCTTCAAATATCCTGACACATACGACCACGGCTCTTGGAAGATTACCAAGCCGAAGGACGAAATTCAGGCGATGTCTGAGCTCGACGATCAGAAGAACAAAAATCTCCGGCGGCTTTGCAAGATGGCTCGTGCCTGGAAGAACAAGCACGGCGTGGGGATCGGTGGACTCCTGATCGACACGTTGGCGCACAACTTTCTCAAGTCGACCAACGAATATGATGACAAGAGCTATCTCTACTACGATTACATGAGCCGCGACTTCTTTGCTTATCTTGAGGAATTGCCCAAGCAGGACTACTTCGCAGCGCTCGGGAGCGGTCAGCGCGTAAAGGTGAAGAAGCAGTTTCAACGGAAGGCGAAGAAGGCCTACGAGCTCTGCATCAAAGCCATCGAGGCTGAGGGCAAGGACAACCAAAACGACAAATGGAGGGCAGTTTACGGTCGTCAATTCCCAGCATCGCAGAAGGTAGCAAAAGCGGCAGTCTCCGAGGTTGCGCGTCACGCATTCCGCATGACTGAGGAATTTGCTGAGGACGTGTTCCTTGGCATCGACATTAGGCGCAATATTTCTATCGATTGTAAGGTTGAGCAGGCCGGGTTTCGACCCGCATCACTCCGCGATATTCTTAAGATAGGAAAGTTCCTCAATCCTCGCAAGAAGCTTACATTCTCTGTCGTCTCAACGGACATCGACGGGCAGTATGGTCTTTTTTGGAAAGTGCTGAATCGCGGCCATGAAGCTGAAAAGCGAGATTGCATCCGGGGCCAAATCGTCGGCGATGAAGGACACAAGAAGAATATAGAGCACACCAACTTCAAGGGTGATCACGTAGTCGAGTGCTACGCCATTCAGGACTGTGTGGTCGTTGCTAAGGACCGCATTCATGTGCCTATTAGCGCCAACCAAGAGGACGACGATAACTAGGGATGACCAATCGCGGCGCCACAGGAAAGCTGTTGTATTTATTAATCGCCGAATCCGGGGGCAATTCGGAGCGTGAGCTAGACGAATAACCGACTAAGTTACGAACCGAACCTAATCTAATCACAAGCGACGCTGGCTGATAGCAACTGTTATTCCGACATTGCAAACTAGGGACACCCACGATGGCTAAAAACATCCTTATCTTTTCCGATGGAACGGGCCAGATCGGCGGAGTTCGGCCCGATCAGAAGCTGTCGAACGTCTATAAGTTGTTCAGGGCCACACGACCGGGACCATCATCACCCATCAATCCCCTTCAACAGGTCGCGTTCTACGATCCCGGTTTGGGAAAGGGCGAAGTGAGCGGCTGGTCGTTCAAACGGACCAAGCATTTTCTGGAAGCGACAATTGGAACAGGCATAGATACGAACATAATCGACTGTTACGAAGCGATTATAGCCACCTATGAGTCCGGCGATCGAATCTGCGTATTTGGTTTCTCAAGGGGGGCATATACCGTGCGGGCACTCTCCACCGTGCTTAACTTGTGCGGCGTTCCTACGCGGCTGCCTGACGGGAAACCCATGCCTAGGTATGGTAAAGCTTTACGCAAAGTCGCGCGTGAAGCTGTTCAGGAAGTTTACAATCACGGGGCTGGAAAGCCTCGCAGTAAACAACCCTATTTTGACCAGAGGGAAGAGCTCGGTCGCCGGTTCCGTATTCGATACGGTTCATCGCAAAACCAAGACCCGGCTGCACCCAGAGGTAACGTCGAACCGCATTTCATCGGTGTCTTCGACAGCGTCGCCGCCTTGGGCAGTGACAAACTGAAACTACTCTTCTGCGTTACCCTCCTATCGGTTGGCCTGTTTACGGCCACCTCTTTCCTGTTCGATTTCCATTGGGCGTGGAAACTTCTTGGTTTGGTAGCGGGAGGGATAACCCTTGGATGGCTCGTGCATTTGGCGCGCATCGTGCGCAAGAGCTATTCTCCAATTGACGAACACTTGGAGATCGATCTTAGTGAAGACCCCAACGGAAACGTGAAAAAAAATTCGACTCATTGGGCGTTTTGGCGGAACGAAAATTACGACAAATATCTGTCTGGCGAGATAAATTACGCACGTCATGCGATGGCAATCGACGAGGAACGCGCAGACTTTCCACGCGTCAAATGGGGACCAACTAATACTCCTACGCGCAGAGTGGGCCAAGTTCCACGGTGGCTGAAGCAGGTATGGTTCGCGGGTTGTCACAGCGATATCGGTGGGAGTTACCTGGAGAGTGAGTCGCGATTGAGCGATAACGCGCTAAGCTGGATGGTCGAAGAGCTTCGGGAGTGCGTGCCGGAAATCCTGATCAACGAAGACCTGCTGCAAACCTATGGAGATCATCGCGGACTACAGCATGAGGAGCGCTGGATGTCGGAGGCGTTCAAGTGGGCATGGAAAAAGAGACCACGATATGTCTATGATGATGGTGAACTGCATCAAAGCGTCTTCGACAGGTTTGATGCTGGCCCAGTGCCGATCGTCGACGAGGTCAAACTCTATCGTCCCGAACAATTGAAATCCCACAACAGATTAAAAGCATTCTACAACTGCGTAGATAACGATCCGGACCGGTCCGGAGACAGCTGATGACCGCGTATATGCCATCGGTTGACTTCGGTAAAACACTGAACGGCGCTAGCAAATGAAGGAAACAGCTGACAGCTGCAATTGGGCCGGTAGCGGACCGGCAGTAAATGCTTCGTGAGACGATGAGCACTGACAATCGTCAAAGCCCCGCTACCTTCTGTTCGACGCACTGTGAGCCCGGGTGCGATCGAGAATTTGGTGCCTGAGTCGGAGCTAAGCTTATATGAGGGCGGGTAGCGGTTAGGCAGATCGCCCACCGCTGTCGCGTTTCAATACTGGGGGCAAAAATTTGTCGATCTCGCCCGGGTTGAAAGTATAATCTTCGAGTGCCTGCAAGGCATTTTGGGCCTTGCCGTATGCCTTAGGCGTTGTCCCAGGAGCGGACTTGTAAATGCCAGCAAGCGCTTCTTGGAGCTCGTCTCGCTGCTGACGGGCGGCATCATCGCTGATTGTCCCGCTGGCCAAGTCGGTCAAAAGTGAAAGGTAGGACTCACGTATTGCCCAAAGGTCCGCAGCGGTGTCGCGATGCTTCTGGGCTGTTGCTCCCGGATCGAAACCTTTCATGTATCCAGTGACGAAAAGGCTAATTAGCGAAACGGTCGCTGTTATGACTTTGCAAATGAAATCGTCCGTAAAGAGGATCGTGAGCGCGCCAGAGGTCGTCATCGCAGCTAGCACAATTTGAGCGATCTTGAACCAGCGCAATGTACCCGCGCATAGATCACCCTCCTTCTCGTGAGTCTTATGTGAGTATACAACGCGACCGAAGCATTCGCGAATTTGGCCATCGAGCGTGGTGTTCGCCTCGGCCTTAGGGATAGGTTGAGCCAAAAATTTCCCTCCATTTGTTGCGCGCCGTTGCAGGTCGCAGTTCAGCTTCATACGCGATCGCACTCAATGTCACATCATAAGCGGCCTTCGCCTTGTTTTGGAAATTTCCTTGCTTAGAAACATAGGAGCCGCTGCCAGGAGCTCGCCAATACAATTGAGACGTGTCGTTCTTGGATAGGTAGAGCAGAAAGTCCCGCACGAGGTAGTCGTGGTAGAGATACGATTTGTCGCGATAGGGCCAATCCGCGATGAACTGGTAAGCCAGAGTGTCGATCAGCATACCGCTCATCGGGACATTGTGTTTGTCTCTCCAGATGCGTGCCATCCGGCCAATGGCTTTCAAATTGCCATTCGCCGTAACAAAGTTTCGCGCTGAGAATGCGTTCATTTCGGCCCGAGGGTCGCAGGTCTTCCAGCTACCCCCATTATTTGAATCAGCGAAGGTGAAGGACTTACCGTCGCTATTCATAAAGACAGGCAGAAACTCAAATCGGATGCCGTCCGTGAAGTTGACTGCGACGACCTGCCCGTCACCGCCGATATAGCTAGTCGAGTAGGTCCGGCCGATTGATGTGCGCACTTCCTGAAGAAGGGCGGACTGCCCGTTTCCGGTGTACGCTTCGTACTTATGATATATCGAGTTAGGCAGTGTGAACGCCACGTCAAGATCGCTAACGCCATTGGCCGCCGTGTCACGACCATAGGATCCAACGTATAAGCTATGAGATATTTCGGACTCAGTCTTCCAAAAGTCCTTATTCAGCTGCTTTGTAATTCGCTTGTAGCGACTCGAGATGCTGCTGACCGTTGTAGATGGAATCAGGTAGTTGGCCCGGAATGCTTTGAAGTTTTCTGCTACACTCATGCAGTTTAGATGCCAGAACACTCCTTAGAGCGATAGAACGAAGTGGGAACCTTATGCACAATTAAATCGGATTGAGCGAGGCGGCTCACAATTGGCAACCTGATACTGGATTTTGCTACTCCGAAAATACGCTTGAGCGAGATGGAGGGACATCTCTACAGTCAAATGTTTCAAAAGATGGTGGGCTCGGTAGGGATTGAACTTGAAACCCCTGCGGTGTGAAGGGTGACTTCTTAAACCTCGAATTGAATGGCAGCTTGGGGGAAGGAGTAACAAGCTTATTGGTGACCGCAATTGGGACGCAAAACGGACAATAAACTCGCTATGCTACTTTGAAACCACACTGAAATCAGTTCTGCGAACTGTTATTGATCGCTCCCAAGATTTCCTGCCACTGATCAACGCGGTTCGCCGACCCAAAGCTGACACTTCGCGCCTCATAAGCCTTGCGCGCACAAAGGTTCTTTTCCCAGGTTCGGTGCAGCTGTTCGCCGAAACGTCCTACTGGAATGAGCGATTCTAAAACTGGAATTTGAGACCACGCATAAAGAACGTTGATTGCATGCTTAGCGGTATAAAGTGACCTATCGCGCTCGAACTTGGGCTTGCCGTTCGAACTTGTTGATTCAACCTTTAGAGCCGATGTATTTTTGCCTGCATATGCCGCCATGGTCTCAGCATGAACTGATGAGCTGCCGGGTAGCTTTCCGCGAAGATTGGCCCCTAACGGCAACCGCGATTGCAAACCGATAAGCTCGTCCATCTGTCTGGCAGTCTTCTTGAGGCGCAGTTTTCGCTTCGAACTTCGAGTGGAAACCACAACTCCGTGAAGATGCCACGCGACAATAGGTTGAGTGCACCCCAGCGGTAGCAGCAAGTCTATGTCGGTAGTCAGAACGCCTTCGAGCTCAAAAGATGAAAGCGCCTGCAAAGCTTCCGAAATCATAGTTTGAGTATTTTTTAGTGTATGGCCCATTGGTACCTCGCCAGCCAAATATGCAAATGTTGCTAGGTAGGGCTCAGGGTTCGGGCCGAGAATATCATTGAAGTGCAATTGCATCGTTGCCTGAAGACACCCGGCAGAGCGCCTGCGAGCGAGCAGAGCAGATGATGGAGTGAATCTATCAACCGTTTCGCATCCATAGAGATGGTCGTTGAGAAATTCTTGAAGTTGCGGCGAAAGGCTGGCGTATTCCCTTGAGTTATGAATGAGAGATCTTGTTGAGACGATTGCCCTATCGCTGTCAGAATGTGTGGGTCTGACTTGTTGAGCTGACATGGATGATCCTTCAATAGTATGAAAAACACGCACGCGCGCATAATGCACACGCGCGAGGCACCAGGGAGTCGGCTATTGCCTCCACCACTTGGCGCTTTTGTTCCAAGTGATGGATTACAGGTGCAAACAACAATTAGGTTGGAGATTCAGAGCCCGACGCCAAATTGCCGTTTTCCAGAGAAAATGCGGCAGGGTGTTGCATTCGCAAGCCGAATGGAGAGGCTGCTAACGCAGCGAATAGTTTCAATCTCTTGAAGCAATTGAGTGAATACCCATCTTAATTCGACAGCGAAACTGGGTCGATTCCAAGCGACTCTAGAGGCACGCACCCACAGGTTTGATTTTGGTGCGGGTGCTCGTAATGTCGTTGAAATACTTAAATGGTGAAACCAATCAAAGGACCGAAATTACTTTCGGTTCTGAATTCATGAGACCTGTTCGGAATGCGACTGCTCTGAAGCAGTATCCTACCAGAAAGCCCGATAAGTTGGAGTCCCCGGTCGCGGTCGATATCGGGGAGGTCTGTCGATTGCTCTCGATTGGCAGAACCTCGGTTTTTTCGCTTCTAAAAGCAGGTCAGTTGAGGTCCTTCAAAATCGGCCGACGACGGCTTGTTGTGCGTGAAAGCGTTATCGACTTTGTTGAAAAGCGGATCGCTGATTAGACGAGGTCTCTCTTTACGAAACTCCATGCAATATCTTGGCCTTGTTGAAGTTTAAATGGCTACAAAGTTCTATCGGCCACGCGCCCTTGCTTCATCGATATTTCTACTCGGTAACATTTGTCACTTTTATACGGAGCGGGTGCATTTGGGCCGGATGCGGACCGTTTGATCCTTTCTCGCTGTTTGATGATAGCTTCAGCTCTACCGAAGTAGGCGTCGGCAGGCGTCAGGTTGCTTAAGCTCTCGTGGTAGCGCTGGTGGTTGTAATGCTCGACGAACGCTTCGATCTGGACCTCAAGATCGCCAGGCAGGAAGTAGTTTTCAGCAAGATTCGGTACTTGAGCGTCTGATGCCAGCGCTCGATCTTACCCTGCGCCTGGGGATGGAACGGAGCACCGCGAACGTGGCTCATGCTGTTTGCCTCGATGAAATCGGCTAACTCACCTGCGATGTAACTTGGACCATTATCGCTGAGCAGTCTTGGCCTGTGTTTAACACTGGCATGGTCACAGCCTGAGGCAGCCAGCGCCATATCCAATGTCTCGGTGACGTCTTCAGCACGCATGGTAGAACACAGCTTCCAGGCGATGATGTAGCGTGAGTAGTCGTCCAGCACAGTCGATAGATACAACACCCAACCCCTAATCTGTGCCATAAGCGCTGACGGGGAACAGCGGGGCGCGAAGGGGGTTTGAGGCTAGCCTATTTATTTGAGGCTAGCCTATTTAAAGGGGCTCGAAGGTCCATACCTCATGCTGCAATCAATTTAACTCAGAACATGGCATCGTAGACCGTCAAACTTGCAGATATCGGCGTCCAGAGACGAGTTTTATCTGGTCCGACGCCTCAATTCCATTGGCATGCCCACTCAAGCGTGAAGCCCAACCCATCGCATATGCGGCGCTTTGGAGAGCTTGCTTGTGCCTTTTCTTGGATAAATATAGTCCGTCGAGCATTGTAGCGTAGGCTAATGGGTCGCGCACATTGGGAGAGAAATAATGAAAGCGTCAAGTCTTGCCGCAACCGGCACACTAGCGATCGTACTCAGCATGTCCTGCGGCTCTGGCAGCGCCTTGGCCGCCGATGGCCCGGTAGCTGAATCTAATGGCGGCGAGATCATCGTAACGGCCCGTAAGCGTGACGAATCGCTTCAGGAAGTGCCAATCGCGGTCACCGTCATTTCCGGTGATGCGCTTGAAAAGCGCGGCTTCACCAGCTTTAATGATATCTCGGCCAGCAATCCCAATGTGAAGATTCAGGCGCAGAGCGGCGTATCTACTTTCTCGTCTAATGTTGCCATTCGCGGAAATGTTCAGGCATCCGGCACGCTTCAGGTTGATCCATCGGTCGGTACTTATATCGACGGCTTCCTGCTCGCCCATACCATGGGTACTGCCCAGATGACTGTTGACATTGAATCAGTGCAGACCCTGAAGGGGCCGCAAGGTACGCTATTCGGTCGCAACACGACTGGCGGCGCTCTCCTGCTGAAAACGCGCGACCCTAAGCTCGGCGAGGTTAGCGGATATGTTCAGGCAGATGTCGGCGGACTTGAAACAATTCGCCTTGGCGGCGCGATCAACCTGCCCTTGGGCGATGTCGCGGCACTGCGGGTCGTCTATCAAAATAACAGCCGCGGCGATTACCAGTTCTTTGAAGACGGGCGCCAGCTTGGTCACAAGGAAGAGGAAGTCCTGCGAGCTAAATTGCTGGTTGAACCGATTGATGGCACTCGTATTGTTGCGACAGCAGAACGGTTGCGCGAATCCGGCAACGCCACCAATTCGCTGGTCAGTCAACCGAATGCGCCGGCTTACAAAGATGTCCCCATCGGAAACTTTCCGCTTGGACCCAACAGTACGTATCCGATCGACCTGCGCGCAATGGACGAATTCGGTGCGATTGAAGCCGAATTCTATGGTCTCCTCGTTGAGCAAGAAATCGGCTCAGGGGCCGTCAAGCTGCTCGTCAGTCATCGCGCTTACGACATTCGTTCATCGCTGACCTTGCCCCCACTTTTTGGTTTCACAATGCAGGATAAGCCGCAAAATAAGGACTTTGCGGCTGAACTGCAATATAGTGGTTCGTTCATCGATGATCGTCTGGACCTGAGTGCGGGTCTCTATTACTTTGACGAGACGGTGCATGAGGCGCAGGATACCTTCTTTTACAGCGGCCTTCAGCGGACATCGAACTACCTGACCGCGACATCTGAATCAAAATCTGGCTACATTCAGGGCACCGGGCGCCTGACCGACGCGCTCAACCTTACGCTTGGCCTGCGCTATACTGACGATGTGAAGACCGGGCTGCTTGTTTCGGCAAAGTCGGACACGGTAAACACCGTCACCGAAACGATCTCTGGGACCAATGCTCAGGCCGCGATGAACCCGCTGGCGAGCCTTCGTCAGGCAGAGGGCAGGACCAATTACCTGATCACGGTCGACTATTCACCGGTCAGTGACGTCATGGTCTACGCCAGCCATTCGACCGGGTACCGCGCCGGCGGTGCCGGTGTTGACCGTCAATCGGAAGATCCCACCAGCCCGGGCTATTTCCTGACAACTTTCTTCCTGCCGGAAAGCATCAAGAACTATGAAGTTGGTTTCAAGACCGACCTCTTTGATCGCCGCCTGACTTTTAATGGCGCTGGCTTCTATCAGGATTACAAAAGCTACCAGTTTACGGCGATCGTGGATGCTGTCCGCGTCACCCAAAATGCCGATGCCGAGATTAAGGGCTTTGAATTTGACGCCCGGTTGCAGGTTGGGAGCGGAACCACAATTTCTGCGGACGTTGGCTATACTATGGCCAAGGTCAAGCAGGCCGACCTTCCACAGCACGGCCAGCGGCTTCCGCTGATTCCAAAGTTGCAATGGGGCGTCAGTTTGACCCAGAACTTTGAGGTGGCCGGCGGCGACCTGGATCTGGTTGCCAACTATTCATGGCGCGATAATTTCTGGACTGCGCTGGAGGACCCCAGTGTTCCTGCAACCTCAGGCGAGCCGAGCTGGCAGGCGGTAAGCAACATAGAAGCGCTTGGTCTGGTCAATCTGTCGGCAACCTATGAAAACGGCCCGGTGAGCTTGGCCGTATACGCCAATAATTTGACCAACGAGAAGTATTACACCTTCATCACCTTCGGCGGAGCCCCGCTCCATTACGGCGGCCTCGGTGTTCCGCGGGTTATCGGAGCTCGCGCGAAATACAGCTTCTAAGATTGAGGTCCATTTGAGGAAGTTTACTTATGCCAGCTAGCAGTGCTGCGATACCCGGTCCCGGTTCGATGTCAGATGCCGAATGGCAATTGAGGACCGATCTTGCAGCTTGCTACCAATTGGCGGCGCATTTTGGATGGGATGATCTGATCTACACCCACATTTCGGCAAGGGTGCCTGGATCAGATCATCATTTCCTCATCAACCCTTACGGGATGATGTTTGAGGAAATAACCGCATCGAGCCTGATCAAGATCGAGTTCGATGGCCGCAAGGTGGATGATACGCCTTGGCCCGTGAACGAGGCCGGGTTCATCATCCATAGTGCGGTGCATATGGGCCGGGAAAGTGCTGGCTGCGTGATGCATCTGCACACAATGGATGGGGTTGCCGTTTCGGCCATGGATGAAGGGCTGATGCCAATCAATCAGATGGCGATCGTGGCCAGCGGAAATGCCGCATATCATGAATATGAGGGCCCCGCATTCCGCCCGGACGAGCGTGAGCGTCTGCTTGCCAGTCTGGGCGAGAAGCCGACTATGATCCTGCGTAATCATGGGACTCTGGCAGTCGGGCCTTCGATCCCGGAAGCCTTTCTGGCGATGTATATGCTTGAACGGGCTTGCACCACGCAGGTTCGCTCGCTCGCGGGGGGAGGAAAGCTTCATCCAGTGGAGCCCGAGGCGAGCGAGTTTACCCGTCAGGTGGCGATTTCGCATGCTGATCCGGCCCATGCTAAGAACATGGTCTGGCCTGCGATGCTACGCCTTCTTGACCGCAAGGGGTCAACATACAAAGAGTGACGAATAGGTGTTTTTGCGGGAATTATATCCACAATCAGCAATGTTAGATGTAGGGTGATATGCAGGAAGAAATCTGGACCGACGGTGTGAACCGTGAAGTAAAGTCAGCCCCTCCACTAGCGCTTGAAGCGCTCAGCGTTGCTGGATTAGACGATAAGATTTCGGCATCGCGCCCGGTATCGGGCGGCCCGCCGCTGTTTATCACTGCACATGAAGGGGCATTTTCATCATTTGATGATGCGCTGGCCTGGATGGAAACGCACCGCCCGGGGCTTGATGCGCTGATTTTGGAACATGGCGGTATTGTCCTGCGGGATTTCCCCATCGGTTCCTCGGAAGATTTCAATCGCGTGGCTGGCACTTTCCCGCTCTATCAACGCGGCTATAAGGGCGGGGCAGGGCCGCGCGCCAGCGTTACCGGAAATGTGATGGAGGCAACCCAGCTGGGCGAGGACATGCTGATTTTGCTGCATCAGGAAATGGCCTATACCAAGAAGTATCCGCCAAGGGTTGCGTTTTACTGCCGCAAACCAGCTGAGGTCGCGGGGGAAACCTTGATCGCCGACATGAAGGATTTTGACGATCTCATCCCGGCAGAATTGCGCGAAAGGCTTGAAAGGCTGGGATCGCGCACGATCCGTAATTGCGCGGCAGAGGGCGCCTCGCGCGGCAAGCGGGTTGATGACCACCTCGATAAACGCGGATGGGATGATTCATTCCAGACCACTGATCGCAGCGAAGTCGAGCAGCAATGCGTGGAACTGGGATTATCGCCCGTGTGGAATGATGATGGCAGTTTGACGCTCACTGCTGATCTGGATGTATTTGATACGCACCCAATTACCGGGGAACGCCTGTACCGCAGCTATCTCCACTCGCAATCCTGGCTCGATCGGCCGGAATCGCGCAAGGCAGTCTCCGACCTTGGGAGCGAAGTGAAGCCGCAGTCGCAGCAGCTGTTTGGTAATGGCGAAGCATTTCCTACGGAGGATGCAAACCTACTCAACCGAATATTTGCCAAGGTAACGCGCGCGTGGCCGTGGCAATCGGGCGATGTGATGATCCTCGACAATTTCCTCGTCGCGCATGGCCGCAGCCCTTACCGGGGAACCCGCGATGTGCAGGTGGCCTTGCTCGATCATCCGCAGGGGTATGAACTGCATGATACGTGAGCCAGCTTAGGTAAAAGCGTTATCTCCGCGTTTAGATGTCGCGATGATTTTAAATGCAGTGCAATAGAGAAGGTAAACCGACGATGTCCTTGGCCGAACTGTCTGCCGCTGAAGTGAAGCTTCAAGACGATGTCTTCATGGAGCCATACGAGCTAGGGCACGGCCTACCGGTTTTCATAACGCCAAAGCGTAGCGAGCTTGGCAGTGACCAAGCGGCTTTCAAAAGCTGGTTCATAGCCATGCGCGAGGACCTCATGGATCTTACGCACCAGCGGGGCGCTGTTGTCCTGCGCGGCTTTGCGGTTCACCAGACAGAAGATTTTGCGGCCATTATTGATGGCTTCAAGAGCCCGGAGTTTGGCTATGCAGGGGGCGCGACACCGCGCGGTGCGCTGGCAGATAAGGTTTTTGAATCCACCAAATACCCATCGCAGTATAAATTGCCGATGCATCAAGAAATGGCTTACCTGCCTCACTATCCCTCGGCCCTGCTGTTTTTTTGCCGGCTTGCTGCGGAGACTGGCGGTGAGACAATCATCGGCAATATGCGCGAATTTGGCAGATCGCTTCCCCCGAAATTCGCCGATGCCCTGCGTGATAAAGGGGTGCGTTACGTCCGCAATTACCGCGATCCTGCATGGTCGACCGGCAATCAATTGCTTGATGATTACCACCGGCCTTGGACGGATTCGCTAGGAACCACGGACCGCGCCGAAGCGGAAAAACTATGCCGGGATATGGGCGTTGAACCCAGGTGGGAAGCGAACGGCAGCCTGTCGATGATCTACGTCGGGCCTGCATTCGTCAGCCACCCGGAGACGGGAGAGGAAATCTGGTTCAACCAACTCGTGACTCAGTTCTACACCCCGGAATTGATCGGTGAGGAACGCTATTCACTCATCCCGCAACATTATTCTCCAGGCGCACCGCCGCCCGTGCAAGTTACCTTTGGCGATGGCACATTGTTCGATCCGGATCTGATAGTCAGCCTTGCTCAGAACATTACCTCAAAAGAAGTGGCCTTCCCGTGGCAAGATGGGGACATCATGATTTTGGATAATTTCCTGACGGCACATGGGCGTAATCCCTTCACCGGCAAGCGCGATGTCCAGGTCGCATTAGTAGCCTGAGAGGAGTATAGCCATGAGCACAATTACCGACAATGATGGTCTTCTCGAAGCGCAATTGCGGCGCGATTTGGCAGCATGTTATCGCCTTGTTGCCCATTTCGGCTGGGACGATCTGGTGGCAAATCATATTTCGGTCCGACTGCCGGGGCCTGAACATCATTTTTTGCTCAATCCATATGGAATGATGTTCGACGAGATCACCGCATCGTGCCTTGTCAGGGTGGATCTTGACGGAAACATCATTGGCGATTCCCCTTATACCATCAATAAAGCCGGCTATGTCATTCACAGCGCTATTCATGCGATGCGGCCCGATGCCGAATGTGTGATCCACCTTCACACCCGGGATGGAGTTGCGGTTTCGATGACGCAGGAAGGTCTTCTCCCGCTCAATCAAACCGCGATGATGATCATCGATCAGGTGGCATACCATGATTACGAAGGTCCCGCCTTCGATCTTGAAGAGCGTGATCGGTTGGCCGCCAATCTAGGCAGCAAAAATCTGATGATCCTGCGTAATCACGGCACAATGGCGCTTGGCAGATCGGTTGCAGAGGCATTTCAGCGTCTTTACCATCTTGAATGGGCGTGTGATGTTCAGGTTCGGGCGCGGTCGATGGGTGTGCCCTTTGTGGAACCATCGCCATTGGCTTTGGGCCGCATGAACAACCGGCCCAAGGCCGATGCCCTACGCGCATATGCCGAGGAGCGCAGTTGGCCAGCACTCCTGCGCCGCCTCGACAAGATTAACCCCAGTTATGCTGATTAAAGCGGGATAGGCTGCGGCGGCACTGTCAAAGCAAATGCACCTTATTGAGGGTGTTGTCAGACTAACGTGGCAAGCGAGGGCGGTGGTTGCTAACTAGCGGCGATGAAGCGCAAATCCAGAGCTAAACCGCCAAGTCCATTTCGCCGTTTCAACTCCTCACCTGAAGTGATCCGTATGGCAGTAATGCTCTACGTTCGATACCCGCTTAGCCTGCGCAATGTTGAAGATCTGTTGTGTCCCCCGTCAGCATTCAATAGACAGATTGGGCGCATAAAATGAGTGAGTGTTTTGGGGGCGCTGTCAGTCTTATGCGAACTCGTCTCCGATTGGCGCAGCTATGGCAAGGCTGAGTATGGGTCAGGCAGCGATATTTTGCCACTCAGCCAGTGCGGCTGAGCGGGCGACCTTGTAAGTTTGTCTGTCGATCAGGTGACGCTGCAAGTTGAAGTGGTTGTGGACGTTGGCGTGAACGGAAGCGAACTTCTGTAGCGATTTCATTTGCCGAAAATGGCAGCATAGCTCGCTCTCGTCGTCGGAATGGCAAGTGCGAGTTCTCCGCCCGATTGTTGAGCCAACACCCCATCTCACGCCTTTCGAGATTGCCTACTCCCGCATCGCTGCTGGGTACGATTTCAGCCCATCTGTGACGATCGCTTCGACTTTGCCGTGCCGCTTCAGTGTCTTCTTGAAGAAGCGCAAAGCCGCTGATTTATTCCGTTTCTTGGTGACATAGCTCTCCAGCACCTCGCCCTCGTGATCGACCGCTCGCCAAAGATAATGGGTTTCACCATTAATCTTCACAAACACCTCATCGACGTGCCAGCGCCAATGCCGAAAGCCCTTCATTCGGCTGATCCGCTGCCGCTTGATGTCGGCTGCAAACAGCGGGCCAAACCTGTTCCACCACATGCGCACGGTCTCATGGCAAATGTCTATGCCGCGCTCAGCCAGAAGGTCTTCAACGTTACGCAAACTCAGCGGAAAGCGAACATACATCATCACAACCAAGCGGATGACCTCTGGCGAGGAGTTAAAATAGCGGAACGGACTAGGTGGTTTGGCTCTCGACTTGCGGCTCATCGCCATCCGGTAGCACGTCAGATCAGAATTGCCGTGTTAGTCTGAAAACACCATATCAACCAACCAGATGGGCTCAAACACTCACCTGTTTTAAACTGCCAGACGCCTCAAATCATCTGACGACGGACAGATTAATTCAGACGAGGATTAGCAGCGAAGTGGCTAGCGAAAGGCGGGCCTGTTTGTGCTCATTTGTATGTAAGACGTTTCTCAACGTCTATCATAAGGCCAACTCGCTAAGCGCCTTTACCGCAGCTTCGCTGACAAGGTGTCCGTAATGGCGCTCAATCATTTCCGCGCTGGTTCCCGAGATTTGTGCGATTGTGAGTAATGGTAGTCCAGCGCTAACGAGGTCGGCAATCGTGCTGTGACGTAGTGTATAGGCGCTTGCTCCCGTCGGAAGTTCAGCGGAAATAACCGCCGAGGCGATCGGCCTTTTCCAGCTATTCTTATCCCACGGCTTTTCATTGTTTCTCATGAAAAGCGGCGCGCTGGACAGTTTTCCTGACGTCTGAGAATAACAGAGGTCAGAAGCGTCGTCTGCAATGCGGATGCGCCGTGGCCTTCCAGTTTTGTCCTTACCGATGGTCAGCTCTGACGTTCGCTTATCGAAGTCTCCAACGGTCAACGATGCAAGCGCGCCAGGTCGAAGGGGTAGCAAGCAAAGAGCACGAGCAAAAGGAGCCGCCTCCTCATCAATATGATCAAGCAATTTTTTACGCTGTGATTTGTCCAGATATAGGTGACGCCTACCATCTGCGTTCGGGGTAGCCTTCAGCGCCTCTTGCCAAGCAGCCTCAGAGTTTGGCGCACCATGCGGGATCACTTTGGATAGAGCTGCACGCAGGACCGCCATGTCGCGATTAACGGTTGAAGCCGCTCTCGCTCGATGGCTTGCCTTTCCCTCCTTACTGCGGCTGACTAATGCTGGTTTCTCTTCTAGCCGCTCACGCCATTCTTTGAGTTGGCGGCGGCGAAGCTTGTCGAGCTTAGCTCTGGATATAGCGTCATCATAGACGTATCGTTGAAATCGTTGCTCCGCTTCAGGTCTGGTTTTCGCGTACTCACGGCAAGCTTCTCCGACCGTTTCGATCTTAGTCTGAAGATGCCCGCCCGACTCAATCAACTCCGCATGGTGTTCTGCGGCTTTCTTCGCAGCTGAGAAAATCTCATTGCCAACTAGTGCGCCAAAGTCGCCCAAAGATTTTAGTTGGTACTTACCCGTATCTTCGTCATAGGCGCGCGCTATCCAAGTGCCTTTGGCACCGCTTTTGGATCGCCGATAGCCAAGGAAACATCCGGCCCTTAACCGCTGCCAATGCGGCTCACGCTGAATCTTCAGCCTATCTCGCGCCGCGACTTTGCTCAGATCCAATGCCATCGTTTGACCCTACTTCAATTCCGTACGGAATTTGTACGGAATACTCAGGGGTGCGAATGCGATCAAGTATGAACTCAAAATCATTTCTTTTCAATGCATGAAGCGTTCGCCAGCATTCACCGGAGTCCGTATACCCTGCCCTCCGAAGGCAGAGGTCACTGGTTCGAATCCAGTCGGGTGCACCATAATTTCAATGATTTAAGGTAGTACGAATGCGCGGTATGCAACGCGTATGAAAAATTGGGGTTTGGCAGGCAGCATT
>Ga0209345_10002381_pt1 | contig 20823 bp, 18 predicted proteins | sample Cruoilmetagenom7_FD_187294 | JGI IMG/M metagenome (GOLD analysis project Ga0209345, IMG submission 187294) | Oil polluted marine microbial communities from Coal Oil Point, Santa Barbara, California, USA - Sample 7 (SPAdes) (version 2) | ecosystem: Environmental > Aquatic > Marine > Oil seeps ... | reverse complement strand
TATAAGGTTTATGAGTACAGTCTCTAAGTACCCAGATATAGAAGCACTACTTTTTGAGTATGAGAGACTAGATACTACTGCTGCTGCTTCAGATTTAAGTGGAGTGAGAGTTTTAACAGTTCATAAGTCAAAAGGCTTAGAGTATGAGCATGTTATTGTTATGGATAGACTCAAAAAAACTCCGCCGGCAAGAAACTCTATAATTTATGAGTATGATGGAATAGAGCTGAAAAATATCTACCTTAGAACAAAAGGGAGAGATGCACTCGATAGAGAGTATGAAAATGCACTCTCAAAGGAGAAACTACTCGTACGTGAGGATAATCTGAATGCACTCTATGTTGCCTTTACAAGAGCTAGAAGAAGTCTCTTTATAATTGAGAAGTCTAAAGACTCTACATTTTCTGAATTAGAGTTAAAAGCAGGAGCATTTGGTAAACTTGAATCCTCACCTGAGAATAAGAACCAAACATCTAAGGCTGAATATCAAAGTCTGGAGTATAAGCCACTCTATTATGGGACTCAAAGTGATATCTTAGCACTGGAGAGTGAAGATAATGAAGATTTAGATGCTATAAATTTTGGTCTTGCTATGCACTACACTTTAGAGATGATGGGTGAGTTTACTCTAGATAAACTTACAAACGCTTCATACATGACACTCAATAAATTTGGTTACTCTTTAGAGCAAAGAGCTTTAGATGAGATTGAGAACAGAGTAAAAAATCTTATAAAACATGAAGAGTTTATAAAGTTGAGTGATGGAGAGTGTTATAAAGAAAAAGCAATCCGCTATAAGAACAATCTTCGCTATATTGACCTGCTTGTTAAGCGTAGTGATGGTGGCTGGAATGTTATTGATTATAAGAGCTCCTTCGCATACTCTGAACACCATTTGAAGCAGGTCAGATACTATGTTCATGCTATAAAAGATATCACGGGTGATGAGGTTGATGGGTATATCTGCTATCTGCTTGACGATGAAACTAAGATATTTAGAGTTTAGGAAAATTTATTGATTGTATCTTTCATAGAAGGTTTTTTACTGGGGCTGGGTGCCGCAGTTCCATTAGGGCCTATAAATATTTTGATAATGAATGAGGCGATAAAAGAGTACAGAAACGGAGTGATGATAGGTCTTGGAGCCATGAGCTCAGATATCACTTATCTGTTTTTAATATTTTTTGGTCTGTTAGTTTATATAGATAAACCTGAGATACTAATGACACTTTCAGTCTTAGGGGGACTCTTTTTAACTTATCTTGCGTATGTTATTTTTATAAATAGAGATAAAAAAATTGATGTTTCGGGTGAAAAGGTTGATAAGAGAAGTCTCTTTAAGCTATATGCCAAAGGTTTTGCACTGACCTTTATAAATCCATATACAATAGGATTTTGGCTAAGTACATCAGGATACATAGCTAGTAAAGATTTAAATCCTCTAGTGACACTTTTAGGTATGCTAAGTGCAATTTTGTTGTGGATAACTTTGATGCCTTATTTTGTACACAAGAGTAAACATAAAATTTCTCATAGAGTATCTAACATTATTAACATAATTTCTGCGTTTATCCTCTTGTGCTTTGGTATAATTATGCTTATCAATCTACTAGTCTGACAAGAGTTTTAAATCTTAAGCAAACCTAAATTTAAGTAAGTTATAAGTTTATACGGTTATACTTTCGCCAACAAAACGAGCATTTATGTTTGTTAAATAAATTACTTAAAAAGGTTCATGATGAAATTTACAAAAATTGCAACAACTGAACAAATTGATCAAAAGTGGATTTTGATTGATGCTGAAGGTAAAACTTTTGGTCGTATGATGACTGAAGTTGCTACGATACTTCGTGGTAAGAATAAAGTTTGCTGGACTCCAAATATTGACTGTGGTGACTACGTAGTTATCATTAACGCTTCTAAGGCTAGATTTAACGGTCTTGGTAAGATTAATAATAAAGAGTATTTCTCACATTCAGGTTACTTCGGTTCAACTAAGAGTGTTAAGATGACTGAGCTTTTAGAAAAAAATCCTGAGAAACTATTTAAATTAGCTGCTCGTGGTATGCTTCCTAAAACTAAGCTTGGTGCTAAAATGCTTAAAAAATTAAAAATTTATGCAGGTGCTGAACATCCTCACACTGCACAAATTGCTAAATAAGGACTAATTACATGGCAAATAAAATATATGCAACAGGTCGTCGTAAAGCGTCTATAGCAAAAGTATGGTTAACTCCTGGATCTGGTAAAATCACAATCAATGGTCTTTCATTAGACGCATGGTTAGGTGGACTTGAGGCGAAAAAACTTCGTGTTAAACAACCATTAGTTCTTTCTAAGCAAGATGGTGCAGTTGATATCGTTGCTACTACAGTTGGTGGTGGTTTTGGTGGTCAAGCCGATGCTCTTCGTCATGGTATTTCTCGTGCACTAGTTGCATTTGACCCAGCGATTAAAGCAATCCTTAAACCTGAAGGTATGATGACTCGTGATGCACGTGTTGTTGAACGTAAGAAACCAGGTAAGCGTAAAGCTCGTCGTTCTCGTCAGTTCTCAAAACGTTAATCGTTTCACAGAACTTTTTATCAAGACATTTTGTCTTGGTAAAATCTCTTTTTATAATTCCCCACAACAAACAGATTTAATTAACCCTAATTTATATATAATATCTTTACATATTAAAAAAGGTATTTTTATGAAAAAAATTCTAATATTTTTAATCCTAGCGGTGCTTCTAGTTGCAGCATTACCAATCATTGGAAATAAACTAGTAGAGAACTCACTTGATGATAGATTGACAATTTTAAGCTCTTATGGTTTAGAAGTAAATAAGGCCCAAACAGAGTCGAGCTATTTAAATACGAAAAAGCATTTTGAATTTTTACTTCGTGATGCAGATAAGTTTGTTGAGTATCTTAACAAATACTCTGACCAACAGATACCACCATACGTAAATGCAGCATTTGAAGGTGTTCTTATTGGTGCTGATGTTGAGTATAGCAATATCCCTCTGAGTAAAGCTGTAACTATTGATATCTATCCGTTGGCTCTTTCTGAAAATATGATGAGCTCTATTAAAGAGGATGATTTAGATTTTCATAATTATTTGGAAAAATTCCTACACTCTAAAGGTGTTTTATATCATATAAACTACAATATTATAAGTGAAGATTTTGACGGGTTTGTGCAAGATATTAAAGAGAGCTACACTTTAAAAGATGGCACTAAGATGACCCTGAATCTTGGCGGTGCAACTTTTAATGGAAATGGTGAGCTGATTGCACCAAATACACTTGTCTCAAATGTAGATACTATAAACTTAGATATAGACAGTGCAAATGCAAAAGTAACTTTTAATCTTGATAGTTTTAGCAGCTCTTCTAGTTTCGAATCAAGAAGTACATATATTAGTGGCGGTAATCTGAAAAATTTAAAATTAGTAGTAGATGCAATGGATGATAATTTACTCTTTGAAGCTACAGATATGAAAGTGAATGTTTCTTCGAATACACAGGGTGATAAGGCTGAGTTAAATGCTAAAAGCTCACTGGAGACAATGAGCATAAAATCTAATGAAATAGATGTGAAAATGAAAGATTTTGCTTATGATATTGCACTTAGTGGACTTGATAAAGATTCGTTTGAAGAGTTTAGAGTTATAGTCTCTCAAGCTAAAGTGGCATCTTCTTCATATGGATTAGAGGAAAAGATGCAAGACTCAATGATAAAACTTCTCTCACATGGTTTAGAGTTAGATATTGCAAAGTTTTCACTACAAAATATTACTCTTAACACGACAGAAAACCTGGAGGGTTTTGATATAAAGTCAAAGTTCAAAATAAAAAAGGACAAGGATTTAGTAACTAAGATTGCTCTCTCACCTCTTTTAGTTGCTCAAAACGTAGATATGACTATAAACATTAAACTATCTAAACCACTATATACAAAACTAACAAATGGTGTTCCTATGACGAGCATGGCAAATAGCTATGCTAAAGAGGATGGGAATAGTGTTGTGTTTGATGTAACATTTATAAATGAAGAGTTAAGAGTAAATGGTAAAGCACTAAGGTAATTGTGAAATATCTTTTACTTCTGCTTTTTAGTCTGAATCTATTCTCGTCAACTCTGCATTTAGCAACTTCTGCAAACCCATCAAGGTTAAACCCAATTCTTGCTACGGATTCGAGCTCCGGTGAGATAGCGGGGTTTATTTTTAATGGACTTGTGAAGTATGACAAGGACTCTTCAACTATTATCTCAGATTTAGCAGATAAGTTTTACTTTAAAGATGATGTAACTCTCATTTTTGAGTTAAAAAAAGATGTTAAATGGCATGATGGAGAGTTCTTTAGTGCAAAAGATGTAATTTTTACTTATGAAACTCTCATCTCACCAAAAATAGCTTCTCCATATAGTGCTGCGTTTAGATTTGTTAAGAGTGTAAAAGCTTTAGATGATTACAAGATTGAAGTTGTCTATGTTAAGCCATACTTTAAAGCTTTAGAGACTTGGATGATGGGAATCTTGCCCCATCATCTTCTAAAAGATGAAGATAATCTGATGAGCTCAAAATTTAATACCAATCCAATTGGAACAGGCCCATATAGACTTCATCAGCTAGAGCATTCTAAAAATATTATACTAACTGCTTTTGATGAGTACTTTCTTGGACGTCCTAAGATAGATAGAGTCTCTTTTCATGTAATAGCAGACCCAATGACGAGATTTTTGATGCTGAAGTCCTCGGCTATTGATATAGGAAGTGTTGAACCTATGGCTTATGAGAGACAACTAAATCAGGAATTCTTTGATAAGTTTAATATCTATGAAGAGATTAGTCACTCATACACATACTTGGGGTTTAATCTTAGACTTGATAAATTTAAGAATCCAGACGTGAGAGAAGCTCTCTCTTTAGCAGTAGATAGACAAGAGATAGTAGATATTCTTTTCTTTAAACACGCGAAGGTATGTACAGGACCATTTTTACCTGGAACTAAAGCATTTAATGAGAGTGTAAAAGCACCTAGACCAAATTTAGAAAAAGCAAAAGAGTTACTAAAAAAAGCAGGCTACACAGAGGAAAATCCTTTCAGTTTTGAGATAGTAACTTCAAACTCAAGCTCTATAAGACCATATGCCGCAGAAATTTTACAACATCAGCTAAAAAAAGTGGGAGTTGTTGTGACACTGAGAGTTATGGAGTGGCAGGCATTTTTAAATATGGTTGTTTTCCCTCATAAGTTTGACGCTGTACTTTTAGGCTGGGGATTGTCATCTACACCAGATCCATATATGTTCTGGCATACAGATAATGATAAAAAAGGCGGCTTTAATCTTGTAGGTTACGACAACCCTAAAATGGATGCAATGATAGAGGAGTCACAGACCGTTATAGATAGAGAGAAGCTGTCAAAAATGTGGCAAGAGATGTTTAAAATTATCACAGATGATAATCCATACCTTTTCTTATATATCCCAAACTCCATCACAGCAGTAGATAAAAACATCAAAAATGTGACTCCAAGTCTGAGTGGGATTTGGCATAATTATATAGAGTGGGAGAAGGACGAAATTCGATGATAATACTTTTTGACTTAGACGGAACACTTATAGAGTCCACCGAAGCTATCACTTCAACTTTTCATCACGCCTTTGATGCGCATGGTGAAAAAAACCCAACAGATGCAGAGATTCAAGATCTTATAGGTTACCCGCTTGATATTATGTTTGCAAGATTAGGAGTCCAAGAGAGTAGAGTGTGGGATTTTGTAGATACTTATAAAAAAAAGTATAGAACTATCTCAAAGATAAAAACAGAGCTGCTTCCACAAGCAAAAGAGGCAGTTGAGTTAGCGAGTGGCTTTGCAGAGCTTGGTATTGTAACAACAAAAACAGGGCTTTACTCAAAGGAGCTTATGGAGCATTTTGGGCTTATGCATCACTTTGAAGTGCTCATAGGACGTGAGCATGTAGAGAATCCTAAACCACATGCGGAACCTATACTAAACGCACTTAAAGAGTTTGATTGTGAGAGTAAAGAAATTTGGATGATAGGTGATACGAAACTAGACTTGATATCCGCAAAAAATGCCGGTGTTAATTCCATAGGTGTTCTAAGCGGATATGATGATGTGGAAACTTTGAAAAAGTATACAGATACTATTTTTAATGATGCTCTTGAAGCCATCAAGCATTTAAAAAGTAGGAAAATATCAATAGCCTAGCCTAAGTTATAGTTGGATAAAATATCGCCAATTAAACATATAGGATTTTTTATGCCATTATTAGACTCTTTTACAGTTGACCACACTATTATGCCAGCACCTGCTGTTCGTAAGGCCAAGAGTATGAAAACACCAAAGGGAGATGAACTTACAGTATTTGATCTTCGTTTTGTTAAACCAAATGAAGAGATACTTTCTCAAGAGGGAATTCACACCTTAGAGCACCTTTTTGCAGGTTTTATGAGAGAACATCTTAACTCTAAAACTACTGAGATTATAGATCTCTCTCCAATGGGTTGTCGCACAGGTTTTTACATGAGTGTTATTGGGTCTCCAAGTGAAGAAACTGTTGCTGATGCATGGGAAGCTTCTATGAAAGATGTTATTAATGTTAAAAGTCAAAATGACATTCCAGAACTAAACTTATATCAATGTGGGACATATAAAATGCACTCACTCGATGATGCCAAAGATATAGCACAAACAGTTCTTCGTCGTGATATTGATATAATGGACAATGAAGCTCTAACTTTAGACTTGGCTAAAGTTGACTAAACTGCGTTTGAGATAGATTTTAGAGTATTACCTCATACCTATCTCTACCATTCTCCTTCGCCTTGTAGAGTGCTCTGTCTACTCTTTGTTCTATACTATTCATAGTGTCATCCTCTTTAAAAACAGTAATACCAAAACTAATTGTAATCTTGGGTACTGGTGTGAAGTCTGTGTTTAAAACTGCGTTTTGCAGCTTATTGATAAACTCTTGAAGTGACTCTATATCTGCGTGTGGACAGAGTATGATGAACTCTTCTCCACCCCATCTTGCGAATATATCACTCTCTCTAATATTTTGATGAATAGATCGAGTCAGTTTAGTGAGTACCAAGTCACCTACATGATGTCCATGAATATCATTTACTGATTTAAAATAATCGATATCAAACATAACAAGCCCAAAGTGAGAGTCACTGTTTTCATATCTTTTCGCCTCATAAATATATCTATGCATCTCCCTTTCAAAGTATCTTCTGTTTTTCGCTTTGGTTAAGGGGTCATGTTCACTCAAATACTCAAGTTCTTTTTTATCACTTATATCTTTTCTTGTAGAGATATAGCCTATTCTTTTAGACATATAATCATATATCGGCTCGATAAATATCTCTACCCATACAGAGGAGCCATCTTTTTTAACATTCTGCAGAGTACTTGACCACGATTTATCTTGCGTAATGGCATCCCATAACTCTTTGTATGTAGATGATGGAGTATCAGGATGCTTTATAAGTTTATGGCTTATACCCAATAACTCTTTTTCCTCATAACCTACTAGGTTGCAAAATGCTTCATTGACATAGACTATATCCCCATTTAAATCTGTTTGAGATATTGGAATATAGTGTTGAATCATACTTTCATTTGCTGTGTTTTTTAGGTTACTTTCGATTTCATCTACAAGGTTGTGACATACTACAACTATGTATTCGATATCTTTTTTAACATAACTTAGACTGAGATCAACAGGTAGTATCTCTCCATTTTTTGTTTGACTATATGATTTAACCTTTATACTGTTTTTAGTACTTTTTAAAAGGTTAATATTTTCGTCTGTGAAAAGTTCCTTATTTCCACTAATAGGTGCAGAACAATCTTCTATACGAAAGTTTAAAAACTCTTCTCTTGTATAGCCTAAAGTATTTACTGCATTGTCATTTACAAAGATGATGTTGTGAGTATTTAACTCCACAATTAAAATAGAATCACTCATCTGATTGAGCATATAGAGGTACTCTTCTATTGTATCTGTGGCTTTTTTATAGCTTCTGTTTAATATGAGTAAGACTACAGAGACTGAGAGGATTAATAAAAAGAGTGAGTAGTAGATAAACTCCTGATAATCATCTTCAATCTTTGTAAAGTCTTGAAAAGCCAAATATTTACCAATTGTTTGATTGTTATGGTCTAAAATATCAAGTGTGTGTGCGAGTATAGTATTATTATGATGTATGAACTTATAGTCATTTGTGAGTAGATACTCTTTTGGTAACCATGATAAGGTCTCATTTTGTGGAACTGATTTTGAAAAAAGTTTAAAGTCAGAAAATTCTATAGTACTGTTAGTGGATGAAGCGCTATTTTCAGCCATTGATTTAAAGAGATCTTTTTTTATAAATACACAACTATCAAGATTATAAAATTGTTTAATCTTTTTGGTAAAAATCTCAGGGTCAATACCTATCTCTATAAATCCAATATGCTGGTTCTTGTAGTAGATTGGATTTACATTTCTAAAAAGAAGACCAAAAATACCAACCTCATAAAAAGAGAGGACTCTTGGATTCTCAACTAACTCTTTGACTATTGGTCTAAATGTTTTAAGATCATCACCGAATCTGCTTGGCATATGTGCTCTAGCTAAGGAGAAACCATTTATGTCATAAAGGTGTAGAGTACGTATGAATGGCAACTCTCTTTTTAAGTGCCTAAATGATGTATAAAACTCTCCATATTGTTCTTCTCGTGTTGATGTATTATTTAAGAAGCTCTGTAAAACTACATGATTATTTCTCTCAGAGAGAGTCCGTATTCTTTTTGTAAGTGTATCTGAGATATTCAAAGAGACTACATCAAATGATTTTTGGAACTGTTTATTATAGTCGTGCATATTGCTCTGTATAAAGTTGTTTTTTAAGTAGAGTATGTAACTGCCGTAGATGGCTAAGGCAATAATTAATACTATAGAAGTTGTTAATAAAATTTGATTTTTTAGTGATAATTTAAATTGATTCAAATGATATATCCCATTATTGTATTCTTAATATAATATAATAATGAGCTTAAAGTCAAGTTTGGATGCTTATTAAATATATTGATTTTATTTATGCTAAAATTTTAAGAAATATGAAATGGATAAGCTGTGAATAAAAAGTATTTTTGGAGTTATAGTGTTTAATGATGAACTCCATACCATGACATTGAGTGAGGATGGCTCTTACACAGCTTACTCAAAAGAGTATGAGGAACACTACCACTCTACGAGAGATGGAGCACTTAAAGAGTCACTCGTAAAACATGTAGAACCTACTTTTAAAATCAAACAGAACCAAGATGAGATTAACATACTTGATATCTGCTTTGGTTTAGGATTTAATTCTTTAGCTACGCTCTATTACTATAAAAAAGAGTCATTAAAAACTAAGATAAATATCTACTCCCCAGAGCTAGATGCCTCACTTGTAAAATCTCTGCAAAATTTCACTTATCCAGAGGAGTTTGAAGAGTTTAAACACATAGTAGAAGCAATCTGCAGAGATGGTTTTTACAAAGATGAAAACTTTTACATAGAGGTTTTTTTAGGGGATGCTCGTGAGTATGTTAAAAAGTTTGAAAACAGATTTGACATAGTATATCAGGATGCCTTCTCTCCAAGTTCAAATCCTCTGCTTTGGACACAAGAGTATTTTAGTGATATAAAATGCAGTATGAAAAGTGATGGAGTACTCAGTACATACTCAATTGCACTTGCAACGCGTCTGGCACTTTATGAGAACGGTTTTAGTATCTATATCAACAGTGGTGAAGATTTTAGAGATGCAACTATTGCAAGTACCTCAAAGTTAACTACGTTTAAAGAGGTGGATATGCCGCATAAAATCTCTTGTAATCCAGATGCCCAACCACTAAGAGACTAAGAGTTTATAATACTCAAAAACTCTTCTCCAAACTGCTCAAATTTCTTCTCTCCGACACCATTTACTTCAAGCATACTCGCCTTATCAAATGGTTTATCGTTGGCTAAATGCTTAAGTGTTTTATCTCCAAATATCAAGTAGGCTGGAACTCCCATCTCAGAGGCTAATTCACTACGCTTAGAGCGTAAAGATTCAAATAGAGTCTCATCATAATCAAATCCATCATCACGCTTCACTCGTTTCTCTTTACTCTTAACTTGCAGACGTGAGGATTTTATATCTATAGTTTTTTGACTCTTTAGTATGGAAATTGCATCATCTGTAAGTTTTAAAGAGCCAAAATCACCAAGGTTTATAATCTTAGTCTCCATCAGACGCTCTATGATTACAAACCACTCTTTTTTACTGAGGTGTTTTCCTATTTCATAAACAGAGAGCTTATCGGCACCATTGGCTAAAAGTTTTTGATCAGATGAACCACGAAGTATATCGATGATATAGTTTTTTCCGAAGTTCTGTCCAGTCTTATAGATGCAACTCAAAATCATCTGAGCCTCTTTGGTTATATCTTGTCTCAGATCATCACTTGATGCACAGTTGTCACATCTATCAACACACTCATCTAAACTATCTTCAAAATACTCTGCTAACTGTTTGTGAAAACATATCTCACTTGTAGCGTATTTATAGATTCCATCTATTTTTTCACTTAAGTGGTTTGCGTAATCCAAGTCAGGAATATCTTTTAAAAACTGCTTCTGCATAATCATATCTTGAGAGTTAAAAAGTAGTAGTGTTTCACTATCTTCTCCATCACGTCCTGCACGTCCAATCTCTTGGTAGTAATTCTCCTGCGTTTTAGGAAGTGACATATGTACTACAAATCGGATATCGCTCTTATCTATCCCCATACCAAAAGCAATAGTTGCAACCATAATATTTACATTGTCATTTACAAATATTTTAAAATTTTGCTCTCTCACGTGAGATGGAAGTCCCGCATGGTAAGCTAAAGATTTATATCCACTCATGTTTAGATGAGCACTTAAATCTTCTGCTTTTTTTCTTGAACTTACATAGATGATACCACTCTCGTTTTCATGGCGTTTGAGAAAGTTTTTGAGTTGTGCTTGACCATTTGTAAGTCGTCTCTCAGCAGATATATAGATATTTTTACGAAATACTTTACCTTTTAGAAGCAGAGGATTTTCAAGTCGAAGTTCTCTCACTATATCCTGTGTTACATTATTTGTAGAAGTTGCTGTAAAAGCACAGATAGCAGCATCTGGAAAGTTGGCTTTTAAGTTACCGAGTGCACGGTAATCATCACGAAACTCATGTCCCCATTGAGAGATACAGTGAGCTTCATCGATAACAAAAAAGTTTATATCTAAGGTGTTGAGCAGGTCGTAAGTCCATTGGGTATTTAGCTTTTCAGGAGAGAGATATAAAAACTTAAGATTTTTCATTCTTAGTTGATAGAGTATTTCTTCTACATCGTCAGCTGATTGGGCAGATGAAATCATCTCTGCTTTTATACCTTGAGCTTGCAGAGCGCACACTTGATCTTGCATAAGAGCTATCAGAGGAGAGATAACTATACTCACACCATCTTTTATGATTGAAGGGAGTTGATATACAAGTGATTTTCCGCCACCTGTTGGAAGTATCATAAGCAGGTCACGATTTTCTAGGATGGCATCTACACCATCCTCTTGAAGTTCTCTAAAACTATTGTGTCCAAAGACATCTTTTAAAACTTTGTTTTTCATTAAGAACTTAAAAACTAGCGTTTATGGCGTCGACTTCATTCCAAGTTAGGGATGATGTGTTTTTTTGGTGAGCTATGATGTGTGAGACATAACGTGCGAACATATCTGTCTCAACATTTACTTTTGAACCCTTTTTATAGTTTCTAAAAAGCGTCTCTTTCATAGTGTGTGGAATAATTGTGAGTCTAAATACATTTACATTTACATCATTAACTGTAAGACTTACACCGTCAATAGTGATAGAACCTTTAGGGACAATGTAAGGTATAAACTTATTTTCCACCTCAATAAAAACATCATAAGAGTTACCACTATTTTTAATCTCTTTGATAGTCCCAATAGCATCAACATGACCTTGAACAATATGCCCTTCAAATCTATCACCCATCATCATGGCAGGTTCTATATGAACTTCATCTTTGTAGTTCTCCATAGCAAGAAGTTTTTGAGATTCAGGAGAGAGTTCAACAGAAAAACCATCACTTAGAACTTTAACAACAGTAAGACAAGCTCCATTAATAGCGATAGAGTCACCAAGCTCTGCTTTATGTTTTGCTCTGATTGTTAAAGTACTCCCTGAGAGGCTTTTAACATTTGCGATTTCTCTAATTAGTCCGGTAAAAATGGTAACTCCTTTATCTCTGCCTCAAAGAGGCTAGCTTTAGTGCCTCAGCGGCTAGCGAAGTCAAGCTCTGCTTGTTCCGATTGACGTGTTAAACCTAGAAGACTATTTTCCCGTCTTCTTGAAGACCTTTGATAATCTCTTTAGCTTTTTCATGACCTGCATAAGCCGCTTTTCTACAGTAATCTAGTGCTTTGTCATTATCCGCTTCGCAACCTATACCTTGGTCATACAGAAGACCTAAGTTATAGAGTCCTTGTGCTAAACCACCCTCAGCTGCACGAGAAAAACAGACGAAAGTTCTTGCATCATCTTTAGGAACCCCATGACCCTCTTTATAAAGAGCACCTAGGTTATTAAAAGATTCCAGATGTCCGCGTTTAGCTCCCTCTTCATACCAAAATGCAGCTTCGCTATAATTTTGAACACAGCCAAGACCGCGTTCTAACATAAGCGCAACCTCATACATTGCAGGTGGAACCTCACGTGTTGCCGCTTCCATATGTAAATCATGTGCCTTGAACTGGTCATGTTCTACGCCACATAGACCATTCATATAAAGAATAGCTAAATTAAAAAGTGCATATGGCTGTTTAGCTTCAGCCGCTTGTGTATAAAACTCAACTGTTTTTACATCATCTTTCTCACAGCCTTGAGCGTTTTGATACATAAAGCCTAAAGAGGTCTGCGCATCTGCATTTCCTTCTTTGGCAAGTAGAGTGTAAGACTTGAGTGCATTTGTGAAATCTTTAGCGTTATATAAAGCGTGTGCCTGTTCTATATTCATAATTTTTTGTTTTCCATTCTTGTATTTTTATCTTAAAAAGCTTAACTAATATGGTTTATATTACGGTAATGATACTCAAATATGATAAAATTCGCATAAATTATTTTGGATAAGTATATGAATTATGATGTAATAGTAGTTGGTGGTGGTCATGCTGGTGTAGAAGCAGCTCTGTCAAGTGCAAGAATTGGTAATAAAACTCTGATGATATCGATGCTAGCTGAAAATGTAGGAGCTACAAGCTGTAATCCTGCTGTCGGTGGTTTAGCAAAGGGTCACCTAGTACGTGAGCTTGATGCTTTAGGTGGAGAGATGGGTCTTATTACTGATGAGGCTGGAATACAGTTTCGTATACTGAACCAGACAAAAGGTCCAGCAGTTCGTGGAAGTCGTGCTCAGATAGACATGGACAAGTATAGAGTGATTGCCAGAAATGTTGTTTTAAATACTCCAGATTTAGAGTTAGTTCAAGAGACAGTTGAATCTTTAATTATCGAAAACTCAACTGTTAAAGGTGTAAAAACTGACCTCTTAAATGAGTATATGGCAAAAAAAGTCATCATAACATCAGGAACATTCTTAAATGGAATTATTCATGTTGGTGAAGTGCAAAAAAAAGGTGGACGTTATGGTGAGGAGAGAAGTGAAGGCTTAAGTAGTTCACTCAAAGATGATGCTCACTTAGACATGGCTCGTCTAAAAACTGGTACTTGTGCAAGAATTGACAGTTCGACTATCGATTTTACTGTGATGGAAGAGCAGGGTGGAGATGAGCTTCCAAATCCTTTTAGTTTTCGTACAGACAGAGCTAAGTTTAGAGAGATAAAAAAACAACTCCCTTGTTATATAGCTTATACAAATGAAGAGACTCATAATATTATTTCGTCAAACTTTTACAGAGCACCACTTTTTACGGGTCAAATAGCAGGAAATAGCCCAAGATACTGTCCGAGTATAGAAGATAAAGTAAGTAAGTTTGCCGACAAAGACAGACACCACCTTTTCATAGAACCTCAAACTATGGACAATACGGAGTGCTACATAAATGGTTTAAGTACTTCACTTCCACCAGAGGTTCAGCGTGAGATGATTAAGTCTGTTAAGGGCTTAGAAAATGCAAAGATTGTTCGTTATGGCTATGCTATTGAGTATGATTTTGTGGACCCATGTGAGCTTAAGCATTCGCTTGAGACTAAAAAGATATCTGGACTCTATTTAGCTGGTCAGATAAACGGAACAACAGGTTATGAAGAGGCAGCGGCACAAGGTCTTATGGCCGGTATAAATGCATCACTTTCTATTGCAGATAAAGAACCATTAATTCTTAGACGTGATGAGGCTTATATCGGGGTACTAATAGATGACCTTGTAACAAAAGGGACAAATGAGCCTTACAGAATGTTTACTTCCCGTGCAGAGTATAGACTTCTACTACGTGAGGAGTCAGCCGATACAAGACTTGGACATTATGGGCACGACTTAGGATTAGTTTCTGATAAAGAGTATGATAGAGTTAAATTAAAAGATGAACAGATTAAATATGGTGCACAGCTTTTAGAAGATACAAAATTTACTCCAAACAAAGAGTTTAATGCTCTTTTATCTTCAATGGATGAACAGCCCCTAAAAGATGTCTCAACTGCACAGCAGCTTGTAGCACGTAAAACTTTTGATGTCCAGAAGATGCTAAAGATAGTACCTGAACTGGAAAAATATGATGATTATATTAGAGAAGAGATTTTAGTTGAGGGTAAATATGCTCGCTATATTGATAAACAGAGTGAAGAGATTGAGCGTATGAAAAAGTATCTTAAAATCGCTATTCCGGAAGGGTTTGATTTTACAAAAGTTAGTGGACTCTCTAAAGAAGTTCAGGAGAAGTTGGCTTCATTTGCTCCTCCAACTCTTCAGGCTGCGATGAACATTAGTGGGATTACACCTGCTGCAATAGAGATACTTCATATATATATAAAGATAGCAAAAAGAGATTCAAAACGATAAGAACTAAGGTTCAGTAGAAGGGATACTAATTTAGAATCACATTAGTTGGTTCTAAACAGATTTATCTTAAAGAAGAGGATTTAGACCACTCATTTTAACGAACTATTTAGTAGTTAAAACACCCCTTTCATCGAATATTTTGGCTATAATCAACTTTTAAATATATTAAAACAATATATAACATAAATATACTACTTCTTCAACAAAATGGTAACAAAATAACAAAACTTATAAAAGAAAACTTAAATTTATAATTAATTAAAACTTATTTGGTATATAATTAGCCTTTAAAATTCACAAAAGTGAGCAAAGATGAAAAATAGTAGCCGTAGAGGTTTTATGGGTAAGGCATTCGGTGCTGTTGCAGGTGTTGGAGCGGTAGCTTCACTATATGCAATGAAAAAATCTTGGGATCCACTTCCAAGTGTAAAAGCAGCAGGATTTACAACTCTTGATATGACAATATATCAAGAGAATGTAATGGTTACTGAGAAATGGAGAGGGAAGCCTATCTTCGTTCTTAAGAAGTCAGCAGCAGTTATGGAAAGTGAAAAAGGTAATGCAGCAGCAGAAGCTAGAGATATTAAAGTTGGAGACAGTCATTATATGATTGCTATCGGTCTTTGTACTCACTTAGGTTGTATTCCAGCATTTAGAAAAGATTCAAACGACTTCTTATGTGCTTGTCACGGTGGAATGTTTGATGCATCTGGATTAGTAACTAAAGTACCACCACCACGTGGTTTTGACATACCTCCATTTAAAATAGATGGTAATAAGTTAGTTCTTGGTGAAGCTGGTCCTGAGTGGCAAGCTATGAAAGACAACGGCGTAACGCTGTAAATAAGGGGAGGATAAATGGCACATTTTACAAAAGCAACAAGTGTTAAAGATTGGATGAACCAACGTTTAGCAGTTGAAAAATTAGAAAAAGTAATGATGTCGGAATATTGGATTCCGAAAAACATTAACTTCTTATGGGCAATGGGTATGGTTCTTGTAATCACTTTTGCACTATTAGTAGTTTCAGGTATATTTTTATTAATGTATTACGTACCAACTGTTGATGAAGCATTTTACAGTGTAAACTACACAATAATGAGAGAAGTTGACTTTGGTTGGTTATGGAGACATGTACACGGTGTTGCGGCATCTGTAGTATTCTTAATCATTTACATTCACATGTTTACAGGTATCTACTACGGTTCTTACAAGAAGGGTCGTGAGTTAATCTGGATCTCTGGTATGCTTCTTTTCGTTGCATTTTCAGCTGAAGCATTTTCAGGGTACATGTTACCATGGGGACAAATGAGTTACTGGGCTGGTATGGTTATTACTAACCTATTCGCTGGTGGTTCATTGCATGCTGACGGTTTAGTTGAGTGGATTCGTGGGGATTATGTTCCTGCTCAAGCATTCTTAGGTCGTTTCTTTATGTTACACGTACTTCTTATTCCATTGGCTATTATGGCTCTTATCGGTTTACACTTTGGTGCACTTCGTATTCCTCACGTAAATAACCAAGATGGTGAAGAGATTGATTTTGATGCTGAGTCTAAAAAATATTTAGATGGTGACAAAGCTGGTTCTAAAGTTATGCGTTTCGCAAATGACTTTATGTCTAAAGATATGATGGTTGTTGGATTTTTCTTAATCTTCTTCTTCTATCTAGTATTCTGGAACTACGGTTTTGCAATGGATCCTGTAAACTTTGACCCGGCTGATGGTCTTAAGACACCGGCACACATCTACCCTGAGTGGTATTTCCTATGGTCTTATGAGATTTTACGTCCGTTTAATATTGACTTAGGTCTTATACTGTTTGCATTTGCACAAGTTATTTTTGTTCTTTTACCATTCTTAGATAGAAGTCCTAATACATGTCCTGCAAACCGTCGTGGTTGGATGTTCGCAACATGGTTCTGGGTGATGCTGGCAAACTTGATTGTTCTAACAGCTATGGGTAAATTACCTCCTGAAGGTATATATAGTCAAATAGGTTTTGTTTCAGCAGTTCTATTTGTTGTTCAGTGGTTAGCGCTTCCAGTAATCACATCTATGGAAAAAAAGGTATAGGGGTAAAAGATGAAAAATAAAGAACCATTAATATTAGCAGTAGTTATCTTCTTCTCTCTTGTAACTTACTATTTAGTTGAGCCTTTTGCTCATCATGTACTACATAAGAAGGTAGTAGAAGTCCAAAGCGAAGGTTTTGCATATAACGATTTATCAGCTTTAACAAAAACTGGTGACGCAACTCGTGGTGAAGAGTTAGTTATGAATGCTGGTTGTGCTGGTTGTCACTCAATCGATGCAGCTGGTATGCCAGCTCCGATGGACCCAGTTATGGCTGCAGCTTCTTATGGTGTTAATCCACCAGATTTAAGCAATGCTGGTGCTATCTATGACGCTAAGTTTTTAGCTGACTTAATCAAAAACCCTGCTCACGCACTTAAAGTTGAGCACAAGTTTGATGAAGCTAAAGGTCAAATGCACCCAATGGTTGCGTTTTACGGAATGGGTGGAGATATAGACCAGGAAGTTGCTGATATGGTAGCTTACATGCAATCTATCGCTGTTAAACCTGAAGATGTTACACCTGCAATGGCGTTTGAGAATGCTTGTGGTAGATGTCACGCAGTTGGTTATGAAAACTGGACTCAAATGGGTACTAAACCAAGCTTTAAGCATAAAAAAGACTCTTTAGCATTCGATATTAAACTTATCGAATACCAAGATTCATTGAAAGCTTACATGGGTAAATTACCACCAGATTTAAGTATGTATATCCGTTCTCGTGGAGATGACTTCCTTAGTAAACTGATTGAAAACCCTCAAAATATTCTTGAAGGAACTGCTATGCCACGTGTTGGTGTAACTGCAGATGCTGCTGAGAAAATTATTGAGCATATGAAAGATGCTGGTGACACTAAACGTCACGAAAGAGAAGCAATCGGAATGAATGTAATGATTTACATTGTTATTTTTGCTATCTTCGCACTTCTTTGGAAAAAACAAGTTTGGCGTGACTTACATTAGATAGTCCCATAAAAGGGAGTAATCCCTTTTATTCCGCTTGGACCGCTGAGGTCACTAAAGCTTGACTCCTTTTGGAGTCAGAGGGATAAATGTCAAATTTTCTATTAAGGCTAAGACTTTCGGGTCTTAGCCTTTTTTTTTGCCAAAATTTTATAATGACTTCGCTATAATTTACCTCATGAGATTCAGAAAACTAAAAAAACAAGCTAAAACGAAACAAGAACAAAAAACTGAGCTAAAAGAAAAAGTTCACTACGCAACTATTCCTGACAGAATAAAAGCCTTTATAACAGATATGTTTATGATATATGTTCCGATTCTATACATTATCACTTATGCAGTGATGGATGGTAAGGATGAGTTCCAAGCTTCTGACTTAGCTCCTTTAGTAGGTGTCTTACTATATGGAATTATATATGTACTGTTTCTTTGGAAGTCCGGACAGACTCCAGGAAAGAGAGCTTATACTATGAGAGTAGTGGATGCCAAGACACATGAAAAAATTACTCTAAGTCAGGCTATACTGCGTTTCATAGGCTTTTTGTTTAGTGCTACTATACTAATAGGCTTAATCTTTCCATTTTATAGAAAAGATAAACGCTCACTTCACGATATTATCGCAGGTACCGTGGTTTTAGCTGATTAATCCTCTTCCAAATCCCCATATATAAGCAAAAACTATAATATAGTGCTACAAATGTTAACAAAGTGTTAATAAAGTGTTAAATTTAAACTTAGATTAAATTTTCTAGCTATATAATGAGTCTGTAATTAAATTTATCACATTGTTAGAAGTGATAGTGGAATAACAGTTGCTGTTAATCTGCTGTCACTTCTAGTGAAAAGTGGTGAGTTAACAAAACAGGAGAAATGAATGAGAAAAATTATTATATCTGCAGCTGTTGCTGCAATGGCACTGAGTACTACTGCATCTGCATTAGAGGACATCAAAGTTAGCGGTCAGGCTAAACTATGGTATGAGACGAGTGATACTGCAACAACAAATGCAGGTGCTACTGGTGAAGATACTTTATTCCATAAAGACAACTCACAAGCTGAAGTTGTATTCAAACTTGGTATGACTGGTAAGCAAGGTAACGTTGGATTTGGTGTTGAGATGACTCAGGGTTCAACTATGGGTCTTGAAAATGTTTTAGTTTCTGCTGCTCGTACACATACTGCTAATCAAGCTGCTTATGTAAGTAAAGCATATTTTACAGCTCCAATGGGTGCTGATACTACACTTAAGATGGGTCGTCAAGAGTTAAATACTCCGTTAGCATTTACTGAAAAGTGGAATGCTGGACAAAATAACTTTGATGCTGCTGTTGTAACTAATAGCTCAATTAGTAACTTAACTTTACTTGCTGCTTATGTTGGTCAAACTAATACTGGTTTTGCTCAAGATATGGCTGAAGGTAATGACCCAGCTTTATATAAAAGTTGGAAAGCTACTAATGGTTTTAATCAATTAGGTGATAATGGAGCAATTGCAATAGCTGGTTTATATAAAACTGATGCGTTTGGTCTAAATGTATGGGGATATAATGTAACAAGTGTTGCAAATGCTGTATGGGCTGATGCATCTTTCAAAGCTGGTCCAGTTGCTCTTAAAGCTTACGCTGCAATGATGATGCCAGCAGACGATGATGTTGCTCTTGATGATACTACTGCATTTGCACTAAGTGCTGGTATGAAAGCTGGTGAAGTTAAATTATTTGCTGCTGCTTCTATGATTAGTGATGACTTAGATGCTTTACCAATGGGTAATATTGCTACTGGTTTTAAGAAAACTAAATTACCAACTGCAGGTGTTTATACAGATGGTCTTTATGTTGCACAACCAGGTTCAACTGCTGTTAAACTTAAAGCTGCAACAAAACTAGGTTCAACTGGTTTAGCTCTTCAAGCTGTTATGAACATGAATGATGATATGGCCTTAGATGCTAATGGTGATAGTGCGAAAGAAACTACTGAAGTTGATTTAATTGCTACACAGAAAGTAGGAGACTTTAACTTAAAAGGTATCTTAATGCACCGTTCATTTGCTTCTGATAGCCTTGATGATTCAAATGGTGGTATCCACGCTCGTGTTATCGCTTCTGTAAACTTCTAAGAAACTTCTTTTCTTATTAAGTTTTTCAGACTTGTCTGAAAGCTACAGAATTTTCCAAGCTTCGGCTTGGGAATCCTTACTAAAAAAACTCCCTAAAACTTTAAAATATTTATAATAAATTTTACTCTTTTTATGTATAATAACTTTCAATGAAAGATAAAATTAATATAAAGTAGAAAATCATGAAAAAACTCTTAATTATAATAGCTATACTCACATTTAGCACACTATTTACAGCGTGTGGAAAAATACCATTTGTAAAACAGCAGCCGCTGGAGAATGCAGCACTTGTATATGTATATTTAGATATGGATAGTGGTGCAAATGATACAGATAGAATGCCAAACTATGTAGTAGGTATTAACGGAAAAGATACAGAGGGTTCTATAGAGTATGGAACATATAAATATTTTAATTTAAAACCAGGACAAATTACAATCTCTGCTACAAGAAGTGATGTAGAGAAGCAAGATATTGAACTTAATCTGGATGCTGGAAAAACATACTTTTTAAGAGTTCAAAGTTTCTCAGATGATTTTGCAAAATTTGAAATAGCTAGAGTGAACT
>Ga0209345_10002380_pt1 | contig 20834 bp, 15 predicted proteins | sample Cruoilmetagenom7_FD_187294 | JGI IMG/M metagenome (GOLD analysis project Ga0209345, IMG submission 187294) | Oil polluted marine microbial communities from Coal Oil Point, Santa Barbara, California, USA - Sample 7 (SPAdes) (version 2) | ecosystem: Environmental > Aquatic > Marine > Oil seeps ... | reverse complement strand
ATAGCGACGTATTTTAGGAGATAATCATGAGTAAACTAAGTAGTAATATAACCAATAAACTAGTTAAAAAATTAACCTGCGCGCTATTAGTATCAACCATGGCATTTTCAGCCTGGGCTATTTCACTTGACGATGCAAAACAGCAAGGTCTAGTTGGCGAAATGCCAAACGGTTATTTAGGGGTAGTCGTCAATAGTGCTGAAGCGAAAAGCTTAGTTGCTAGTGTTAATGAAAAGCGTAAAGAAATTTATCTTAATTTAGCCAGAAAAAATAAAATCACACTGCAGCAAGTCACCGCTTTAGCCGGTCAAAAAGCCTTAGCGAAAACACAGTCAGGTCATTTAATTCAAAATGCTGCTGGTCAATGGGTAAAAAAATAGTCACAGCTTAATCAACAATAAATAAACAACAAAAGGGATTAACGAATTCCTTTTGTTGTTTTTATGTCTATTAAGTAATAAGTAAACATCTTCAAATAATTCTATAATATGCTTTCTAGCAGACTTTGACTTTTTCTACACATTTATTTTTAGTTTCTTGAATAAATGTAACATCATCATTTACTTGAGAGTCCTTCTTATTATGCACACCGTCGTTACAAATGATTCTTAGCTAATGAAATATATGTTTTATATTTCGATTTATTACCCCTGAATCATTCAGAGCCTCAATTCGGTCATACAAATTATTTATAGAGAATCCGAATGCTGTTTTACCTGCAATTAAAACACATAACTCTTCTATTATTTTCCCAAATTTTAATAAAGAATAATCAGGATTATCATTCAAAAACTCAATTGCGGTTTGATAATCCTGATAAATAACACCCGTAAACTGGTTAGTAAAATCTAAATCCGTTTTGATTTCATTCATCTAATACTACTTCCTTAATTTATCTATGGCTGCGGTGTCAAACCATTTTTACTCAAACCTTTCATCAACACATCAAACATCAATTCAGCAAAACCTTTAGCTACAAATTCATTTGATAACACTTTCATTGCCATACTTTCATGTGCGCCCATACTTTGTATAACAGCATCGTTAATTGATTCAGGAAATGCGCCTAACATGGCTTGTTCTTTGGTGTTGTTGCGAAGTTGATCCATTACCGTATCATTTTCTGAAACTTTACCAGCGATAGTATTAGCATAATTAACCATATCGCCTTCTGTTAAGCCATCTTCAACAAAAAGATCGTTCATTCTGCTAATGATTTCATTTAATAATTCAGTCTGAGCATCTTTTGGAGTTGCACCACTACTCTCTTTTGTTGGAGCTAAATATGATTTAGGTTCTTCACCTACTTTGTATCCAAGTTCTAAATTAGCTTCGCGTTGCTCATGCAAGCGGTAGTGAGTCATTGCCACATCAGATAAATCTATATCGTCCTGCAACACATCAAATCGCAGTAACGGGTGTAAATGCTTGGCAAAAATACTGAGTTTTTCTAAATCAAAATCATCAAAATCAACTATTTGAGAACTAAACTCGTAATAACGACAAAATGATATTAAGTCTTTTTTAAATACTTCAATAATATCTCGTGCTTCTTTCGCATTTTTAACACTGTTTTCAGCAAATTTAATTTTCTTATCATTGTTTTCTGCTTTAGCTTTTTCTAGTTCTGCTCTAGCAATATCTAACACATGTGTTGCTTCTTTATAACGAACAGAAAAGCGTTCAACCGCAGGTTTACAAATGTTTGCTAACTTTTCTTGTTTGGTACGCTTGTTGTTATATGCTTCAACAAAGTTTTCAACTTCAACCCATTGATAAATACCAACGGCATTAAGTTTTTCCATTATTTCAAAGACAAGATTAGGATCTGACACGCCAGCTAATTCAGCTGTTTGAAAATATACTTTAAACTCAGCTAAAACCTCTTCGGGATCATTTACAAAATCTAATACAAAGGTTTTATCTTTACCTTGATATGTACGGTTTAATCTCGAAAGTGTTTGAATACATTCAACACCTTTTAATGGTTTATCAACATACATAGCAACCAGTTTAGGTTGGTCGAAGCCAGTTTGAAATTTGTTAGCAACTAACATCACCTGATAATCGGTGGTATCAAATGCTTTACGCATATCTCTACCACGTAAATTAGGGTTCATGGTTTTTTCTGTAAAAGCCATGTCTGGATGATCAGGATCATTCACCTCACCTGAAAATGCCACCAGTGCATTAACGTTTTCATAACCTTTATTAGCAACATATTTTTCAAAAGCGAGTTTATATCTCACCGCCTCTAAACGGCTTGATGTTACAACCATAGCTTTAGCTTCACCACCCAATAAATGTTTAATCTTACTATTGAAATGTTCAATAATGGTTTCAACTTTTTGAGCAATATTATGTGGGTGTAATCGTACCCATTTTGCCATTTTAGAAGCCGCTTTTTTACTATCAACTTCATGGTCACTATCAGGGTTTTGATGTGCTAATTGGTACGCTACACGATAACTGGTGTAGTTTTGTAATACATCTAATATAAAGCCTTCTTCAATAGCTTGGCGCATTGAATAAACATGAAAGGCTTCTGGCTTATTTTCATCACTTGCTGGTGAATCAGGCTCAGGACAACGACCAAATAACTCTAGTGTTTTACCTTTTGGTGTAGCAGTAAAAGCAAAGTAACTGATATTTTTAGAGCCTTTTCGCGCTTCTAAACTTAAACGTAAAATATCTTCACTCGCAAGCTCTCCATCTTCATCTAGTTGTTCAGACCCCACTTTTTCAGACATAAGAACTTCACGTAATTTACGTGCCGTTGTTCCTGTTTGGCTTGAGTGTGCTTCATCAGCAATAACGGCAAAGCTTCTACCAGCTAAGGTTGAATCTTTACGAATAGCTTCTAATACATGGGGAAAGGTTTGAATTGTTACTATAATAATTGAGGTACTAGCTTTTAATTCACCTGCTAACTGGCTTGATTTACTGCGCCCTCGACCCAAAGCATTGGCTTCTTCACGGTTAACACGAGCTATCATGCCTTCGTTATGATCAAACTGATAAATAGTATCTTGTAGCTGGCTATCTAGTACCGTTCTATCGGTAATAACAATTACCGAATCAAATACTTTATCACCCACTTGTTTTTTTAATGCTTGATGATCTGAATAGTAGTGTAATGATGCTAATTGATGTGACAACCATGCAATAGAGTTTGATTTACCTGAGCCAGCACTGTGCTGAATTAAATACTTTTCACCCGTCCCTTCATTCTCAACTGAATTTAATAAAGTCGAAACTGCTGACCATTGATGATAACGTGGAAATATTAAGGTTTCTTTTTTAACTATTGAGCCATCAAGTTGCTCTTTTTCTACAACTTCTAAATGTATATAACGACCTAAAATAGTTAATAGATTATCTTTTTCGAAAATCTCATTCCAAAGATAAGCCGTTGGATAGCCAGCTTCAGAAGAGTCATTACCAGCAGCACCTTCGCTTGTACCTTGATCAAAAGGTAAGAAGAAGGTCTTTTTACCAGCTAAATGGGTAGTCATAGCTACATTATATTGACTAACTGCGAAATGCACTAATGCACCACGTTTAAAAGTTAATAATGGCTCTGATTTTTTAGTTTTAGGATCTTTCGGTTGGCGATCTTTCATGTACTGAATTTTGGCGTTATCTAATGCCTGTTTAAATTCAGATTTTAGCTCTAAGGTGGCAACAGGAAGTCCATTAACAAACAAAGTTAAATCTAGTCTGCCTTCGTAGTTGTTCGGCGAATAAACTAATTCAGGTACTACTCTTAATATATTTTGGTTATAACGTTTAATGGCATCAGGATTTAAACCATGATCAGGTTTAAAGGTACATAAACTAAATTTAGCTCCTCTGTCTTTAACTAAATTACGTAAAACCCAAAGTGTACCTTTGTTACTAGCAGATAAGTCACGAACCACTGTTTTTAACAATGCTTCTTCAGGATTCTTAGGGTGTATACTTAGCTGCTTTTTCCATTGTTCAGGCTGAGTCGTTTGAACAAAGGAAATTAAATCTTCAGGGTATAACGCTAATGCTTTATTATATTTTTTAGACTCACCCAACAACCAACCATGTGATTGCATTTGGTCTAAAATATCATTTTGGAAACTATTTTCTCTGGTTTTGGCTTCTTGTGATTTATTCGACATTTTATTAACTATTCCTTGTCTTTTTTAAGCATTGACTGTAAATATTCAATGTTCATTTTTGCGCCTTCGGCTTCTTTTAATCCGCGCCTTTTTGCTGAATATTTATCGAATTCTCGTTTAGCTTTATCATCAGCATCTGCTTTTGTTATGTGTCCTGCACCTTGTAAAACATCACGGTTGTTAAAAGCTAAAAATTGATCAAGCTTCTCAGTCCAGTTAGCGAGTAATATCTGCTTTCTTTGTAATGCTTGATCTTCAGCGTAATCAAGCCACATATTTACAATGCGATTAAGCCCTGTAATTTCAGCTTGCGTTAAATAGTTTTTAGCAATAGTAACATCGGTTTTTCTTACTTCGTCTCCTTTAAAGCTGGTTAAACCTGCGTTAGCTTTATCTGCGCCTATACGCTGTGATATTAATTCAGCGGCCGTTAACCCTGTACTGGCAAAGTGTAATTTATTTTGTATCATTTGAAAAAACAAAGTGGTTTCTTTAGTGCTTGGCATATAATCAGATGCCATTGCAAAAATATCCGTTACTCGTAAATATACTCGGCGTTCACTTGCACGTATATCGCGAATACGTTCAAGCATTTCGTCAAAGTAATCAGGCACAGCAGAATGACCAACGGGCGGGTTTTTAAGACGTTCATCGTCCATTAAAAAACCTTTTACTAAATACTCTTCAATGGTTGTTGTCGCCCATTTTCTAAATTGAGTACCCTGTGCAGAACGTACCCGATAACCTACGGCAATAATTACAGGTAGACTGTAATGTAATTTATTACGTGTAACCTGCCGACTACCTTCTTGTCCAACTTGTAAGTAATACTTACAAGTTAAATTTTGTACAAGTTCTTCTTCATCATAAATCGCTTTAATATGTTGGGTGATAGCTTGTGGCGTAATTTGATATAAATCACTCATTGCTTGCTGTGTTAACCACAAAGTATCTGACTCAAATCGACACTCAACCTTAGTTTTCCCGTTAGCACTTTGAAAAAGAATAAATTCCCCTTGCGGTGCATTGGGTGTTAACTCGCTCTTGTTAGAAGTGTTATTGGTGTTCGAGTCATCAGCCATAGTTAATCCCCTGCCTTTTCAGTGTTGTAGTTCCTTACATCAATTTTGCCAGTAACGGCGGCGGAGATAAGCGCGGTTTTTCGCTCTTTTATTAATTCAATTGCATTTACTGCATTTGAAATTAAAGAATCATATTTACATGATTTTTTTTCTAACTCTTTGACAATCTTTTCCTGTTCTTCAAATGGTGGCAATGCAATTAGAAAACTCTTAATATTTTCGACATTAATTCTTTTAAAGGTTGAGCCAACCATAGCAAGATCAAGTTGCTGGCTAATAACACCTGAGTGGAGTACAAACATTAAATATTCAGATAATATGTTTTTAGATTGTCTTAATAAGCAAACATCCTGACCTAAAGCAAATAATGGAAGGTTATTAGAAACAATAGCTGCCTCACCAACGGTTGCATTTCGGCTGTAGATAATGTCTCCAACTTGTGGGGTTCGTCCTCCACCGATTAAATCATTGTAATATTTTTCATTAGTTAGCTTTGCTTTTTTCAAGTTTACAAACCAACCTTTCACTTCTCCAATACTTGCTAATGGTATTCCATCATCAAAAAACTCAGCGGTTATATGTTTGCAGTCAATAACATTACTATAGTGCTTCAAAGAAGTGTGTAGCCAATGTTCAGGCACTTCACCTAACCATTCAACGCCTGAGTCTTTCATTGGTGCGTTTGGATTGAGGCCACGGGTGACGGCATGTAAAATTACGGCTTGGCGTTTTTCTTTTAATAGCTCGATTAACTTTTCTTGCTTGGCAATTAAAGTGTCAATTTTTACGGTTTCATGGTCGAGGAAATCGGCAAGTTTTTGTTGTTCTGCTAGAGGTGGTAAGGAATACTTAAAATTTACAAAAGTGTCTTGATACAGGTGAACTATCGTACTACCAGTTTTGTAAAAATCGACAAAATCAGTAAAAGAACGTGATAATAATAACCAATAGTAGTACTTAGTCGTAAAATCCCCATCCTTTAATGGCCTTACTACAAAAACACCACTGTTTAATGTTGCTTTAGTATCTAACTCAGAAACTAAAGCTACTTTTCCTATAGTTCCGTCTTTTGTTAATAGTAAGTCACCATTTTTTAATTGGATATATGAATCTTGCTGATAACGTTCTTCATCACAGTGGTAACAATCACGCCACTGTATATATTTCCCTTTAAAGTCAGAACCTGTAACAAGATATGGACCTTCTTCAGTAAAATCTTCCGACTTTAATCCATGCCAACCAACTCTAGCTTTTACCAATGAATTAAATTTAATTCTGGTCAAATCCCAATGCTGAGGAAAATCTTCAATGATTACTTCCTCTACAGAAGTAAATTCATCATAAACTTGATAACGCCCTGTCATTATGAATGTACCTCATGCAGTAATTTCATAATATCTGCTGAAACAGCATCTAATTCGGCATCAATTTCTTCTAACGCTCTTGGTGGCTGATAAACGTAAAAATGACGGTTAAATGGTATTTCATAACCAACAATACCGACTTCACCATCGATTGCATCAAGCTTGCTTTCATCAATCCAAGCATCTGGCACATGCGGTAATACTTCACGTTTAAAGTATTCTTCTACTGATTCCTTTAATGGTACGTTTTCGTTATCACGTAAATCAGGGTTTGACTCTGGTTGACCTTTATTTTTTCCTGATCCCAATAAACAGGTTTCTGCATTTTCATCTTGTTCACCAAAAAATTTACAAATACTTTTTTGTTCTGTGGCTGATATTTTTTCTTTGTTTTTACTGAATAATTTAAAAAACTCTGTGCGGCTTAATATTTTTTCTTCACCAATTAAAGATTGTAGAGTGATGTAACCAGAAGGAGCTTTCAAACATACATCTATCTCAGGCTCGCCTTTCTTCGTTTTTGGGGTATTCTTTACAATATATGCTTGATTATATGCTTCAAAATTTTCTTCAGTAACTTCAAAAGCTAGTTTTAATGGACGTTCTACGGTAATACGTCTGTAACCAAACTCTTGATAATCAAATATTTTGCTAAAGTCGTTTTCAACAAATTGTCCGTAGGTTTTAACGATAGTTTCAATGCTCTCTTCTGTTAATTCTTTACGTTTACTGCCTAATGACTTACGCATAGCTTGGTAGAATATATTTTCAACTGGTGCGTCAGATTCACCGCCACCACTGCGACCTCTGCCACCTTTTTTAGCTCGTTCTTTTGAGGCATTTATTAATTGAACTTTACCTTTTCGCTGTGCTGGTTTGTTATTAGATAAAACCCAAACATAAGTAGCAATACCCGTGTTGTAGAACATGTCTGTAGGTAATGCGACTATTGCTTCAAGCAGATCATTTTCAAGAACGTAACGTCTTATCTCACTTTCACCTGAACCCGCACCACCAGTAAATAGAGGTGAGCCGTTTAGGATAATACCAATACGTGAACCGCTTTCTTTTAAATTAGGCGTAAGTGGGCGCATTTTGCTAATTAAGTGCATTAAGAATAATAATGAACCGTCTGACACTCTTGGTAAGCCTGCGCCAAAACGACCTTCAAAGCCTTTTTCTTTGTTCTCGTCATTAATTTTTTTTTGTACTTTTTTCCAATCTACACCAAAGGGTGGATTAGATAACATATAATCAAATTTTTCGGTTGGTAGCTGATCGTCAGATAAGGTATTACCCAATTTAATGTTATCGACCTTTTGCCCTTTAATGAGCATATCGGCTTTACAGATAGCGTATGACTCAGGGTTTAATTCTTGCCCAAATGCTGATAATGCGGCTTTGTCGTTAAGTTCATGTACGTATTCCATGCCTGATGATAAAAAGCCACCTGTACCAGCCGTTGGATCGTAAATGCTGCGAACTAAACCAGACTGAGTAAGAAGGTCATCATCATTACAAAATACTAATGAGGTGGTTAGACGGACAATATCTCGTGGAGTAAAGTGTTCCCCTGCGGTTTCGTTAGAGCTTTCAGCAAATCGTCTGATTAATTCTTCAAACACTAAACCCATATTATGGTTATCAACCACTTCAGGATGAAGGTCAGTTGTTGCAAAGCGTTTTGCTACTTTATAAAGTAAGTCAGCTTCTTCTAATTTGTCGATAGTATTGAAGAAATCAAAGTGTTCGAATATTTCACGGGCATTAGGGCTAAAAGATTGTACATAGCTTTCAAGGTTTTGCGCTACACCTGTTTCACCCAATTTGTTCAAATCCATTTTACTGGTGTTATAAAAGCTTAATTTGGCAGCGTGGGTAAGTATTTTATCTTGCGCTTCAATTGGTTTGTTTTTAACAGTTTCATACATTGTAAGTACGCTTGGCTTGGTGTTCTCAAGTACACATTCTAAACGTCTTAATAGCGTAAAAGGTAAGATAATACGCCCGTACTGGCTTTGTTTGAAATCACCACGGAGAAGATCAGCAACCGACCATAAAAATGCTGCTGTAGAAGAGAAATTGTCCGACATAAGAGTTTACCTTGAAAGTGTTTAAGTTTCCGTAACTTTTGGCTTGAGGCTAATAGTTGTTGTGGCGATAAACTTAAAGGGTTATTCATATTAAGGGTAATCTACCACATAACTATGTTTTATAAAGTAATTAGTGCGTTTTATGCTAGTTTAAAATGCTTAATATTTGTAGTTTTCGATACTGTTTCTAAGACTGAGTTTTCTATGTGCTAATTAGGAAAAACATGGTTTCAATATTACAGCAAAAGTTTCTTATAGTAGTTTCTGGTATTTTTGCTTTTTAATAGTGAACCACTCGTTAATAATACTTTCAAAAGTATTATTAACGACAAGTTGAATATCTTTTTGTTCTTTAGGGTCAATATCCTGGATCAATAAAGCTTTAGTCTCAGCACGTTTTTCTGGCTTGTGCCAAGGCTACTTCAGGCTAGCTTCCAAAACCCATTGAGTTACGCTTTTAGTGTTCGGATAGTCATAATTGAATAGTTAACGTTTAGTTCGCGTAGGTTTTACTCCGAGCATTAAACCGTAGTCATCTAACAAGTTATACTTCTTGTCTTTAGACTTTGCTTGTCTTACTTCTGTATTGGTTAATGGTTAGGACGTTTTAGCCATTTTAGTAACATTCTCTTATCAACAAATAATGAGTGTTAGCTTTATTGCTACTAAAATCATCAGATTTTACCAAAATGCTTCAGACATAAAAAAACCGCAACACCTAGTTTAAATAGGTTATTCCGGTTTTTTATGGGTTCTATTAGAACCTGTATTTGGTGCAGATAGAGAGACTCGAACTCTCACGCCCTAAGGCACCACCCCCTCAAGGTGGCGCGTCTACCAATTCCGCCATATCTGCAAATTTTTTAAACTAGCCTGGTACGTCGCTATCTTTTTCTGTTGCAACATCACTACTTGGCACATCAGTATTATTAGCTTTAGGCTCAACACTATCAGTTGGAATAGCATCAGTTGCAGGAGCAACTTGTCCCGCAGGAGTGTCAATATTATTCCACTCATCCGTCGCTTTAACACGATTAGCGGTTAAGTTACCTAACACTAAGCTAATAACAAAAAAAGCAATCGCTAAGTAAGTAGTCGCTTTAGTTAAGAAGTTACCTGAACCGCTTGAGCCAAAAATAATTGCTGATGAACCAGCACCGAATGATGCGCCCATATCAGCACCTTTACCTTGTTGAATAAGCACTAAGCCAATTAAACATAAAGCAACGATCAAATACACTACAATTAACACTTGATACAACATTTTATTATCCCTTTGCTGCTGAGCAAATTACTTTGAATTCATCAGCTTTTAAACTAGCACCGCCGATTAATCCACCATCGATATCGGCTTGTGCAAATAATTCTTCACAGTTTGTCGCATTGACACTGCCACCATACAACAATGGCACTTTAACTGCGACGTTTTCATCAATTTTCGCGATAAATTCACGAATAAAGTGATGTGTTGCTTGTGCCATTTCTGGCGATGCTGTTTTTCCTGTACCTATTGCCCAAACTGGCTCATACGCAATAACAACATCTTTAAAATTTTCAATACCTATTTCATCAATCACCGGCTGTAATTGCGCGGCTAAAACGACTTCGGTTTGCTCTGCCATTCGCTCTTCTTCACTTTCACCTATACATAAAATAGGTTTCAAGTTTGCCGCTAGCGTAGCTTTAACTTTTTGTGCAACTAATGAACTTGATTCTTTATATATACTACGACGTTCTGAGTGTCCTAGTATGACATAATTGACACCAACTTCTTGTAACATTGAGGTGGATACTTCCCCCGTAAATGCACCTTTAGCATGCTCATTTAAATTTTGAGCGCCTAAGCTGAATACCTTCGGCAATTTCAGCTCAGTGCTGACTAAACTAAATGCCGCTAAGTAAGGAAAGCTAGGACAGACAACAACTTCAACATTTTCATTTAACGTTAAACTGTTTAACTCTGAAACCATTGAGTTGACTAATGCCAAACTGCCATTCATTTTCCAGTTTGCTGCAACTATTGCGCGTCTATTCATTTTTCATTCCTAAATCAAAGCGGCGAGATATTAACTAACCTGTCGACAAGATACAAGTTTTTCAAGCAATATCTTGTTCAATTGCTTAATATTTATTCGACATGATGAAATGGTCGAATAGTTACCCCTAACATGCAAGCTTAACGGCGTCAGCAATATTGTGAGCTAAGGCTGTTACTTCATCGTGTTCAGGGCCTTCAACCATAACTCTGATCAGTGGTTCAGTGCCTGATTTTCTCAACAACACACGGCCACGACCGGTCAATGTTTCATTCACTTTTTTAACAGCAGCAACAACTTCATCATTAACTAAAGGATCGCTATCACCCGAAAATCTAACATTGACTAAAACTTGTGGTAACTTGGTCATGCCTTGGCGTAATTCGAATAAGGTTTTACCGGTATTACAAATAGCCGTTAAAACATTCAATGCCGCAATAATACCATCACCTGTTGATGTATGGTTTAAGTTGATGACATGGCCAGAGTTTTCCGCACCTAATTGCCAGCCTTTTTGTTTGAGCATTTCCATCACGTATCGGTCACCGACTTTACTACGAACGAATGGAACCCCCATATCAGCTAGCGCTAGTTCTAGGCCCATATTACTCATTAATGTGCCAACAACACCACCATCGATATTGCCACTTTTCAAATCGTTACAAGCAATAACATAAACTGACTCATCACCATCAATAACATAGCCGGTATGATCTACCATCATTAAACGGTCACCATCACCATCTAAAGCAATACCAAGGTCCGCTTGATGTTCAACTACCGCAGCGCTAATTGCTGCCATAGATGTTGCGCCACATTCATGGTTAATATTGGTGCCGTTTGGTGAGGTACCAATTTCAATAACTTCAGCCCCCAGCTCTCGAAAAACATCAGGCGCAATATGGTAGGTTGCACCATGGGCACAGTCCACTACCATTTTCATACCTTTTAAAGAATATTGGCTTGGAAAGTTACTTTTACAAAATTCAATATAGCGCCCAGCCGCATCAGCAATACGATTGGCTTTACCTAAATGCGCAGATTCTACACAGCCCATATCTTTATCGAGCTCAGCTTCAATAGCTAATTCAACGTCATCTGGTAATTTCTGACCATCTTGTGAGAAAAATTTAATACCATTATCATAAAATGGATTATGCGACGCACTAATAACAATACCAGCTTCCGCACGAAAGGTTTTAGTTAAATAAGCAATGCCTGGCGTTGGCATTGGCCCAAGTAAACCAATGTCAATACCGGCAGCAGAGAACCCTGCTTCTAATGCTGATTCCAACATGTAGCCTGATATACGGGTATCTTTCCCAATAAGTACTTTTTTAGTGCCTTGTGCAGCTAAAACGCGGCCTGCGGCATAACCTAACTTCATAACAAATTCTGGGGTAATTGGGTATTGTCCGACTAAACCACGAATTCCATCGGTACCGAAATATCTTCTTTCTGACATGAGTTTCTCCATTGCGCTAATGGCTTTGCTATTAGCTTTTTAATCTTAGCTGTTTACTGATTATCAGTTACGGCTTGTAATACTGTTAATGCGTCCACGGTTGCAGCAACATCATGCACACGAATAATATTGGCTCCTTGTTGGGCGGCAATAATGGCAGCACTTAAGCTACCGGCAAGACGTTGTTTAACATCTCGATTTAATAAATTTCCTATCATAGATTTACGCGAAACACCGATAAGTAAAGGTAGTTTTAGCTGAGAGAATGCAGATAAATTCGCTAATAAGTGATAATTTTGCGCAAGTGTTTTTCCAAAACCAAAACCCGGATCTAAAATTATGCGCTCACGCGCGATGCCTGCACTAAGGCAAGCCTCAATTCGTTGTTGAAAAAACGTTACTATATCGTTAATCACATGCTGGTAACTGGGATTGTTTTGCATGGTGCGAGGTAAACCTTGCATATGCATTAAACAAAGCGGAATATTACTTTGCGCCACCGCCGCTAAACAACCTTCATTTTGTAAGGCTGCAACATCATTAATCATATCAGCACCGGCAGTTATTGCCGCGTTCATTACCGCTGCTTTACTCGTATCAATCGACACTAAAATATTAAAGCGTTGCTTAATGGCAATAAGCACTGGAATAACACGCGCTAACTCATCGGCTTCACTGACCTCCGCAGCACCTGGTCGTGTTGACTCACCACCAATATCAATAATGCTAGCACCATCAGCAATCATACGTTCAACTTGTGCAAGCGCATGTTCAAGTTGCATGTACTTGCCACCATCTGAAAATGAATCTGGGGTAAGGTTAAGAATACCCATCACTTGCGGTGTCGATAAGTCGAGACTTGAGTTTGGACAATTAAGATAATTTACCTGCATATGCTCTTTATTAATTTTGTTGATAAATAATGTTCAAACTTTACATAAGTTAAAGCCTCAATAGCTGATAAATCGAATGATTTAACCATTGAGGCTTTTATGTCATATATGCTATTTATTTAGCAGGAATATCTGAAGGTTCAGTTGAGCTTGAAGATTCAGTTGATTCCTTTTTCTCATCATCTTTTTTTGCTGATGGTTTACTAGAGTCAGCATTGTTATCTGATTTATCATCAGAGTTCCTACCATCAAAGTCAGCCGGTGGGCGAACTTTAGTACGATTCATTAGATCATCTACTTGCAAGGCATCAATAGTTTCATATTCCATTAACGCATCTTTCATCGCATGCAAAATATCTTCATTTTCTTTTAAGATAGTCGCTGCACGTTCATAGTTACGATTAACAAAGTCTTTAATTTCTTCATCAATAGCGCGTGCTGTTTCGTCAGACATGTTCAGTGATTTAGACGATGTTCTGCCTAAAAATACTTCACCTTCTTCTTCAGCAAATAGCATAGGACCCATTTTTTGAGAAAAGCCCCATTGTGTTACCATTTTACGGGCAAGTTGCGTGGCACGTTCAATATCATTTGATGCACCTGTTGACACTTTTTCAAAACCGTAAATCATTTCTTCAGCAATACGGCCACCGTATAACGATGAAATATTACTTTCCAAGTGCTGTTTACTATGACTAAATCTGTCTTGTTCAGGTAAGTACATAGTGACACCTAACGCACGGCCACGTGGCATAATACTGACTTTGTAAACTGGATCATGATCAGGTACTAAGCGACCAACAATAGCGTGACCCGCTTCATGGTAAGCGGTCATTTCTTTTTCAGTTTCGCTCATTACCATTGAACGGCGCTCTGAACCCATCATGATTTTATCTTTCGCTTTTTCAAATTCAGCCATACCCACAACGCGTCGTGCTGAACGGGCTGCAAACAATGCCGCTTCGTTAACTAAGTTAGCTAAGTCAGCACCAGAAAAGCCTGGGGTACCACGAGCAATAACCGACGCTTTAACATCGTCACCTAATGGTACTTTACGCATATGTACTTTAAGAATTTGTTCACGGCCACGAATATCAGGCAAACCAACAGTGACTTGACGGTCAAAACGACCAGGACGAAGTAATGCCGGATCTAACACGTCTGGACGGTTAGTTGCAGCAATAACAATAACGCCTTCATTACCTTCAAAACCATCCATTTCAACTAGCATTTGGTTTAGTGTTTGCTCACGTTCATCATGACCACCACCCATACCTGCGCCACGTTGGCGACCAACAGCATCAATTTCATCGATGAAGATAATACAAGGCGCTGATTTTTTCGCTTGTTCGAACATGTCACGCACACGAGAGGCACCAACACCAACAAACATTTCAACAAAGTCTGAACCAGAAATAGTAAAAAACGGAACTTTAGCTTCACCGGCAATGGCTTTTGCTAATAAAGTTTTACCGGTACCGGGTTGACCCACCATCAATACGCCTGATGGAATACGGCCACCAAGTTTTTGAAAGCGTGATGGGTCTTTCAAATAATCGACTAATTCAGATACTTCTTCTTTTGCTTCGTCACAACCTGCAACATCAGCAAAGGTAGTTTTAATTTGATCTTCGCCTAATAAGCGCGCTTTCGATTTTCCGAAACTCATCGCGCCTTTACCGCCACCACCTTGCATTTGACGCATGAAGAAAATCCAGACACCAATAAGCAATATCATTGGGAACCAAGAAACAAAGATAGTCATTAAGAAACTAGGTTCTTCTGGTAATTCGCCGGATGCATTTACGCCTTGTTTAACTAAATCATTGATTAAATCACGATCATAGCCACCCGGGATAACTGTAACAAAGTTCTCACCGCTACGTTTAATACCATTAATAACGCCATTTCTATCAACGTCAACTTCTCTAATTTGCCCTTGACGTACGTCTTGGATAAATTGTGTGTAATCTACTTGTTGTTCATTGCCGCTTCCAGGAGTAAAACTCTGGAAAACAGACATAAGTACAACTGCAATAACTAACCATAAAATAAGATTTTTTGCCATATCGCTCAACTTAATGACCTCTTGCTAATGTTCAAAATGGTGCGATGAAATAATTCCATCTAATTTACTACAATTTAAAGCCGGTCGCCACTAGATAAACTTCACGTGAACGAGCACGCGATGATTCTGGCTTGCGAGTTTTAACGGTTTTAAATGCGGTTCGAGCATCTTTCATAAACTGCTCAAAGCCCTCTCCTTGAAACACTTTCACTACAAAAGCGCCATTTTTCTTTAAAACTTGGTTACACATATCAAGCGCTAACTCTACTAAATACATGCTTCGTGCCGCGTCTGCGGTATCATTACCGGTAAAGTTTGCTGCCATGTCAGACATAACAACATCGATATTTTTACCATTAATTCGGTTCAATAACGCATCAAGTACGGCTTCTTCACGAAAGTCACCTTGCAGAAAATCAACTCCTGCAATAGGATCCATAGCTAAAATATCACAGGCGATCACTTGTCCGCTATCACCAACAACTTTCGTTGCGTACTCAGACCAGCCGCCTGGAGCTGCACCTAAATCAACCACTTTCATGCCTGACTTAATCAGCTTGTCTTTTTTATTGATCTCTTCAAGTTTAAAAACAGCGCGTGAGCGAAGCCCTAACCTTTGCGCTTTTTTTACATATTCATCATCAAAATGCTCTTTCAACCACCGAGCACTACTGACACTGACCTTATTCTTACTCATTCAATCCACTTATCTATTATGCTATTAAACGTTACTTAACTTTCGAATATTCGTTAACTTTATTTACTGTCTAAATAAGGTCAGGTCTATATTAACCAAAAACAAAGCAGAAAAGTACGTTAAAAAGCTATCACTTTGTAAACAATATTAGTATTACAAACTAGATGGAGGTAAAATAGCGATAATTCAAGCTAACTTGTAACGAAAATTGTTAATGAACCTAAATAAAAAACAAATTCAGTATTTAAAAGGCCTAGCACATAGCCTTAAACCCGTGGTATTACTAGGTAACAACGGTCTTACCGAAGCGGTAGTTGCCGAAGTCGACTTCGCTTTAAACCATCACGAATTAATTAAGATTAAAATCCCTACCGATGATCGTGAAACAAAAGCACTTATTGTTGAAGCCATTTGTCGTGAAACAAAGGCAACTAAAGTGCAAGTGATCGGTAAAACCTTAGTTATTTATCGCCAATCTGAAGAAAAGAAAATTCGCATACCTAAAGTTTAATGATCATAACTGATTAATTAACTGGATATTTAAAAAAGGGCTTCTGCCCTTTTTTCATATTCTAACAACATCAAAACCTCTACATTAGAAAAAACTAATATACAAGCCTTTATCTTTATCATAGAATGAAATACAAACTCGATATTTCTATGGATTATAAAATGATTTTATCAGTACCGGAATTAGTTGCACTGGCTAAAAAATCAGTTAATTGTGTTAGCGCGGCACATGCTTTTACAAACAAAAATGCGACATTTATTGATGTCAGAGAACCGGCAGAATTTAACGCTTCACCAATTGATAACTCTATACATATCCCTCGTGGCATATTGGAAATGACTATTGCCAAACACTGTCCCGATCCAGAGATGAAAATTTATTTACATTGTGCTTCTGGTGGGCGTGCTGCCTTAGCTGCTGAACAACTACAGCGCATTGGCTATCAAAATGTTAGTGCTATTAGCTGTCAACACCACGATGTACTTCAGGCACAAAAAAAACAGTAGCATACATGAAATAAATAACCGGCTTAAATAAGACTAAACGCACTTACCTTACCATTAAGTGCGTCCAATTTTAAATATGACTGACAGTTATACCAAGTTTATTAAATTTTTTCCCACTCAGAAACTTAGTAAAATTGATATTAAATATGCTCTACTGCAACAATCTCATATTCAACCACGCCACCAGGGGTAATAATTTCAATTTCAGTGTCAACCTCTTTACCAATTAAACCACGAGCAATCGGTGAGTTTAACGAGATGCGTCCAGTTTTAAAATCGGCTTCATCATCACCAACAATTTTATAAGTCACTTCAACTTCAGTATCGATATTCAATAAGGTTACTGTGGCACCAAAAATAACTTTACCATTATTTGGTATTTTAGTTACGTCGATAACTTGTGCATTACATAAACGGCCTTCAATATCTTGAATACGTCCTTCACAGAAACCTTGCTCTTCTTTAGCCGCATGATACTCTGCATTTTCTTTTAAATCACCGTGCTCACGAGCATCGGCAATGTCTTTAACGATACGAGGACGTTTTTCTGTTTTTAAAATTCTTAATTCTTCTTTTAATTGCTCAGCGCCAAGCAATGTCATCGGATATTTTATCATTTTACTCTTCTTTTACTAACAAGAAAGGCGGCTAACCTATGTTAAAAACTAGGTAACCACCTTCAAAAAATACTTCGCTAAAATAAAAACTTGAGAAAACTAGCTCTTTATAAGAACAAATTTATCACTCAAATAGCTTTATTTACAACGCTTATGTAGCTCTTGTATTGACGTTACAATATTGCGGTCATCTGCCGAGTGTGATTGACAAGCAGCAAACGCAGCGTTCAATGTTGTAGTATATGCGACTTTGTAACGTAAAGCACCACCACGTAATACTTTAGAATCTTCAATCGCTTTACGACCTTCGGTAGTATTAATAATGTAGTTGTATTCACCATTCTTAATTCTATCAAGAATATGTGGACGACCTTCATGTACTTTATTCACTAATCGACAAGGAATGTTCGCTTCACCTAGGATGATAGCCGTTCCGTGCGTGGCATCAATTTCATAACCCAATGCCACCATTTGTCGAGCTAAATCAGCAACTCGGCCTTTATCACTATTACGTACAGAAATTAACGCGCGGCCATCTTTAGGTACTGAAACACCAGCACCTAAGTTAGCTTTGGCATAAGCTTCTTCAAAGGTATCCCCCACACCCATGACTTCACCAGTTGAACGCATTTCTGGTCCGACTAACGGATCACTGCCATGGAACTTATTAAATGGGATAACAACTTCTTTTACTGAAAAATACGGTGGAATAACTTCTTTTATAATACCTTGCTCTTTCAGCGATTTACCGGCCATTACACGCGCACCTACTTTAGCTAAAGGCACCGCTGTTGCTTTCGATACAAACGGTATAGTACGCGCAGCACGAGGGTTAACTTCAATGATGTACACTTCGCCATCTTTAACCGCCATTTGGGTATTCATTAAACCAATAACACCCAACTCAAAAGCAAGATCGGTCACTTGCTTGCGCATAACATCTTGTACTTCTTGGCTTAAACTGTATGCCGGTAATGAACATGCTGAATCACCTGAGTGAACACCGGCTTGTTCGATATGCTGCATAATACCGCCAACAACCACATCGACTCCATCACAAACCACATCAATATCTACTTCAATAGCATCATCAAGGAAATGATCAAGCAATACTGGCGAGTCATTCGATACACTTACCGCTTCAGTCATGTAACGGCGTAAATCATCGAGGTCGTAAACAATTTCCATGGCACGACCACCTAAAACATAAGACGGACGAACCACCAGTGGGAAACCAATAGCTTCTGCTTTTGCCATCGCCTCATCTATAGAGGTTACTGTCGCATTTTCCGGTTGTAACAAACCTAAACGATCAACGGCTTGTTGGAAGCGCTCTCTGTCTTCTGCGCGGTCAATGGCATCGGGTGAAGTACCAATAATTGGCACACCTGCAGCTTCTAACGCACGAGCTAATTTAAGGGGTGTTTGACCGCCATACTGCACGATGACACCTTTAGGTTTTTCAATCCGGACAATTTCTAATACATCTTCAAAAGTAATCGACTCAAAATATAAACGGTCTGAAGTGTCATAATCCGTTGAAACTGTTTCAGGGTTACAGTTAACCATAATGGTCTCATAACCATCTTCGCGTAAAGCAAGCGCAGCATGTACACAACAGTAATCGAACTCAATACCTTGACCAATACGGTTTGGACCGCCACCTAAGATCATGATCGACTCTTTATCTGTCGGGTTAGCTTCACATTCTTCATCATAAGTAGAATACATGTAAGCAGTGTCTGAGCTAAACTCAGCCGCACAGGTATCCACACGTTTATAGACGGGAAAAATATTTGCATTATGACGTTTTTTACGTATTTCAGCTTCAGCGACACCAATCAAATCAGCTAAACGTGAATCAGCAAAACCTTTACGTTTTAATTTACGTAGATAAGTTGGTGTTAATATTTTTAAGCCACCTTCGGTAACTTTCGCTTCTTCTAAAATAATGTCTTCAATTTGCACTAAGAACCAACGGTCAACTTTCGTTAAACGGAAAATATCGTCAACCGTTAAGCCTAGGCGAAAAGCATCGGCAATATACCAGATACGATCGGCACCCGCTTCTTGTAACTCATGCATTATTTTGGTTTTAGCACCGGGCTGCGTAACATCAACCATAGGGTCAAAACCATTTACGCCAACTTCTAAGCCTCGTAAAGCTTTCTGTAATGACTCTTGTTGGTTACGACCAATTGACATCACCTCACCGACAGATTTCATTTGCGTGGTTAGACGATCTTCTGAGCCAGCAAACTTTTCAAAGTTGAAACGAGGTATTTTAGTGACAACATAGTCGATAGTCGGCTCAAAGGATGCTGGAGTTTTACCACCAGTAATATCATTGGTTAATTCATCTAGCGTGTAGCCGACAGCTAGCTTTGCGGCAATTTTAGCAATGGGGAAGCCGGTTGCTTTTGAAGCAAGCGCTGATGAACGAGATACCCGTGGGTTCATCTCAATAATCACCATACGGCCAGTGTCAGGACAAATACCAAACTGTACGTTTGAACCACCGGTTTCAACACCAATTTCACGCAATACCGCAATCGAGGCATTTCGCATGATTTGGTATTCTTTATCGGTTAAGGTTTGTGCTGGTGCAACGGTGATTGAATCACCGGTATGAATACCCATAGGGTCGAAGTTTTCAATTGAACAAATAATGATACAGTTATCATTTTTGTCGCGTACCACTTCCATTTCATATTCTTTCCAACCGATTAATGATTCATCGATCAATAATTCTGATGTCGGTGAAAGATCTAAACCACGCGTACAAATTTCATCAAATTCTTCACGGTTATAAGCAATACCACCACCGCTGCCACCCATAGTAAATGATGGACGAATAATACAAGGAAAACCTAAATTTTTACTTGCCGCGTGTGCTTCTTCAAGGGTATGCACTATTTCAGCGCGTGGCGTTTCTAAACCAATCGCTTTCATTGCTTTGTCGAAACGACTACGGTCTTCAGCTTTATCAATTGCATCAGCTGTCGCGCCAATCATTTCAACGTTGAATTCTTTTAATACACCTTTTGCTTCAAGTTCAAGTGCACAGTTTAATGCTGTTTGACCGCCCATGGTCGGTAACACCGCACAAGGACGTTCTTTTTCAATAATTTTGCGCACAACTTCCCAGTGAATAGGTTCGATGTAGGTCGCATCAGCCATTTCTGGATCGGTCATTATCGTTGCTGGGTTTGAGTTAACCAATACAACTCGGTAACCTTCTTCACGCAGTGCTTTACAAGCTTGTGCGCCAGAGTAATCAAACTCACATGCTTGACCAATAACAATTGGGCCAGCGCCTAAGATCAAGATAGTTTTTAAATCAGTACGTTT
>Ga0209345_10002379_pt1 | contig 20834 bp, 26 predicted proteins | sample Cruoilmetagenom7_FD_187294 | JGI IMG/M metagenome (GOLD analysis project Ga0209345, IMG submission 187294) | Oil polluted marine microbial communities from Coal Oil Point, Santa Barbara, California, USA - Sample 7 (SPAdes) (version 2) | ecosystem: Environmental > Aquatic > Marine > Oil seeps ... | reverse complement strand
GGTTTAAACTTTTGCCAGCCGGGTAAAATCGCCGCGTTATAGTAGGCCTGGTTGGGATCTTGCACGCCACGCTTTAATAAATAGCCATCGGCCGGCGCGGCACCTCTTGCACCCGGTAAAATCAATACTTTATTATTTTCACCCGGTATTTCTATCGTCGCCACTTCGCCACTGGCATCGCCGGTGTAATCCGCACACCAGGCTTCCTGGCTGCTTTGCAAGTTCAAGCCTTCAAGAACAACCTTTCTTTGAAGCAAGATATCGCGTTCATTCGTTAATTCGGTCAAGTGGATGTTGGCAACAATCAGCTCTTCGTTTGCCTTGCCAGTTGCTTCGGTTGCGGCTGTTACGTCGCTCACGCCAAGCTGTGGATTGGCGTTATACGCATCAATTGCCTGGTTCAAAATTACCACGGCGGCATCATTCTCGGCACTGGCAGACGCAACATCAGCAGTGGCTGTGATGGTAAGCGCATCAAGCTCAACAATGCGGGTGGCTATGCTGTTCAGCTCCGCATCACGCTCGGCGGTGCCCAGATCAATTGCAATCTGATACAGGCCGTTGCCTTTGTTGTCGGTAATTGTCGCCTTGCCCATGCGTAATTAAGTTCCTGTGCTCCTAAGTTCCTATGTCCATATAGGCCGATGAACTATTAACAATATAATTAATAAACCCCACGGTGAAAACATTTCCATTCGCCGATACGCTGGCTCCTGGCCTCAACACCCAATCGATCGCCGCCCTTACGCGAATACCGCCGGAATAGGTCGAAATAGAGCGTATATCCTTTAGTTCTGTGGTCGGCTGGTTTCCCGATGCCTGCATAAAACTTGCATCGTAACCGGCGATGGTGCAGGTGTAATTCGTTGGTCCCTGATCGGTTCGCGGTACGTCGATAATGCTGCGCACCATTTCCTGTTCTAGCGTTGTGCCATCAAATGTAGCTTGCCTGTAAATAATAAAGGTGTTGCCAATTTCTGCAGTAATCGTCGCAATATAGGGACCGCAAGCCGGTACCACGGCCTGTAGAAAACTCGATGATTCCGCATTGAGCGTGCCTTGCCAGGACGATATGGGGATACGTTGGCCACCCAGTTCCATTTGATAATTGATCACCGCATCATCCGGCACCAATGTTGATATGTTCGGATTTATCAGCATAGCGGGTTGGCCCAGCGGCGCTGTTGTCGCCTGCTGTATACCAATCGCCATATAGCCAAAAATGGCCGGGATACCCAGCGGTGATGGCGCTGCCAGATACAGATCTAGCGGGTCAGGTATTGCCGCTGCTCCGGCTGCCCCGTTAATCGCACTGGCATTAATGGCGGATGTATTTGGCATATCAGCCCACCCCCACGATCTGCATGACTTGCTTATGCATTAGCTCTAGCTCACCACTCGACAAGAAAGCCCGTCCAGAAGTACCAACCGAGATATTCGCCAGTTCCCCGCACTTCTATCCTTGCATCCAAGATTGTAGATGCCTGGGCGCCTAGCTCCACATCGTACTTTTGCATCATGTAGCTATCTGTTAGATTCGTCGTTTGCACTGAATCTACCCAACCACCAACGTCGCCATCACCACTAAAAAGAATGGTTGGCTGTACAGCCCCACTTTGCCACTTGCATATAAACCCTACCGACTCAGGATAAAAAATCATGCCAAAAGGGATATTCATTTGTACCACGGTATCGGGCATAGCCACCCAGGTCACGCCGTTATCAACGACCGTGGCCAGTTCGGTTGTTGGCCATGTCGGCTCTGTATCACCGGATGTGCCACTTTTATAATATGGGCCAAAGGCAGTGGCAATATAGGCAAAATTATTATCAACTGTAGGGAAGACAACGCGCCCATAGGCATAGCTAGTGCTGGCTTGCCAGGTGGGCGAATTGCCTAAATTAACCGGGTCGCTATAAATAGTCACCGGCTGCACGGTATTTCGTGCGGCACGCCCTGCATCTGCCGCCGCTCCGCCCCAAAGCTCAAAGGGTGCAATATAATCATAGCCGCCAATATGCCGCTGATAATCGACCGCCGGATAACGCTCACTATTGATAAAGGTCACATCGCTGGGTGTTTTTGAAACATCGACATTCGAGCCTTTAATCACCACCTCGCCATCGGCCAGGCCGCCTGCATAAGCGGAATACATAGCGCCGGTTACCCGTGCCGAGACCACGGAATCGATCGGCCACTCCAATGCGGTTGTGCCTTCCTGGGCACGCACAATAGTCATCTGCGTGGTTGGCGTTACGGCAGTCACTGATACAATTTCATAAATCGCCGGGTCGGTAGGATGGCTAATGGTCAACAGCAGCACATCAAAACTGGTTGCTGTGGGTGATACCAGATCGCCGGTCGAATCAACGGTTAATGTGGTGCCACCTGCAGTCAGCAATATCGAGGTTTCGGTTTCATAATTATTATAATAAATGTATTTTTTTGGCATAAATTCCCCCTTGCATCATCCAACCGCATTAATCGATAACATCAACCCACGGTTATCGAAATGACTTGCACAACCTGCCCGGTAATAATGCTTAACGAACTTAGTACCATTTTACCGCTAACCGCCGCAATGCCCTCCTCTGCTGGTAAGGCAAGATGAACTGCATCATCACCATCACACAGCTCACCGTAGGCTGCAGTGCCGGTTGCCGTGCCGAGAAAACCCCAGTCTGCGGTGAAGGTCGCCTGCCCGGTGCCGCCATTAACAGTAAAACTGGGGTCGTCCAGCGTGATCGTTGCAAGCAGTGCATCAGCGCTGTCACGTATTTTGAGAGTACCTGCCGTGGCGGCACCGTCGATGGTGTCACCAAAACTGGTATTCGCCGCGCTCAGGGCCGTTACGGAATAGGTCGCTACTGTGGGAACAGCCATGTCAATTCACCTTCTCAGCTTACTTTTTCAGCTCACTTTCTCAATGACGCGCAAAGTTAAACTCGATTCCGCCTCAGATTGCCGGTAAGTCGTTGGCACCACCACAAAAAAACCCTCATCTGTGGATAGATGCAGCCGCCCGTAGAGTCTAACAATTCGCTTGATGTTATCTTCGTATGTTTTTGATTTTGTTTGCCATGTTAAAACAATGGTTCTATCCGCTTCAGATGCACCACCATCGTTCACCGCCACCCCGCCATCGAGTGTGGCCACCACGCTGGTACGCCGGCTGACTTCGCCAAAATCTGTACTCGCCAGGGCATCAATAATCACATGGCCGAATAAATCATAATTTTGTGTTGATAGATAAACCCGCAAAACTGTCATTTTTAAGCGCCTAGCAACATATCAAGACCATCGGCATTAACCCGCACCTGTATCGTGCGCAGGATTTCCCACATAAACGCCTCTAAGTGGGGCTGTAAACCGTCACCCTGTATGGTAATTAAACCGTCACCTCTGGCAAGTGCATTGGCTCGCGCATTCATTTCTTTTATTTGTGCCTCGGTGAGTTTCTTTTGTAAATCCAGTGCTACCTGTCGGCGGTCGTTTTCAATATCGACCTGCCTTTGTACGTCAAACTGCTGGCGTAATGATAAATTGTTGGCTGCCATTAAACCGAATAAATCGGTAATAACGCTGCCTGTGTTGGTGATCGTGGTGTTAACCGAATCATAGGCCGCCTGGATTCTAACCGCTCCCGCCTCAATTTCAGCTACTGCAATTGCTGTTTCACTGCGAATTGTAGCAATTTGCAGGTCAACTTTCGCCTTGAGCATCACCTCGTTCCAGCGCTCCTGTGCCGCCGTTGCTTTTTTTGTTTCACCAACAACGTCAGATATTGCTCCTGACGCATTGGCTGATTTAATGATCAGCGCGTCGGATGCATTGCCGCTATCAATTAATCCCTGCTCATAGCCTATAATTTTCCCGGTCAAATCATCATAGATTGGCACCGCCCCTATTAATGCTTGCGATAACGTATCAGCTTCATCAGCCGCGCCCATTAGCCCTTGTTCAAAACCGATAATGGTGTCGTGAGTATCGGATAAAATCGGTCGCAGACCATTTTGTGCGGCAATCAGACTGTGATTCGACGCGGCAAAATCTTTAAAACTTATACCCGCATCGACCACGTTGGTTTTTAGATTGAGCAAAATTAAACTGACATCGAGAGAGGAAACGCTGAGTTCTTTGGTTTTTTCAGCAAGGGTTTCAATGCCATCGGTATCTTTTGCCGCTATGGTGATCCCCTTAATACCGCCCGCCGTATCATTGGCGATGCTTTTCATCAAATCGGACTCATCACCCAAGCGGATAATTTTTTCAATAAATTGGTCGAGTGGTATTCTGCTATCGGTAAATTTATCCCGCAGAAATCCAACCGCATCGCTCAATGATGTGCCAACGGCAAAACCGGCTGTGCCCGCCGCCGCGACCAAGCCAGCAGGCCCGAGTTGTTTGATCAGCCCAGCCGAACCACCCAGCACGCCTGAAAGGGATTTCACACCACCCACAAGGCCTACGCCCTGCCGTAAAATAAAAATACCCAACAATGCCTCCAACGCCGGGATTAAGGCGTTGACATTGGTCGCGAGAAGATTCATTTGTGTGGCCAGCCCGGCCATATTGCCGGCTGCCGTAAACAGCGAAGGATTAGTGATATCAAGGTTGGTTGCTAATTTTACGAAATAATCAAACAGCGGGCCGAATGACTGGATCACCCCCGCTGTAAACAGGCTTAAACCTTCAAACGCTTTACCCGCCAGCGTAATTGCTTTGGCAAGCCCATCAACGGTCGTTAAATCAATTTCTTTGAATAAATCCGACAGGCCGCCAGTGATTGCTGTTAGCCCTTTAGTAAAACCACTTAAATCTGCAGTATTGAACGCTGCCGGTAAGTTTTTCGCCACGTCTTCGAGGGTTTTTTGCAGACCCTTCATCTGGCCTTCAACAAAGGTAACAAAGTCTTTTAGCTGGCCGCTTGTAGCCTGCTGCCCAACCGCTTTAAATATATTGCTAATGGCATTAGCCACCCCGGTAAACTCATCGAGAAAAGGCGAGCCAATAGCAATAAGCATGTTAACTAAAGCATTTTTGGTGCGGTCTGCGGCAACCTCTGCGGAACCCAGGCGAATAGCCACTTCTTTTGCAGCACTGCCGGCATAATCGAAATTATCGCCAGATATTCTCAGGGTTTTGTTTAATCCCTCGGTCACGGCGAGGAATCGCCCAGCCTGATCTTTACCCGCAATTAAACTAGCAATATAGAGTTTTTGATTATCATCGACACCTTGCAACGCCCCGGCAACGTCGAAATAAATATCTCTGGCACTACGCAGTTGGTTGTTGCTATCGGTTTGCGAAACACCCAGCAGTTTAAAGGCCTTTTCTACCGGCGCGGTACTACTGACAAGATTAATTAATGACGTTTTGAGGGCGGTTGCAACATCCGACCCTTTGCGGAAAACTTCAATACCTGGCGTTAAAATTCCCGCCGTTTCTTCCAGTGAAAGACCGGCTTGTTTTGCCACTGGCGATAGCTGAGAGAAACCGATTAATAATTCATTGAGATTGGTCGCGTATTTGTCCGAAACCGCATTCAGTAGATCAACAATAGTGCCTGCACTTTGAGCCTCTAGCGCGAAGCCTTTTAATGAGGCAACCAGCAAATCTGATGCCGCTGAGGCGCTAACATCGCCGGCAATGAGCAAATCAAGAGCATTGGTTGTTAGATTAACGGCATCTTCGGCAACAAAGCCCGCTTGTTTAAAATTTGCCATTGAGCGCAGCACTTCCGTTGCCGCCACGCCGTAATTATTGGAAATCTCAATTGCCAGGTCTTTGTATTTGTCGAGAGAATCAGTATCGCTGAGGACTTTTTGCAGATCGAGGGCGGCACCCTGAAAATCCGAGGCCACAACAATCGATGCCGCTGTCGCAGCCGCACCCACGGCCAATAGTCCCGCCTCAACTTTTAAGGCGCCAACGGCAAGGTTTGACAGGGGTTGTGTGGCGGTTTGTATGCCGCTGGCCAATGATGATGTATTACGAATGGCGGATTGCGTGGCTAATGCGGTTTTATCGACGCCATTGTAAACAATTTCAATCGTGCGTTTAGCGTCCGCCATTGGCTGCCTCTATCTTCTGGTTCTGCTCGGCAATGTATAGCGCCCAGATTTCGGTTTCTGTTTGCGTTAAATACCCCTCGGGGAACAGATCGGGGCGCGTCTCATATAATAATTTGCCCACACGATCGCATATTGCTACCGCAGCCTTTATTAGCGGGTCTGACCAGAGGGTTTCCGCTTTCCCGGCTCATGGCCCTGCCCTGTTAAACTATCAATTTTATTACTGAGATTGTAAAAAACTACCGGATGCGTTTCAGATAATTTTACAATCACATCGCGCATGCCGGGCTCTATCACCGGGTTTAACGAGCCGATAATCAACGACTCTATGCGCCGGTTAATATCCTCGGGTACATCTTCATCAAGAATGCCTAGGGCTTTGGCAATGCCCTCGGTTTTTTCTTCGTTGTTGGCCATGGCGCCCAGCAGGGCGCGAAAGGTTTCCGCCTTGTCGTTGGCGTTTTTTGTTTTGGCCAGCTCCGCCGCCGTCAGGCCGCGTATTTCCCACACGGCCGGCTCGCCATCGTCGAAATAGTCCGCGAGTTCGGGGACGGGCACTGTCTCCGTTCTCGCGGTATAGGCCTTTGATAAAAATTTATCGAGGTGCATTGAATCCTCTTATCCTTATATCTATTTAAGAGAGCACATCGACACTTTTGGCATCAGCGGTAATCGTACAACTCACCGGCCGTTTGCCCTGCACCGGGTTAGTAATGGCAATGCCTAATACGCCCTGGGTGTACTGCTTTGGGAATGATGCATTTCGATCCGGGCGGAACTCAAACCACAGGGTTTCACCTTCCTGCTGCACCAGCGGATCGGTGATGCCATCGGTGGCCTGGAAGGTAAACGAACCCTGCCCCAATGTTGAACTGGATGAACCCACCGGGCCATCGTAAGTATCGGTTGAGTTGGTGCTATAGCTCGGCTTGGCCGGGACAAAATCGGAAACATTGGGCACCGGTGAAAACAGCGGCGTATGCCCTGAAATCCACACCTGCTTGGGAATGCTGCCGGTATGAATAAGATCAAGTGCATTAGCAAAGGTCAGCTCGCCGTTACCGCTATTGAGGGTTGATACCGGATTATCTGAACGCTCAAGATGCAGGCCTGGCACCTGGAAGATTTCCGATGTTGTCACATCACCGGCAGTAATCGAGGTCAAACGAACCTGGCCGATCTCTATGGAACCATCGGGAATAAAGGGCGGGCCACCGGCAGCGCCCCGCGTTTCTGAAAATTCCGTATGGTCAATGCCCGCAATGGCGACAATGGCCGGTGTGCTGCTGACCGTAATAGAGGTAATGCGGTGGGTGTCGGTCGTCAGGCCGCGTGATGCCAGCACATCGGCGGTTGATACACTAACCGCGCCCGCAGAGTCTGCCCCTGTGGCACCGGCCATGCTGGCGGTTAAGGCGGCAACCGTTACGCCTTCATCGGTGCCGGTGTTCGGTGTAATGACCGCGCCGGTCAATAGCCCGTAGGGTGCAATCACCGGCTCAAAGCCGCTCTTGCTCGAGACGGGTGAAAACGTTGCGGTAAACGTGGTGTTATCGCCGCTGTCGGACATGGCCTCAAATGCCTGTGCAACCTGCCCGGCCTCATATTTTAGTATCGGTGTGCCCATTGCATAATCTCCTGTGGCTATGCGTTTGTGTTATTAACTTTGCGAATAAGGGTCGTTTCGCAAAAAACTGTAGGTTATTAAAAATTGTGCTTCGGCTGCAACAAATTTATTATTGAGCAATATCCCCCCGCCCTCATAGCTCGCCGCTTGCGCAAGTCCGCCGAAATTCTCGTTGGTTATCACAGTGGCAATAATAATAGCCAATAAATCATTGGCCTGCGCCCGCTGTGTTGTCTGGTCCCGCGACGCGGCCTCGGCAACGCTAGCAATCGACACTGGCAGCACTACATTGGAATTATCATAGTCGTCTGTCGCGGTTTCAGGCTCGTCAAAGACTAGCGTTATCGGTAACTCGCGTTCATCCGTGGGGATTTCCGTGTCGTAGACACCACCCACAGCTAATGTGATGGCGGCAAGTAATTGTTCACGGATTGATGTCGGCATAATTACACCGGGTGTTTCTTGCGTAATAAATAATTGGTGGCTTCCAGCACTTTATCCTGCAAAATATCCTCACCCCCAACATCGGCCTTTACACTATTAAAGACCTGCGAAATTGACGGGCCATAGAGTATTTTTAGCTGGCCGCCTTTGGCGCCTGGCTTATTGCGCCGCTGGGCAATCGCCACCTTGTGAGAATTGGGAAGAATAAGAAAAAAAGGTTTACCCTGGGCCTCGCGGCTACCCTGCAGGGTTTTACGTTGCCCTGGTGACACTTCCAGGCGAATACCTTTGGTGGGCACCGGCGGCGCAACCAGCAGGCTCATTTTATCGCCGCGTATCGTTGGGTCCGTTGAATATTTTGATAATAAACGGCCTCGGCCTTTGGTTTTCAAGCGACCTTCGAGCTTTGCCCGTGAGGCCCATGTCTTTTTAAATACCGGCCCTACATCCTTAGCTTTGATTTTAACTTCTTTACGAATCGCCTTGCTTGCTGCGGTTTGAGTGATCGGCAGGGTTTTATTAATAGCGATGCGAAGCGCATTATCGGCATTGACACCGACAAATGTTAATAAGCTGGAAACCTCGTCGACATCGGCCTTTTTAACATCGACGGTATAACGCGGCTGCATTATTTGCCGGCCTGCATAAAGTACTTACCACCATTCTTACCACCATTCTTACCACCATTGTTTACCTGCATCACTCAATCACCAGCATTTTATGTTCCAGTGCATCAGATGAAAAAACTTCATCGACACGATAGGTTTTTCCCCCGGTAACAAATTGATAATCCCGAAAGGGGCGCGGGTCGACTTCCGACTTGCGCACGCTAAAAATGGCGGTTTTACCAATAATATCCACGCCGGCCGCTGTGACCTCGTTTAAATTGAATTCCGGGATTATCGTGACATTGGCGATAAACACGCCAGCGTCGTTGTTATAGACCGCCGATTCACCAAACATTTGATAAATATCCTGGGCTCGCCCGGTAAACTTGTCATCGAATGTGCTCATGGTAAAAGGCGGGCACATTGCCCACCTCTGTTATCCCTGTCGATTATGCACTTGATTATGCTGTAAGCGTGCCGGGTGTGCCGGTAAACAGCACATCAATACTGGTCACGGCATTGCCTGCGGATTCTGCCGCCATCGCAGCAGCGCCGGTAATATCACCGGTGGCTGGTGTGGCCGCATTATCATCAAACTCTGCGACGGATGAATCCCAGGTTAAACTTTCACCCTGCGCAATAACCGCCGCCGACACCTTCGCCACGGTAAAGACGCCTTTAATTGCCACTGCACCACTAGCACCGTCTGCAATATCAACCAGCGCAACGCCCAGTGTTTGCCCCATTGCGACCACCGCGCCGGACAATACATCAGAGCCGCTACCATTAGCCCAGTTAATTGTGTCGCCTGCCTGTACATAATTTGTCGCCATTGCCTTACCCTCTTGCTTTGCATCTGCATATTAAATTGGTTGTGCGCGATCTCTTCACTGCGCTGCTGTTTAGTGCATAGCCAGTGCCATGCACTAAAGTAGCAGGATATTATGCGCCTGCGTCAGTAACAGCGCCCTGATATCCAATGCCTGCAACGCCGTAATCAAGCACCACTTTGTAGCTGGTGCCGTCTACCGTGAAACCCATCTCCTGTTCAAGCGTGGGCTCTGACATGCCGTCGAGAAAGGCCACTTCAAGCACTGGCGCAATAGCCGGATCGGCAAACAGGTAGCGACGTGTGCCGGTGATGCGTGGCGAATCCACAACGTCATCAAACAAACCACGCACCACATTTGGCCGCCGCTGATTTTTAGTCGCTTCGTCGTTGTATTCCTGGGCATTAATTTCACGGGCTGTACCGCCCAGGCCAATGGGCACGACCAGTTTAGCCGGGCGAATATCGAGGAACTCATTGCCGCTATGGTCGAGCTGGCTAGCCATTAACACACGATCCGCCTCAATGGCGGTAACGGACAATGCTGCACCGCCGCCGATATTGTTGTGATCGGCATGGAATAAAGTATTGCCATCGGATAAGAGCGGACCCAGGCCGCTGTTAGAGGCCAGGGCGGCATAGACATCGGCTTCAACCGTGCGGGCTGCGGAGCGACCAAGATCACCGGCCAGACCCACAAATGCCCCGAGGTCATCATTAACGACCATTTCGCGGCTGATACTAATAATCATGCCCTTGGTAGTAGCGGATATTGTTTGCTTCTCACCATCTCCCATATCGCCATGCTTGAACTCATTTAACTCGGTTTTGCCGAGCAAATTACCCAGCGAACCGCGCATGTAACGATTGTGGGGCCGGAAATCCGACACACTGCCCGTGGCGCAAAAGCGCTGCCAGGTAAGTGCTGCTGAGGTATACCCACCCACCAGCGTTTTATGCATTACATTTTCCAGCAACACGGTAAAATCACTGGTTGAGTGAGTAAACGCGGCGCCAACAATTTCCTTCCGGCTCATGCGGTTGAGATCAAGCCCGGAGTTTTGTATCGACTGTCGGGCAAAATCCATCAAGTTAAAGCTTTTCATGCCGGCTTGATAAACGTCCTTACGCATATCTTCCGTACCCAATCCTGCACGGCACATAATCGCCGATACGGCGGCATCTTTAATCTGCTGCGTTCGATCTACAAATTGCTGACGCGGAGCCTGTGCTGGGGTTTGCTCCTTTGTTGACAGTGCGGCGAGTAATTTCTCGCCGGCTGCCTGGGGCAACATTTCATGGTCATCAAGGCACTCTTTCAACAACACGCTTACCGTTTCATTAGTACAAAAGGGCTCGAATTTCGCGGTGATTTCAGCGCGCCGGGTTTTATCGGCAGCCAGAATCGCTGCACGATCCTCGACAACGGGCGCAGTTGTTGGTGTGACTGCAGGCGTTGCTGCAGGTGTGGCGTCAGGCTTTGCCGCAGGTTTTGCAGCCGTTGCTTTGGGCATGATCTTTTTCCCCGGTGTGTTGGATGATTTCATCGATTGTTTTATCGATTGATTGGTTGGTTGATTGGGTGGTTGCAGAAAGCGTTGCATGTTTTTAATTGATGAGGCCGCCGCCTTTACGGGCTCGATAATATGATCAGCAAGGCCGTAGGCCACGGCCTCATCTGCGGTTAGGTAATGGTCTTTACCATCCACGAAAAATTCGGCATTGATTTCATCAATATTTTTTTCGGCTTTATCGGCATAGCCCTGTGCGAGTATGTCTTGCCAGGCATCGAGCTGATCCGCCGTTTCGCGCAGATCATCGGCATTGCCGCCGGCAAACGACCAGGGCGCATGAATCATCATCATGGCATTGCTGGCCATATGCACAGCGCCTTTACCCGTTGCGATATACGAAGCTATGGAATAAGCAACCGCATCAATCTGATAAATAATTTGTGCCGGGTGTGCGTTGAAGGCGTTAATAATAGCGATGCCATCGGGCACCGAGCCGCCATAGCTGGATATGCGCACAACTATTTCATTGGCCTCAATATCCGCGACTTCTTTAACAAGCTTTCGCGCCGTTACCGTATCTTCATGCCAGCTTTCACCGATATCGCCATAAAGCCATACTGTGGCCTGGCCAGATGCGGCATTTTTAATGCTATACCATTCCTTTCTTCTCGGCATGCTTTGTCCAAAATAGAATTTCTATAGCGCCAGCTTAGCAGCACGCACAAAATTTTTAAGGTAAAAAAATGATTAATTGCGCGGCTGTACATTCTTTGCAGTGTTAATATTGCCCAATGAGAAACTTCTATAACGAAACACAGCAACGAAATGCAATAAAACCGATTTGCATTATCGCAAACGCTCTCAGTAAAACTTGGCCGTACATCATCAACGACAAGGCAAAAGCTATAATAGCATCACATCACTTCTTGGCCTTGCTCGATGCTATCGATATGGAAATCGACGACAACCCGAGGGATATCGATGCTTATGATATTGGGGAGTGCGGATATACGAAGGCATCGTTATTAGCTGCTGTAGAAATCTACCAAACTCTTGCAGAATCTGCCGATGAATGGGATAAATCACCTGCAAGCAGAATGATATCTCGTATGCTAAAAGTTATTTCTTCATGCCCTGATCATGACGGGGCTTTAGATGAATCAGACATGCACGGAAAACTAAAGCAAATATCGAGATATAGAGCCAACGGGGCATGGCCGCTTTAATTTTTACAGAATGCTCATCACCGTAATGATGAAGCCCAAATTACAGTGATTTTAATAATTAGCAGATTCATTTCGATCCCTTTTGTGCTTCTGATACCAGTCTCTCGTCTTTTGCTTGCTCTCTTTAGTTTCGATCAAACCAAAAAAAACAGTGTCTCTCATTTGCCTACAAGGCGGCGGATCAGGTGGTTGAGGAAGTTGGTTTTTGGTGAATTTACGTCTGGCATCTTTGCCAACTTCACAAAACACCTCTTTGAACGAGCTATCATACAAAGCCATATAAGCAAGCATGGTTGTTTTCCCTCCTGCTTGCTCAATCGCAAAAAACTGTCGCGCTGCACCCTCCTGGTCAGAGGTCAGATCAACGTTATGTTCACCGCAATACTTTTTAAATCCTTCGAACGAGTTTCTCATAATCCAATCCCCAGAAGAAACATTCCAAAATGTTTAGATTTGATTTTAATTACGACTTGCTCAATTCAAGCAAGTTAACTAACGCGTTATATCTTTCACCCTGTAATTTCTTGCAAGTCTTTATATGCAACTACCATTTCAGAAACGTCGCCGCTAATAACTGCCTTATCAGCATTATGCAGGCTTTTCTCTATCATGGCAGCGCCTAATACCCCAGCCACCCCTATCTCTTTATAGTGCCATAAAATCTCTCTCACTCTTATCATCTCTGCTGGCAACGCATCGCCTAAACTATTCATTATTATCTCCAAAATATAACTATTAGCCCTCTGACTTCGCCTTGTTTTAAATTAGCTATTCTGCTGCTGAATTTATGCGTTACACAGACACGTTTTTATACGCTAGTATCGGCTTAAATTCCCCGCACCAATCACCCCTTCCTGTGACCGGCCAGTAATGCCCATCCTCAAAGTGCGCTGCTGGTGGGTTTCGCTTGCATTGTCCGGTCACGCTAGAATTAAAACTCCACCAGTGGCACTTGTTGCAGGATGCACAGTTGTCTTTTGGGTGTTCGTGTCCATGATTTTCTCCATGCAGTTACAATGATCTTATTCAAGGCTGGCGCAACACTCTATAAACTGTCTGCGGCGTAACCCGGTAACGCTCGCATAAGCTCTGAATATTTGCCCCGGTAAAATCTTTTTTAATGGCTGTTACCAGCTCGGCTTTTGACAGTGGCCGATAGGCGCAGGGCCAATAATAACGCTCACCGGCATGTCCGTTTTCGGCACCCCAGGTAATTATAGTTTCTACTATCTGCAGGGCTTTTTTTTCGTCTGTGCCGGTTTCACACAGGGCTTTTTTTAAGAGCACAATTAATGAGTTCATAAGCGACCCGCCCATCCTCCACGGCCCAATGATGGCCGCTGATTTTGCAAAGGCTTGGTTTTTTTTAAGACTTTGCGTATCTGTCTCTCTTCTTTTGCAATTAACTGACTGTTATTATCGTCCAGCGCAAGCGCCCAATCCGGCGGGCTGGTCCAGTCAAGTTTCCCATTCGGTCCAAAGCCGAGGGCATGAACAATGGCCAGGGAGTAACACCATAAATCGAAACTTTCATTATTTCCCCGGCCTTTTTTTGTCCATCGCCCTAGTTTGTCACGGGTCTCTGAGCGCAATTCGGCAAAATAGGATTGTGGCAGCCATTTTGAGGGATGAAAATAGCCAGGGCCGGGTACGTCGCGGCGCATGCAGGCGGTAACGATATCTTTAAAATAATTAGTGGCAACTAGCCAAATCGGCGTGCTTTTTTCGCGCTTTCCCTTTGTGTTACGTGCATAACTTCTTACAACAGGTTTTTCCTGCTGATGATTGCCACCTTTAATTAAATACACGCGGTCAGACAAGCCAACAGCTCGCAAACGCTTTTGCCATGCGTAGGCATTGGGTGTAACACCAGCCTCGCCCCCGGTATCAACACCCACGCGATAAACTCGCAATTCACGCTCGCCGCTAGTTTGATAGGTGGCATTAACCATTTTATCGGTCAGCATATCCCAATCCTCGGTGTAGGCCGAGGGATCAACGCGGGATGCCAGGCCTTCGCGCTCGGTCATGGCGATATCAAAGCGATCCACTACGCAGGATTCAAGATCGACACCAAAAGCACGTACCTCACACACAAAGCGCGATTCTACACCGCCCTGTATATCGACGGTGCCAATTAAAAAACGCGCCCAGTCGGGAACGACAAAACGCTTTAAACGTGCATCGGCCCTGTCCTCTGCGTTTTGCGCCTTATCATCTTTAAGATGCATAGGCAGATACGAAAGCCCTTGATCGGTATTTATCGTGGCTTTGAGTGTTTTGTCGGAGCCTGTGAGTGCATATTCACGCAAGCCCTGCAAATACCGAAGGATCAGGTTATCCCATTTTTGATAAGCCGCTGCAACTCCGCCGAGGAAAAAACCGGCAACATTCGACTTTATTTTTTCACCATGTACTTCACCGCAGGTATTAACGGTTTGATTTTCGCCCAGCCAGCGCAGGGTTTTATAATTATTTAATTCGGGTTTATGTTTTTGTTGAATTTCTGATCCGCAATGGCGGCAGGAAATAAAGGCATGTTTTTCTGCTAATGCGGTTAGATCGTCTTTCCTGACAAGCTCAAGCAGTTCGAGCTCATCGGGTAATGTTGCAAACAAATCAAGGCCCGGCGCAGCTTCAAAATACTCACGGCAATCCATGCACTGCCAATATAGCCTGCGGCGATCCGATAAATTATAAATACCCACAATACCCGATGCCGGCGGTGCTTCATGGGGAAATTCCGGCACCCAATAAGGGTCGTCATAATCACGTCCCGGTGATGATTCAAAAACCGCCATGCCCCGGCTTAGATAGGTTTGTATGCGTTTCAGTCCCAATTGAAAGCCAGAACCTGCACCGTCGATATCGTCGGAAGCTCTATCGTAATCAGTCCAGGCAACATAACGGTAATCTGAGCTGGATAATTGAGACTCGCTGGGCCATGCAATTTTTAACCACATGCCATTTTTAAACATTTTGTCATGAGTATTGTCGTCGTGGCCATGGGTGCTAAGCAATTCACGCAAGGGCTCGGAATTATAAATGGCTTTATTAATGCGGGTTTTTGCGTACTCTCGCGCTTTGTTCTGCGTCATTTGCACGATGAGCATATCACCAGGATCATTCACCACGACATGACTGAACCAGCCATCGAGTAAGCCCATGGTTTTACCAGAACGCGCCGGTCCGACAAAGCACAGCGCCTCATGTTCTCGGCTTGCCAGTGTGTTCATTGGCTCAATCATATAGGGTGCTTCATCGGGCGACCATTTTCCGGAATAGCCGCCTGCCTGGTTGATCGTTAATATTTGCTCAGCCCCATCAGCGACGGACAAACGCCGGGGCGGTCGAAATGCGGTTGATGCTTCCCGAATTAATGGATAGGGCGATGAAAAACTCACTCGTCATCTTCTCCCGCAGGGCCAAATTTATGCAATTCATCGGCTAAGACATCGAGATAGCCGAGCAGTGCTTCCTCTACTTGTACCGCCACTGCGGGTGATACGCCGTGGCGGCGTTCCAGGTTGTCAGGTATTGACTGGATGTTCTGCGATAGCTGGGAAAACATCGCGGCAATCGCAGCCTCTAGCTCTGCCGATTCAATTAAGTCCCTGTCGCGTATTTGTAAATCACGTTTTTTGTATTCCCCGTCATACCAGGCTTTGCGCTCGAAGGCTGGCATGTTGTCTGGGTCTTCTTCTTGATCATCAACAGCACGGCCAAAATGCCAGGCCGCGAAATCACATAAGTCCAGGGTCCACTGCTTGCCCCTCGAGCCAACCTGCACAACCGGCGCGCCTTTGCGTATCCATTTATCTATGGTCTTGATATTGACATCAAAAAACTCTGCAGCATCTGCTTTATTACCCAGTCTCGAAGAGGCAACTGCCCCCTTGATTACCTGCTTCAAAAGCGGCCCTGTTTATCGATCAAGCTGCGGCATCCTCCACCATTAAAGACCTCGAAAAACTCTGGATTTCCACCATCAACGCCCCGTCCCGCTTTCCACATATCCCAGGAGTACCTTTTAATTTCATGCACTTTAATGATTATGCGCTTCGTAATCAGGCGGTATGCCTTGCAAGTTCGGTGATTTTTACAATCGGGGCTGTGCCACCCGTTATCGTCAATCGATAAAGATCTTGCGGTACAAGGGTGATTATTTTGTGGGTCTCTGTTGTGAATGTAAAATCTGCGTTAGCTACATAAACGCCCCCGATCAACTCATCAATCGAAATAGTACCGTATGCAGTTGCCACATAATCTAATCGAATAATTCCGTTCAATGGTGCAACCAAACCGGTTGTAGTTTCTGTGTATTCTTTGCTCATCGTGCAACCTCTCATGCTTTTAAATTTGATATATTATGCGTTAACTAACGCCATCAAAACCAAGATCAATATTACACTTCTGAGAAATGCTCAACCCCTCCATCTACGGGTCGAACTACTGGCCTGGTTATTGATCTAATGACCGGCCTACACAACCGACTGCTGTCTTTTCCCGCCGGGGCTTCTATTGCCACAACAAACCATTTACGAACTGTGGACGCCACATTATTAATATCATCCGCAGGCACACTCCAGCCATCGCTATTGAAAACCGGCTGACCAACATCATACAAAACCGAGTCATCAGTGTTTAACATATGGGCTGATTTAAGGGCGGAAACCGTTGAATTATTCGTGGTCGAAGCAGCATCCTCCAGGGTACAAGCTAGTGAAGACGACCTCGCATTGTCACACGCACTGCGCCCAAAAAAACCTGATCTAGCGTCGAAGTTGATTACCTCAACCTCTGCCGCCTCAAAAACTGTCAAGTAAAGCTTTAATCCTTGTGGCTTGAAGCCGATGCCAGGTACATCCCAATCTAAAGAGGCCGATGCCGGCGAGTCAACAACTCTAACCGCCATCTTTGTTGTTCCTGTGTTCATAGCAAGATAGTACGTAAAATCGCTAGATGTTGCTCCTGTTCCGTTATATGACCACCCGTTGGCAATGAACCCTGTAATTCTTCTTTCCCATGTAATACCGGACCAGAGTGCTTGCCCTGTTATGGAGTTTTCGGTTAGTAGTAAGGAGCCTTGCTGTGTTGAGGCAGCGTCCCGACCTGTACATGCCAACAATGCAGCCTGCTCTACGGTGCCATCGTTATCATATGCAGCGCCGGAAGAAATAATACCGTGGCTGTTCGAAGAGGCGTTATCGCCAACGCTTATAACTTCTATGTAATTTGGCGTGAATGCCACTCCTGAAAATGTGCTGGCCCCCGCCGCAGAGGTTGGGGTCCATGTCCCCACCTCCACTTCCAGGTCAGCGCCACCATAGAATTCGATAATACATTGCGCCACACCGGAGCTTACCTCCAGCGCATCCAGCGTCCATCCGTCAGCAATCGGAGCTACTGCTTGCAAGCTTAGTAATACCCCACCTGCTTCAACTTTTCTAGCGCACACAGAGGAGGACTGCGATCGCCTCGATTCAGTGGTGCTCAATCCAGTCGTAGATAATGTACCGCACGCACGCTGATCTGTTGCTGTCGCATAACCAACACCGAAACTAGCATCTCCAGCAGCAGCCTCGTTGACCGCGCCGCCCAAAACAGTGATCTTAAATGCTTTAGGCGTCCACCCCAAGCCAGGAATAGTGATATCAAATTGACCAGCGCTTATCGGCCATTCAAATTGAGTTGTGGCAAACCTTATATCAGACCCCATTATACAGCCTCGACCTTGAGCCTATCCCAGAATAAAGCCTCGTCTCTGTAATCCAAAGCCTTGGCTCAGCCAACACCAGCCAGTCGAATATAAACCTACTGTATAAGCCCTTATCTGTCGCGTTGGCCATATATGCCAACAGGGTAACAGGATCAGGGTAGTTTAAACACGCAAGGCAAGGGCCTGCGCCATCGCTGTTGGTTGAATTGCATCCTCGTAAATAAAATACCTGCCTCTAGTTACCGTGTCCGCCCCTCTCAAATACTGCCGGGCAGCAAGATAACCTGAGTTCCCACACCCTTGGAAAAACGCACGCAACGAGGCCCACTGGGATGCTGTCGATAACATATCCAGATTTCTGGATTTGCTGTTCGCGCCTTTAGATGAGGCTATAATGTTGCGGATCATATCGCCATTAGCCATACCGCCAGGTTATCGCAACGCCAAATCTCGTCATGCCCAACTCCATTGTCTCGCGCCGAATCTGGCTGCGTAAACGACTGTTCACTTGTTGTTGCCATGTTTTTTCCGTTCAATTACTGGTTCTGCTTAATTCTTTTAGTTAATTGTCCAGCTTATTAAGGGTATCCGCAACTATACACTTGATTATATGCTACTGATGCACTTGCTTATGATTTGCCCGCAGAATGCCCAGAATATCGCGGATATCGTTTTCCTGACGCTCCATGCGCTTGTCGATAGTGTCCTGCTGTCGTCGAATGTGTGCAGACATTGCCGATTGCGTTGCACTAATGCTGCCGATGCTTATTTTAATCTGTGATATATCACTGTCGACTGCTTTTTGTGCTTCTTTAATGTCCAAAATGGCTTCAGTTTGCGCCTCATTATCTTTTGCCAGAGCAGTGTAGCCCGCACCAAATGAAAAAATCGTCACCATCGACCAAACGAGCATGTCCAAAGTGAAGATCCGCGCCGTTAGTGGTTTGTCGTTTTTTTCACTCACCAATTGACACCCCCAAGGCCTGTGACCTTACTATATGCAGTTTAAATCAGCATCGCAAATCTAAATACATTATTTGATGCGTAAACGCAAACAATAGATTTATACAGAGTGCATTATTAATGATTGTGCTTGTGGAGTCCGTGCGACAGCTCTCAGTCTTTGATAATCGCACCAGGTGCTACGAGCTTATATTTTTGGCTTTTAAATTGATTGGAATTAGCATTGCCTTTTGTTACAGTGGAACACCTATCACTCACACTGCCTACAAGCGATTGCAAGCATAATGAACAATGTGCATGAAAAAACAACGCTCGCGCCCTGCTTCCAGTGCGGCTCACCAGCGCTTGACATAGAGTGGGGCGACACCATGGCCTACCAGGGCATTGTCGAGCGTGATGTTGAGATAGCTTGCTCGCAAATCAACAACGAACACTGTCCGGTTAGAGTCTCAAGCAGTGTTGATACCTCGCGTATATCGCCTGCACGCATCAAGCAAATAGAGCGCAAATTAATACGGCTGTGGAATTCACTGGCAAATGATGAAAACGACAGTGGTGATGAGCTGGCGATTAGCACCGCTCCCACTGCCGAGCGCGACAGGCTATGCTCAGAATCAGATCAAGATCCTGACTCAGAACAAGATCCAGGCCCACCCCCACACCAAAGCCACACTGACATCGAAACTGCATTAATGCATTACCGCAGCGTGCTCAGCACCGTCGAGGGTATAGCAAAAATTAAAAACAGCCGTGTTCCGGTAACATGCGATTTAATTTTTGTGGACACAAACACCGCCACGTCTCTGCTGCTGCCCGGCCTACGCTGCGCGTTGCTTAACAGTATGGAACTACTATTCAAAACCGAGCGAGATAGGCTGGCCAAATTGATAAATAACCAGTGCGTTTGAAAAATGGATATATTTGACTGGGAGGAATTAATAGCAGAAACCCTTGATATTAGCGATGAGGAGCGTGAAAACCATGATTGTTTACCCGAAAAGTTTTATGACAGGTTTTCTATTGAGTTCGATACGGCATTTGAGCTTGCACAAAAATTGATACTGCACACCGTACCTGTTGAGGCTGGGTTAAGCAAAAAACCTTACCATGCATTTGTTAGTCTAATAGCACCGGTGATGCTGATGAAGATAGAAGCAAAAGCACGATAACACCAAAATTGAGATCCAGCTCATGCATGAACTAAATCCTGGAAGTAATGCCGCAATAGACGCAGGCTGCACATGCCCTGTGCTCGATAACGCGCATGGTCAAGGTGTCAAAATCCATGGATCAATTTCATTCTGGATTAATGAGAAATGCCCACTGCACAACAAGCACCATAACATCGAGAAAGATGACGAAACAAAAAAATAATGATTATAAAATCAATAAAAATATCAACGCTTCCTCCTGAGATAGGTCCACCAGGCGAGCATCTGATTGTATTAACCCAGGACGATCAATATCTGGCAACACTCATTGACAAGCCACTGACAACGCAAGGGCTTGCAGAAAAACTGGAAATGATGGCCAGAGAATTACGGAAATTTGATGCCCGACCCCGTGGGGGCAATATTCCGTGAGCCCGCGCAAATCAGAGCCCAATATCTGGCGATTTAGCGACCACAACTACCGCGTTACCGTCGCCAATCCTGAAGGGGGCTTCTGGCAAGAGCATTTCACCCGCCTTGATGTCGCCCGCGCCTGGCGTGATGCCAGGCTTGAAATGCATCGGTCGGCCTGCCAACCCGGTGCGCAAAAAGCGAGGAAATACACCAGCGCGGTACAGGGCTTTCCTGTCGGCACCTGCCACGTCACTGATACCCGCC
>Ga0209345_10002378_pt1 | contig 20840 bp, 25 predicted proteins | sample Cruoilmetagenom7_FD_187294 | JGI IMG/M metagenome (GOLD analysis project Ga0209345, IMG submission 187294) | Oil polluted marine microbial communities from Coal Oil Point, Santa Barbara, California, USA - Sample 7 (SPAdes) (version 2) | ecosystem: Environmental > Aquatic > Marine > Oil seeps ... | reverse complement strand
TTCACACTCATTTTATTGCCCAGTACTATGTAGTTGAGCCCCCACTCGGTAGAATCACTCTGACTGGCATCACTGGGTTGGTTTTCCATATAGCGTACGTAGGGCTGAAGTTTTCCCGGTCCAATGGGTTGGGGGAAAATATAGCCAGCAGTAGCATAAAAAGATTCACCATCAAACAGGCAAAAGCACTCAGCCAGCCCATCTACGGGTGGTGATATCGGCGTGAAGGCTACGTCGATTTCTTTATAGCCCGTTTCAAAGTTGAAAACACCGTTATTCGATAACACTCGCTCTGAGAAAATATCAAAAGCATAGGCATTAAAATCGCCAGATTCAGTTCTGCTTCCTGTGCCGTCTGATTGGGATTGAAGGGTGATTGCAGTTGTTAATATATTGCCTTGAGTTCCGTAATAGGTCGCACTTGTCCAGTAACCGGGGTTGCTTTCTACGTTGAGGAAGCTATAGGCCAATCGACCAGAAAAGAGCAGGTGGTCGGAATCATTACCGTATTTATCTTCCAAGCCCTCAAAGGCACCTAATAGGTAATGAAATTTATTTTTCATTCCCCAAAAAACAGCGCCTTCACTACGCCCTAGCTGTCCTGCCGGACCATCGTAGTCGGCAGAAAACAAAGGCTGCCTGTACTGATTCCAGCTCATCCCTGTGTAGGGCCCATTCATGCCAGGGCGGTCAGAAGGGACGAGTGTTCGCCCAACCCAGAGGTTAATAGCTGGGTCGAGTTCGACAGCAAGTATCGCATCAATGGTCATCATTGAGTCGCCTTCATATTTCTCTGTATTCACATAGAACTTAAGGTACTTGTGAAGCTGACCGGCAATATAGGTACGAAAGCTTGCAGTTGTGTATTGATTGCTATTATCAAAGTCGCTATCTCTGGAGGCCACTTGTAACTTTAGAGCGCCACCTAAGGTAATCCACAAATCATCACTGTGCCGCAACTCAATACCACTCATACTGGGCGCAGCATAGATGTATGGAGAGCTAAAAATGGTGATAAAAATACAGAGAAGCGTTTTTTTCAAGGAGCTCGATAGCTTGTACACACTACTTTCCCTTTAAGGTTTTCGTTATTTTTTTATTCATTATCTCTCTGCCCAGTATATAGAGGGCTTAAGAAAAATCCAAAATCCCCCTGTTCTAAAATATAAGTGGTGAGGTAGATGTTGTGCATCATAAATAGACTAAGTTTGGCTAGTTTCTCTTAGGACAACTCTCTAGAATGGCCTCCTTTTTATCGGTTAATGCCGATGTCTGTTTTCAATGGTCGTGGTTTTAATGACACTGAGGTTTTAACTTGTCAGCATCTGAATTTATTCCTGGGCAACGATGGATCAGTAATACTGAATCTGAGCTCGGTCTGGGTATTGTGATAGAAAATCAAAACCGGCGGGTCTCCCTGAGTTTTCCTGCCGCTGGCGAAACCCGAACCTATGCGATGGATAATGCCCCTCTTAGTCGGGTTCAATATCCTGTGGGTGAGCGTATTAGTAGTGCGGATGGTCAGCAGCTTACTGTTACAGAATTACGTGAGACAAATGGTTGCATTCTGTACCTGGGTGAAAACAGCAATGGTGAAGCTGCTGAGCTGGAAGAACTTGATCTCGATAGTTTTGTTCGCTTCAGCAAACCACAGGATCGCATGTTTGCCGGTCAAATTGAAAAAAACAGTCGTTTTGAATTGCGTGTTGCCACCCTTGAACATCGTCACAGCCAACAACAATCCGATGTCTTTGGCCTGTTGGGTGGCAGAGTCCAGCTATTGCCCCATCAGTTATACATAGCCAGCCAGGTAGGACATCGCTATGCACCGAGAGTGTTGCTAGCCGATGAAGTCGGGTTAGGAAAAACCATTGAAGCGGGTTTGATTTTGCATCGGCAATTGGTGACCGGTCGTAGCAACCGAGTATTAATTGTCGTACCTGATAGCTTGGTTCACCAGTGGTTGGTTGAGATGCTTCGCAGGTTTAACCTGCGCTTTACCATTTTGGATGAAGCGCGTTGTTTGGCGTTAGAAGAACCATTAGACGATGACGATGCATTCTTTGATTTGGACGAGCTAGATATTGAGGCACCAGAAGCGGCAGAAAACCCCTTTGAAACAGCACAATTAGTACTTTGTAGTCTGTCATTTTTGACCGAGCACACCCAGCGTCACGCCCAGGCATTGGACGCTTCATGGGACATGATGATTGTTGATGAAGCCCATCATTTAACTTGGAACGAACAGCAGGTAAGTGCTGAATATGCCTGTATTGAAGCGCTAGCCCGGAAAATTCCAGGCCTGCTGTTGCTAACAGCAACACCCGAACAGTTAGGGGTGGAAGGGCACTTCGCCCGTTTGCGCCTATTGGACCCAGACCGGTATTTTGATATCCAACAGTTCCGTGAAGAAGAGGCAGGCTATCAACCCGTCAGTGAACTGGTACAGAAACTGTTAGATGAAAATGTGGCGAGTGATCTGGAAACCAATTCCGAATTAAAGGGTCAGTTAGTCCAATATTTAGGTGAAGCAGCTACTCAAGCGTTAATCGCGAGTCAAAATACAGAAGAGGCCGAGCAAGACAGACAAGACGCTATCGATAGTCTACTCGATCGCCATGGTACAGGTCGCGTATTGTTCCGTAATACTCGAGAAGCGGTACAAGGCTTTCCCGAACGCCAGCTGCACGCACATCCATTACCCGCGCCTGATCAGTATGTTGCTGCCAGCGGCAGTGCAACGTTAGACGAACTGTTACATCCAGAACTATTGCTAGGCAGTGAGTTGTGGACAACCTCCGATCCCAGAGTCCACTGGCTGGTCGAATGGTTGGCCGAAAATCGTGATGAAAAAGCATTAGTGATTTGTTCTCGGGCCGAAACTGCCCAGGCTTTGGAAGAATTTCTACGGTTGCGCAAAGGTATTCACTCAGCGGTTTTCCACGAAGGTATGGGACTGGTTGCACGGGATCGTGCCGCCGCCTATTTTGCCGATGAGGATGAACGGGCGCAGGTTTTGGTTTGTTCCGAAATTGGTAGTGAGGGCCGTAATTTCCAGTTTGCCCGTCACCTAGTGTTATTTGATTTACCCCTAAACACAGACTTATTGGAGCAACGTATTGGTCGGCTGGATCGTATCGGCCAGCGCCATGATGTGCAGGTTCATGTGCCTTATTATCAGTCTGGGGAAAACCTAGCTGCCAGCGCCCAGCAATCTTTGCTGAACTGGTATCACCAAGGTCTCAATGCCTTTGAGCGAGTTTGCCCCATTGGCCAGACAATTTATCAGCAATTTGAGCCATCACTACTGCAATGTTTGAAATCGGGTGAAGAAGAACTGACATCACTAATTGAGCAAACCCATATTGAAACCGAAGCCACTTTGCAGGAGCTGCATAATGGTCGCGATCGTTTGTTGGAGCTGAACTCCTGTAATACCCGCCGTGCTGAGCTGGTGGTGGATGATTTGCTGGCCGCTACACGCATGAAAGAGTTATCAGAATACATGGGGCGTGTATTTGATCATTTTGGCGTGGAGCAGGAGTTTCATAGTGCGGACAGCATTGTGTTGCACCCCGGTGATCATATGATTTGTCACAGTTTCCCAGGGTTGCCCAGTGATGGACTCACCGGCACCTACCATAGAACCAAAGCGCTCAGCCGTGAGGATATGCAGTTTCTAACCTGGGAGCACCCCATGGTCAGTGGTGCTATCGATATGGTGTTGGAAGGGGATTTCGGTAACACGGCATTGTGTACTGTTAAGCTACCGCCTTTGAAACCCGGCACCTTGCTACTGGAAACTATTTATACGTTGCATTGCCCGGCTCCAAAGCAGTTGCAATTACATCGCTATCTGCATCAACCCATGGTACGGATAGTTATGAATGCAGACGGTAAAGATCTCACCAAGGTATTAACCTTTGAGAAACTAAACAGTCTGGTCAAATCGGTGAAAATGCGAACGGCTGTAGATTTGGTTCGTCATGCCAGACCAGAAATAACGCAAATGATAGAGAAAACTAATAGTAAAGCTGAAGCTCTGCAGGCCGATATCATGACAGCAGCCATGACGCAGATGAACCATGATCAGCAAGTTGAGTTGCAGCGTTTAACCGCACTGGCCGAAGTGAATCCCAATATTCGTCAGGATGAGATAGAACATCTACAATCCAGCACGGAATCATTGGCGCACTATTTGGAAAATGCACAATTGAAACTGGATTCCCTGCGCGTAGTTATTGCCGTCTAAAAGTGGTGGTTTACAGGTCTCGTTATAAAGAATTAATAGAAAACAGACAAAGGCAGAAAGCCCAATGAAAATTAAACATAACGCCGTGGTTCGCTTCCACTACCGCCTACAAGACGAAACAGGTAACGAGTTGGAAAACTCCCATGGCGAAGAGCCTAATACCTACATGCATGGCCGCAACGCTATCGTCCCCGGACTGGAATTGGCCATGACAGGAAAGGAGGTGGGTGATACGTTTAGTGTGACCTTAGCGCCAGAAGATGGATTTGGTGTTCGCCATGAAGGTCAACAGCAGCGGGTACCTCTGAAACATTTGATGGGGGAAGCGAAAAATAAGAAAAAAAAGCCCAAAGTAGGAGACGTAGTATCGGTCAATACCAACACTGGCCCTCGTCAGGCTATGGTGACAAAAGTGGGTAAGTTTAATGTGGACTTGGATGCTAATCACCCACTATCAGGAAAAACCCTGACCTTTGATGTTGAGGTTGTGGAGATTCGTGAGGCGACTCAAGAGGAGCTCGATCATGGGCATGTGCATGGGCCTGGTGGGCACCAACACTAGAAGCCGTTCATAACTATGGCGTTAGCAACGTTATGAATCAGTTTCTAGAAAGTTGTTCGTCGATGTAATAAAAAGTTTCTGTAAGTAGGAGAGATATATGCCAAAAGCCAGTGAATTAAAGAAAGGGATGGTGGTAGAAATTAATAGCGCTCCCCATGCCGTTAAACAGGTGGAAGCAAAAAGCCCATCATCCCGTGGTGCGGCAACACTCTACAAAGTACGTTTCACTAATTTGAAAACCGGTCAGAAACTGGACGAGTCCTATAAGGGCGACGACATGCTGAAAGACGCAGATTGCGTCCGGGTTCAACTGCAATATTCTTACCTTGATGGCGATACTTATATCTTCATGAACTCAGAGGATTACAGTCAATATGGCTTGAATTCTGACGAGATTGAAAGTCAGCTGGGCTATATCACCGATGGCTTAGAAGGCATTGTTGGTTTGATCATGGATGGTGCTTTACTGGGTATTGAATTACCACAATCGATAGTGATGGAAGTCACCGAAACAGCACCTAGTATTAAAGGCGCTACAGCTGCAGGGCGAACTAAACCAGCAACCGTAACGACGGGGCTCGAGGTGCAAGTGCCAGAATACCTAGAGCCTGGCGAAAAGATAAAAGTGAATACTGAAACCGGCAAATTTATGTCTAGAGCATAATGTACCTCTATTAGCCTGGGTTCCTCAGGCTAATAGAGGTACATTATCGATTGAGTTTTATTCCTTTCCCCCTTTATTGTACGGCTGAATTTTTCTCAAAATTGCAATTTCCCCAGTAGTGGTCTTTACTAATTTGTAACGTTGTTGTCCACCGGCAGCACCACCGCGACCATCTTCTACACGGTATACACCGGCACTATGCCAGGCCATACGAATAAAAAATGGGCCATAGTGACCGTAATCTGCTGGCCACCAGTCTTGTGAGGTTGTCATTAGTGCTTCAATATCTTTTTTAACAGCACCAAGATCAAGGCTGCTAAATTCCTTGGCATAGTCGAAGTCTTCCCCCAAGGGGTTTGATTCAGGAACATGCTGACGAAGTGGGCTAAGGTCTAGTTGCTCAGGCCACCAGAATTGGGCTGACTTGGCTTCGCCTGAAAAAGCAGGGTTTACTAGCGCCAGTGGCGTTATTGCTATCGCTAGGATAGCTAGCAAGGGTTTTATTTGTCTGATCATGGCATCTCACCTATAGGGTTTGGATACATCGAAAATTGATAGTCTTAACGAAATACTTTCACTCTTAACATTCATACTCTCAATGCCCGTTGTCTCAAAGTGTTGTTCGCCAAGTGATGGAAGGCCCGTGAAAGGTTTGTTCAGTATTGAAAGCCTAGGCTGTCACATGAAATAGGGCTGATAAATTGTAAGTGTTGCCTTGATAGGTTGAGACAATACTTTTTCCAGGTAAGAAGTTTTACAGATAAGAAAAAGGTCCTTAAGTAGGACCTTTGACGGGGTATTGAACGTTAGGAGTTTGTTCTGTTTGTTTCGTGTTAAGGCCCTATTGGGGCGCTTTGCTGTTTGGTGCGTGTTTTGCCCAGAGAAACATTTAATATCAGATAGCCGGCTATTCCAGAGGCGAGTGAACCAACAATAATGCCCAGTCTTTCATCGAATAAAATATTGACGGCCGTTTCTTCAAATGCCAGAGAACCAATAAATAAACTCATGGTAAAACCAACTCCGCAGAGAGCTGCGGTGCCGTACAATGAACTCCAGGACATTCCTTTAGGTAAGCTCGACAGTTTTAATTGAATGGTCAGCCAGCAAAAGCCAAAAATACCTACTTGTTTACCAATAAATAACCCTGCTGCGATACCTAGGGGTACGGGGTGAAGAACTTGTTCAGTGCCGACACCAGACAAGTTTATACCTGCATTGGCAAAGGCAAAAACAGGTAAAACGATAAAAGCTACAGCTGAATGTAAATCGTGTTCCAGGTCTTTTAAGGGTGAAAACCCAGGCGTCTTTTTTGATGTGATAGGTATAAACATGGCCACTAAAATACCAGCCAATGTAGCGTGAATGCCAGATTTCAACATGGCTATCCACATGACCAGACCAACAATAATATAAACCGTTTTTGATTCTACGTGTAGCCGATTGATAAGCGCCAGTAAAGGTATGCAGAAAGCAACGATGATCATAGCTGATATAGATATTTTTGAGGTGTAAAAAACAGCAATAACTAAGATGGCGCCAATGTCATCAAAAATAGCTAAAGATGTGAGGAATATTTTAATACTTATCGGTACGCGTTTACCAAGTAGAGATAAAATACCGAGGGCAAAGGCAATATCGGTTGCTGCAGGAATTGCCCAGCCTGATATGGCTGCATCATCATCAATATTGAAAAAAACATAAATCAGCGCTGGAATAGTCATGCCTCCAATGGCGCCGACACCCGGTAGGATAATATTACGTTTGTCAGAGAGCTCGCCTTCAATCAGCTCTCGTTTTAATTCAAGCCCTACTAAAAAAAAGAATATTGCCATTAGGCCATCGTTAATCCATAGCAGCAGAGGTTTTGCTATTTCTAGTGCACCAATGCGCACTTCTACTGGGGTGTCGAGCAGTAGGGCGTAGTAGGGTTCTAGGGGGGAGTTGGCAACAATAATGGCCAGCGTAGCTGTGACCATAAGTAAAATGCCACCAGCAGATTCCAGTTTTAAAAAGCTTGCTAGAAAGGCTAGAGGTGTTTCCTGTTCAGAACTCTTGTGTGGCGTTTGCATGGTGTTACTCAATAATTCCCTGTTTATTTTAGATGTTTTATTGGTTTTCTTCGAGCATACCATTAAACATGGCTGTTAGATTTACCGTAGACTTCTTCCCAATATCTTTAAAGTTTTTTTCCAGCCAGTTTTCAGTGGTGTCTCTACCAATATCCCATAAGTGTTGAAGAAATTTCCACTCGACATTCATTTTCGATGATACACCTAATGGAATTAACGCATCTTGGTTCTCAATAATATGTATATGGTTGTCACGGTATTCTTTATCGGAAAGCACTCCTTTTTTAATGAGCCGGGATACAAATTCAATAGAGCGTAAGTCCTTCAATAAGGAGCCATTAATCCAATTTCATTAATTCGGTCAGTGATCTCTTGAGGCGTTTTGGGGGTGCCTTTGCGCTCAATGGGGTTAATTTGAATAACAACAATATCAGGGCAGTCAGTACTTTCGTAAAATGGAAACAATGCTGAGTTTCCCATATAACCACCATCCCAATAGGGAATACCATCTATCTCAACGGCCTGAAATTCCATAGGTAAGCAACAGGAGGCAATAACCATGTCGATGGTTAGCTCATGATGCTCAAATACTTTAACGCGTCCGGTTTCCACGTTAGTTGCGGAGATAAACAGCTTTGTTATATCGAAATTTCGTACACGGTCAAAATTAATACTCTTTTCTAATAAGTGTTTAAGAGGATTTAAGTTCAGTGGGTTGAATTGGTAGGGCGAAAAGGACTGGGTTAATAAATTATGGGAATGAAAGCCGGGCGATTTATCCAAATTCCATTTTCCTAGAATCTTATCTAGCGGGTTTCGTTTAATCGGACTCTAATGTCCAGCTAAACTTAGCTTGTGCCAAAAGTCATGTAATGCTTCCCGTGCACCATCTGCGCCACCGTTCATCATTCCATCGGCATAGGCCACTGTATTAATTGCTCCAGCCTAAGTGCCGGATATCCCAGAAAAAGCCAACCTTCCATCTTCTAATAACTTATCGAGTACACCCCATGTAAAGGCACCATGGGAGCCGCCACCTTGTAGTGCAAGGTTAACTTGAGTAGGTTTTTTAGGCATGAAGAGGAGTTTCCGTTAGTGTTTGCATAACTAGTCGCCGTTCCTTGGTTCTGTATTTAACTAGTAAATTGAGTAGTGCCGTGAGGTGTTAACATAAAATTAAATTTTGACTGGATCAAGTCAGTTACTTATCCGTCCATACTTTGCGAATAGGTTCGCCAAAATCATCGTAGATAATTTTTTCTTTAGGTATGACATTCTCAGCTTTTTTCTTAGCAGCTTTGTATTTTTGGGTTTTTTGCTGGCGACGTGAATCTAATGCGGCGACCACTTCGGGTACAGGTGTGCGGCTGGTTTTTGTGTCGGTAAATAATGGAGTTTTGATACTTTCTAGCGGGTTTTCTCGGCCACTAAGGCCTGTTGGAATCTGATGTATTTCACCGCCGCGCCGGGCGTAACGATCCATCTGCCGTTGTAATTCGGCGCGTACATCAGCTTTGGTGGGTATTTTTTTCACAGTTTATAGCCAGTCTTCAACCGGCGAAGTATATCACTGGTTAGGTCTTTGGCGGACTTAGTTGTTCTACCAATTTTCCCAAACGGGTTCACAATCTTTTGGGTAACTGGAATATCTTCCCAATTCAGCCCATTCCTGGCCGGGTTGGTGGAAGTCCGAGCCACAAGAAATTAGCAACTCTTTATGGCGACAAATACTGGCTAGATCCCTAGTAGTTGAGGGGATCTGCTTGCCTGAGACCACTTCCATACCTTGGCCTCCAGCGGCTATAAAATCATCGAGACAAGCCAGCAATTTGGTACGGGTTAGTTTGTATTTGGCGGGGTGGGCTAGTACAGCAGTACCTCCAGCTTCACGTATCCATTGGACTATTTGAGGTAAATCGGCCCAAAGTTGTTTGATATCACAGGATTTCCCTGAACCTAGAAATTTTTTAAAAGCCTGTTTGATATTGCTGACAGCGCCAATTTCAACCAAGTGTTGGGCGAAGTGCGGGCGGCCAATATTATCGTTGCCAGCAATGGCTGAAACTCTTTTAAGCGCATCACTAAAACCGTAGTGTTCAAACTTTTCTGCAATACGTTCGGCTCGCTCTTTTCGAGCACTATGTTGATAGCCAACACCTTCTTTAAGGGCATCACTTTCTGGTTGAATATTCAGGCCGACAATATGGATGCCGACCTTTTGCCATTGAGTAGAAAATTCAATGCCTGGAATAATTTGGATAGGTTGTTGATTAACTTTTTGATTTAAGCCTTCCAGTTGTTGGTAGGCTTTGGCGGTATCGTGATCGGTAATCGACAATATATGCACGCCCTGAGCAGCCGCACGATCAACTACATCAGCCGGTGACAATGTGCCATCGGAGCAGGTAGTGTGGCAGTGTAAATCATATTTAATGGGCTCGGTCATGGGGTGATTATAGAGGTTACTTTGCCGTTATACTTCCTCTATGGATATAACAGCTACCAAAACATTGTCTCCCACTGTTTCTCCAACGGTAACGCCTATCGGAGAATTTAAGCAGCAACAGGTGATTGAGCAGACAATACATTTTATCCAGTTGGGTGGTGAGCTGTTGAGGCGTGACTTTGACAATATCCCGATACATTTTGACTTGAAAGGTCGTACCGCCGGCATGTACAAGGTAAAAGGTCGAGGGCGTCGTGCCCTGCGTCAAATTCGTTATAACCCCTGGCTGTTTTCCAAGTACTACGAAAATAATCTAATGGTTACTGTGCCTCATGAGGTGGCGCATTATTTGGTGGATTGTGTTCATAACTCTAAATGGAAAGGGCACCGAGTACGGCCCCACGGCGCAGAATGGAAAGCTGTAATGGATGCTTTTGGTGTGGACAATAGCACCACCTCAAAATTTGATCTCGAAGGAATTCCAATCCGAGGGCGGCAACAGCTTGATTACTACTGCAGCTGCAAAGTTCACCAACTTGGTATTCGTCGTCACAATAAAGTGTGCCGTGGCGAGGCGAGTTACCTTTGCCGATACTGTGGCGAGGTATTGAAGCAGGTTTTGGCAGATTGATGAGTGACACACCTTGGTATGTTTATATGATTCAAGCAAGTGATGGTTCTCTCTATACCGGGATCACCACTGATGTGCAGCGTCGCTTTCAGGAACACTCAGGTGGTAAGTCGGGTGCGAAAAAGGGAGCCAAATACTTTCAGGGCAGGAAGCCAGAAAAGGTAGTATATGTAGAGGAAGGGCACGATCGCAGTAGTGCTTCTAAGCGGGAGGCAGAGATTAAACATTTACGGCGTGAGCAGAAGCTAACTTTGGTTGATCGCCAAAGCCAGTAAATAAAAAATTAAGGCAGCCTTGGATGAGGGTAAAACTGGATGGATGTTAAGCACGATTCAGAGAAACAAACTTTCTTTGTAGCTTTGGGGGCGACCTCGGCTGTTTTGGAATATAGATTGTTTGACGGTGAAGGTGGTGATGAGTCTGGAGTCGATTTCACTCGTACCTATGTGCCATCCGAATTCCGAGGCGAAGGCCATGCCGAAGCACTGGTAAAATATGGCTTGAATTGGGCAAAAGAGCAGGGGCTTAATATTCAAGCCACCTGCTGGTATGTCAGGCGTTTTCTCTAGAGCGGTTGTTTCCTAAGGTGTTTATTAATAAGTGTTTTTGTTCGTAGGTGCACTTTATCCATAAACGCAAAGATAAGCCGTATCCACAGCCACATGTAGCTGGAAGGTTTCACCCGCGGCAACCACAAAATTGTTGCCCTGATTGTAGGTATTCCAGTCATCACTGTTTGGAAGCTTCACTGTCAGTGCACCGCTAACAACGGTCATAGTTTCTTTTTCGCTGGTGTTGAACTCGTATTCCCCTGGTGCCATAACGCCCACAGTGGCAGGCAGTGTTTCCGTTTGAAAGCCGATGGAGGTTACCTGGCCATCGAAGTATTCGTTTACTATAAACATGTTTTTATTCCTGAGAATCAGTCAGATAAATAAGGTCGGCTATAGTACCTCGTGTTTTTGCCTTATAGAATGCGCACTTTCCAGTTTTTGGTTGAGGATGTTGCTTGAACACGTGGGATGTAATTGTGATTGGTGCTGGAGCTGCAGGATTGATGTGTGCCATCACTGCGGGTCAGCGAGGCCGTCGGGTATTAGTACTTGAGAGCGCCAATAAGCCGGGCAAAAAAATCCTGATGTCGGGTGGTGGCCGCTGCAATTTCACCAACTTATATGTGGAGTCAGAAAATTTTCTCTCGGAAAACCCACACTTTTGTAAATCTGCGTTAAGCCGTTATACCCAGTGGGACTTTATTGACTTGGTATGTAAGCATCAGGTTGCCTACCATGAGAAAACCCTGGGACAGCTATTTTGTGATAGCTCATCAAAAGAAATTCTGGATATGCTGTTGAACGAGGCTGAGCAGGCGGGAGTCACGCTCAAAACCCGATGTGAAGTGACTCAAGTGGCCTTTGATGAGAACTACAAGCTGCAAACTAGCCTGGGTGAAATGACCACGACATCTCTGGTGGTGGCCTCTGGTGGTCTTTCGGTACCAACTTTGGGTGGGTCTGATTTTGGTTATCGGTTGGCTGAGCAATTTGGCCATCAACTTGTATCCCTTCGGCCTGCACTGGTGCCATTTACCTTTACAGATGGGTTTAAGTTGTTGTCAGAGAAACTGTCGGGTGTTTCTGTCCCGGCACGTATAACGGCAGGTAGGCAGTCTTTTCTGGAAAACATCCTCTTTACTCATCGAGGGCTAAGTGGTCCAGCGGTGTTGCAGATTTCCAGTTATTGGCATGAGGGACAGTCCATACAGGTGGATTTGTTACCGGTTATGAATTGCCTGGAGTTTCTTATCAGACAGAAAGCCGAGCAGCCGAAGGCTATGTTACGAACTGTGCTGTCTGAGTTGTTGCCGCGCAAGCTGGTATTAGAGCTAGAAGCTTTATGGTGGCCGGAGCAGGCCGAAAAGCCATTAGCCGAGCTGCCGGGTCAGCTGTTGGAAGAGGTTGCTGGAAAGCTACATCGTTGGGACTTAAAACCTTCGGGTACAGAGGGTTACCGGACAGCTGAAGTGACGTTGGGTGGTGTGGATACTACCGAGGTTTCCTCCAAAACTATGGAGAGTCAAAATCAGCCAGGACTGTACTTTGTGGGGGAGGTGTTAGATGTAACCGGGCATTTGGGTGGGTTTAATTTTCAGTGGGCGTGGGCATCAGGCGTTGCCGCTGGGCAGGTGGCGTAAAATTCCCAAGGAAAATTTTAGATTCAGCTATTTATGTATAACTATTCAGACTTAATTATTTAGGTACAGTAATGCAACGAGAAGAACTGAACGCCGAAACGGCAAAAATTCTTTGGAAGGAACTGGAGAAGTTTTTTGCCAATGGCACAACAATTTATGTGTCACCAGATCTGGACCTGATCGATGTGGCATTAGAAGTTTGTCATGATAACAAGGCGCAAATGGAGCAATGGATGGCCGAGAAGGAAGTGGGGCAAGTGAGCGATGACCAGGCCGTTGAGTGGCTGGAGGCAGACGCTACGGTATGGTCTGTGGTGGTTAAGCCTTGGGTGCTTGTTCAGCCCTTGAAAGTGCCGTCACTAAAAAGCACAGATTCTTAAGTTGTTACAGGTTTTCCAGATTAGACACTTTCCAGATTTCTGGGGAAATCATGAGGGTATTGCTCTCGTTACCAAACCAGACATCGCCATCCTGCACAGTTGCTTGTAAAGACATATTGCGTCCTGCCATGCCGGTGATAGCGGCTGTATCTTCTGCTGATAGATAGTAAATAGAGAGATTGTCGAAACGGGCAAGGTTATTCTCGATTTTTTTCCACCAAACTGTAGCGGAACGTTCACCGTAGGCATAAATCGTTACTTGATTGGCTCGATTGCAGCTTTTCCTAATACGACGTTCATCCGGTAAACCTACCTCAACCCACTGCTCAATATCACCGTGAAGGTTTTTCAGCCAGAGGTCTGGTTCATCATCAGAGGACAAGCCTTTGGTGAATTGCAGAGATTCATTGGTCTTCAGAGAAACATGGGCATTCAGGGCAAAAGCTAATAGTCGTACCATCATTCGTTCATCAGTTTCTGAAGGATGGCGTGCCACCGTCAACGAGTGTGATTGAAAATAATTCCGGTCCATATCGGAAACTTGAAGCTCAGCTTTAAATATAGTGGCTTTGAGTGCCATAGGCCGGGGGCTTTTTTAGAGTGTGGGTTGTAGGGTATGAATCATAGTGGGTGGGCTATCAATAGGTAGAAATATTACCCCAAAGCTTCGTTTCTTCGAGGTAAGTACTCTTAGGTGACAGCTATCTAGGCAGCAACGATCTAGCTGGCAATTACCAGTAATGCGCTAGGTGATAATTCCACCACCAGGCATGCCACCCATACCACCTTCTTGTCCAGGTACTACAATTTTGGAAGCCTGTTCACGACGCATTTCTTCCAGCTCTTTTGCTGTGCGTTCTACAGCAACCTCCGCTGCGGGGCCAAACTTCTCGGCGGCTTCACCAATGGTGTTGGCTTCGAGGTCAAAGTTAATGGGCAACGCACCCATGGGTGTCATTACCTGTGTGGACCCAGAATACAGTACTTCACGGCTGGTATCGGTCTCACCTTCAGGGGTCACAGGTGTCAGGCGGCGAATAGTGCCAATTTTTTGATCGGTAAACGTTTCCTCACGATACAGTTCCGCGGGGTTCATATTGGCATCAGTTTGTTCTTGGCTCATGGGAGTTCATTCAGTTGTTGTTGAAATAGGTCGCACATACTATCAGATTTCCCTTACAGTTTTTTTGCGTGCTAAAAACTAGTTTTCTATGGTGCTGTAATTTGGTTTTTTAGGGTTTCTACCATGGCATTAGCCACAGCCGAGAGTGGATAACGGCGGCGGGTCAGGATACCTACTCGCCGTGTTATTGTGGGCCTGGTAAGTGGTCTGCATTCGACGCCTAGAGATTCCATTTGTTGGATAGTGAGTGAAGGCATCACACTAATACCTAACCCGTTTGCGACCATTGAGCTGATAGACGCCAGCTGGTTAGCTTCAAATTCTACATTCAATTGAATACCCCTAGACATGGTTGCTTTGTCCACCATCTGCCGCATGGCGGAAGGGCGTTGTAGCGCAATAAAGGGATAGTCCTGCAAATGTTTCCAGGTGATATTTTCTATTTCTAGCAGGGGGTGATGTTTGGGTGTAACCACAAAGAACCGGTCTTCGAACAGGGGCTCAAAGCTGAGGTATTCTGATTCTTCTGGATCAAAAGTAACCCCTATCTCTACCCGCCCTGTGCGTACCATATCGACAACATCTTCTGCGACCACGTCCTGTACTGCAATATTGATGTCCGGGTGCTGCTTTCGGTAGTGGGCCAGTGCTCGGGGTAATTGACTGATCGAGAAAGAGGCCATGGTAGCGATAGTTAGTTTCCCTCGACGCATGGCAAACAGGTTGTGTAAGTCGGTTAGAGCATTCTCCCAATCAGCTAATAGTCGTTGAGCCACGGGAAGAAAGTCTTCTCCTTCTGGCGTCAGAGAAAGAGTGCGGGTGGTTCTTGAGAGTAGTCGTCCTCCAACTATTTCTTCCATGTTCTTTACTGAAATACTGAGGGCTGGCTGAGATAGGTGAAGTAGTGCTCCTGCTTCAGCAAAGTTACGAGTTTGAGCGACGGCTACAAAGGTTTTAAGTTGTTTGATGGTAATGTCCATGAGGCCACTTCTATTTATTAATTTTGTAAATCATTCTATTAAAATTTTACGCTTGATAAATATATCATCCTATAGGATGCTTGCCGATGTTTTTGCAATTCTGTGGCGATGAGCTGCGGGGTAACATAAAAATTAATGAAGGAGTTTTGTTCATGGCAGGTTTCGATAAGGTGGTAAACACCTACGAAGAAGCGATGGCAGGTCTGGAAGATGGCATGACCGTGATTTCTGGCGGTTTTGGCATCTGTGGTATTCCTGAGAACTTGATTAAAGAGATCAAGAAAATGGGTACCAAGGAGCTGACTATTGTTTCCAACAACTGTGGTTGCGATGGTCTTGGTCTTGGCATTCTGCTAGATGATCGTCAGATCAAAAAGATGGTGTCTTCCTACGTGGGCGAAAACAAGTTGTTTGAAGAACAGCTATTGTCAGGTGAACTGGAGGTTGAATTGACGCCACAGGGTACCCTAGCTGAAAAGATACGTGCAGGCGGCGCTGGAATTCCTGCGTTCTATACGGCCACTGGCTGTGGTACCGATATTGCTGAAGGCAAAGATGAACGTGAATTTAATGGCCGCAAGTATATTCTTGAAGAATCTATTGTCGGTGACTTTGCGATTGTGAAGGCCTGGAAGGCAGACCGCTACGGTAATGCTATTTACCGCCACACAGCCCAGAACTTTAATCCAATGGCTGCGACTGCAGGCAAGATTACCGTAATGGAAGTGGAAGAAATTGTTGAGCCGGGTGAGTTAGACCCAGCCCAAATTCATACCCCTGGAATCTACGTTGACCGTTTGATTCAGGGAACTTTCGAAAAACGTATTGAAATACGCACAGTACGCGAAGGCTAACAGGAGAGATAATAATGGCACTTTCTCGTGATCAAATGGCTATTCGTGTAGCGCGTGAGTTACAGGATGGTTTTTACGTTAATCTGGGTATTGGTATTCCTACACTGGTAGCAAACCATGTTCCTGATGGTATGGAAGTTATGTTGCAGTCAGAGAATGGACTGCTAGGTATGGGGCCGTACCCCACCGAAGATGAAGTTGATGCTGACTTGATCAATGCGGGCAAACAAACTGTGACCACTGCTACGGGCGCATCGATTTTTTCATCGGCAGAATCCTTTGCGATGATTCGTGGTGGGCACGTTGACTTGACTGTCCTCGGTGCTTTTGAAGTGGATGCTCAAGGTGGCATTGCTTCTTGGATGATCCCAGGGAAGCTCATCAAAGGCATGGGCGGTGCTATGGACTTGGTCGCTGGCGCAGACAACATTGTTGTGATGATGACCCACGCAGATAAATACGGTAATTCTAAGTTGTTACCAGAATGTACTCTGCCGCTAACTGGTGCTGGCTGTATTAAGCAAGTTCTTACTGATCTGGCTTATCTGGAAATCCGTGATGGAAAATTCCACCTAATTGAACGCGCTCCAGGCGTATCAGTTGAAGAAATTGTAGAGAAAACTGCTGGCGAGCTGGTTGTTCCTGACCATGTTCCAGAGATGCAGTTTTAATTGTTTTGAATTGAATAGTTCTTTATGTGAAACCTGCATGTAAAAAAAGGCTCCCAGTCGGGGGCCTTTTTTGTTTTGGTGCTTTTGTTTTTCATATTAGTTCGTCTTTTCTAATTTTCAGCTGTAGTTTGTAACTGTAGTTAGCAAATAAGTAATTTTCGTTTATTAAGGGAAACACTATGTTGGCAAGTAATATGTTGGCCGGTAAAACAGCGTTGGTAACCGGTTCCACCAGTGGTATTGGTTATGCGATGGCATCAAGGTTAGCTGAAGCGGGTGCCGATGTCGTACTTCATGGCTTGATGGATCCCGCAGAGGGCGAAGTGCTTCGTCAGGACTTTGAGAAAAGGTATGGTATTCAATGTCTTTTTAGCGGTGCTGATATTTCTACAGCCGAAGGTAATGAAGAGCTGGTGGCAGCGTCACTGGAAAAATTTGGTTGTGTTGAGATCCTTATCAATTGTGCGGGCATTCAATTTACAGCGCCAGTTGAAGATTTTCCGGTAGCAAAATGGGATGCCATTATTGGTATTAACTTAAGCTCCGCCTTTCACACCACAAGATTGTTAGTGCCCAGTATGCAGGAGAGCGGTTGGGGTCGAATTATTAATATTGCCTCTGTTCACGGATTAGTGGGTTCTTTAAACAAAGCGGCCTATGTAGCGGCTAAACATGGCCTCGTAGGGTTAACTAAAGTAGTTGCTCTGGAGAATGCAGATAAAGGTGTTACCGTTAATGCTATCTGCCCGGGCTGGGTGGATACTTATCTTGTAGCTGCACAGTTTCAGGCACGAGCAGATCGAGATGACGTGAGTTTAGAAGAAGGTAAACGTAGTGTGATTATTGAGAAGCAGCCTATGCCTAAGGCGACTCCACCTTCATCATTGGGCGATATGGCATTGTTCCTCTGTTCTGATGCTGCTGCGACGATTACTGGAACTAGCCTGCCGATAGATGGCGGTTGGACTGCACAATAACCTCTATAGGTTTCATTTAAGCAGCCCCCAATTGATTGAGGGCTGTTCTTAGTTCATTTGGTGTTAGTTGTTCGGTGTCGAGTGCTAACAGGCCGGTAACCCTCTGTTGTATTTCAGTAATGGTTTCACGAAAGGCCTCGGCTTTTTGCTCCTCGCCACCTTCAATTTTTGATGGATCAGCCAGTCCCCAGTGGACTTTGACTGATTTGCCAAACCATAAGGGGCATGACTCACCGGCAGCAGAGTCACAGACGGTTACCACGACATCCGGTTCGTATGCTTCCAGTTCATCCCATGACTGACTAGTAAGCCCTGCTGTGGGAATACCCGCTTCCTGTAAATATTGAATGGATAGAGGGTGTACTGCTCCAGCGGGTTGGCTGCCAGCACTTTTAGCCTGAATTCGGCCTTGAGCTTGGATGAGTGACATCTGATTGGTAACGGCTTCCGAGAGAATGCTGCGGCAGCGGTTATGGGTGCAGATATATAAAATTTTCATGCATATTCCAACGTGGAAAATATTTAGTATAAGTGGGGTTGTGTGATGATATTGTGACAAGGTATTGCTGGTTTTGTAAATTAACCTGTTTTGTACATTTATCCGAAGCTCTTTTAAAGAAGCCACCTTTTTATACTTTATATTTCTGAGTTTAGTTCACGCTGTCTCTGTGAGTATTGTTTTTGTACAATGCGTCTCCCTTGCTAAAGCTGATCCAGTTCACCCTATGTCACAATCTTCTGAAACACAGAAAGTCGGTTTTATTTCCCTTGGTTGCCCGAAAGCGTTGGTAGATTCCGAACGTATTCTGACCAAGCTGAAATTAGATGGTTACGACATTAGCCCAGATTATGAAGGAGCTGATGTTGTTGTTGTTAATACCTGTGGTTTTATCGACTCGGCCAAACAGGAATCCATGGATGCCATCAGCGAAGCAGTAAAGGAAAACGGCAAGGTCATTGTCACTGGTTGTATGGGTAAGGGCGTTGATGCAGAAGCAATTAAAACGGTTAATCCCGATGTCCTGAGTGTCAGTGGCCCGGCAGATTATGACTCGGTGCTCAATGCTGTGCACGAGTATGTGCCGCCACATGTTAAAGCGAAGGAAAAGCAACAGGGGGATGAGCAGCCAGGTAAAGCCCATAAACCCTATGATGATATTCTGCCACCCGAAGGTATAAAGCTAACGCCCAAGCATTATGCTTATCTAAAAATTTCGGAAGGCTGCAATCATCGTTGCACCTTTTGCATTATTCCTGATATGCGTGGTGATCTGGTTAGCCGACCAATTTCCGATGTGTTCGAGGAGGCGAAGAAGTTAGTGGCGTCTGGTACTCGTGAATTGCTGGTAATTTCTCAGGACACGAGTGCTTATGGTGTTGACGTAAAATATAAACTAGATTTTGTCGAGGGAAATGCACGGGAAACCCGCATGCAGGATTTGGCAGTGGCATTGGGTGAGCTTGGTGTTTGGGTCCGATTGCACTATGTATATCCCTATCCCCATGTAGATAAGGTGATTCCTCTGATGGCAGAGGGGAAAATTCTGCCTTACTTGGATATTCCCTTCCAGCATGCAAGCCCAAAAATTCTTAAGTTGATGAAACGTCCGGGTAATCAGGAAAAAGTGCTGGAACGAATTAAAGCTTGGCGGGCTATTTGTCCGGACCTGACGATTCGCAGCACCTTTGTTGTGGGTTTTCCCGGTGAAACTGAAGAAGATTTCCAAATGCTGTTGGATTGGCTAGAAGAAGCCGAGCTGGACCGGGTGGGTTGTTTTAAATATTCACCAGTAGAGGGAGCCAAAGCGAACGACTTGCCTGATCATGTACCTGAAGATATTCAGCAGCAGCGTTGGGAGCGATTTATGGAAACCCAGCAGGCCATTAGTGCCCGTCGACTCCAGGATAAGGTGGGAAAGGTGTTTGAAGTATTAATTGACGAGGTGGATGAAGAGGGAGCCGTTGGTCGCTCTGCTGCTGATGCCCCAGAGATTGATGGTAATGTCTTTATTAACGATCTTGAGAGTGTCGAGAGACTTGGCCTTCAGCCTGGGGATATGGTGGAAGTCGCCATTGAACATGCCGATGAATATGATTTATGGGGCACGCTTGTTTATTCGTAACAGCATCTAAAGCAGTTTTGAATTTAAATTTGGTTACAAAAAAGGGCAGCCCGAAGAGGTTGCCCTTTTTTGTTTGAATCTGCTCGGCAGAGATTACATTGCCGGGAGTAGATTCAATTTAGTGTTCATGGCCGCCAGCAGCACCATGGATATGTCCATGGGTCAGTTCTTCTTCAGTGGCTTCACGAACAGTATCAACTCGAACATCAAAATTCAGTGTTTTACCTGCCAATGGGTGATTTCCATCTACAGTAACTGTTTCGTCGGTGACTCCAGTTACAACGACAGAGACAGGGCCGTTGGGTGTTTGAGCCTCAAAACGCATACCAACAGTAATATCATCAGCTTGGAAGGTTTTGCGTGGTACTTCTTGTATCATTTGTTCCTGAATTTCGCCGTAAGCATCTGCTGCTTCGACATTAACTACCATGACATCACCAGCCTGCTTCCCTTCCATGGCTTGTTCTAGGCCAGGAATAATATTCTTGTGTCCGTGGAGGTATGCCAAAGGTTCCTTACCTTTGGATGAATCAAGTTGCGTGCCTTCTTCATCGGTGAGTGTGTAGTGAAAAAGCACCGCAGCATTTTCAGAAATGATCATGGGAGAACCTTTGTATAGTCAGTAAATTATTTTAGTCAGTAAGTAGCCAGTAATGTTGATAACTGGTGTTTGAAAATAAGTGCCGCATTATCGTTGATACGGTGTGTTTTTCCAAGAAAATGATTTTTTCTGACCAGTTTAGGTACTTTTGGTCATGGTGTGATGAAGGGGATGGATGGTGCCATTGGCACTATTTTAAGGGGCAGAGTTTGTAAGTCGTTGTTTGGTATGGATTGGCGGCGAAGCAATGACTTACATTTTGTAGGGATAGGTGACGACATTCCTCCTGATACCACCTGTAGTGTTTTAT
>Ga0209345_10002377_pt1 | contig 20842 bp, 16 predicted proteins | sample Cruoilmetagenom7_FD_187294 | JGI IMG/M metagenome (GOLD analysis project Ga0209345, IMG submission 187294) | Oil polluted marine microbial communities from Coal Oil Point, Santa Barbara, California, USA - Sample 7 (SPAdes) (version 2) | ecosystem: Environmental > Aquatic > Marine > Oil seeps ... | reverse complement strand
AGTGTACAGTGAAGATTTAATAGATTTTAGTAAATCTCAAAAAAGATAATATTATTCAAAAAAATTATCAGGATCTATATTAATATAAACAACACTTACTGTATTATCTTGAGAAGTAAAAGAGATTTCAAATACATAATCTTTTTCAAAATGACACGATTGATCACTATTTGTTGAACCAAATATTGAGATATAATGTGCAATGTTCTCAATATTGTATTTATAAATAATTTGTTTAGAAAAAGTATCTAAATCTATTTTATGGGGATAGGGACTACTTGTTGGAATAAGGAGTTCAAACCATAAAGATTGAGAGTTCATTTTCTCAAATTCAAAACAATATTGATCAATCAAATCATCTGTATTAAAATGCTTATATCCTATATATCTAACCTTAATATTTGTTGGATTTATAGTATCTAGAGAATTAAATATTCTAGTTATAATATTAACTAATCTACTTATATATCTTTGTTTTTCCATTTTATACACATTCCACTTTAAAATAATTTTTTAATAAAAAAGGTGGGATAATAGTTGTAATAATTATCACAAATATAAGCATAGCGTAAATATCATTTGGTAATGCCCCATTCACTCGACCCATCTCTGCAAATATAAGTCCAACTTCACCTCTTGGAATCATAGACATCCCAATAATGGCATTATTCATAAAACATTTCTGATATATGAAAAATGCAGCTATAAATTTACTAATAAATGCCAAGACTATAAAAGATAAACTCATAATCCAAAAAGTAAGTGATGTGAAATCTATAACAGTCAAATCAACAGAAAGTCCAACCATTACAAAGAAAATTGGGGTAAACATCTGAATAATAGGTGTCATATCTCTTTTAACTTCTTGAAGGAGAATTTCATTGGTTCCCAACATCGTACCAAAAGGGAGAAAAAATCTTCTAGAAAGTGCAACACCAGCTGCAAATGAACCTAAAATAGCTGGAGCTCCTACAAGATGAGAGAGATATGAAAAGAGTAAAATAAGTGAGATTATAATAGTTGGGAAATAGCCTGGGACTAAATGCCGTTTATGATATTTATGAATTATAAAAGATAAAAGTTTTGCTAAGATTGGTGCAAGTAATAAAAAGATAAAAATCATTGCAGTTACAGAAAGAGTATGGTCAAAACTCGTTTCATGAGATAGTGAATAATCATAAATAAAAACAAGTAAAATAATACCAATAATATCATCAATTACAGCAGCTCCTATAACAATTTGAGCAATATTAGTATTTTCCATATGAATATCTTTAAGTACTCTAAGAGTAATACCAATACTAGTTGCTGTTAGTGTTCCTGCGATAAAAAGAGATATAGTAAAGTCTAATTTAAAAACATAATAAGCGAGTGCTAGACCAAATATAAAAGGTAAAACGACACCTAACACAGCAACAATAAATGATTTCATACCAGCACTTTTTAATCTTTGGAAATCAGTTTCTAATCCAACTTCAAACAATAAAAGTATAATACCAATTTCAGCAAGTATTTTTAAAATTTCATTTGGATGAACAATATCAAAAACTGAAGCTCCAAGTAAAATACCAGCAAAAAGCTCACCTAAAACAGAAGGGATACCATACCTTGCAAATAACTCTCCTAAAAATCTAGCAACAATTAGTATAAGAAAAAGTGTTAGAAAAAAATTATGAATTTCCATATTATCCCTTTGTTATTATATTATTGTGTTAAGAGTTTAACAAGCTTGTCTTTATTTTCACATAAATTACCATTTTTTGAGATTAGTAATAGGTCGTTTACTTTTCCTTTATTTGATTGTATTTTTGCACTATTTATTTCTATTCCAAACTCATCAAAAGCACGAGCAATATAACTAAACAAGCCTTTTTGATCTTTTGTATGGATGATGAATTGTGCTAAATCTTCAGTGTGATTACAATCTATAAAGATTTCATCTCTTGCTATTGTTGGTTTTTTGAGATTAATTGTTTTTGACATATCAAAGGAATTTTTAATAATATCTTCGACAAAAGGTATATCAGTCTTATCTAAATGTTCATCAAAAACAATTTCAAAAAACTTTTTATCATCATTCAGTTTATAAATACCCATAGAGTTAATATTTAAAAATTGTAATTTACCTAATAAATACCCAAGATTTAAAGGGACAACTCTTGTTATCCTTATTTTTAAGTTATCTTTGGTAAAAAGTTTAAAATCAAAATTATCTATCTCTTTTGCACGAGTAGCAATCTTAATAATATCTTCTGCTTTATATTTTAAAAACAGTTGATTTGACTCTATATTGAGAATTTTCTTTTTCATAATAGCTGGTAATACTTCAAAAGTTTTACTTTTTTGTATAGTATTTTCTTTAGCTGCTCTTCTACTACTTACTTTTAGCAACTCTTTATTATCATATGCAGGTATAGTTTGAAGATATAGTTCTTTTAAAAGCGATGCTGTCGAACTTTTATAGTATTTAGAATCTACAGAGTTTATGTCGGAATAAGTTACAATAAATAATAATTCTAACATCTCTTTTGTTTGAATAATACCAGTAAAAGCTAAAATAGTATTTTGAGAATAGATATCCTCCGTTGTTGCGACTTTAGACATTATATTATGGTACCTTATAAGTGTTGATACTTTTGCTATATCTTCATCATTCATATTTATAGATTTTGCGAATTTTCTAAAAAGATTTTGCCCTACAATATGATGGTCTCTTCCTCTACCTTTACCGCAATCATGAAAAAGTGCAGCTAATTTTACTAGATACTTTTGATTGTAATTCTGTTTTTCATACATTTTTTTTACAAAAGGATCTGTTATATTTTGTATATGATAGAGCGTTTGAATACTATGAATATCAACGGGATGTTTATGATAACCATCAAACTGAGGTTGATGTATGATTTTTTTCCAAGTTGGTAGTACCTCAATTAATAAACCACTTTTATAAAGTAAGTCAATTATTGGATAAAGGTTTTCTCTTTGTAATAGTGTTGCTACAAGATGTTTTGTTGCTGTATTTGTTTTTTGTACTACTATAGTTTTTGATGCATTATAGATATAAGAAATATCAAAATTATTAACATAGTTAGGTAAAGATATTAATTCTTTTAATAGGTAATTTAATTTTTTTGGTTTTGTATGAAATGTTGTATAAATTGTATTATGACAAAGATATAAATTCTTTTTGATTCTTCTTTGATAGAGCTTTTGTAGGTTAGTTGGATTAAATAAATATCTGCTAATAATTTTTTTAATCATTACGGAAGTAAAACCATGAATTGTATGTAAAGACTGGAAAAGTTTTGCCATACATTGTCGCTCTTTTGTTAAACGTATAGTATTTTCAAAGCCAAGTTTTGTACTAAGTTCTGGTAATATATCAAATGTTACAGTATCTAGTTTCTTTTTTGCACATAAATGTAAAGCATTTCTAGTCATAAAGATATATTCTAATGCAATACGATATTTTTTATATTCTTCTTCAGTAAATAAAATTCCAGATAAATCTTTTGTACTAGATATTCCATAAGTAATATTTGCCATCCAGAAAAGCATATTAGATTCTCTCATTCCCCCATAACCATCTTTTATGTTTGGTTGCATTACAAGTGGATATTTTGCAAGTCTTTCTTTATGCTCTTGAAGTTTTTCTAAAACAAATTCCTTTTGTTCAAAATGTCTAATATTATTAAGTTTATTTTGAAATTTGTACCAAAGATGTTTTGAACCATAAATCAGTCGTGATTCTAAAATAGATGTTTTGATAGTTACATCTGTTTTTACAGCTTCTTCAATCTCATTTATTTCATGAACACGACTACCAAGTTTAAGTCCGCTATCCCATGAAAGAGTCATAAACTCTTCCATAATTGGTTTAATGTTATATCCCAGTATCTCATCATATAAAATCATAATATCAATATCACTATAAACACATAATTGTTCTCTTCCAAAGCTTCCTAAAGCGATGATACTTATTGGAATATAGTTTGACATAGGTAAATAGATTCCAAAATGTTTTCTTAATAAGTATTTATATATAATTTTTATAAACCCATCTATCATTTTTGTATGTTTTACAAAAAAATCTTTACCGCTTGATTGCTCATATATATTATTAAGAGAGTTAAGATATTCTTTGATTTCACACTTAATAATTTTTGCTATTTGAAAATCTTCTGCCTTATTTTCTATAAGTTCTTCTATTTTAATATTTAAATCTGTCATAATATTATTTTAGCATAATTAAGTCAAAAACAGTTAAGTATTGCTACAATAAGAAAAAATAAATAAGTGGATATAAATATGGAAAACTTTAACGAATACTTTAACAGACAGATACAGCTTTGGGGAGAAAATACTCAGAAAAATTTACAGAATAAAAAAATAGCTATTATTGGTTGTGGTGGATTAGGGTGTAGCTTAGGTATAGCACTTGGTAGTTCAGGAATAGGGCAGATTGATTTAGTTGATTTTGATGAAGTGAGTATCCATAATATTCATAGACAAATTGCTTTTACTGTGGAAGATGAAGGAAAAAGTAAAAGTGAAGTTTTAGGAAACTATATTAGAAATAGATGTCCATTTGTAGAAGTTAATAGTTTTGATTATGATTTTGAAACTTTTAGTATAACGAATGAAGATTATGATTTAATTATTGATGCAACAGATAATTTAGAAGTAAGAAGTAAAATAGATAAATTCTCTAAAGATAAAAACTTCCCATGGTTATATGGGAGTGTAGAAGCTTTTCAAGGACAAGTGTGTTTTTTCGATAAATCTTCTTTTAACAGTGTATTTAATATTTCAGATCACAAACCTGCTGGGATTACAGCTCCTATAGTTATGCATATTTCTTCTTTACAAGCAAATATTGCATTACGTTATTTGGCTGGTTTACCTATAAAAAAAGACTTTTTATATTATTGTTTTTTTGATGAAATTGGTGAATATGTAGTACAAAAGTTTAGTTTGCCATCTTAAATTATATAATTAAATAAAACAAAAAAATAAAATTTAAAACTCAACCACTATGGACTGAAAGTCCATAGTGGTTGAGTTTATTTTAACTCAGAATTGTTTAATTTCTGTGTATGAATTTATGTTACCACTCCATATTATCATTTTAAAGGTATTTTTACCTAAAAAAGACTAACCAATTTATAAGTATTTTATAGGTATAATACCTGAATTTTATCTAAAAAAACTCAAGGAAAATATAGAATGCCAAAAAGAGAAGATATCAAGTCTATTTTACTTATAGGTTCAGGTCCTATTATTATTGGTCAAGCATGTGAGTTTGATTATTCAGGAACACAAGCTACAAAAACATTAAAAGAATTGGGATATCGTGTTGTATTAATTAACTCAAATCCAGCTACTATTATGACAGACCCAGAGTTTGCAGACAAAACATATATTGAACCAATTACTGAAGATACAATTGCTCAAATAATTGCTTTAGAAAAAGTTGATGCTATTTTACCAACAATGGGTGGTCAAACTGCACTTAATGTTGCTACATCTATGTATGATAAGGGGATGCTTGAAGGGATAGAGTTTCTAGGAGCTCATCCAGACGCAATAAAAAAAGGGGAAGATAGACACCTTTTCAATGATGCAATGATAAAAATAGGTATGGACTTACCAAAAAGTGCAAATGCATATACTGTAGAAGAAGCTATCGAAAAAGCAAAAGAGATTGGTTTCCCTGTTATCTCAAGAGCTTCATTTACTCTTGCTGGTGGTGGAAGTGGTGTTGCTTATAACATGGAAGAGTTTGAAAAACTTGCAAAAGAGGGAATTGATGCATCTCCAATAAGCGAGATTGAGATTATGGAATCTATGCTTGGATGGAAAGAATACGAGATGGAAGTTATCAGAGATAAAAAAGATAACTGTATAATCGTGTGTTCTATAGAAAATGTAGACCCAATGGGTGTTCATACAGGAGATAGTATTACTGTAGCACCAGCTCTTACTCTTACAGATAAAGAGTACCAAAATATGAGAAATGCTTCTTTTGCAATTCTTAGAGAGATTGGTGTTGATACGGGTGGGTCTAATGTACAGTTTTCTATCTGTCCAAAAACTGGAAGAATGATAGTTATTGAGATGAATCCAAGAGTTTCAAGAAGTTCTGCACTTGCTTCAAAAGCTACAGGGTATCCTATTGCTAAAGTAGCGACACTTCTTGCTGTTGGTTTTACACTTGATGAGATTGAAAATGATATCACAGGTACAACTGCATCTTTTGAGCCAGTTATTGATTATGTTGTTACCAAAATTCCTAGATTTACATTTGAAAAATTCCCAAAAGCAAACTCTACACTTACAACTGGGATGAAATCTGTTGGTGAAGTTATGTCTATGGGGAGAACATTTAAAGAATCTTTTCAAAAAGCACTTTGTTCACTTGAAACTGGTCTTTGTGGATTTGATCCAATTAAAGGTGATTTAGAGACAATTAAAAAAGAGATTAGAAGACCAAATTGTGATAGATATAACTATTTAATGCAAGGTATGAGAGAAGGGTTAACAGACAAAGATATTTTTGAGTTATCAAAAATTGATCCATGGTTTCTAAATCAATTTAGAGAGATTTATAATATGGAAATAGCAATTGTAGAAAAACAATCTCAAACACTTAAAGATGATGAATTTTTAAGAAGAGCAAAAACTTTTGGGTTTAGTGATAAAATGATTTCTAAATTAATTGCTTGTAAAGAAGTTGAAGTGTATGAAGCACGAAAAACACTTGGTGTAAACTTCGAGTATAATGAAGTTGATACTTGTGCTGCTGAGTTTAAGGCACTTACACCTTACCTTTACTCAACTACAAGTATCTCTACTCTCCCACAAAAAGAAAAAGTTACATCTGATAAGAAAAAAGTTATGATTATTGGTGGAGGTCCAAATAGAATAGGGCAAGGGATTGAGTTTGACTATTGTTGTTGTCATGCAAGTTTTGCTTTAAATGAGATGGGTGTAGAGACTATCATGTATAACTGTAACCCAGAAACTGTATCAACTGATTATGATACATCAGATATATTATATTTTGAACCTATTGATTTTGAACATGTAAGAAGTGTAATTGAAACAGAAAATCCAGATGGTATTATTGTTCATTTTGGTGGACAAACTCCTTTAAAATTAGCAAATGAGATAGATAATTTTGGTGGAAAAATTATTGGTACAACAGCTGAAGTGATTGACTTAGCAGAAGATAGAAAAAAATTCTCTTCTTTTGTTGAAAAAGCAGGACTTTTACAACCAGATAATGGAACAGCTGTAACAGTTGAACAAGCTTTAGAAATAGCAAATAGAGTAACATACCCAGTTCTAGTACGTCCATCTTTTGTACTAGGGGGTCGCGGTATGAAAATTGTTTACAATGATACAGAATTAAAAATGTATATGGATGAAGCAGTAAGCGTATCAAATGATGCACCAGTACTTGTAGATAAATTTTTAGATAGAGCGATTGAACTTGATGTTGATTGTATCAGTGATGGAACTGATGTGTATATTGGTGGAGTTATGCAACATATTGAAGAAGCTGGTATTCATTCAGGAGATAGTGCTTGTAGCTTACCTCCAATTAGTTTAAATGAAGCTATTTTAAAAGAAGTGGAAGAAAAAACAAAGACTATGGCACTAGAGCTTGGAGTTTGTGGATTGATGAATACTCAATATGCTATTCATCATGGTAAAATTTATCTTATTGAAGTAAATCCAAGAGCATCTAGAACTGTACCTTTTGTTTCAAAAGCTACGGGGATTCCTTTGGCAAAAGTAGCAACGAGAGTTATGTATGGACAACCTCTAAGAGAAGCTTTAAAAGTATATGATAAAGATGAAAAAATTGTAAATGTAACAAATGAAGAATCATCAAATCTTTTAAAACCAATATTAAAAAATCATGTTGCAGTAAAAGAAGCAGTTTTTCCATTTAATAAATTAAGTGGAGCAGACCTTATTTTAGGTCCTGAGATGAAATCAACAGGTGAAGTTATGGGTATAAGTAGTGATTTTGGAAAAGCATTCGCAAAAGCTCAAAATGCTGCTAAAAACTTTTTACCACAAAAAGGTGGAAAAGTATTTATTTCATTGGCTGATTTAGATAAAGAGTTTGCACCAAAAATTGCACTGGGACTTGAAAACTTAGGATTTGATGTAGTTGCTACTGGGGGAACTTACGATATTATTAGTGAAGCTGGTATACCTTGTGAAAAAGTTTTAAAAGTAAGTGAAGGGCGACCTAATATTACAGATTCTTTAATGAATAGTGAGATTGTAATGGCTATAAATACAAGTGATGGAAAAGAATCTAGTAAAGATGATGGGGAACAAATAAGAAGAACAGTTTTGAGAGTTAATGTTCCTTATTTTACTACAGTTGCTGGAGCGTTAGCTAGTGTTGAAGCTATTGAATCACAAAGAGATATTGCCGGTTTTGCTCCAAAATCAATACAAGATTTTTTACAACTTTCATAAGTGGATTTAACAGTGGATAGAAGTTTAGTATATTTAACGCAAACTGATACCACAGTGGGATTTTTATCTTCAAATGAGAGAAAACTCTCACAAATTAAAAAAAGAGATTTAAGCAAAAAAACTCTTCAAGTTGTAGATAGTTTTGAAACTTTAGTACAAAATATTAGAGTTCCTAAAAATTTTAGAAAACTTGTAAGAAATTCTAAAAAAACTACATTTATTTACACAAACAAAAAAGCTTTTAGAGTGGTTGATAGAAACTCAAAACATCACTCTTTTTTAAAAAAATTTCATTCTCTTTATTCTACATCTGCTAATATCACACAATATAGTTTTGATGAATCATTTGCTATTCAAAATGCTGATGTTGTTGTTTATGAAGGAAAGTTCAAAGAATCAACACCTTCTTATATATATAAGCTTTCAAAGATAAAAAAGAAACAAATACGATGAAAACTTTACAATATTTAGTTGTCATTATCAGTGTTGTGTTTTTTCAATTAAATATGTTGGCAGATCAAGCAATAAAGATAAATTTTAAAAATTTAGATACTGAGAATCTTATCAAAATAACGTCGAAAATAGTACAAAAAGATATTCTTATTGCCTCTAAAGTTGAAGGAAAAGTTAACTTTATCTCAAATAAAAGTATCAATAAGAAAAATATTTTAGATATATTAAAATATGATTTACAATCAAAAGGGTTTTCTCTTTTATCTAAAGGAGATATGTTTCTAGTTGTAAAAGATGAAAATTTATTAAAATATAATAAAAAGAAACCTCTTAATACTCCTGTTGTATCGGTAATTCCTATAAAAAATATAGATTCAAAGTTAGTGGTTCAAATAGTAAAAGAAATTATTATAAATCAAAAAAATGTGCATAAACCTTATATCTCTTTAGATGAACAAAACAATAGAGTAGTAATCTATGGTTTACAACAAGATATTGAGTTGATTTCTAATATTATTGAACAGTTAGATACGCAACAGCAACAAGTATATGTAGAAGCAAAAATTATAGAGATAAGTGAAACTAAAACACAAAATATTGGATTAGAATATGGTTTAAATGGTTTTTATTCTACTGGTTCTTCTTTAAATACTTTTAATTCTTCATTAAATTCTTTAGGAGAAGTGTCACCATTGAGTTTGACACAATTAAGTAGTTATGGATATAGTCCTGCCATTTTAAAAAGTTCAATAGCTTTAGGTGCAACAATAAATTTACTCAAAGAAAATAAAGCTTTGGAAGTAGTTAGTGAACCATCTATTCTATGTGTAAATAATCAAGAAAGTTCAATATATGTAGGGGAAACGAGATCAATTCCAACTGGTACAACTGTAGGAACCACAACTACAACAAATTATGAAAGAGAAGATATTGGATTACGATTGACTATCAAACCAAGATTATCAACAAACAATAAAGTAACTTTAGATATAAAAACTATTATTGAAGATATTAAATTAGGGACAACAAACTCCATACCTGATACAAATAAAAAAGAGGTCATAACTACAGCTATTGTAAATAATGGAGAAAATGTTATTATTGGAGGTTTAATAAAAAATAAAATGGAAACAAATGAATATAAAGTTCCACTTTTAGGAGATATTCCACTTTTGGGTAATTTATTTAAGAGTGACTATGATTATGAAGACAAAATAAATTTAGTCATAATAGTAACTCCTTATATTGTTCCAAAATCAAAAGACTTAACATATATTACACAACAATTAGCACAATTAAAAGGTATTGAAAATAACTATACTAAAGAATTAGAAAAAAAGTTAACTAAAAATAAATTAGAAATAGAAAATAGTGAACAACTTCATTATAATAGAGTAGAAGATATATTATATAAATAAAGAGAGAATATGGATACAAATAAAAAAACATTAACAATAATAGACACTTTTGGGTTTCTTTTTAGAAGCTATTTTGCACTACCACCATTAAAATCAAAAACTGGTTTTCCTACGGGTATGCTTACTGGGTTTACAAATTTTATAGCAGGAATTGGAAAAGATTTTCAAACAGACTATCTTATATTTGCACTTGATAGTAAAGGAGATACTTTTAGAAAAGATATTTATAATGAATATAAATCACATCGTCCTGAGGCACCTGAAGATTTAAAAGCACAATTACCAGTGGCAATTAATTTTATAGAAAAAATGGGCTTTGTTACAGCTTCAAAAGTAGGATATGAAGCAGATGATATTATAGCTTCTTTAGCAACGGATGGACGAGATTTGGGGCTTAATGTTAGAATTGTAAGTCATGATAAAGATTTGTACCAACTCATTGGAGAAGGTATTTTTATGTTTGATCCATTAAAAAAGAAAATCATTAGTAGTGACGATTGCTTTGCTAAATACGGAGTTTATCCAAATCAGTTTATAGATTACCAATCTTTACTTGGTGATAGTGCGGATAATGTACCTGGTGTAAAAGGGATCGGAGCAAAAACAGCTGAAGCTTTAATACAACAATATAATGACTTAGATAATATCTACGCAAATATAGAAAATATAGAAAAACCTAGATGGAAAAAACTATTAAATGAGAATAAAGAGATGGCATATATTAGCAAACAACTTGTTACTTTACATCATGATGCTCATTATTTAAATAGTTTTGGAGATTTAGAAAAGATTGAATTACCAAAAGAGAATCCTATACTAAAAATAGCAGATACACTTATGGAGTATAATATGCATAGAATTATAGATAAAGTACATAAAGATGGGTTAAACTATAAAACAACTATACCTAAAGGATATGACGCAAGTAAGATGGATGAACATAAAGAAGAGGTTTTAAATTGTGAATATATTTTACTTAATGATACAAAAATATTGTTTGAAGTTATTCAAAATATACCAGCTAATTCTCTTGTAGCATTTGATACAGAAACAACAGCTTTAGATACCAAAGAAGCAAATATAGTTGGTTTTTCTTTTTGTTATGAAGATACAAAAGCATATTATGTACCAATTGGGCATTTTTATTTGGGGATTGAAGAACAAGTTTCGCTAGAAGATGCTAAAAAAGTCATTGAGTTATTAAATAAATACAAATTAATATTACAAAATTATAAATATGATAAACAAGTTATAAAAAATAATTTTGATATTGAATTAAAACTCGAAGCAGATACTATGATTATGGCTTGGTTACTTGATAGCGATAAACCAGTAGGAATGGATAAATTAGCACACAGACTTTTAAATGGATACAAAACAATTGCCTTTAAAGATGTAGTAAAAAAAGGTGAAAATTTTTCAAATGTCAATATACAAGAAGCTTGTAAATACGCTGCTGAAGATGTATTTATAACTTTAAAACTTTATCATAAACTATTGGAACTTTTTAAACTTAATGATGAAGAGTATCTTTATAAAATTGGAAAAACTATAGAGTTCCCTTTTATTAGTATACTAAATAATATGGAAAATTTAGGTATTAAAGTTGATGTAGAGTTTTTTAAAAGTTTACAAGTTAAAAGTAAAGAACATTTAAGTGAATTAACAAATGAGATATATAGATTAAGTGGTGAATCATTTAATATAAACTCCCCAAAACAATTAAGTATAGTTCTTTTTGAAATTTTAAAACTCACACCTCCTAAAAAAACGGCAACAGGATATAGTACAAATGAAGCTGTGTTGGTGAAGTTAAAAAGTGATCATGATGTTATTCCAAAGCTTTTAGAATATAGGGAAGCTTTTAAATTACACTCAACTTATATTGAACCACTTTTAGAATTAGGACTTAAAAATAAAGATAATATTATTTATACATCTTTTTTACAAACAGGAACAGCAACAGGAAGATTAAGTAGTAAAAATCCAAATTTACAAAATATTCCAGTACGAACAGAAGCAGGAAGACAAATACGACAAGGATTTATAGCTAGAGATGGTTATAAACTTGTGGGTATTGACTATTCACAAATTGAGTTAAGACTTTTAGCTCATTATTCCAAAGACCCAGCACTTCTTGAAGCTTTTAATAATAATTTAGATATTCATTTGCAAACAGCTGTAAAAATATTTGGAGAAGAGAAAGCAAAAGAGAAAAGGAATATAGCTAAATCAATTAATTTTGGACTATTGTATGGAATGGGTAGCAGAAAACTTGGTGATCAGTTAGGGATACCAGCAAAAGAAGCTAAGACTTATATAGATAGTTATTTTGAAAGTTTTTCAACAGTGAAAGATTTTTTACAAACTATTCAAGAAGATGCGATGCAAAATGGATATGTCAAAACTTTACTTGGAAGAAAAAGAAGATTTGACTTTGAAAATGCAAATGGGATGATGAAAGCAACTTATCAAAGAGAGTCTGTTAATACCGTCTTTCAAGGAAGTGCTGCAGATTTAATTAAACTTGCTATGATTAAAATAGATATGAAATATAAAAATAATGAAGATTTGCGAATGTTATTGCAGATTCATGATGAACTTATATTTGAAGTTAAAGAAGATAAATTAAATATTATTAATGATAAAATAACTTATATTATGGAAAATATTTATGAACTTGAAGTACCTTTAAAAGTTAGTATTTCAGTAGGAAATAATTGGTCAGAACTGAAATAAAGAATGATTTTATCCCTCTTTGACAAAAATAATTTTTTTTGATATAATAACGAAAAAATAACTTTGGTGAGGTTAATATGATAAAAAAATTGCGTAAATTAAGTAATATGAACATTTTATGCATTACTAATGATTCTAAGTTAAAATCAGATATTGATTCTAACTTAAGTGAAGTTAAAAATTTAATATTTGTAGATGATATTCATGAAGATATCTCTGATATTTTGTATGATGTATTATTGGTAGATTTTGATTTTGAGACCTCAATGGATATTATGAATGAATCAAAAATATCTAAACCATCTTTAGCAACAATAGTAATACTAGAAGATTTGTCTGAGACTAATATTGTTAAATGTATTAATGCAGGTGCATATTCAATACTATCTCCTGCTTGTGCTTTTACCGATTTAAAGCTTTCAGTTACAATGGCATTAAATCAATCAAAAAGAGTTGATAAAATTACATTAGACCAAGATGTGTATTATGATTCTTATAGAGAACGATTTTATGATAAATCAAGTGAGATAGCTTTTACAAAGTTTGAATTTCAAGTATTACGTCTGCTATTGAAAAATCATGCTAGAGTAACAAGTTATGATGAGATTAAAGAAAAAGTTTGGAAAGATAAAAAAATGAGTATCTTTACAATGAGAAATATTATTAATAAAATTAGAAATAAAACATATTATGGTATTATCAAAAATGCTTCATCAAATGGGTATCAAATAGATACACCAAAATAAATAGTAATTGGAAAAAGTATAATGGAAGAACAAATAGTATCTAAAGACGAATTAGTAGAGATGTTTTCTTTAGGTGTTTTAGAAGATCATGAAACAAGGGGTTGGTTACTTTATGAACAAGAGATTCAAATAATAGCTTTACATGAAACCGATCCAAAATATATGCAAGATGTAACAAATGCAGAATATTATAAATTACTACCAGTGAAAAAATAGATAGAAGGAATAAAAGATATGTCACATTGCCCTTTTTGCAAAAAAAAAATAGCTATGAGCAAAGCATTTTGCTCAAGAAGTTGTAAGGAAAATTATTTTCAACTTATAGCTATACAAATACCTAAATTGTTTTTAAAAAGGATTTATGTATTTTGCAGTAAAGAAGAGAGAGAAAAAGAGATAGAAGAGTTTGCTTCAAGACATAACTGGAGACTTGATTTATTGAAAAATAAGATTGAAGATGAAGCTTTAAGAATGGGTTATGTAGATAATCCAGATCTTAAATAGTTTTTTTATCTCTTTTTTATTAAAAAATAGTAAAAAGCTATACAAAGTATAGAGAAGCTAAAAGATATTAATATCCCCATAGTAAGCCAATCTGTCCCCCATAAGAACCCCAACTGAATATCTGGTTGTCTAAAAAGTTCAGAAATAATTCTCATAATAGAATATAAAATAAGATAAAGTACAGCAATTTGACCATTAAATTGTTTTTTTGTTCTTAATATAAAAAGTACAATAAATATTACAAATCCTTCTAAAAAGGCTTCATATAATGCTGAGGGATGTCTTAAAATACCATCAACATATATTCCCCAAGGAACATCTGTTGTTCTCCCTACAAGTTCTTTATTTAAAAAATTCCCAATTCGTCCAAATATATATCCTAAAGAGATGGCAATAACAGCAATATCAGTTATAAATAGAAATGATATTTTATATTTTTTACAAAATAGATATGAAGCAGTAATAAATCCAATAACTGCACCGTGATAACTCATACCTGAAATTCCTATAAAACTACCATCATTTCCAAAGGGGTTAAAAATTTGCCAAGGGTGAGTTAAATAGTAAGTTGTATTTGGGTCATAAAAAACGATATAACCAATTCTAGCACCTAAGATAACGCCAAGTTCTACCCACCAAATATAACTATCAAGTGTATCTTTTGATATATCTAAATTATCTTTTTTTATAATCCAATGAGCAGCATAAATAGCAGTTAGTAAAGCTAATGCATACATGATTCCATACCAATGTACACTTAGTCCAAATAGATTAAAAGCTACAGGATTAAAATGGCTATATATATGGTTCCAGTATTCCATGTTAAAGAGCATCTGCTATTAATTCTATAGGATTTTTAAAGATAACATCTGTCTCTGTTCTTCCTAAACTATCCGTAATTTGCATACGACAAGCACTACATTCTGCACTCACTATGTTTGCTTTTGTTTTATTTATCATGGCTGCTTTTTTAACACCAACTGCTTTTGCAATATGGTATTTTTCACTTTGCATAGTAACTCCACCAAAACCACAACATTCATTTGGATCACTCATTTCATCAATTTTATAGTTTTGCTCAATCAGGTTTCTAGGTTCTTTAAATATATTTTGCATTTTTTTAGCATGACAAGGGTCATGGTAAGTGACTATATCTTGCATAGATTTACCATTTGTTTTAAGAAGTTCTACAAGTTTTGTATTATTTTCAAGCCATTTTGTTGCCATAATAACTTTTGGTGCAAGCTTAATAGCTCTTTCTTTCCATTTGGGTTGATTGTGTAAAAAATGTGCCCAATCAGTATTTATCATAGCACTACAAGTAGCTTCTGGGATAATAATAGCATCAACATTATCAATAAAAGTTTCAAAATACTCAATATTTTTTTTTATAAGATAATCAACAGTATCAAAATCTCCTGTAAAATACGCAGGTGCTCCACAACAAAGTTGTTTTTTAGGGATAAAAGCATCGATTTCAAGTTTTTCCAAAATTTTCAGTAAGCTTTTCCCTATATTTGTATATGCATAATTTCCCATACATCCAATAAAAATAGCTACTTTTTTGAACTCTGCTTTTTCTTTGTGATTGATAATGTTTTCAGGATTTGCATTTAAAAATGATGTTCTATCTGCAAATGGTAAAGTTCTATCTTTTATCATCTCAATTGGAAGATTTAATCTTAGTTTTCCACTTTGTTTTTGTGCATCTATTTTTAGACCACAAGTTTGAAATACCCATCCCATTTTTGCCATTAAATCCATGATTTTACGGTGTCTTAGAAGGAAGAAAAAAGCTCTTTTATACCAAGTGATACCGTATTTTTTAGCAATATCACTTCTTACTTGTTCTATAATCATATCTGTTGGTAAATCATTTGGACATACTTCAACACAGTTTGTACATAAAAAACAACTTTCAAAGATATCTTTTGCAGTTTTATCTAATTCTAACTCATCTCTTTTATAAGCACCAAGTAAGTCTATAAATCCCCTTGGAGAGGTTGTTTCATCTTGATTTACATTAAATATGGTACATACAGTTTTACATTTACCGCATTTAATACAATCATCACTAATATCTGTATAGTTGAATTTATTATTTACCAATTAAAAATCCTTTGGTTATTAAAAATGAATTTTATCTAAAAAAGCTTTAATTAAAACTCTCCATTAAATCTTCAAGTGCTAGATATCTTTCCACTTTTTTTTCATATTGTTTATTTGTTTCATCAAGTTCTTGACTTAAAGCAACGAGTCCTTTTTGTTCATAACAATTAGAATTCATCATACACTCGTTGAGTTCTTTTATTTTTTGTTCTAGTTCTTCAATTTGAGTTGGTAAAATTTCATAATCTCTTTTGTCATTATAAGTGAGTTTTACTTTAGGATTTATTTTAGTTTCTTCTATAATTATTTCTTTTTTTACTTTAGCTTGAATATTTGATTTTTCCATCTCTTGTACATACTTTTCATCTTTTTCATCTTCTAAATACTCACTATATTTTTGATAACTCTCTTCTAAAAGTCCGTTACCTTTAAAAATATAAAGTTTTTTTGCAATTTTATCCACAAAATATCTATCATGACTCACAAAAATAAGTGCCCCTTGAAAATGCATCAAATATTTTTCTAAAATATTAATCGTAGGAATATCCAAATCATTTGTAGGCTCATCCATAATAAGAACATCAAATTTTTTTGTAAAGAGTAGGGCAAGTGCAATTCTATTTTTCTCCCCCCCACTTAATACGCCTACTTTTTTCTCTAAATATTCTTTTGGAAATAAAAAGTTTTTTAAGTATCCATACACGTGCATATTTCTACCATCATTTAATTCAACTCGATCTCCACCATTTGGACAAAACTGATGCATTATAGTTTGATTTTCATCCAACATCTCTCTATGCTGATCAAAATATCCTACTTTAAATTCACCTTTTTTGAAAGTTCCTTTATCTAGTTTAATTCTCTCTAAAAACACTTTTAAAATAGAAGATTTTCCACTTCCATTTGGTCCTACTATTGCAATAGTGTCTTTTTGTAATATTCTTGCAGTGAAATCTTTGATTAAAGGTTTATTTCCTAAAGTTAAATAAACATTGTCTAGTTCAAAAAGCATTTTCTTTTTATTTTTAGTATCACCATCATTAAAAGATTTTTGTTCTCTTTCAATATCTAATTTCATTTTATTTATTTTTGCTGGATTCGTTTTTACTTTTTCTTTTAAAGCAAAGTAGTTGTCTTTTCTTAAAACATTTCTTTTTCTTCTGGCAGTAACCCCATGCTGCATCCAATGTGCTTCATCTCTTAATTTACTTACTAAATTATCATGTTCTTTTTGAAGATGTAAAAGATTTTGCTCTTTTTGTAGCAGATAATCTTTATATCCCCCTCTATATTTAGTTAAGGTTCCATCTTCTATTTCGATAATATTTGTAGCGACATTATCTAAAAAGTATCTATCATGAGAGATAAAAAGTAATGTAAATTTTTCTTTTAAAAGAATAGTTTCCAAAAATTCAACCATATATACATCAAGGTGGTTTGTAGGCTCATCTAAAAGTAAGATATCTGGTTTTTTCAAAATTAAACCAGCTAGTCCAACTCTTCTTTGTTCCCCTCCACTTAAAAGTGTTACATCTTTAAATTCATAATTTTTTAAATCAAACTCTTGCAACACTCTTTGAATTTTATTATCCAAATCCCATGCATTATGATGATCTAAGTAGGTCATATAATGTGCTTGTTGTTTGATAAGTTCTTCATTCTCATAATCTGTTGCTAAAAGTTCAGAAATTCTGTCATATTCTCTTTGAGCAATTTTAAGTTCTACAAGTTGCTCTTCTATGGCATCTTTTACAGTTTGTCCAGATTTGAACTTTGGTTGTTGATCTAACATCTCAATTTTTATAGATTTATCTATAGCTACTTCACCACTATCTGGTTCTATCTCTTTTGTAATGATTTTCATAAAAGTAGATTTACCTTGACCATTTTGACCAATTATTGCTACTCTTTGAGACTCTTGTAAAGTAAAGTTTACATCTTTTAGTATCACTTTTATATCGTATTGTTTATTTATTTTTTGGAGGTCTATTAGTGCCATATAATTTGTATATTCCCTTTGGGTATGCTTTTATTTGAATATGAATTATAACTAAAAGTCACTTTGTAGTTAGTTTTATATATAAAATAGATAAAAAGAGAAGGTATTTTATAAAAAAGAGATTATTAATAATCTCTTTTTTTTCTCATTCTTGAAAGTTCTTTTTGTACAGAAATATTTACATCATCTTTTGGATCAAAATTTAATGAATAATTTCTATCATCATAATCTACACTATTTAGTACAATTTTAATAGCTTCCATTCTTGCTTTATGTTTATCATCACTTCTTACGATATTCCATGGAGCACTTCTAGAGTGAGTTCTTTTTAACATCTCATATTTCTTTTGACTAAATTCATCCCACAAGTCTTGAGCTTGCAAATCTACTTCACTAAGTTTCCATTGCTTTAATGGATTTGTTCTTCTACTTTCAAATCTTTCAAGTTGTTCAGCTTTTGATACACTAAAGTAAAGTTTTACAAGAATAATATCTTGTCGTACTAAATCATGTTCAAAATTTACAACATCTTCCATAAATATCTCATATTGATGATCAGAACAAAAGCCAAATACTGGTTCAACCATAGCTCTGTTGTACCAACTTCTATCAAATAGCACTACCTCTCCACCTGTTGGAAAATGTTCTATATATTTTTGAAAAAACCATTGCCCTTTTTGTGTTTCTGTTGGTTTACCAAGTGCAACTACTCTATAATGTCTAGAATTCATAAATCTAGTCATTCGACGGATTGCTCCACCTTTTCCACTTGCATCCCTTCCCTCAAATAATATAATCATTTTTTTACCAGATTTTTCAAGGTATTTTTGCATTTTAATTAACTCTATTTGATACTGTTGCATTTGTGCATTATCATATACTTTTTGGATTCCTTCTTGTAAAGTTAGCAAATCTACTGATTTATAGTCTCCCAAGATACTTTTAAGTAAAGTATTTTCTTCCTCAAGATTTTTGATTTTTTTCTTTTCATCTTCTGAAGATGGAGTTACACTTGGATTTGTAATAGAAGTTGTTGTTTTGGATACTTTTTGAGTCACTTTTGTATTTGTTTTTGTACTTTTACTACTAGTTGTAAGACTTTGTTTATAATCTTCTAATAGTCCATAAGCTTTTAAATCTGTTAGATTATCTGCTTTATCATAACCTAGTACTTTCATATATCTTTTTTTATTTAGTTGAAATCGTGCAATATATTTTTTACCAAAAATAGAGTGGGATACTTTTGATTTGTATAATCCTGTGTAATTTGTTCTTTCAAAATCGTTTAAATTCATCTCTTATAAAACCTTTGCAAATGTATTTTGTGCTTCCATTAGTTCAATCTCTTGTGAACCACTTATTACTATATCTTTATCCTCTTTGGCACTTTTACCTTTTGATTGATTAGGATAATTAACTCTATTCAAAATATGTTTCATACAATTAATTCTGGCTTTCTTTTTATTATCACTTCGTATGATAGTCCAAGGAGATGTATCAGTGTTTGAAGCCATAAGCATAGAAAATTTTGCGATAGTGTATTTATCCCACAATTGTTGAGATTCTTTATCAACAGGGCTTAGTTTATATTGTTTAAGAGGATCTGTTTCTCTTTTTGCAAATCTCCTACCTTGTTCATCTTTTGAAACAGAAAAATAAAATTTGAGAAGTATAATTTCAGATTTTACAAGCATATCTTCAAACTGTGGAACTTCTCTTAAAAATTCATGATGTTCTTCTGGTGTACAAAATCCCATTACAGGTTCAACTCCACCTCTATTGTACCAACTTCTATCAAATAGTACTATCTCTCCAGCAGAAGGAAGGTGTTTTGAGTATCTTTGAAAGTACCATTGTGTTGTTTCTTGATTACTAGGCTTTTCTAAAGCAACAACTCTAGCTCCCCTTGGATTTAAATGTTCAGTAATTCTTTTAATTGTACCACCTTTACCAGCAGCATCTCGTCCTTCAAATATCATAAGAACTTTAAGTCCTTTATCTTTAACATGATTTTGGAATTTCAGAAGTTCTATTTGTAATTGAGTAAGTTCTTTTTCATATTCAAGAGTTTCTTTTCTAACCCAAATTTGTACTTTATTACCTTTTTCTTTGAGTTTTTTTCTTTTTCTTGTAAAGTTATCAGGTTTATGCACATCATTTTCATGTGTATCTAACTCTTCACTATCTTTAAACTCTTCATTTATAATATTTCTGCTGGTACTCATTAAAGAAAACTCCTTTTGTTTGTTTATTATATATCTATAGGAATTATTATATCCTATTTTACTTACAAAATGATTACATCAATTAATTTAAGTATTTTTTAGATATTATAAAGTATGATTAATATTAATTTTTTAAAAATGCCCAAA
>Ga0209345_10002376_pt1 | contig 20845 bp, 21 predicted proteins | sample Cruoilmetagenom7_FD_187294 | JGI IMG/M metagenome (GOLD analysis project Ga0209345, IMG submission 187294) | Oil polluted marine microbial communities from Coal Oil Point, Santa Barbara, California, USA - Sample 7 (SPAdes) (version 2) | ecosystem: Environmental > Aquatic > Marine > Oil seeps ... | reverse complement strand
TCCGCATCATGGCTAGACATATCAGCACATTATGGCCGTGGGAATGCGATCTTTTGACGGTTAAGCAACTGGCAGAGATTAAAGATATTCCTGTTCCAACACTCCAAAGCCGCATAAGGGCTAGAGCTGACCTACCTCCTGACATGGCGGTATACTTCGCTATGATGAAACCCAGGTATCAATACAAGCCAAGGCAACGTAAAACAATCGACCATGACCTACATGCAAAGCTAAACAGGTTATGGGTATAAGCTACGCTGACAAAAATTGTCACAAGCGGTCAAAAATCAACCAGAACTGACACAAAACGTCACAATTGGTTAAAGAGTAACCAGTTTAGTATAATGCAATCAAATTGATAGGGTCAAAGTAATGTCAAGAGCAGGGGTAGCTAATAAGAACAAGCAGTATCTACAGAATCGACTCAAGAAGATGTACGGCGATGATTTCGATCCTATTATGAGAAGTGCTGCTCATGCGGTAAAAATGTCCAGCATTGCTGAGGTTATTGATGAAGACGAGGAAGAAACCAACGCCGTTAGATTAATGACCCATAAAGCGTGTGTTGAAGCATGGGATAAGATCGGCCAATACGTTACCCCTAAGCTCAAGGCTACAGAGGTTACAGGCCATCTATCAGTCGAAGAAAAAACCGTACAAGTAAATCGTAAAAACTTCGATGGAAGCTGAAGTTATTGAGTACAACGTCCAGCCACCTGGTCAGGTACTTCAAAAATATGCCGACTGTAGAGCGCCGGTATCGCTAATCATGGGGCCGCTCGGCTCCGGCAAGACAATCCAGACTATTCTTAAAATCCTCGACCTGATATGTGAGCAGGAGCCAGTCAAGGATAAGCAGAATAAAAACCATAATGTGCGCCTCTCTCGATGGGTTGCGGTGCGCAATACCTACTCTGAGCTATTTTCTACGACGATTAAGGACTGGCTGGAAGTCCATGAAGACCTGGGGCCATTCAAGCAAGGCAGCAAGGAACCGCCAACGCAAAAGATAGAATTTGCGCTTAGTGATGGGACTAAGGTTAGATCGGAGATATTGTTTATAGCCTTTGACCGTCCTGACCACGTTAAGAAAGCGCGAGGGCTTCAAGTCTCTGGTGTCTGGCTGAATGAGGTTAAAGAGATACCTAAATCAGTCGTTGATATGCTTGATCTCAGGCATGGCCGCTATCCATCAAACAAGGATGGTGTCCAGTGTTCATGGCATGGCATGTTGGGCGATACGAATGCCCCTGACGAGGATCACTGGTACTACAAGTTAGCCGAGGAAGATAAGCCGGAAGGGTGGGCGTTTCATCGACAAGCGGGGGGTGTGGTCGAGAGTGGTGAGAGGTGGCTAGTTAATCCTGACGCTGAAAACCTCAAGAACCTCCCTAAAGGTTACTACTCGCGGGGCATGCAGGGTAAGTCTGACGACTGGATCAAAGTTAATCTGGCTAATGAATACGGCTTTGTTAGTGATGGTAAGCCTGTTCACCCGCGCTATGTTGACTCAGTTCATTGTGTCGATATGGAATTTGCCCCCGATAAGTCCAAAAAGATCGTGCTTGGCTTTGATTTCGGGCGCACTCCTGCTTGTATAATGATGCAACAAGGCGCATTAGGCCGGTGGATAGCCTTTGATGAATTTCTGGCTGATGATTTAAGCGCCGTAGACTTTGCGCCTAACCTTAAGCGATACCTCGATGGTAATTATCCTGACTATAATTATCAGGGGTGGGGTGATCCTTCCGGTGATAACAAGGGCCAGGGTTCAGACGATACGCCATTCAAGATCATTCGTGCTGCCGGTATTCCCTGTTTCCCAACATCTAGCAACAAGCCTTCAATCCGTAGGGCTGCTGTGGAGGTTCCGCTTAAAGAAATGTGTATGGATGGGAAGCCCAGACTAATCATTCTCCCTAAATGCAAGATGGTTCGTAAAGGGCTTCAAGGTGGGTTCTGTTATCGGCGAGTGCAGACAACCGCTGAGCGCTACACAGATGAGCCAGACAAGAATGAGTACTCACACCCTGTTGAGGCTTTAGAGTACGGACTACAGGGCGAGGGCGAAGGCCGCGAGGCTATCGTGGGGGCAAGACCGACACGCAAACCAACACAACCAAAGGCATTTAATCCACTGAGCAGGGGCAGAAGATGAAGAAACCACAGCATGACTTAGCAATACTTAATTCTCATTCTTACGGTTTATGGTATGTGGGGCGCTTATTTGATCGACAAGCTCAACCAGTCAACATCATTGACATAGACAAGACCGGCTTCACCCTGGATTTCAGGGCTAATTTGAACAGCGTCCAGCTAGATCGGCTAATTGTGAAGGCAATAAACGAAAAAATGAGTGGGTACAATGCCATTGCAGACCACAAAAACCGCAAATTAATGGTAACTCTCATTGATAAACCGAAGAAAGCCCGAAAGTCTGCTACCAACAGCGGGGAAGATGTACCTTGAAGGCTATATTGTTTACACAAGCACAAAGCAATGGTGGCGGCACCTGTTCGGTGACTACAGTCATTGCTCACTTGTGATGCGTAAAGGTAAGGATTGGGTATGGTTTGAGCCTTCCTCTGGCTTCAGTGAGGTTCAAGTGTGGCCCGTTGGCCTAAAGTGGGTAGATTTCTTTCCCGAAGCAACAAGGATTCAAAAGTTTAGCGTATGGCGAGAACCTAAAGCCGTTCGATGCTCTCACCTTGTCCAGCCCTTTACTTGTGTCGAGCAGATCAAAGCCTTTCTAGGCACTACCAATCCCTTCATTCTCACACCAAAGCAATTATGCAGGAGTATAGATCATGGGTAGTTTTTTCAAGAAACCAAAGAAGCCCAAAGCTGACCAAGAACAGAAAGAGTTAGTGCGTAAGCAAAAAGAACGCATTAATGAGCAGGAAAGCGAACTGGCAGAACGCAAAGCGGCCAAGCGGCGAGGCGATAAAGGGCGCGGCTCTTTGATTACCGGCGCTGAGACTGGTCACACTGGCACACCTACGCGAACCACTACGGGGTAAGTCATGCTTCCCTCAGAGCTAAACAATGTAAAAGAGCTAGTTGATAGATTCAAACGTGCTAAGGATCGGCGCAATTCTTCTTGGTGGTCGCACATGCAGGAGGCGTATGAGTATGCTGCGCCTCAACGTGAAACCTTCTTTGAGTATGTGCCGGGTCAGGAGAAGAATACAGACCTGTTTGATGATACCGCTATCAACGGGCTTCAAACCTTTGCTAACCGTATGCAGAAAGCAATCGTTCCACCTTGGCAACAATGGAGCCTGATGGTTCCCGGCGCTGAGGTTGAAAACGAGGATGCCGAGGTCAAATACAGGGGCAAGCAGATGCCTCTCTCTGAGGCTTTGAAGGAAGTAAATGATTTAGTTTTTGACTATATTCACCGCTCTAATTTCTCGTCCAGGGCTTATGAATCCTTCATTGATCTCGGTATATCGACCGGCACATTAACTTGTGAGTACAACAAGGATCGTGATGAACTGCTATTTAATGCGGTTCCTTTGCCTCAGTTGTTCTTATCTTCTGGCCCTAATGGTGAGGTTTCCGACCATTGGCGCGAGCATGATGTGGAGTTGGGGTTATTGCTGCGTATGTGGCCTGATGCTCAACTGGACGACAAGACAAAACAGGACATTGCCAAGAAGCCCGGCTCTAAAGTGGGGGTGATTGAGGGCGCTATTTACCATGAAGGTGAGTATTACTATGTGGTGATACTGGCTAAGTCTAAAAAGATCATCTTCTCTCAGGACGAGGGCGAAGTAGGTCCATTCATATCATTCCGTGGCATGGTTGTGCCGGGCGAGGTTTATGGTCGCGGCCCTATCATGCAGGTATTGACCAGTATTAAGACCTTGAACGTCATTAATGAGTTTGAGCTGACCAGTGCCGCGCTTGCTGCTTCTGGTGCTTGGACTGGTAGGGACGATGGGATATTTGACCCTTACAACATACAAGTAATACCGGGCATGATAATTCCTGTCAGTACGAACGAAACAGGGAACCCGACTATCGCCGCTTTGCCTATGAACTTTGACCATAGGGCAGATCAAGTGCTGGCTGAGAAGCTGGAAAAGAATATCAACCGTGCTTTATTTGCTGAACCATTGGGCAGCATTGATGATCCCACCAAGACATTGGGCGAGATTCAGATTCGTTACCAAATGCATTTAGAGGATGCCGGGGCGTTCTTTGCTCGATTACAGACTGAGCTAGTCGAACGTGTGATGAAGCGTGTCGTGTATGTCCTGCAAAAAGAGGGCGTTATCCCGCCTCTGGTTCTTGATGGCAAGGACGTAAAGATCAAGCACACTTCACCCATTGCGCGGGTAATGGACACTGAGGATATACAGAACCTTCAAACTGCTATTCAAGCGACTTCTATGCTGGGCGAAGAAGCGGTGATGGCGACTTATAACATTGAGAAGGTCGGGCCTTATATTGCCAAGAAGCAAGGTATTGACCCTGAATTGCTCTATACCGATGCGGAACGGGCGCAGATGAAGGAGCAGATGGCACAAGCTGCGCAAGCTATGGCGGAACAGGAAGGGGGTTGAATAGTGGCTATACATGATTTACGTCCACCTGGGATAGAGGAACGCGCCAAGACTGAGGCAAAGCTAAAAGAGCAAGCATTAGTTAGGGCTTCTAAGTATCACCAGACCTTTGTGCAGAATGATGCAGGGGCAAAACTATTAGAGGAATGGATTGGTTTGTATATGTTCGGTGGCTTTACGGCGAATGATGCCAGCACTACCGAGCTTGCAAAGGCAGAAGCAAGGCGAGAGTTTGTATCAATGATCGTTAGCAATATCAACTTATCGAAACGGGGTGAACAATGAGCGAAGAAACACTATTGGGAAGCGTAGAGCCTGTAGCAGAGCCGGTACCGGGCGCGGAAGAAGGTCAGGCATGGTTCGTATCGGAAGACAACCAAGGCGAGGGGGAAGCCCCTGAGTGGCTAAAGACTGATAAGTACAAGTCTGTCTATGACCAAGCCAAAGCGTATGGCGATGCTGAGAAGCGGTTAGGTGCGTTTACTGGTGCGCCTGATGAATATGAGGTTAAGCTATCGGAAGACCTTGAGCTACCGGAAGGCGTTGATTTTGAGCTGGATAAAGAAAGCGAGCTGCTTACCGGCTTTACTGCTTGGGCTAAGGAAAACAATGTAAGCCAAGGTGCCTTTCAAGATATTGTCGGTATGTATGTCAAAGGTCAGATCAGCGACCTACAGGCAGGGCAGGAAAGATCAGAATCAAGCATGGCGGCTGAGAAGGAGTTGCTCGGCCCTAATGCTGATGCTCGGTTATCCGAGGCGGCTAAGTGGGGCGCGGCTAATCTCGATGCCGAGATGAATGAGAAGTTTAAGGACACGCTGACCACGGCGGCAAGTGTCGAGGTCATTGAGTACATCATTGGCAAGACTCGAAACGCTCAAATGCCTGACCCCACTAATATCAATCCTAACCTTGCGGCAAATAAGAAGCTTGAGCTAGAGGAGATGCAGGGTGCTAAGGACGAAAGCGGACAGCTTAAGTGGTTTACTGACCCGGTTCATCGCGCACGTATCGAGGCTTTACAGCTAGAAGTAGCTGGCCCCGGTGACTATCGGCGTGTGGCGGGATAAACGAAATACGCAGCACCTATAATGTGACTACCTGAAAGATACCTCCTTTGGAGCCTTACAGGGCCATAACTGTATTAGTCGGCCCCTAATGGATACCCGGTAAAAGCAGACTTTATTTGTTTTTATTTGTAAGGAGTGACAATCATGTCAATCAATTTAAGCGCAGTAGCGCAGCAAGAGTTCGATTCGATGGTGCATCAAGTGTATCAATCGGATGGGAAGCTGCGTAAAGCAGTCACAATTCGTACCGGCGTTAATGCCGACATTTATAAGTTCCGCACTATGGGTAAGGGTTTGGCTAATCAGAAAGCCAGTCAAGCCGTTGTTACACCTATGGACGTCGCACACACTCTGGTCAATTGTACGCTGGAGAACTGGAACGCCCCGGAATATACCGACATCTTCGATCAAGCCGAAGTTAATTTTCAGGAGAAGGAACAGTTAGCGCGAGCTATCGCGCTTGCTATTCGTCGCCGTGAAGATCAGCTCATTATTGATGCCTTGGATGCCTCAACACCTACTGCTACCGTTACCTCTGCTATTGGTGGTGCTGATACTGGTCTGAACGTGGCTAAGTTGCGCGCTGCTGGTGAAGCTCTGGACAATAACGGCGTACCGGGTGAAGGCCGCTTCATGGTAGCTAATACCCGCTCTAAGTGGACGCTGCTAGGCGAAACCGAAACCACAAGCTCGGATTACAACACGATTCAGGCTCTAGCTCAGGGAAGTATCAATTCCTTTGCTGGTTTTGAGTTCCTCTGGATTGCTGACAATGCCGAGGGTGGCATTACTGAGGGCGCTGGCGATGTATACGATGGGTATGCCTTCCACCGCGATGCAGTTGGCCTTGCTGTTGGTATCGACTTCCGCACCGAAATTAACTATGACTTTTCTCGTACATCATGGCTCTGTAACGGCTTGTATAAAGCTGGCGCTACTGCGATTGATGAAACTGGTATCGTCAAAGTTCAATCTGACGAAACATAAGGAGTATTAATCATGGCTTACGCATTATCGGGCTTGTCCCAAATTGGGCCTTCTGGCTCATCGCCTCGAATGTGGATTTATTCAACCACTGATGCTATCGCAGACGTAAACACAGCGGCATATTTTAACAATGCCTCTGATCTGTTATCTGTCCGTGATGTTATCTTTGTTCTGGATACCTCCACACCGACCACTAATATCTGTAGCGTTCTATCTAATGCTGACGGCGTTGTGGATATTTCAGATGGTACTGCAATCGCAGAAACCGACTCTGACTAACAGTCCCCGTTCGACCCCACCCCTTCGGGGGTGGTTTTTATATGGAGTATAAATGCCTTCTAAAATAGAGATAATCAATCAGGCGCTTATTCTTCTAGGCGAGGATTTAGTTGCTGACTTGTCTGCTGGTGCCGGTGAAGTTGCCGATACTCTGTATAAAACTGTAAATCATAACCTCTTATCTTCTTATCGCTGGCGCTTTGCCACTAAGAAGGTTGCTTTATCTGAGTATGCTGGCTCACCTGTTAACGAGTGGGATAGGCATTTTTCCTTGCCTACTGACTTTATCCTTTTGAACCGCGTTTATCCCGAAGCTCGCTTTGAGATATTCGAGGACAAGATACTGACAGATAGCACGACTATTTCTATTGAGTATGTGTTTGATCCAGGTGAGAAGACTTACCCGGTTTATTACACTCGTGCCTTATCGCATGTATTGGCGGCTGACATGGCTATGTCCATTGCTAACGATAAGAAACTCGCTGAAATGATGGACAGCAAGGCGACTCGATCCCTTGGGTTCGCTAAGAACCGGGACTCGCAAGGCCGCAGAACGCCGTTTATCCAGCATCGCCCTTATGTTGCTGTAAGGGGTTAAATTGAAAACCTTCTCTCTACAGAGCGCATTCACCAACGGGGTGATAGATGACCGTATGGGTTCGCGTCTTGATATTAAGCAGTATTATCAAGCGGTATCTGTAGGCACTAACGTCCAGTTTTTGCCGCAAGGCGGTGTGAGGCGTAGACCGGGCTTCAAATATATTGATGAGCCTGTAGGCGGTGATGGGCGCTTAATTGCGTTTGAGTTCAACACAGATCAAAAGTATCTGCTGCTATTCACTAATAACAAGATCGAGATTTACCGGACTGATACCGACTTGCTAGTTGATACGGTTACGTCCACCTATGCGACTGCCGACATATTTGATATAGATTTTGCTCAGACTGCCGACACCATGATCCTCGTACATGAGGATTACGCGCCCCGCATATTGGAGCGAGGCGCTACGGATTCAGCCTTTACTCTGTCTACGATCTCTTTTGATGAAATTCCACAACATGACTTTGATGATAGCTCGAGTCCTACCCCTGTCAGTGAGATACAGAGAATAACATTTTCAAACTATACCGCTGGGGACAGGTACAAGTTCCACCTAGAGGGCATATTGTCGGACGAGCTTGTCTGGGGGAGCGGGACAGCCCACGAAGAAATGGCGATGGAGCTGCAAGAGCTTCCGAATACTGGAAACACGGGAATTTCAGTAGCTTATGTGTCGGCGGGGGTTTGGGATATAACCTTTGCCGGGGCATCTGCAAAAGACTGGACAGAGGTAGGGGCAACTGGCACTAGCACCAACAATTCAGGCTTCAAAAGCAACACATCGACAACGCAGGACGGAACCGCTAGAACGGAAGACGTTTGGAGCGCGACAAGGGGCTGGCCCAGAACGGTGACGTTCTTTCAGGGGCGCTTGTGGTTTGGTGGCTCAGGCTCAAGGCCGCACACAATATGGGGTTCACGGGTAAATAACTTTTATAACTTTGATCCAGGTAAATCAAGAGCTGACCAAGCTATAAATATCACACTTGATACTGACCAGATTAACCGCATTCAAGCCCTTGTAGGAGGTCGTAGTCTCTCGGTGTTCACCATTGGCGGTGAGCATGTTTTTAAGAGTTCGGCCACAGAGGGTATTACCCCTGAAAATGTAAGCATAATCCCTCAGACTTTCTCAGGATCGAAGCGCATCACCCCCGTTAGTTTAGGTGGCGTGCAGATATTCATACAGCGAACGGGCAAGGCTATCCGTGAGTTCGTGTTTAACTTCGACGAAGAAGCCTATGACTCGTCTTCCTTAACTCTCTTATCGCCAGATATTATAAGCGACCCGGTTGATATACAGGTTCAGAGGGGTACTACGGCTGATGATGCGACCTATGCCTATTTAACCAATGATGATGGGACACTGGCGGCTTTCTGTAGTGCGAGAAGCGAGAACGTAGCGGCATGGTCAAAGTGGGAAACAGATGGGAGCTTTAAATCATGCGCGGTGGTGCTGGATGAATTGTATGTTCTGGTTGAGCGCACCATTGATGGTGTGACTCGGCATTACATCGAAAAGCAGGATAATGACTCTTATACGGATTCAGCCAAACATTACGCGGCCACGGCTGGTGCTTCATTGACCAGCCTTAATCACCTTGACGGTGAGGAAGTTAGGGTTGTCATAGATGATTATGTGGTTCTACCTAATGAAACCGTGCCATCCTCTTCGCCTTGGACGATTACCTTGCCTTACTCGGCTGAAACGGCAGAGGTGGGGCTAAACTTCAATACAGCTATTACCACGATGCCAATATCGCAAGACCCCGGCAATGGTTTTGACTTTAACAACAAGATACGGGTGTCACGGGCTACGCTCGACCTGTACGAGTCGTTAGGCGTGAAAGTGAATGGCAACACCTTGCCGGACGTTCGTGCCGCTGACGGCTCTCTGAGCGCCTATACGGGGCAAAAGAGTGCGCCTCTGATGGGCTGGAAATTACGTCCTACGGTATCAATCACACAAACTGACCCCTTACCTATGACAATTTTGGGGATTAATTTAGAGGTAAACGGCTAATGGGTGCGGCAATAATACCGGCTTTAATGTCTTCAATGCAAACTGCGGCAGTAGGAACGGCGGCCACGGCTGGCACGGCTGCGACAGCGGGAGCGGCGGCTACTGCCGGGACTGCGGCTACGGCTGGGCTTTTGGGCGCTGGCGGCTCTCTGAGCTTGCTCAAGACGGCTGGCGTTGTATCTTCGCTTGCTAGTGCTGGCTCTATGATGTCGGGAGGAGAGGCGCAGTCTAACGTAGCGGATTTCCAGATAGAGCAGGAGAAAATCAGGGCGCGTGACGAGTCAATCGGTCGGCGTGAGAAGCTCCTGGATGCGATGGCGCAGCAGAATGCGCGTGTTGGTGCTGCTGGCATTACTGAGATCGGCACACCTCAAAACATCTTTGAAACAGATGTGGCTAAATTTGAGTACGAGGATTTAGCGGCGGGTGTTTCTAGTAGGAACCAGCGCGGGATTCTTAAAGGTCAAGGCTCTAATGCCAAACAGTCAGGCAAGATCGGGGCTGGACTATCCCTGCTTGATACAATCTCAACGGTGAAAAACATTGGCTAGGTATCGAGAAGACAGAGCATTCCGCCCTACCTCTGGCGATACAGGGGCGACCCATGTTTACGGCAAATTGGCTGAGAGTTTCGGGCGCTTTGCTGATGCTGAAATGGAGCGATACAAGCAAGCTCGCATTGTTGACGCTCAAGAGGATGCGGCACAGTCTGACCCCCGCGATACTGAATTAAGGAATAAAAAAACGGTTTACGGGCAAGAGTTCAACAAGCATTTGATTGCTTCGCATCAGGCCGCGCTCAAGAGTGATTATTCGCTCAAGCTGGAACGGTTCGCAATAGAGCATCCTGATAATCCTACGGCGTTTAAAGATAAGGCTGACAAGGTGCGTGAGGACTCATTATCTGGCGCTTTGCCAGAAGTTAGACAGGCTTTAGAGCTTGACTATGACAACCTGGCTGGCAGCTACTTAAACAGGATTCACGGCAATAATAAGAAGATTGAAACCGACCGCATGGCGGCTCAGGATGCCGCTTCTATTGATCGAGCTAAAGAGGATATTCTCCGCTTATTCAGGAATAATCAGGATCAAGCGGGGGCTGAAGCCTTAGCTGCGTTTACAGTTCAGTTGCCTATGATGGGCAAGACTGAGTTAGAACAGCGAGAGATATTAGGCGAGGTTCAGCGCGGTGTTATTGACCAAACCCTGTATGACGACATAGAGGACTTGACGCCTGAGCAAGCATTTAAATCCTTAGAAGAAAGCGCGAAAAAGGTTCCTAGTAGTCACTCTCCGGCTGAGTGGGATTTAACCATAGGAAAGGCGAGAAGCCTCGTAACAAGGAACAAGACCATCCGTAATGTTAGTGATGGCGCGAATTATCGTGGCATGGCTAACACTGTAAACGATACCGCAAAAGCTATCGCGCTTGCTTATCCTGTAGATGCTCAGGAAATGGCGGCGGCTTACCGTGCTGCTGGCGCTATTGATGCCAAGAACAAGGACGGTAGAGCGACAAAGGCGCTTAATGATGCCGAGCAAGTGGCGGCGTTCAGTATTCTTTCCATCTCTGAGCAAAACGAGATTATTAATTCAACGTCCGGTGTTGAGAATGTTGATCTGTACGCAAACCTGACCAAAACAAGGGCGACTATCAATAAGGCGGCTAATAAGGACTTGATAGGAACCGCGACAAGCCAAGGTCTGTATCAGGGCGCTTTAGAGTTCACGCCGGAAGGGTTGGCGGCAAGGTCGGCGGCATCCAGTGAATTAGCGAAGCATTATGGCGTAAATCGGCAAATGTTTAGCGAGGCCGAATCTGCACAATTAACGGCTGATCTAGAGGTTATGACTCCTGCCGACAAGGTGGCTAGAGCGGCCATTATTGGTACATTGCCTAATAACACGGCATTGAACACCTGGGGCGAGATAGCCGAGAAGAACAGCCCTGTTTTTGCTATGGCTGGTGCGACCGGCGACCAGAACGTAATGCTTACAATTTTTAATGGTCAAGCAAGGGTTGAGGCAGGATTAGTCAAGAAGCCATCACAACAAGATTACCTGACAACCTACACTGAGCTAGTTGAAGATATTTATCCTGTTAAGGATTCAGAGGCGATGCTTCAAGCCTCGCTTAATCATTATATGGCTACCTCAACGGAAAATTTTGATCCTGAGATGTTTGAAAATTCAATCCATGCGGTAAGCGGTGGTATTGCTGAGATTAATGGATATAAGTTAGAGCTTCCTCGCGGCGTTCCGCACAGCCAGTTTGATCGTTTTATTGATAACTTCCCTGCCGAATTGATAAGGGCAAACGGCGGCATTAAAGGGCTTGATGATGAAGCGGCAGCTAATGTTGTTTCAAGGTCGAGAATACTGTCTTCACCAGAGGGTTACAAAGTCACAAACGGTAGTTTTATTCAGATGAATAAAGCAGGGGGTGAGTTTATATTCCAGTATGACGGCTCAATCAATGCGCCCGGTATTTCCGTGGATGCCGCTTTTGAGTATGGATTGTAATGCCGTTTATTAGTCTTAATGCTGGCCGTGAGCTTACAGAGTTTTACACGCCTGATGAAAATCTGCCTGATCCTACGTTTGGCGAAACCTTTGCGGCGGGTGTTGGCTCTGTTTTTGATGAAGAAAGTTCGATCTCTCACAAATTAAACCGGGAGGCCTGGCTCAGGCGGCGTGATTATGTCGAAGCTAAGATTGATGCTGGCGAGATTGACCCTGATAAATACCAGAACTGGACGATAGGTAGCGCCTATAACTACGATAAATTAGCGGCTGACCTTCAAGACCCTAATATAAAAACAGATGCCGAGTTAAAAGAGCAGCGCAACGAGGAATTGCGGAAGCGTAGGCTTTACTCTACCGATATATTAGAGCGCGGTAACGGTGCCGCTGGGTTTTTGGGTAAAGGCGCGGGGTATATGACCGACCCCATATCCATAGGGACTATGCCAATTGCCACTATTAGCACGGCGGCTAGAGGTCTCAGCATTCTAGGAAGGTCTTTGCTGGTTGCGAGGAATGCGGCGTTGATTGAGGGCGCAACAGAGATTGGCATACAGGCGTTCGTTTATAACCATAAAAACGATATAAGCTCCCCGTATAACTTTAAAGATGCGCTGGTTAATATCTCTATGGCGGCTGGCGGCGGTGCTGTCATAGGCGGTGCTTCTCAAGGCATATCGGGGTATTTAAGGAAAGCCATAGACTTAGGAAAGCAAGCGCAGCTTGATAAAGATGGGAAGGCGGCTCTAGTAATGCTTGAGCGGTTTGCAGATTCATTGCCAGAACGTGAAAAACTGCACCCTAGCATTCCAGCGGCACAGGAGCGAATGCTTGCTGATGAAGCGGCTGATATTCTCAAGGAAAACAAGATAGCTGCCGTTGATCTTGGCAAGTCTATAAAAGAAATTGAGCAAACAGGGGAGACCTACGCCAAGTTTATCTCTAAGCGCGGCGGCTTAAACAGGGCTGCTTTTAAGGCAGAGGGGATTGATCCCGAAGTCTTTAAGGGTAAGCACAGACCAGCATCGCAGCGATTATTCCCACGTGATGGTGGGTTGACCCCTGACGCATTGTCGGAGCAGTTAAACGAGCTAGACGGAGGGACACGAACAGCTAATGATATGGTTGATCTTGTTGATGATATTACCAGTGGCCGGGACAGGCTGGTCAATGCAGATGCAAGGGCAGAACTAAGGGCATATAAATCCCAACTAGAACGGCTTGAAAGCCTTTATACCGTCGAGGATGCTGGTGTTTTTTATAAAGAAGCATCAATGAATGATCTTGAATTTGAGTCTCGGTATATTGAATCAGTAGAGGAAGCGCGGCGGGAGATTAATGGGGGTAAATCCTTTGTTGATGAGCCTGATTTTCCAAGGGAAAAAGCGCCTAAAGCTGAAACCGGAAACAGGCAACGGGCGATCTTAGCCGACCAAGGGCTTGCTGATGAATATGACGATGCAATGAAAGCCTTTGACTCTATTGATAGCCCTAAAGCCTTTATTGATGAAGAAATGATTGATCCTAGCGTGATGCTTAAAGATATTGACGACGAGCTTGCCGGGCTTGAGAGCGTTTTGGTGTGTGCTTATGGGTGATTTTGGTAAGTGTTTAGCGGCTGCGGTTGATGCTGGTCAAATATCCAAAGCCCTAGCGAAAAAGCTAGATGATGCTGATGATATGTTCAAGCAGGGGCTTATTGATGAAACCATCAAAAGCCTGAGCCAGAACAAAAAAGATATTGCCTTATCTGCGGTAAAGAACGCAGAACGATGGGCTGATCTTGTTGATTATGATGGTAGTAAATATAACGGGATATTGGCGACACTGGCCCCTGACCGTAGGCTAAAAGCGGGTTTTTATGATGTTGAAACTAGGGCAAAGTATTACGAGGCAAAGGCGCATTCCCAGGTGGTTGATCTGCTCTCTCGATTCAGAACGCGAATGGTCGGGCTGTCTCAGGATAAAGAAGGGCTGAACGCCTTGGTTCGTGCGTTTTATGGCGACACTAGCGACCCTGTTTTGTCTCGGATGGCTAAAGACTATACGGATATGGCCGAAGGAATGCGCGTAAAGTTTAATGATCTCGGCGGCTCGATCCAACACAATAAATTATGGAATATGCCCTCACCTGGCAATAATCATGTTGCGATGGGCGAATTTAGCAAGGCTCAATATATTGAACAAACTATGCCTTTGCTTGATCGGAAGTCGATGCTTAACGATGCCGGCAAGCCATTAACTGATGCTCAGATGGTGGAATTGCTGGACTTTAACTATGAAAACACTATCTCTCGCGGCCATACGTTAGCGACCAGCACGAATATCCCGCTTAATAGTCAGCATCGAGTTCTGTACTTTAAAGATGGTGATTCATGGGTGAATTACAGCAATACGTTTGGCGATGGTAATGCCTTTACTACCTTGACTGACCACATTCATCGTATGGCCGGTAATAGTGCGATGGTTGAGGTGTTAGGCCCACGCTCAGAGTCCGTATTTAACGGGCTGGTGAAACAGGCGCAAGAGCTTGGAGAGATCACCCCTCTCCAAAAATCGAGGCTTAGAGCGGTTTACAACACGCAGTCAGGGAAGATTAACAAGGGCGATTTAACCGGGCTTGCTGATTTTAGCCAAAAAACTAGCAATCTAGTAACTGCCGGTATTCTCGGTGGTGCCTCATTAGCGGCAATTGCTGATACCGCGTTTATTAAGCTGACCTCTGCGTTCAATGATATTCCAGCGATGAAAGCGTATAAGTATCAGCTTAAAGCAATGGCGGCTACAGAAAGCGGGGAAGAACTTAGAAAATTCTCAGTAAGACTTGGCTTGACTGCTGAAAATATGATCGACCACGCTCATGCAGGTAATAGGTTTGCTGAAAGTTTCGGGCAAGGCAAGAGTGCGAAAACTGCCGAAGTGGTTATTAGAGGCTCAGGGCTGGCGGCTATAACTGATAGCGGCAAGAAAGGCTTTGGAATGTCCTATTCTTGGAGCTTGGCAGATGATTTTGATAAAAGTTTTAGCCAGTTATCATCAGCGCGAAAAAAGGTGTTTGCATCTTACGGAATCAAAGAGAATCATTGGGACGTATTCAGGAAGCAAACTGCTTTAGAGTATGAGGGGGTGAAGTTCGCTAATGTCTTGGAAGATGGCGGCGATTTATTCCATAGGATGATAATGTCTGAAACAGCTTTTGCCGTACCGGAAGCCGGGACAATGGTTCAGTCTATGACCACGGGTGGGCTTGAAAGGGCGAGCATTCCAGGCCAGGGCGTTAGAGCGTTGACTAAGTTAAAGAGCTTCCCTTTGGCTTTGTATAACACCCATTTTCAGCGTATTGCTTATCAGACGGGCGGCGTTGATCGTCTATCTTATGCGGCGCAGATGGCTTTTTATACCACGCTGCTCGGAGGTGTTGCATTACAGGCCAGCGATATGTCTAGGGGTTTGGAGCCTAGACCAATGGATAATGCTAAGTTTTGGGGCGCTGCAATGGCTAAGGGAGGCGGTCTGAGTCTTTTTGGAGACCTTTTATTCTCTGATGTGAACCGCTACGGTGGCGGGATTACTGACACGATGGTCGGGCCTTATGCCGGTTTAATTGATGATGTAGGCGGCTTAACCTTGGGCAATGTGCAGAACTTGTTTAAAGGCGAGGAAATGGAATTTGTTAAAGAGGCTGCAAGGTTTGGTAAAAGGTGGGCTCCTGACGTATTTTATACGCGGATGATTTCAGACTCGATACTAGACCAAGTTGATATTTTTGCGAATCCAGATGCCCCGCGTAGGTTCCATAGGATTATGAAAAACCGTGAGCGTGACTATGGGCAAAAATACTGGCGCGAACCAGGCTCAGGCTTATCAATAAACGAATAACCAACAAGGTAAAATAACATAATGTCGTCATCCAGATCAGCCAGTAGAAGCGCAAGCCGTAGTGCCTCAAGGGGCGCTAGTGATGGACTGTTTGGCGGAGTGGCGGCTGTAACAGAAGCCTTTGTCATGGTCATGGCTACTACAGCAGCGGCTGAGACAGTCACAATCCCTTGTCAGAACGTAGGCACATTTAACGCAACGATAGCTTGGGGTGATGGTGAAACCAGCACAATCACCGCGTACAACGATGCCGACCTAGCGCATGAGTACGCACTTGCTGGCGACCATACGATCACGATCACCGGCACCTTCCCTAACCTACGTTTTAATAATGCCGGGGATAAGCTCAAAGTTAAGAAGGTTCTAAATCTAGGCAAGGTTGGATGGCTCAGTTTTAATGGAGCCTTCCGTGGATGCTCTAACCTGACTGTACTCACGGCAGGCAATTGCGATACATCTCAAGTCACTGATATGTCCTGGATGCTCGGCGCTGTCGGCGCATCAACCCTTGATTTGGTCGGCATGACGACTCCGCTAGTCACAAGTATGACGAGCATGTTTAAAGGCATGTCTAACTTAACCGCGCTGGACTTATCAGGGTTTGATACGTCATCGGTGACTGGTACTGGCTTTGCTAATATGTTCACGGACTGCCATGCGTTAGCTGCCCTAGATATTTCTAGTTTCGACACCACGCTTTCTACCAGTTTTTATCAGACGTTCACTAACTGCTATGCCCTAGTAACACTGGATTTATCACACTTTGTAACTACATCACTAACCAGTCTTTATCAGACCTTCCGTGGCTGTATTTCGCTAACAACCCTTGATGTGTCCAGCTTTGATACACCGCTCGTTACAAGTATGAGTAGGACATTTGAGAACACTGCCCTGACAGATGTAGCAATAGATGGATGGGATATTGAAGCCGTGATGGATTTCACCAGCTTCCTATCCAGTTCGTCAATAACAACAGCACGTTACGATGCCACGCTTATTGCATGGGACGCACAAAACCCTGTAGATAGCCTAAGCGTAAACTTTGGAAGCAGCACATACACAGGCGGAGGTGCTGCGGCTACGGCTAGAGCTAACCTGATTAGCACTGACCTATGGGTTATTGTGGACAATGGGATTGCTTAAATTATGACTGGCGTAATAGTCCACGGAGGCGGTATAATAAAGCCTCTTTTAAATAAGGGTTGGGTTATGTTTGAGCCGAGATTTCATAAGCGTGAGTACAAGTCATGGTCACACATGAAGGGGAGGTGTTACTGTAAGACGAATAAAAAATACCCATCATACGGAGGCCGTGGTATTAAAGTGTGTGATGAGTGGCTAGCCAGTTTTTCTCAGTTTTATACAGATATGGGAGATAAGCCATCTCCGGGAATGTCTATAGAGCGGCTGGATAATGATGGCGACTATACGCCTGAAAATTGCGTATGGGCGACTCCAAAACAGCAAGCGAACAACCGGCGATCTAACCGTTATTTAGAGTATTGCGGAGAAAGAAAAACCGTTTCCGAGTGGGCTGCCGATAAAGGGATTAAACCGGCAACGCTAAGGGCTAGAATTGACGCTCATGGCATGACTGTGGAGCAAGCATTGGAAACGAAGGTTGTAGCAAGCAAGCGAGCAACATACACCCATAACGGGATCACCGATAACATCTTCGGGTGGAGTAAGCGATTGGGTTTTGGGCGAAACACGTTACACGAACGGATGAGGCGAGGCGCGACCTTTCAGGATGCTGTTAGCGCCCCCTTAATCCTACCTGTCAACCGCCGAGCAGGGCTGGCTAAAGCAAAAGAAGGTACTGCGTAATGGCTAGCCCAAAAGATATTACTGTTCCGGGGCTTTACGTCATTGATAGGCGGCACTTTGTTGAATTAGCAGAGGGGCAAGTTTGCTCGTACCCTGATATTTATACCGAAGAAAAGTTCAGCGATACTGCTGCACTACAGCGTAAATATCCTGAACTGCCTGACCAAGCACAAGGAGGAAAACCATGAAGCTACCTGTAATCTTATCGCTACTATTGCTAACCGCTTGCGCTGGCTACGAGTACGAGGCGGGTCGATTCACACCCGTATTCGACGAGCCGAGCCATCAAACCAAGTTCCAGCTTTACGTCCTATGGGGTGACGAGAACAGCGTTTACACCTCAGATGGTGAATGCCATATTCGTGCTGTTAAGTCCACGGATTACGACACAGTTCAAGCAAGGGGCGAAAGCCTCTGGAATTGTACGCAAGGCGTTAGCACCGGCAAAGAATTTACTCTTGCTGAGAAATGGGAAGCTAAGGCTATCCCTATTCGGATTCATTACACTAAAGATAACCCTGTATTGAAGCAGGACATAACCGCTGATATGGCGTGGGATGAAATAGCACCAAGCGGCTACCGGGAGGCTTACGGATTCTCAGAACCAGAAGGTCTACGGTGGGCTATCACAGCACCAAGGCCGGTCAATGGTAATGATTGGCTCAGGCTGCATACGCTAGGGCATGAGCTAGACCACGGGGTTTATCCAGGGTTTGAGGATAAAAAAGAATACGTTAAGAAAGATTTCAGCCATTTACGGAGATAACGCATGACCATTTACAACGCAACAGAGTCCGGCTTAGTCGCGCCTTCCAGCGGCGAGATTCGAGTCAGGATTACCGCCACCACGCCCGGAACAGTTTCTATTGATGAGCACGATGGCTCTGGCTACGTTGGCCCCACTGAGGATTTAACGTGGACAACTGAAACTTCTCAGATTGTATCACTTGAACCTGACTCGACCTATCGGCTAACGATAACAGGCGGGACAGCCGTTGCCGTATCTATCGTGCCTTACTTTAAAGGTCGTTTATAAGTGGCAACGCTGACGCAGCTCACATTAGATGCTGATGGGACTATTGGTTCTATTATTACAATTGGGGGGGGCGGCTCTGCTCCTTATTACGCACACTGTAATGATGCCCCTGATGGTTTGAGTTCTGACTTTATAAGAAATGATGCCAGCGAGACTACCGGCGAGGCTTGGTTTAGTCTAACTAATGTGGACGCAGATTTTAGTTCAATGGATACGCTGGATATTGATGTGGACGTTCAGGTTGGGGCCGGTTTCTCTGATGATAGTTGCGATATAACAGCCAGAATTTATGATGCGGATAATGACACAACCAACCCTTTAACTGCTGAAACAGCAACATTAGGGAGCGATGCAGACACCAGTAGAACACAAAGAAACGTATCTTTTTCGGCGCTTGCAGGAACAAAAGCTCAGTGGGACGCGGCTTATATCCGATTCACTTGGACATACAGCAAGTCAGGCAGCCCTGACAACGGCACACTAAGGTTTTACGGCTGCGACATAGACGGGACTTATACGGCTAGTGGCGGTAGTGGGATTATGGGCGGCCTAGCTGGAACTGGTGGGTTGGCTGGAATTAGTGGGATCGCCGGGGAAGGCGGAGGATTGGTAGGATGAATTTAGATAGAGCGGCAGGTTCGACTTTTTATATGATGTTTACTACCAGGGCTTTCGCTTCTGGTATCCCCACGGTATTGTCTGGAACCCCTGTGGTTAGTGCTTACGAGGATGGTTCCACAACTCAGATTACGGCTGGCATTACCTTGGGGGTAGATCACGATAGCGTTGTGGGTTTGAACCTTCTCACTATTGTAGCCACGACTGGTAACGGGTATGAGGCTGGTAAAGATTACAATCTTGTTGTTACGACAGGCACGGTGGGCGGTGTTTCGGTTGTGGGTGAGATTGTTGGTGGCTTCTCGCTAGACCTTAGTTCTGCTTCTGGCAAGATAGATACGGCTCAAGATGATCTCGACATTATTACCGATACTGATGGTGTTATTTTAGGTGCCGCTGGTGTTGATCTTATCCTTGATGAAGTTAATACAGCCGGGGCGCACAATGTAACAAATTCTCTCGGTAAGCAGATTCGTGAGGCAACCGGCGCGTTAGTGTTAAGTTCTGGAGACTGCCCTACCTCTGGCTCTCACACCACAACCAATGTGGTTCTTAAAGCGGCTGAGAATGCGACTGATAATGTGTATAACACCAAGCGGATTGTGTTCACGGCAGGAACGAATATCGGTTTTGATGCACTGATTATTGATTACGATGGAGCAGCTAAGGCATGCACTGTTTCTCCCGCGCTACCAGTAGCTTGCGATAATACGACCGATTACGAGATTGTGTCATCAATCTCACACTCTGAAACGACAGGCGGCGGGTATAACGGCAGAGTTCACATCAACACAGTCACGGGGACAGCAGGAACCAGTATTAATTTTAACGGTATAGACACGCGGCCTGTAGATAACTTTCCTGATGCGGTGACGCTGGCCGCGGCTATTGGTGGCTCACCTAATTACCAGATAAGCTCCGATTCTACGCTTGCGCCATCTGCCGATGTAAACGATTCTAACGTGTTCGGTATTGGTTACACGCTAAACCTTGGCGGCTATGACTACGCAGGAACCCATGTTTACCACGCAAGCCCTGTTAATGGGATAGCAACCACGGCGGGGTCGTCAGATCATTTCGATATTCTTGATTCAATTATCGACACAATGACCTCTGATGATACGCACATGACAAACTGCATCTTCATCGGTACTTATACCTTTGGAACAAGCGGTATTGTTTCCCCGGTGGTCAATATCAACCACTGCAAATCGGGCATTGCTGGTTCTTCTTCTCCGGTATTTACTAAGACTTCGGGCGCTACGCTAACTTGTAGTTTTAGGGACTGGAAAGGCGGCTTGACCATTAACGGGCTTGAATCCGGTGATACCTTAACGATTGGCGGTAATGAATTAGGAACCATCACCCTGAATGGTGCTGATGCCTCAGTCGAGATTCGCGGTATTGCTAAGGCGGTTACTAATAACCTCA
>Ga0209345_10002375_pt1 | contig 20849 bp, 26 predicted proteins | sample Cruoilmetagenom7_FD_187294 | JGI IMG/M metagenome (GOLD analysis project Ga0209345, IMG submission 187294) | Oil polluted marine microbial communities from Coal Oil Point, Santa Barbara, California, USA - Sample 7 (SPAdes) (version 2) | ecosystem: Environmental > Aquatic > Marine > Oil seeps ... | reverse complement strand
GATCCGAGTTCCCATGCGTGAAGGTCGTACTTTGCATCATGATTGCAAAGGCCGTCACGGTGCTGGTAAAGTGCTCTTGCGTGCTGCGCCTCCGGGAACTGGTATTATTGCTGGTGGTCCAATGCGCGCCGTGCTTGAGAGCCTTGGTATGCAGGACGTTGTGGCAAAATCCACAGGTAGTTCCAACCCGTACAACATGGTTCGTGCAACATTTGATGCGCTAAAATCCCAAGAAAACCCACGCATGATTGCTGCTAAACGCGGTAAAAAAGTTGGGGATATTGTTGGCCGTCGCCGTGATGGTGCCGATTCGGCAACAGCTGGTGATAGCGCAGACGTCTAATTAGGTTTTCCCTCATGGGCAAATATAGAAGCAAAGAGTAAGAAAATGGCTAAAAAAGCAACAGCAACAGTCACAGTTCGTCAGACAGGGTCCGCGACCCGTCGTCCACAAGATCAGCACGCCACATTGGTTGGCCTTGGTCTGGGGCGGATTGGCAAACAAAAAACATTAGAAGATACGCCATCTGTGCGCGGTATGATCCGCAAAGTCGCACATATGGTAGAAATAGTTGAAGGTTAACCCCCAAATCAGATTGGGTTATCCATACGGAGAATAAAATGCGTTTAAATGAACTTAGTGACAATCCAGGTGCCACCAAAGCCCGCCGCCGTATTGGTCGCGGTATTGGTTCCGGTAAAGGCAAAACTGCTGGCCGTGGTGTCAAAGGTCAAAAGTCCCGCTCAGGCGTGACCATTGGCGGATATGAAGGCGGTCAAATGCCTATCTATAAACGCCTGCCAAAGCGCGGCTTTAACAAGCCGAACCGTGCAAAATACGCGGAAGTTTCAATCCGCCGTCTTGAGCAAGCTATCGAGGCTGGTGTTCTGGATCTGAAAAAAGATGTAGACGCCAATGCTTTGGTTGCTGCGGGTGTTATCCGCCGTGCCCATGATGGTGTACGGTTGCTTGGTACCGGCAAATTGTCTGCCGCGGTTAAGCTCACTGTTGCTTATGCAACGCCGGGTGCGCAAAAAATTGTTGAAGGCGCCAAAGGTTCCGTAACTATTTCAGACGCCAAGCCTGTTAAGCCTGAAGAGAAACCTGCTCCTAAAGCTAAAAAAGCTGCACCTAAACCTGCTGCGAAAAAAGAGGCTGCTCCAAAAGCAGAAAAGAAAGCACCTGCTAAAAAAGCTGCGCCTAAAAAGGCCGCCAAAAAAGATGATGCAGAAGCACGCCATGTGCCTTATTGGGAAGCTGTCAAGAAATATGACGCCAAGGCCGACGAAGATGTTGTACGCAAAATCGTTAATTATTGCGGTATCGCCCTGAACAGTCGCGACGGTAAATTTGTTGCCTGTACGGACGAAGAAGAGCGCAACACAGTTCGCGATGGTTTCTTGAAAAAGAAATTGAGCCTTAAGGGTGACGACGCTGATTTGGACGCCAAGGTTATGGCCGTTTGTGAGCAAATGAAAAAAGACCGCCTTAAAAACCGGGTTATCTTTTATTACTTGCTGGCTCAGAACGAGAAAATGTTGGGTGATCTTTAGCCCACATTTCGTAGGCGGAGATGTTTGAGCCGATTGTTCCAAATGATTGTTAAGGAAGGCCTTTAAATTTGTGAATAGCTTCCCATATGAGGGGCTACGTACAAAAGGGAAATGAAAATGGCATCTGCATCGGAACAACTCGCACAGAATATGAGCCTCGGCTCATTTGGCAAAGCCAAAGAACTACAAAAACGCATTCTGTTCACTGTTATGGTGTTGGTTGTCTACCGAATCGGTACATTTATCCCGGTTCCGGGCGTCGATATGGCTAAATACGCAGAAGTGTTTACCACTGGCGGCCAAGCTGGCGGCGGCGCAGGGCTCCTGACCCGTATGAATATGTTCGCTGGCGGTGCCGTAGAGCGTATGGCGATATTTGCCCTTAATGTTATGCCCTATATTACGGCGTCGATTATTATGACGCTCATGAAGGGGTCTATACCCAGCCTTGTTGCTCTTGATAAAGACGGTGAGCAGGGACGCAAACAAATCAACCAATATACCCGTTATTTGACCGTATTTTTGGCAGCTTTCCAAGCTTTCGGCATTGCCAGATTGCTGGAATCTCAGGGCTTTGTTTATAATCCGGGACTGTTTTTCCAGTCCACAGCGGTGATTACACTTGTTGGCGGTACCATGTTCCTGATGTGGTTGGGTGAACAAGTGACAGCGCGCGGGATTGGTAATGGGGTTTCCCTAATCATTTTGGCCGGTATTGTTGCCGAGCTTCCCAAGGCTATTTTCCAAGTGTTTAATCTAAATGCTATTGGGTCTATATCGGCTGGGCTGGTATTGGTGGTTATTATCATGGGGGTTGGTCTGGTTGGATTGATCGTATTTGTAGAACGCGCCCAGCGTAGGCTCCTTGTGCAATATCCAAAGCGCCAAGTGGCGGGCGGAAAAATGTTTGGTGGGGACAGTTCGTTCTTGCCGCTTAAGCTCAATGCGGCTGGTGTGATCCCGCCGATTTTTGCCTCCTCTATTTTACTTCTGCCTGCGACTGCTGGTACATTTATTGCCGAAGATGCGCCAGGCTGGGTACGCGGAATATTATCGCAAACCGGTTACGGTTCGCCAGTTTACCTAGCGCTTTATACTTTCCTTATTATCTTCTTCTGTTTCTTCTATGTGCCTTACGTATTTAAGCCAGAAGACACTGCAGACAATCTGCGTAAGCATGGTGGTTTCTTGCCAGGTATTCGCCCAGGTGCCCGCACCGCAGAATATCTACAATATGTCCTCAACCGCTTGACTTTTATTGGCGCGATTTATGTGGCCTTTGTTTGTGTGCTTCCTGAATTTGCCATATCCCAAACTGGTGGTAAAATCCCGCCCAGTGTGGCTATGCTTATCGGTGGTATGTCCCTATTAATTATCGTCTCTGTGACCTTGGATACGGTTGCGCAAGTTCAGTCTCATTTGGTTGCGCACCAATATGAAGGCCTGATCAAAAAATCCCGTATGGGTCGTAGACGTAAGAAGTAGGAACCAAGATTATGAATATCGTAATGTTTGGTCCCCCTGCGGCCGGTAAAGGTACACAGGCAAAACGCCTGACAGCGGAACGCGGTCTCATCCAACTTTCCACAGGTGATATGCTTCGCGCCGCTCGCACGTCTGGTTCAGATCTTGGTAAAAAAGTTGCTGGAATTATGGACAGAGGCGATTTGGTTTCTGATGAAATCGTTATCGCGCTAATTGAAGAACAGCTAGACGCCAACGAAGGCGCGCCGGGCTTTATCTTTGACGGTTTTCCGCGGACGGTTGAGCAGGCTAAAGCCCTTGATGCTTCGCTTGCTACTCGCGATCAAGAGCTGGACGGTGTTGTGCGTCTTTGTGTTGATGACAATGTGCTTTTAGGGCGGATTGAAACGCGGTTCAAAGAAGAAGGCCGCAAGGACGATAATCCGGAAAGTTTCAAAATCCGGCTTGGTAATTATCATAAGCAGACGGCACCTTTGCTGCCCTATTATGCGGCGCAGGGAAAGTTGACTGAGGTCGACGGTTTAGCGGAAATAGACACAGTCGCAGCCTCTATTGCCCAAGTGTTGGATATGCAAAAGACGGGGCAGGATATGCAGGCGAAAAAACCGTGGTGGAAGAAGATTTTTGGGGGCTGATAAGGCCTGAAGATAAACAGTAAAAAGTCGCGATTCATTCAATTGTAAGGTTGACCTTGGCGGCTAAGAGGATATAACTACCCGCTTTCGCGGAATCTGTCGAAATACGGGTCTCCATGTGTTTAGTCATGTGGGACGTATTAGTGGTTTTGCGAATAAGGAATTATTAAAGGAGAGCCATTGTGGCACGGATTGCAGGTGTAAACATACCAACTAATAAGCGCGTAATTATTGCGCTCACATATATTCACGGCATTGGCCCGGCGAAATCCGAAGAGATTTGCGCAAAGGTCGGCGTTGAAGACACACGTCGTGTGCAAGACCTCAGCGATGCTGATATTGCCAACATCCGCGATGCGATCTCTGATGATCATATTGTCGAAGGTGATCTACGTCGCCAGACATCAATGAACATCAAACGCTTGATGGACATGGGTAATTATCGTGGTCTGCGTCACCGTCGTGGCCTGCCAGTTCGCGGTCAGCGTACACATACAAATGCACGTACTCGCAAAGGCCCTGCTAAGGCCATTGCCGGTAAGAAGAAATAGGATAGGTCAAAATGGCTAAAGAACCGGGTCGCGTCCGCCGCGCTGATAGAAAAAATATTACATCAGGTGTAGCGCATGTTAATGCGACATTTAACAACACTATGATCACCATTGCCGATATCCAAGGCAATGCAATTGCATGGTGCTCTGCTGGTGCAATGGGCTTTAAGGGCTCTCGTAAATCTACGCCTTATGCGGCGCAAGTTGCTGCGGAAGAAGTGGCGCGTAAAGCGCAAGACCACGGCATGCAAACTCTCGAAGTCAATGTAAACGGTCCGGGTTCCGGTCGTGAAAGCGCGGTGCGTGCACTGCAAGCTGCTGGCTTTACCATTACAACAATTCGCGACGTAACACCTATTCCGCACAATGGTTGTCGTCCACCTAAGCGTCGCCGAGTCTAAAAAGACTAAGAAGCGTTTAGTCCCTAATTCAAACCTTTAATCCAAGAGGTACACCGTGATTGAAAAAAACTGGCAAGAACTTATCCGCCCGATCAACCCAGAGGTTGAGCCTGGCCGGGAGCCTGAAAGACAAGCTACAATTATTGCAGAACCGCTAGAGCGTGGTTTTGGTATGACAGTTGGGAATGCGCTACGCCGCGTTCTCTTGTCATCCCTGCAAGGTGCCGCTGTGACATCGATCCAGATTGACGGCGTTGTCCATGAATTTACATCTATCCCAGGTGTGCGTGAAGACGTCACCAATATAGTATTGAACATGAAAGGTCTGGCCGTGCGCATGCATTCCGAAGGGCCTAAGCGTTTATTGCTGAAAAAATCTGGTTCTGGCCCTGTTACTGGTGCCGACATCGAGGAAACTGCGGATGTTGAAATCCTGAACCCTGAACATGTTATTTGTACCATGGACGAAGGCACTGATTTGCGCATGGAATTAACCGTTAATACAGGCAAAGGCTATGTGGCCGCGTCTGAATTGCGTCCAGAAGATGCGCCGATTGGCTTGATCAGTATCGATGCTCTTTATAGCCCGGTTACCCGCGTGACTTACCGCGTAGAGAACACCCGCGAAGGTCAGGTTCTTGATTATGATAAACTTTTGATCGATGTAGAAACCAATGGCGCGGTTACGCCAGAAGACGCCGTTGCTGTTGCAGCGCGTATTTTGCAAGACCAGTTCCAAGTGTTTGTTAACTTCGATGATCCGGAAGACATTGGCCGCGGCGAAGAAAAAGACGAGCTCGACTTCAACCCTGCACTTTTGCGCAAGGTCGACGAGTTGGAACTTTCCGTACGTTCTGCAAACTGCCTGAAAAACGACAATATCGTTTATATCGGCGATTTGATTTTGAAATCCGAAGCAGAAATGCTCCGTACACCAAACTTTGGCCGCAAATCTTTGAACGAAATCAAAGAAGTTCTTGCTGCCATGGGTTTGCACCTCGGTATGGACGCGCCAAATTGGCCGCCTGAAAATATCGAAGAGCTCGCTAAGAAATACGACGACCACTATTAATAAGTCCCATCAGGGGTAATAAGTCCCCAAAAGGGAAACTAGAATAAGGAATACAGCCATGCGCCACCGCATTGCCCATAGGAAATTAAACCGCACGAGTTCACACCGTAAAGCCATGTTTGCCAACATGTCTTCTAGTCTGATTGAGCACGAGCAAATCGTAACTACTTTGCCAAAGGCCAAAGAGCTACGCCCGTTCGTGGAAAAGCTAGTTACGCTGGCTAAAAAAGGTGATCTGGGCTCACGTCGTCTGGCGATTGCCCGCACACGTAACCAAGAGATGAGCAAGAAATTGTTCGACGTCTTGGGCCCGCGCTACAAAGACCGTCAAGGTGGTTATATCCGTATTATGAAAGCCGGATATCGTTACGGCGATAACGCGCCTATGGCCGTTATCGAGTTCGTAGACCGTGACGAAACTGCCAAAGGCGCAGGCGACCGCGCCCGTGTAGAGGCTGAGGAAAAAGCTGACGCTTAGCTATATGAAATGATATTTTGGCGGTTTTTTCGCGAAAATTGTCAATAAATCACTGCATAAACCCGTCCACAAGTGGCGGGTTTTTTGCTATATAGAGGTTGGTGTCCTAAATACGGACAGTGTGAACGCGGAGGTGAGTATGAAAAATTTGGCAAAAACTGCAATGATTGCTGGACTTTTGGCTGGAATGACGAGCTTTTCAGCTGTGTCAGCAAATGCGCAAGGTCGAGATATTAGCCCGACGATTTTAATAGAAACCGGTCCCAGCGATAACCCAGCCTACCGACGCATGGTGTTCGTGAAATACTTGAACGGCCCCACAGTTAGCTCAAATTACAAAGCCTATAACCGCCGTGAATTTATCAATATCCCGGATAGGGGTGTTAATGAAAATGTACGCGGATGCGCTAATAGCCGCGCCACGACGCTGTCCCAAATCAAAGCCTATGAGCGCAGCGAAGCCAAACGAAAACGTGCTGGTCAGGCACCGGAAGTGCGCAGTTTTTGCATAAAAAATATAACTGGCTGGGCGGCTGGCAACAAAGATAAATATCTGGATCCGATATTTGCAGGCATGCCGTATGTGGCTAAGGGGACGTAAGGGGTAGCTGAGGGACAGTTACTACCTCCACATTCCGCTCATACCCGCGCAGCCGGGTATCCAGTGTGATTTTGAAGTTAACTTTATGCCGACATTTGGTACAAGAAGTAATATTGTACGTTTCAGTTAAGTATTGTAAGCAACCAATATGGCAATTAAATTTCATATTTCATATCGTGTCTATAATGGCGGCGGCGGATTTTTCGAAGGTGCTGTAGTCGCATCCCTCTTAGAAACACAACAGAAAACTTTTGGGGCAGCCTTGGAAGAAGTAGAGGTTTACCTCTGTCTTTTACGACGTGACCCATCTGACCACGCTGGCGTTAAGCGCTCTTTACGAAAAATGCACGATGAGTTTCACGAAGGTTTTTGCGGCAAACTTCCTCGCCGTCGATTTGTAAGAAAAAAGAAGCGACTGGAAATTACAGCCGTCGCCACATTCGCTGTCGCACAAGAAATGCGAAAAACACCAAAAGAAAAAGCAGCCCCATTTCAATCAGGCCAACGTATTTGGATTGAATCTATTTTTAACCAGCTCATCATTGAGTTGGAAGCTTGTCGTGCAAAGTTTAATAAAAATGATGATTTCGAGTTTGATGAATTTTTGAAATGGGTGAAGCTTACCCGTAAGAAAATTCCCAAGACTAGAAAAGCTGCAGAAGCAGTGTGCGAAAAATCAAGAGAGCAACTTTTGGCAAGACGAGCGCAAATGACAGATTGGGAGCTTTTGGGTATAGATTGGGATGATTTCCACCCTGATGCGCGCAAACTAGTTGATGACCCTCGCCTTTGGGAGACAATGAATGATTTTTCACCTAATGGAAATGATACTGGCGCTGACGTATTAGAAACTGTTCGGGAACATAAAACATCATTAGAAAATACAGAAAAATCAAACCGTGATTTTTGTAAGTCTATGCTTCATAATATGGAGGCTTTATCCATTCAGGAAACAGATGATTCTGTAGAGTCTACAATTCACCGGCAAGTCGTTATCGGGTTAGCGTTCGGATATCTTAAAGTATTAGGATTTTGTCCTGATTTTCTATTGGGATTTGCTCAAAATGAAATTGTTAACCATCAAAAATTTCTTGAAAATAATCATTTGGATTGGGAATATAGAGCCGAATGCCTAGAATACCTTACGCTAATGCAACTTTGTCTAGAGCGGTATTCGGGGGCAGATATACCTCTAGAAATAGGTTTATCTGGAAAAGAAAAAACTGAAGATAAAGAAATATCAATCCAAACACAGAGCAAAAAATTCGGTCGGTTTAAAAAAATAATATCAAAGCTTTGGTAAATATATCTAGGGGGTGTCCTGCAATATATACGCCTAACTTAAACATCCCTCTGGATTCCCGCCTTCGCGGGAATGACCGAATTTTAAAGGGGATGTATTTTACCTCTTCACAGTAGTTTCCCAAAACCCCGAACAAAATTAAAAAATCCTCATTTCTGACCTTTGGGGTTTAAATTGTGGGGTGTTGCGCCTATTTTAGCTTCATGAAAAAAATATTTACATCTTTTATTGGTTCGTTTTTCGGCGGCGCGCTTGTCCTTAGCGCTATTATTATCCCGACGGCTTGCGCTGACCCGGCGCAGCGTGGGACGGTGCTTGAAAATTCTGTTATGGTACCGCAATCTTCGGCTCAGATGAAAATGTCATTTGCGCCTGTGGTTAAGGAAACGGCGCCAGCCGTGGTCAATGTTTATACCGAGCGCAAAGTGCGCCAGCAGGTCGACCCGTTTTTCTCGTTCTTTGGCCGGGGGATTCCGCGCGAACGGACGGAACGGTCTTTGGGTTCTGGCGTGGTCGTGCGCTCTAATGGCGTCATTGTCACCAATGCCCATGTGGTTAAGGGCGCGCAGGAACTACGCATAGTATTATCCGATAGGCGCGAATTTGAAGCCAAACTCTTGGCCGCAGATACTGAATCTGATCTGGCGATATTGCAAATAGATACCAAGGGTGAGCGCTTGCCCGTATTACCGATTGATAGTGATAACTCGCTAGAAGTTGGTGATTTGGTTTTGGCCATTGGCAATCCGTTCGGGGTGGGGCAGACGGTCACATCCGGCATAGTTTCTGCGCTTGGCCGCACACAAGTTTCTGATCTGGCTAATTTCATCCAGACCGACGCCGCCGTTAACCCGGGCAATTCCGGTGGGGCGCTGGTGGATATGGACGGGCATCTGGTCGGTGTGAACACGGCAATTTTCTCACGCTCTGGCGGCTCTAATGGTATTGGCTTTGCTATTCCGGGAGAGCTCGTTAAGCGGGCCGTGGACAGTGCGCTCAGCGAGGGCAAAATTGTCCGCCCATGGATTGGGGCGCGCACAGAAGGTGTTAATGCGGTCATGGCTGAAGCGCTCGGACTGGATAGGCCGCGCGGTGCTATCGTCGAAGAAATATATGCGAGCGGCCCGGCCGATAAAGCCGGTATAGAGCGCCGCGATGTGGTGCTGTCCATAGACGGCACAGAAATATTTGATGATAGCGGGCTTAGGTTTAAATTGGCGACGTTTTCGCCAGGTCACAAAGCCAAAGTTGAGATATGGCGCGACGGTAAAACCCGCACCGTATCTGTGCGGGCCGATACGCCCAAAGAAAACCCCAAGCGTGAAAAATTGATCATTGATGGCACCAACCCGTTTGAGGGGTTGAGCGTTGTCAATATGTCGCCGGCTTTGGCTGAGGAGATGGACTTTGATCCATTTGCTAGTGGTGTGGTGATTTCGGGCCGCGGACGCGATGGTCTATCGTCACGTTTCAGATTCCGTAAAGGCGATATGCTGCTACAGGTTATGGGTCAGGACATTACTACGACTGATCAGCTACAAGACGTGCTCGACGAATATGACGGTGAACGAAACTGGCAGATTAAGCTAGACCGTGGGGGCCGTGTTACCAACAGCCGTCTCCGGTTTTAGTATCTGAGCGTAATTAACCCTCCCGTTTCGACCTTGCAATTTTGCTACAAAGCGATAAGATGTGCGTAGGTCGGTTAAGGAGGTCATCGTGAAACTCACTACAAAATTATCTATTTTTGCTCTAGCGGGTGCCTGTTTATCAGGTTGCGTATCCATTGATCAAAATAGCGAGGAAGCTGCGGTTAAGCGACTGGTTGCCAAGGAAGGGACCTTGGCGCAAAATGTTGACCCTGGTTTTGAAGGGGAAGCTTATGATCAGGACGGCCAAAAAGTTGTTTGTAAAAAAACCAAAGTGACGGGTTCTAGGATCGGTCAATACACCGTCTGCCGCACCGAAGCCGAATGGGCGACCACACAAGATGATGCTGCCCGTGAGACACAGCGTATGATCAATTCAGGTGCCGGCAGAGCCGATAACACTTAAATTTTTTGGAGTTTATTATGAAAGTTAATAAAAAAACCTCAATACTTGCTATCGTTGCAATTATTTTATCTGGTTGCGTAACCGACCCATATACCGAAGAAGCTGCCGTAAAACGTTTGGTCGCCGAAGAGGGGCAGTTAGCGCAAAATGTTGACGCCGATTTTGAGGGCGAGGCCTATGATCAGGACGGTAAAAAAGTTGTTTGCAGAAAAATCAAAGTGACGGGTTCGCGGATTGGACAATATACTGTTTGCCGTACAGAAGCGGAATGGGCGACAACCCAAGACGACGCCGCGCGTAACCATCAGCGTGTAATCGATGCTGCGTCTGCCGCAGGCACCAGAGGCTAAACGGCTCAGCCAGAATTTATTTCTAAAGCTAGCTCTAACCTTATGCCTGTGCCATAACCGTAGGCATGAGTGATCTCTTCCAATCCGCTGGCCTTGATGCCGATGCACCACGTCCTTTGGCGGATTTGTTACGCCCGCAAACTATTGCAGACGTGGTTGGTCAAGATCATTTACTGGCAGACGGGGAGCCTCTAGGGCGGATGTTATCCAGCGGACGGATTGCTTCTATGATTTTGTGGGGGCCACCGGGCGTTGGTAAAACGACGATTGCACGATTAATCGCAGGTCATGCGGATATGGAGTTCGTGCAGCTCTCCGCTGTGTTTTCCGGTGTCAAAGATTTACGTGAGGTTTTCGAAGCCGCCAAAGTTCGCCGCGCAACTGGGCGCGGTACGTTGCTATTCGTCGATGAAATCCACCGTTTCAATAAAGCCCAACAGGACGGGTTTTTGCCCTATGTGGAAGCGGGTATTGTGACGCTCATCGGGGCGACGACCGAGAATCCTAGCTTCGAACTTAACGGCGCTTTGCTGTCGCGGGCACAGGTGTTTGTCTTAAAGCGCTTGAGCGAGAAAGCTTTGGATGAACTCTTAGTGCGGGCTGAAAAAACTACGGAGCAAGAACTGCCTCTAACCCGCGATGGCCGTGATGCCTTGATTGCATTTGCAGACGGGGACGGGCGTTATCTGCTGAATTTAGCAGAAGAGATATTTGCCCTTTCGACCAAGAAAGAATTGGACGCAAAGGGTGTTGCCAAGCACTTGCAAAAACGCGCACCCGCCTATGATAAAAACCGCGAAGAGCATTATAACCTCATATCCGCTTTGCATAAATCCATTCGCGGTTCTGATCCGGATGCGGCATTGTATTGGTTGGCAAGGATGCTCACAGGTGGGGAAGACCCGCTCTATATAGCGCGGCGTATAATTCGCATGGCGTCCGAGGACATCGGCTTGGCTGACCCTTTGGCATTAATGTTGGCCAATGAAGCTATGAATACATATCGGTTTTTGGGTTCCCCTGAAGGTGAACTAGCCATAGCCCATGCGGTCGTCCACATGGCCACCGCTCCCAAATCCAATGCGGTTTATACGGCGTTTAAATCTGCTATGCGCGCCGCCAAGAAAACAGGCTCTCTGATGCCGCCCGCGCATATCTTGAACGCACCCACTAAAATGATGAAAGATTTGGGATACGGCAAAGGCTATGCTTATGACCACGATACCGAGGAGGGCTTTTCCGGCCAAAACTATTTTCCGGATGACATGGATCGTGAACAATTCTACGCCCCCAAAGGCGAGGGTAGGGAACGGGAAGTTAAGGCTCGGCTGGAGCGGTGGGCGGAAATCCGAGATACTAAATCCGAAGATTAACCCGTTATTTCCGCCCTTTACGCCCCGTTATTACTTCCCTTAAAACTCTGCGCTAAACCATGCGCCTAAGCTCGCACCATAAGCCTCGTCGGTATCCAAATGGGTTGGCATATTTCTGATAAACAGATCATCGCCAGTTTCTGTATTGATAATCTCGGCCGTATTGCTACGCCACCAAGCCTGCCCGCCTATGCCAAGGCGTGCAGTTTCGGAAATTTTGACCCCGAGTTTTGCCTCAATATTTGCGCCCACATATAGCCCACCATCATCGTCATCTATGTTGATGGTAAAGTCGCGTTCTGCTGCACCGCATAGGCCGCACATATTATGTTGGCGGGATTCCAAATTGGCGTCCCTATACCCAGCCTCAACGCCCGGTATGATCGATAACGTTACGTCCGTCGGCTTACTACCGAGTTCGAAATCTAGGGTGGTTACGCCTTTTAAGTAAAAATCATGTTCATACACCCGTTGCTCTGAATCAGATCGTATATCGGTAAAGCTTGGCGTCGTGATTTCAGCCGTGTGCAATGTCTCGCTTAACCTGATGCCCGCACCAACATCAAACCATGTAGCCCAACTCCATAAATCTTTGAAGAAGGCTTCGATCTCTAATTCGTGATGTTCGGTCAGGGTCCTCACATCTAAGCCGCGCGGGCCAATAGCTACGCCCGTAGAGCCGCTAGGCGCGAAATCGTGATAAACAATGCCGACATTTTCTGTACCGTTTGCAATTTGGCCTTCTGAACTGCCGTCCACTTCAGTGTATGCAATTCCGAACATCCATCTTTTATCCTTAGGGATCATATGCGCTTCAAGCTTATACCCCGTCAAAGAACTATCCGTCTTAGTAACAAATTTTTCTGCACCCGGTACAATTTCAACGCCGTACCCGGCTTGGGGGAGAGCAGCGGTGCTATAGAGAGCACGAATTTTGGCATTATAGCTTCTCATAAACCCACCTTCGCCGGCACTCGCTTTAATTTTATCACTGACGGGGGGGCACTCCGTAAAAGTTGGGAAGTCTCTGTCGTACCTATCTCGTTGTTGCTGGTTCATATCTCTTCTTATAAAATCCATGGCTCCGCTATTTTCGAGATTGCCCTTCTTGTAGTCTGCGTACGAAATTGATCCGTTTTTACATTTCTCATGTAAACCTTGAACATTAGCCAATATTTGCGCTTTGGCTGCTTGCGCCTCTCCCATCCCATCAAGTTGAGCATGGGCAGGTGTATTTAAGGAAAGAGCGCTGCATAAGGCTAGGCTCGCGATTGTTAGGGGTTTCATCTTATTCATAGTGCGCTCCGTTGGTTAAGTACGGGAGCACGGTTTCACAAAACAAATACGACCACATCATGCAATTGCATTATAAAAAGACGGTATTTAGTGTTTATGGAGCATTTTTATGAGGTCTAGCTGGCCTGATGCGGCTGTTTTATCGAGAATTCTTTGCATGTGGACACGGCCGGTATTGACGGAAATATCGAGTTTTTTTGCGTGGTCTGGGACGCTAAGGCCTGCGGCGAGGCTGGTCAGAAGCTTTTCTTCTGCCTTGGTCAAACCGTGGAGTTTTGCAAATGATTGGGTGTCTACGGAATGGTCACGGGCATAAGATTGCATCCTACCGACCAGATCCGATGCCACGCCGTCTGGCAAAAATGCGATAATTTCCTTAATTCTATCTTGCCACTGCGGATAGTCCGCAAGTCGTTCATCCGTTAGCTCTAAATGGTCAGCCATTTCCATGAACTGCAAGGCTAAGTCTTCATCGGTCGGTTTGTCTTTGGGCAAAACTGTTGCTCCTAATAGAAAATGTGTACGTATTTTATAATCAGTTTAAAAAGCCTTTGAAACCCTGTTCTTTTTTAGATTTTGTGCTAGTGTGAATATCTAGGTCATACAGGTAGGGCGCATGGCAACGGAAATATTAGGTTCAGGCTATTCTATAGCTGAAAAAATCAACCGGCTTGAGGCCGAGGATATCGCGCGGCAAATTATTTCAAAGGCGGGCTTTTATGCGCGGCAATGGGACGGCTTCCAAGCGCGTTTAGAGAACATGGTTTTTGAGCGCATCATGATGGGGCGTATCAAAAAATCCTTTCGGTATATTGATGATGAAGAAAAGGCGCTAGCTTATCTAGAAAACATGCGCCGCGATTATTACACGGGCAAGAAAGCCAATTTTACGGTTATGGCAACAAGCTCCGAAGAAACGTGGCTTGGTGGTGATGTGCTGGATGTCGAGGATATAAAAGACAGTGTGCAGACCATACCGGATAGAAACCCAAAACCTTTATTTTTATATGTGATGGGCGGTGGGTTTATTTTACCGCCTTCGCCCAAGCAAGTAAATATGGTGCAAAGATTGGCAAAGGCCTGTGATTGCACACCAGTTCTCGGCAAGCACCGCCTTGCGCCAGAAAATCCATTTCCGGCCGCTTGTGAGGATATTGCGGAACAGTATATAGCACTTTTAAAAGCTAATCCGAGGACGCAAATCATTGTTGGAGCTGACACGGCTGGGGCATCTATATTGTTGGGCGCCTTGCAAATTTTAAGGGAACGCAAAAAGCCAATGCCGTCTGGGCTGTTACTGTTTTCACCGTGGTGCGACCTTAGCCTAAGTGGGTGGTCTTATGTGACCCGCAGCGCATCTTCCGCTAGCCCGTTTCGCATGGAAAGCGCTGCATTTTGCGCGCGTTTATATTTGGGGGAAAGCCTGGCAACGCAGCCCAAGGCGTCACCAATATTCGCAGATTTTGACGGCTTCCCCCGCATGTGTATTCATACCAGCAAGCACGACATGCACTTTGATGATGCGGTCAAATTGGCAGAGAACGCGAAAAAGGCCAGCGTGTTTGTCAAGATGAATTACTGGGATACACCCAGACATCATCTTGAGCGCCTCAACACCAAAGACGCAGAACATTCATTTGCCCTGGCGGCTAAATTTGTCAAACAATGCGTCAGGTAAATCTTTTACCCTAAGCACATGTTCACACCACACATGTTCGCAAATAGCAGAAATGTTATGCAGGTATTTGATGGGGTTGGGATTGTTGAGCTAGCTTAATCAAACACTGAGAGCTTACAGGGCCGTATACCTGACCTTTTGTTCCAATTGTGGGGCTTCTTATTGGCCCGGATCAGGTATATCTACTGGTTCTATTGTCTTATCAAGATCGATTACATTGCCATCTACTACCGGGTTTGGTTCAACGAATTTATCCTTGTTAAATTCTGCTTCGAAACCCGTGCCGAATTGACTTTGGGTGGTCGGCGGAGGAGGTGGCGGTGGTGGTGCGACATAGGTGCTATCGTCACAGCCGACTAATATCGCATTGGCCGTGAGCAATAATGCCGGGGCTAGTTTTTTCAAATATTTCATTACAGCTTCCTCTCCTATTGACCTAATCTGGCGCTGCGTGGTGAGCCCGGAATTGGTGTGTTGAGATAGGGAAATACGTCTTGTAATTCCGTGGCATTAATGGGGGCGCCGTCAATAAACGGAACGGCACCAACGGGTGCATCCACTGGTGTACATAGCCCGAGATCGGTTGGTGTTCCGTTGATTGGAATAGGGTGGCAGAGCGCGCCCATAGCAACACGCAGTTCAATGTCAACCACATCATCACCCGGACGGCGGCCATTAGGGAAGCCAGCTAGATCATCACCAGCTACACCAAATGTGCTTTGCTGGTCGCGCGGGGTCACGCCGACACCAGTGTTCAGCCGCATCATTTCAGATCCGGTAACTGTGGCTTGTTGGTTAAGCGTTTCAACGCCAGTTAAGAATGCCGCGACAAGGTATTCTCTTGGTAGATTGCCCGGTGCGATATTGTCCGTGGCGCCGAGCGGCCCGCGAAATAAAATATCTATCAATGCCGGGAAGGTTGGATTGGTGACATATTTCCCGAACTGCGCATCGTCTTTTGGCTCCGATGCATTAAACTTATCTTTATCAACCAAACCAATGACGATCTCGTTGACCAAGGGTGCTGATAGACGCGAGACTTGTACAAATGCTCAGCCGTGTAAGGTTGGTTGTTTGTAGGTTGGAGACGGATCTCTGAGAGAAGCCTACGGTAGGCTCGCCGTTGTCTAGGCGCCGATGACGCCGTTGCCACTGCCCGTCAAACATGCAATGGGAACCTCTAGTGCCAGCGATGTTACATTAGCTTTTCCAACCAGGTCATCATTAGCACGCACGTTGGAAATTGAACCTTCTATGGGCACCAAATTTACCAGATCAAATACTTCACCTAAATTGACCGCAAAGGCTTCTGCGCGTTGCCCGACAAAAACACGTCCTTGGGAACCACAGCCCGGTATGGTGATATCATTGATGAATTGATTGGCGTAATTGGCATAATCAGGAATAGTTTTATTGCCGACATTATCCAGCGGTTTAATAAAATGCGCCTATTTCAGTAAGTGCGCCTGAACGGGGATCACCTTCCACCAAAGCCAAAGAGTAATACTCGTCCTCGGCTAAATTAGGATCTTCGCTTTGGCTGATAGGGCCTGCATAGCGCAGAGGAATGGATAATGTTTCACTGCCAATCGTCAGAGTGATACCTTCGTCATTGACCAGCTTATTTTCAAAATCGAATTGAAAAGTCATATCTTCTACGGCATCACCATCACTATCAACATGGATTTCGTACAAGGCATCAGGATCCATGGTGAAATAATTTGGACCGCCGTAGGGCACTTGCAAAGGTTGGTAATTGGCAATGAATGTCACATAACCTTCGCGCCCGCTTTCATAGCTTCTGAACATATAAAAATCAGTAGCGTCGACTTTTGGCGCTTCGGTAATAGCAGGCGCTTCACGGTGACTTGAAGCCCAACCCGGAGCCGTCAAGCTTGCCGCTGCGATGAGCACAGATGTTGCTAGGAGTGTGTGGGCACGTAAGCGCGGTTTTTTGTTTCGAAATATTGTCATTTTAATATCCCCTAAAAAAATGTATGTCATGGACACATATCCGATTTCGACTGCGGGTATGTGTTTGCACACTTGTGCTGTTAATTGCTACGCAGGGCGGTTCAAAAAAGTTCAAAAATAAATTCATTATTTTTTTAGTGTTTGAAAAAGCCTATTTAAATCCGAAGCTTAGGCTGGAAAAAGTTGTGTCAAAATCCGCGCGTTCATCGTTCTCGATAGGGGCGGACCAAACTGCATGTACCATCCAATTTCCGCTTGGCGGACGCTTGAATGAGACCAATCCATTTGCATCCGTCTTGGCCATAGCCACGTCCCCTGCAATAGTATCAAGACTGATGAGCAGGACTTTAATACCGGATGTCGGAAGACCGCGATAATAGACCTGCATGCCCATTTCCTCTTCAAGTGCTAGACTGTACGGGTTTTTTGTTGGCACAATTTCTAAAGTGTGGCCAATAGGTTTCGTAACGATAAGGTCAGATATAGCATCCAAGGATCCGACCTGAATAAGCGCCTTGCTGCGTCGTGAATAAATCTCTCGCCCGGCAGTGTTGGTTGTTTTTGATTTGGCACGGATTTGTTTTATGGGCGTTAAACCTTCTTCGTCCAGATAGGCATTGAAGTCCGCACCGCTCAAAATATTTTGGGCGGGCGCCGTTTCAATAGCCAAGATATGCGTGCCAGTGTCCTTAAGTGATAGGGACAGATTACCGGCATCCTTAAAACCGTTGAGCGAAGTTTGCTGGTCTTGAATTCCGTTCCGTCCGATGCTTTTAAAAGAAACTATTCGGTGGGCATCTGTTGACCACTCCGTTCGGTCTTTTGGGTGCCCGACCATGATAGTGACACCGGTTTTTTCTGGCTTGTCCAAATGATATGTGTGCGGCGCCAACCAAAAATCATGAGCATGTGCATTTGATGCAAGCCCGAATAACATTACTAATGATGTGATTAAAATACGCGTAAATATCCCCATTTGTGCTGTTTACAATTGGGTATACGTCAGCGCCTCTGGATTGGATCACTTATGGGTTTAGTATCTTTTTATATTTTGAATAGGGGCTGCAATAATCTTGGCAATATATTTTTAAAGTTTAAAGGGGCTTCTGCTGCGGCCAACACCATGCACGGTCCATCATCCATCGCCGTTGGTTGATGGCGAGATTGATGGCCAACAATTTGAATATTACCTTTGGTAAATGCCCGGTCGCCATCATAATATCCGCCAACCAGTACTTGGGTCAGCTCCGTGCCGTGGTGACCATGAGAAGGCACAGCTATGCCGGGGTCATTCCAAAGTATGCGCGGCGACGTCGCCGACGGTTTTCGGTCGTCTAATTTAAAGATATGCTGGCGAACACCTGGACACAGAAATTGGTATTTGAGGCTCCGTAAGACATCTTCGTCAAATAGTTCGGATTTGCTCGGGATGACCGATGTGCGGGTTGAAAGTGTCTTTGGTATTTTGATATCATCGCTTGTTTGTTGTAAGGACAATAAAATATCCTGTGCCGACATCTCCATTTTCTGCGGCTCGATTGTCTCTAGTGCGTTACCGCCAATCGCCAACATTGGCTCAACCCGCGAACGGCAAGTTGCGCAGTACTCTAGATGACAACTGACGATGAAGCTGAATTCCGGGTTTAATTGCCCACTCATATAATCGAGCAACATGGTTTCGGGGATGTGATGTTGAATGTTCATATCTATGCTCTTCATTTGAAATCTTGTTTCATATTAGTTAGTTCTGTCCCCAATTTTTCCAGCCCTAAACGAATTCTTGATTTTACCGTGCCAATAGGAATGCCCAATGTGTCTGCTATTACCCTGTGTGGATTTTCTTCGATAAAAGCCAATTGCAAAACTTTTCTCTGGTTCTTGGGCAAGCAGGAAAGAGCCTTATGCACGCGGGCATAATTTTGGTTGCTCTGCGTGTTTTTCTCCGGCGTTTGAATGTCTACCAAATCGCTATATAAATCTTCGAGCCTGGGCACGGGTTTTCCAATTTTTCGCAATTTATCAATTTTTTTGTTGCGGGCTATGGTGAATATCCAAGTGGAAGCCATAGCAAGCTCAGGTTTGAACATATGTGGTTTTTGCCAAACCGTAATTAATGTTTCTTGCGCCACTTCCTCGGCTAATTCCATAGAACACCCACCGCGTAAGGCATATGATTTAACGCGCGGGGCAAAGTGATTGTATAATTTATGAAATATGCCCTCGCTTTTTGTGCTGGCAAGCTCAACCAGCAGCAATGACCAAGGGTCTTTGCCTTTGCCCGCCTTAGCATGGCCCTTTGATGTATCATCAGTAGATGGCAGCATAATCTTCCGTTTTCGATGATTATTGTACCGCCTGTCTACTGCGTGAAGGTTAATAATCGCACTTGTCATTCCTTTTGTACGGGCGGCGAACTATCTTGGATCAAAAACACACGATTAAATATTCCTTGCATTTTTTAGAACCGTTCTTATGTTGGGTTCATGAAACACGATTCTACAAATATAAAACATATGCTTGCCGCTAAGGATATTCGCCCGACGAAAATCCGCGCAGCCATTGCCAAACTGTTATTTGATGGTCGGGATAAACATGTCACCGTTGATGATGTGATTGAACTAGCGCGAGCCGAGGAGATCAAGACATCTGTGGCTAGTGTCTATAATACGCTGAACCAATTCGCCGGTGCTGGTCTTTTGCGCCGGGTGACGGTTGAACAGGGGCGGGCATTCTTTGACACTAATCTGTCTGACCATCATCATTTTTATTTTGAAGATGAAGAGCGGCTTGAGGATATTCCTACCAAGCATATCAGCGTTTCCGGCTTGCCAGAACTGCCTGAAGGGCGCTCTATTAAATCCGTAGATGTGACCATCCGTATTTAAGATTCGTTCTCAATTTTAGAATTATTCTAATATTTGTTGACCAAATGGTTAATTCTGTTATTGTGTTGCTATAAACACGAATCCAACAGGAGAACGTCATGGGACTAGCAACATCCAAAACACTCGACAATTTGAAAGAAGCATTTGCTGGTGAAAGCCAAGCCAATCGCCGATATCTCTATTTCGCCCAGAAGGCTGATATCGAGGGTTATAATGATGTGGCGAGCGTATTCCGTTCTACCGCAGAAGGTGAGACCGGGCATGCTCATGGTCATTTGGAGTTCATGGAAGAGGTTGGTGACCCGGCTACGGGTCTTCCTATTGGCGGCACGGCAGATAATCTTCGCGCTGCAATTGAAGGCGAAACCCATGAATACACAGACATGTATCCAGGAATGGCGCGTACAGCCCGCGAAGAGGGCTTTGACGAAATTGCCGACTGGTTCGAAACACTGGCGAAAGCGGAAAAATCCCATGCGGGCCGCTTTACCAAGGCATTGGGAAGCATGGACGACTAGTCTTTGTTTTCCGCGGCGGTCGGTTGCCCCACAACAACCGACCGCACAAATTTTTAGGACAAGATTATGGCACAACCCCCCAAAGAGGGCAGCCTGTCTGCGCCCACCCGCCACGCGCTCGATTGGCAGTCCGATAGCTTTTATGATGACGCATTAATCACCGAAGAATTAGAACGCGTGTTTGACATCTGCCACGGATGTCGCCGCTGTTTTAATCTGTGCGAGAGTTTCCCAATCCTGTTTGATATGATTGATGATAGTGAGAGCGGCGAGCTTGATACTGTTGATAAATCTGAATACGCCAAGGTCGTGGACGCATGTACCCTGTGCGATATGTGTTTCATGGTTAAATGCCCTTATGTGCCGCCTCATGAATTTGATCTGGATTTCCCGCATTTGATGCTCCGCGCCCGTGCCGCCGAATATAAGAAAAAAGGCACTAGCTTCACGGAAAAACAATTGGTCAAGATGGACCGTAACGGCAAGATGATTGGGCCCATATCTGGCCTAGCCAACTGGGCTTCTAAGCTCGGCAATAAACTAACCCGTCCAGCTATGGAAAAAATAACGGGTATAGATAAAGACGCGGAACTACCGGAATTTCACAGCAAGACATTTGAAAAACTCGCAGCGAAAAACC
>Ga0209345_10002374_pt1 | contig 20867 bp, 16 predicted proteins | sample Cruoilmetagenom7_FD_187294 | JGI IMG/M metagenome (GOLD analysis project Ga0209345, IMG submission 187294) | Oil polluted marine microbial communities from Coal Oil Point, Santa Barbara, California, USA - Sample 7 (SPAdes) (version 2) | ecosystem: Environmental > Aquatic > Marine > Oil seeps ... | reverse complement strand
TTGCCTTGTAGCTGGATGGGGAGGGGGAAGACATGGCATATTGGGAAGGAATATTAAACAAAATTGACGATTATCGATGGGAAATTCCGTCAAGCTATAAATCAGGCATGAGGGTTCCTGGTCTCATCTATGCTGATGCCGATATGCTTGAAGCTATTCGGACAGATCGAGCCCCGGAGCAGGTGGCTAATGTAGCTTTCCTGCCCGGTATTGTAGGTTCTTCCTTAGCTATGCCCGATATTCACTGGGGTTATGGCTTCCCTATAGGGGGGGTAGCTGCCACTCAGCTTGATGATGGTGTCATCTCGCCTGGTGGCGTTGGCTATGACATAAATTGTGGGGTAAGGTTGTTGCGCACCAACCTCACTGAGGATGAGGTGAGACCCAAATTGGCACAACTTGTCAGGGAGCTTTTTAGTGCCATCCCCTCCGGGGTAGGCTCCACCGGGAAAATAAAGGTGGGTAAGAAGGAGCTGGAGGAGATATTATGTCACGGTACCCGCTGGGCTGTAGGGCGAGGATTGGGGGTGAAAGAGGATATCGATGTCAGCGAGGAGGGAGGCTGTCTCGGGGGTGCTGATCCGGATAAAGTGAGCACCAAAGCGAAAGAGCGAGGCTTTCCTCAGTCAGGAACGTTAGGCTCAGGGAATCATTTTCTCGAAGTGGACGTGGTAGAGGAGATTTACGAGCCGGCGATAGCCAAGGTGATGGGCATAGAAGCAGTAGGGCAAGTAGTAGTATTGATCCATACTGGTTCCCGAGGGTTAGGCCATCAGGTGTGCGATGATTATGTGCGGGCGTTGCGGCAGGTGGTGCCCAAGTATGACATCCATCTTCCTGATCGGGAGCTTGCTTGCGCACCAATAAAGTCGCCTGAGGGGCAAGACTATCTGGCCGCCATGGCTTGTGCCGCTAATTATGCTTGGGCTAACCGTCAGTGTATTACCCATTGGGCCAGAGAATGCTTTGTCAAATCATTCGGCAAAAGCCAGCAGGCAATAGGGCTGGAGTTAGTCTATGATGTGGCTCATAATATAGCTAAGATAGAGCATCACACAGTGAATGGAAAGAAGCTCACCGTTTGTGTTCATCGCAAAGGGGCAACGCGAGCCTTCCCCCCACACCATCCCGATATCCCGATTAAATATCGCCAAATAGGTCAGCCAGTGCTCATTCCTGGTGACATGGGGCGTTGTTCTTATGTATTAGTGGGAACGGAGCGGGCGATGGAGGAGACTTTTGGCTCCACCTGCCACGGGGCAGGCAGGGCACAAAGTCGCACTGCTGCCAAGCGTAGCTTAAGGGATGCCGAGGTAGCCGAGGAGCTGGCGGCACGGGGAATACTGGTCAAGGCAGCAAGTAGAGGCTCTTTGGCTGAGGAGGCATCAGCAGCGTATAAAGATGTGACTCAAGTGGTGGAGGTTACCCATAAAGCGGGGATATCCCGTAAGGTGGTCAAGACAGTCCCTATGGGAGTAATCAAGGGTTAAGGCGATGTATGTGCTGGGCACCGCCGGTCACGTAGATCATGGCAAGTCGGTTTTAGTTCATGCCCTTAGTGGCATCGATCCTGACCGGCTACGTGAAGAGAAAGAGCGAGGGATGACCATAGATTTGGGCTTCGCCTGGCTCAAGTTGCCCAGTGGACGAGAGGTTAGCATTGTCGATGTCCCCGGGCATGAGCACTTCATCAAGAATATGCTAGCTGGGGTAGGGGGGTTTGACCTAGCTTTATTAGTAGTCGCCGCTGATGAAGGGATAATGCCTCAAACCAGAGAGCACCTTGCCATCCTCGATCTTCTTCAAGTGAAGCGGGGCGTGGTAGCAATCACCAAAAAGGACTTGGTAGATGAAGAATGGCTGGAGCTGGTAAGCCTGGAAGTAAGAGACTTGTTAGGAGGAACTGCCCTCGCTGGGGCTCCTATCATCCCTGTCTCGGCAGTAAACCGAGAAGGGTTAACTGAACTTATTTCAGCTATTGACTCCATCCTAGATATGACCCCAGCCAAAAAAGATATCGGCAGGCTGAGGCTGCCTATTGACCGGGCTTTTACCATCGCCGGATTTGGCGTCGTGGTCACCGGCACTCTGATTGATGGATGCCTTGTCTCGGGGCAAGAGATAGAAATCCTCCCCTCCAGACTGAAGTCGCGCATTCGAGGCCTGGAGACTCATAAGCGGAGAATTAATACTGCCTTGCCCGGTAGTCGAGTGGCAGCTAATCTCACCGGAGTTACCCTCGATAAGCTAAACAGGGGTGATGTGATAACCTCCCCCGGTTGGCTTGTGCCCACTCGGGCTGTGGATGCCAAGCTTAGGCTACTTCCTCATCTATCTCGCCCCCTCCCCCACAATGCCAGGGTAGCTTTCCATACTGGATCTAGCGAGACCGAGGCAAAAGTTCGCCTGCTGGAGAAAGAGACGCTCGAGCCGGGGGAAACCAGCTGGGCTCAGTGTGTATTTGCTTGCCCCATAGCAGTGGTTAAGGGAGACCTGTTTATCATCCGCTCCTCTGAGGATACCCTGGGAGGAGGTGAGATCGTTGATTCCCAAGCTAGACGGCATCGCCGCTTTCACCTCGCCACTATAGCTAGCCTAGCGGCAAGAGAGAAGGGTAATCCGGAGGAAATCCTTCTCGCCACCCTGGAAGCAAAGGAGCCCATAGAGCTGAGGACGCTGCTCGCTCACTCCGGCTTATCATCCGAGGAGACAAACAAGGCACTGGGGAATCTAGCCGAGCAGAGTAAGGTGATTGCCTTAGGCGGCAAAGGCTATCATAAAGTGCTTTTTTCAGCCTGTGGCTGGAGGCGGCTAGAGGAAAAGGTCAGGGAAATAACCCAAAATTACCATCGCCAATTTCCTTTGCGATCTGGCATGCCAAAGGAGGAATTGAGGAGCAAATTGAAGCTCTCTGCCTCCTCCTTTGCTGGGGCCTTGCATCAAATGTTTTCCAGGGAGATACTAATTGAGGAAGGGGTAGCAGTACGCCTGGCCTCCCATCAGATTCAGCTTAACAAAGAACAACAGAAAATGGTAGATGCCTTCATCAACTCCTTGGCCGAAAATCCTTACTCACCCCCCAGTGCACCCTATCTGCCGCCTGAGCTAGTTGAGCTGCTCATCGGGCAGCGCCGTATAGTTAAGGTAAGTGATGGGATAATCTTCACCGCCTCCGCCTATGATGAAATGGTACAGCGTATATCTTCTCACCTAAAGTCCTATGGCAAGATAACTGTGGCTGAGGTACGCAATCTATTGGGAACTAGCCGCAAATATGCCGTAGCCCTAATGGAATACCTAGATGAGCAAAAAATCACCCGGCGTATTGGTGACGAGAGGGTATTAAGATAAATGGCGGGAGCGCATGGGAGTCGAACCCACCATGGATACCGAAAGGCACCCATCAACGGATTTGAAGTCCGCGAAGCCCACCAGAGCTTATCCACTCCCTTTTTCATTTTAGATGTCAAATGACAATTAGTCAATCACCGCGGCGCCACCCCCTGTTCGACGAATCCCCCCCACTGGCTGCGGAGGAAACATTCCGGCTTTTCCACCACCGCCCATTCAGTTTCTTCCTTGACAGCGGCATGGATGCCCCAAAGCTAGGGCGATACTCCTTTATCGGCAGCGACCCTTTCCTGGTATTAAAAAGCCGCGGCAACCAGATAACCATCCAGGCTTTGGGCACACAAGAGAAAATATATAGCAGTCCTTTTGAATTGCTGGAAAGGTTGATGGAGACATATCGGATCACCTCCCCCCTCCCGATACCATTGATAGGTGGGGCAATCGGCTACTTCAGCTACGACCTGGGCCAGTTACTCGAGCACCTTCCCTCCACCGCTGTTGATGATCTTGGCCTCCCGGAGTGCCTGTTTGCTTTTTATGACCTAGTTTTGGCCTTCGATCACCTGGAAAACAAAGTCTACATTATTTCCACCGGCTTCCCCGAGCAAGAAGAAGAGAAAAGGAAAAAAAGGGCCGAGATACGCCTTGCTGAGATGAAGGAGAGGTTGCTCGAAGCGTCTCGCCCGGTGAACAGCGGAGCACTATACTCCCCTGGTGGTTTAGGCCCAATCGTTAGTTCCAACTTCAGCCACCAGGAATACCTCAGAGCGGTGGAGGCAGCTAGAGAATATATTGCTGCTGGAGATATCTTCCAAGTCAATTTGTCGCAGCGATTTGAAGCCGATTTGTCTGTCCCTCCCTATGAGCTATATCGACGCTTGCGCCATATCAACCCCGCCCCCTTCGCTGCTTATCTCAACTTCGATGAGGTGACCATTATTTGTGCCTCCCCGGAGAGATTTCTAAAGGTCGATGGCAACCTGGTAGAAACGCGACCAATAAAGGGCACAAGACCCCGAGGCAGCACCCCTTCTGAGGATGCTGCTCTGCAGGAAGAACTCCTGTGTAGTACCAAAGATAGAGCTGAGCATATAATGATTGTTGACTTGGAGAGGAACGACCTGGGACGGGTGTGCCACTTTGGAACAGTGAAGGTAAGGGAATTGCTCACTTTAGAGAAATATGCTACTGTTTTCCATCTTACCTCTACTGTAGAGGGGAAATTATGCCCAGGTAAATCCAGGATCGATCTGTTAAAGGCTTGCTTCCCCGGGGGCTCGATTAGTGGTGCGCCAAAGGTACGCGCTATGGAGATCATCGATGAGCTGGAGCCTACTAAGAGGAGCATCTACACCGGCTCTATTGGCTATCTAAGCTTCGGTGGTGAAATGGATATTAACATCGTTATCCGCACCATTCTGGTTAAAGGCAATCGGGCCTATCTTCAGGTGGGAGGAGGTATTGTCTATGACTCTGATCCCGAAGCAGAATACCAAGAGACTTTGGATAAGGCTAAGGCGCTACTGGAGGCCCAAAACTTGCCTCTCCCATTAAAGGTAATGGCATGATCTTAATTATCGATAATTATGATTCCTTTGTGTATAACCTTGCTCAGTATATTGGCGAGTTGGGTGAGGAACCAATAGTTTATCGCAATGACCAGATTGGGCTAAAACAAATTGAACAGCTATCCCCAAATGCAATCATTATCTCCCCCGGACCAGGTACTCCGCTCGATGCAGGAATCTCCAATGAGGTGATACGTTATTTTGGGTGCAAAATCCCTCTCTTAGGCGTTTGCCTGGGGCATCAGTGTATTGGTTTTGCCTTCGGGGGACTTATTGTTCGTGCTCAAATTCCCATGCACGGCAAGACCTCGCTAATCTATCATGACGGGAAATCTATCTTTGCTGGTCTGCCCAACCCTATTGAGGGCGGGCGCTACCATTCCCTAATCGTTGCCCCGCAGACTTTACCCTCTTGTCTGGAGACCTCGGCCCAGACAGCTGAGGGAGGAATTATGGGTATCCGCCACAGAGACTGCCTTGTAGAGGGGGTTCAGTTTCATCCTGAATCTATTCTGACCCAGGTAGGCCATGACCTGCTGAGGAACTTCTTGAATCTCGCTCACTCTTTCTCCCGGAGATAGATATCTAAGCCCACCCAGAAGCTCTGGCCCATTGGGCAACACAAAAATCTGGGAGCGAAAGGCTTCCGAAATGCCGAGATCGGGCTAAAATCAGAATTATACAGGCCGTCTAAAAAGGCCCCATTGTCATTGCGAGGGCGAAGCCCGTGGCAATCTCCGAGATTGCTTCGCCTTCCGACTTCGTCGAAATGGTCTCGCAATGACACTTTCTGGACAGCCTGTATAGTTAATTAGTACCCCGTGAAAAATTCGTTTCGCTCTTTTTCATGGGGGCCCCGAGGGTTAGGGGGCTTTATCTTAAGTAAAGCGGGTAAGTTGATGGAAGAGATCGTTTATCTCAATGGTGTTCTTTTTGCCAGCTCAGCGGCAGGTATTTCCCCAAATGATTGGGGTTTCCTTTACGGCTATGGTCTGTTTGAGACCATGCGCGCCTATTCGGGGAAGGTCTTCCGCTTGGGGCAACATCTTGGGCGACTTTTCCATTCAGCGCAAGCCCTAGGGCTCCCTGTAGAATCAGTCGACTGGGAGGAGGCCGTTTATAAAACCCTCCGGGCCAACAAGCTGGCCGAGGCTCGTCTGCGACTTACCCTCTCTGGAGGTGAGGGGGAGATGGGCACTGAGCTTTCCCCCACAGTCCTCATCACTGCTAGAAGGTATACTCCTTATCCCCGCCAAATCTATAACCAAGGATTTAAGGCAGCGGTATCTCGCCTGCGGCGAAGTAGTTCATCATCTATCTCGGTGTTGAAGTCGACCAGTCGCTTGGATAATCAGCTTGCTCGCCGCGAAGCCAAGGCAGCCGGTGCTGACGAGGCTATCTTCCTCAATGAACAGGACTTGCTCACTGAGGGTACTATCAGCAACATCTTCCTGGTATGTGACGGGGTGGTATTTACCCCAAGTGAAGGGAGTGGCATCTTGCCCGGGATTACTCGAAAGGTTGTTTTGGAACTAGCTCAATCCTTAGGCATTGTGGCCAAAGAGGAGAGGATAACCTTGGGACAGCTTCGGGCTGCTGATGAAGCCTTCCTTACCAACTCACTTATGGAGATAATGCCCCTCAGCCAAGTTGACGGGCAAAGCATTGGCTTGGGGAAGATGGGGGCAATAACTCAAAAGCTAGCCCAAGCTTACTCCGATCTGGTGCACCAGGAGTTAGCTCTCAAGCAAGCTCATCTATAGTTGATCGCAAAACTCCTGGCAATTCTCTTTCCCTTCGACGGAGAGGAAATTTTTATACAAAGGAGGAAAAGGTTAATGGAGCTTGAAACGGTTATCTACCAAAAGAAAGACTTTATTGCCAAGATCATTATAAATCGCCCCCAAGCGCGTAATGCGCTAAATTTGCAGTTGATGGAGGAATTATCTTGGACTTTAGAAGAGGCAGGGCGAGATAATGCCATAGGGGTAGTGGTAGTAACTGGGAGCGGTGATAAGATATTTTGCCCCGGACTAGATTTACCCTGGGCAAAAGAGCTATTCACCAAAACACCTGAAGTTTGGAATATGGTTGAACGATATACCCGGATAATATACAATTTAAGGCATATGGGTAAGCCAGTAATAGCCGGGGTGAATGGACTCGCCGCTGGGGGAGGCTGCGAGATAGTTATTCACTGTGACTTAGCCATTGCCGCTGAACATGCTCGATTTATGCAGGGGGAAGGTGGGGTAGGGGCGGTGGCCACTTTTGCCACTCAATCCCTTGCTCCAGTTATTGGCGATAAGCGGGCACGGTGGTTTCTGTTTACCGATGAGGTCATTGATGCTAAAACAGCCTTGGAGTGGGGACTTATTAACAAAGTTGTTCCTTACCAGGAATTGGACGCTGAGGTAGATAAACTATGCCAGGTGATTTTGGATAAATCTCCCTGGTCATTGAGATTTACCAAGGCACAGGCTAATGTATGGTTTGATTTAGTGGCTCATACCTTCTACGAGGGAGCATGTTTTTGGACTCTTCAATCTACCACCCCAGAGTCACTAGAGGGAATCTCGGCCTTTTTAGACAAAAGAGCCCCAGATCATCTGAAGATGAGGCAAGAGGCAGCTGCCGGCAAGGCGGTAGAATACCTATGGGGACCGCCGATAAAGACTTGCCCTAATTGTGGAACTAAAAATTTGCCTGGTGAGTTCAACTTCTGTGGCAAATGTGGAGCCGAATTATCCCCAGGAAATCCCTAGGGTTTTTGGTGACTTTTCAGGGATAGCCTAGAGAAGAGAAAAATAGATGAGACAGATTCAACTTTATGATACCACTCTTCGTGATGGGGCAGGACAAGAGGGAATCTCCTTTTCGGTACAGGATAAACTTGATATAGCCAAGAAGCTTGATGAGTTGGGCATCCATTTCATCGAGGGGGGCTGGCCAGGCTCTAATCCTAAGGACAGCGAGTTCTTCCGCCGAGCGCAAGGGGTTGTTTTCTCCCAGGCTTGTTTAGTTGCCTTTGGCAGTACCAGGCGACCTTATATTAAGGCGGAGGATGATGCTAACCTCAATGCTTTGGTAGATGCGGGGACAAAAGTGGTTACTATTGTAGGTAAGAGCTGGGATGAGCAGGTGGTCCGTGTCTTGGGGACTACACTGGAGGAGAACTTGGCCATGATTGCCGACTCCATCCGTTATCTCAAATCTAAAGGGCTTAAGGTATTTTTCGATGCTGAACATTTCTTCGACGGATATAAGGCGAACCCTGAATATGCCTTACGCACTATCCACACGGCTGCTGAGGCCGACTGTGTGATCCTCTGTGATACCAATGGGGGTACCTTACCTCAAGAAGTAGCTAGGGGAGTTCAGGCTGCCCGAGAAGCTATTCCACTACCTTTAGGCATTCATGCTCATAACGATGCTGAACTTGCTGTGGCCAACAGCTTAGTTGCTGTTCAAGCTGGAGTTACCCAGGTTCAAGGAACTATTAATGGTTACGGGGAGCGCTGTGGCAATGCTAGCCTGTGCTCTATCATCCCCACTCTTAAGCTCAAGATGGGTCTTGACCCTCTCAATGACAAGCAGTTGGTCAAGCTAACCGAGGTATCTCATTATGTAACTGAGATTGCCAATTTAATCCCTAATGTTCACCAGCCTTATGTGGGGTCAAGCGCCTTTGTCCATAAGGCAGGACTCCATACCTCAGGAGTGATGAAGTGGGAGGAGAGCTACCAGCATATCGACCCTGAGCTGGTGGGCAACCGAAGTAGAGTAGTAGTATCCGAACTGTCAGGGATGAGCTCAATTATTTACAAAGCTAAGGAGCGTGGGGTTGACCTCTCCCTTGACAGCGAGAGAGCACGGGCTATATTGGAGCAAATCAAGTCGCTGGAGAATCGGGGCTTTCAGTATGATGGGGCTGAGGCCTCCTTTGACCTGATAGTACAGCGTACCCAGCCAGATTATCACTCCCCCTTTGAGCTGATCGACTTTATGGTGGTGATGGAGAAGAGACGCCGTCCTCCCACCATCAAGCCGAAACCGGAGCCCTCCCTTGAGGAGATATTATCCGAGGCTACCGTGAAGGTAAAGGTAGGGGAAGAGATAATCCATACCGTAGCTGAAGGGAATGGGCCAGTAAATGCTTTAGATAGAGCGCTGCGCAAAGCTCTCCTCCAGTTCTACCCTGAACTGGCCAAAGTTGTGTTACTGGACTATAAGGTTCGTATCCTTGAAGAGAGAAGAGGCACCGAGTCACAGGTAAGAGTACTTATCGAGTCGGGAGATGGGAAAGAAGAATGGCGCACTGTAGGTAGCTCCAGCAATATTATCGAGGCCAGTTGGCTGGCTCTGGCCGACAGCCTGGAGTATTGGCTAATGAAGAATTCCACCGCCAGAGCCACACCTTAGGGCAAATCCCCCCTGGCTCGCCTGTAGCGTGCCCACAGAAAGCGGAGGGGAACGAAACCCACCACAGAATTGCTGTCTTCTCCCCCAATTGGGATTATCACTTCTCCAGCGCCGTCTCAAACTCCTCAGGGGATATATAGAAGCTGGGCGTCTCTAGCCCCTCGCCAACAAGATGATATTCACCTTGTTTAATCTCACATACTTGGAAACGTCTGATGAACCAAGGGTTGCTGTCAGTTATGGTAGGCATGGGAACGACACAGCCCGTGTCGAAGTCTTTTATACGATCGCCAAATAGGATGTCTCTAACAATACGCCCGGTCAAATTCTCAAATCCCACCTCTTCTATAGCTAGCCTTATAGCTTCCACTCCAACCACAGTCACTGCCCAGCCTGCCATGCCCCAACCTTTAAGCTCCTCTGGCTTTATGCCACGATACTTTTTCTCTGCTTCGGCATAAATCTTCCTCCCAGGAAACCTTTCAAATGAGCCGACTGCGGCGGGGAACCCCACCCCGTTGGCATACCACCCGTTCGCATCCTTCTTCCCAACTACAGCCAATATGCATTCATCAAGACTCTGAGTGGTAGCGAAAAGCTTAATTCCTTTCTGTTGAATCTCTAACCTTGCTGCATCTTTAACCACTGTTGTCATTGATGATCCAAGTACGGTAGTAAAGACCCAATCTGGCTTTTTACTCGCTAACCTCAGCCACTCGGTTGAGCTATCGATGCATCCCGCCATAGGCACAACTTCGTGGCCAACAAATTCAACTCCTATCCTATCAAGCAGCGCCCCATTCTTATACTTGATGCCATCTAGAGTATAATAGCCTGCGGTGAAATCATATACCATCACCCCAACCTTCATGGGGCGTGCCTCAGTCCATCTATTTCTCTGGACCCACATTATTGTCTGTATAAGTATAGATGGGCTATCATTATAGGCATAAAGGATCCACTGAGGTGTTGACAGTGACTCAGCATTCACAATGTCAGCCACAACCAGCGGTATCCCTTCTCGTTGTGCTATAGGTATTAGCGGTGCCATCGCAGGTGTACAAAAGAATAGTGCGATCCCTTCCTCAGCAAGTTTGCGAAAGGCAATGCAATTCTCAGGCACAGACCACCTGCTTTCACGCCAAACAACCTCAAACTTGACCCCATTAATACCACCTTGTCCATTTAGATAGCGCACATAGTCAAATACTCCGTTGCAGAACGGCGTGCCCAGAGAAGCTAGCGGGCCAGTGTAGCAAGTGGCGAGTCCTATGTTCACCACCTTCTCCCCGGCTGCTCGTGCCTCACAGACAGGAATAGTAGCTCCAAGTAGGAGTGCGAGAGCGAGACCTACGGACACAAGCCTCAGTCCAAACTTATTCCACATTTTTCCTACCTCCATACTAGTTTTGCCGATTCCTCGAACCTTTCCATTGTTTTTCATGGCTAGACACCTCAGGTGTAAGATTGCTGCCTTTTTTGCTTACTTCTACTTATTTCGCATCTCCATCTTGGCGCATCTTGCTCGTGAGCTTTGGCACTCTGTGTTCACGCCAGGGATGTGAGAGTCTGACTCAGATGTAGAAGGACAATGATTTTGTGAACTTCAGTGATTCCTGGGTAGGATTATGGCATAAAGTTTTCCCTCAGTCAAGCACATTTGCTGAACTCAACCTGAGAGCGAAGATAATAGCAGGAAAAAGTATGAGGAGCTCTTAGCGCAAAGAGCCCCCACTACGGAGGTATCGAAAACGAGGAACCGCAGTTAAGTTTGGTAGTACCATATTGTTGCCTCTAGAAAGCCACCCCCGGCGATTTGTGGCCTGTTGGAGGTCGTCCCCTCCTCTAGTCCCAGTCTAAGACAATGGCCCTGCTTGATGCCCAGGCAGATACTATTCCAACTCCAAGGGCCATATCACCGTCGCTGGATACCAGTCAGAAAAGGCCATCAAACGCCCCTGCTGAATCTGGTAGATTCTGTAGTACCTTAAAGCCCAGGGCTCCGCCTCTGTTACGGTTACTCGACCTACAATTCCTGTATCGAAGTCCTTTATGCTTGCCAGGCCATCCCTAACAGCGCGCCCACTCAAATTCTCAAAGCCTACCTTTTCTATAGCTAATCTTATGGCTTCAATACCAATCATGGCGTGCGTCCACCCTATTAGGTACCACGTCCCTGCCTCAGAGTTACGATATTTCCTGGCGCATTCGCAGCCAGCCACCACCATAGGCTGATCTACGTCTGAAGGAGCTGCCATCGGTGTTATGGTAAGCCAATTCTCGGCATCTTTCCCTACTACCCTCGCTATGCTTTCATCCATAGCACCCATACCGGAAATTATCTTTATACCTTTTTCCCTAATCCCCAGCCTGACAGCATCTTTGGTTGTCACCACGGCTGATGAGGCAAGGACCATATCTAAAACCCAATCCGGCTTTTTAGCTGCTAACCTGAGCCATTCGGTAGTGCTGTCAACACACCCCAAAAACGGCACAACTTCATAGCCGACAACCTCATAACCTACCCTATCAGCATAATACCTGGCCCCCTCAAGCGTAGCCCAGGATGAGCTATAATCATAGATTATTAACCCGATCTTTAAAGGGCGCCCCTCAGGCATCTGATTTGTCCTTTCAAGCCAATCAACTAGGAGTGGCACTTGTGTCTCCATCTGATATGCCAAGGCGAAAACCCATCTCAGAGGCTTGGTTATCATTGCTTGAGTTATACCACCTTCCCATAATGTCGGGATCTGATCTCTCTGCAATGTTGGTGCTAGTGCCTCGACCTGGCTAGAACCCATGTAGAGCTCCTCCACCACTCCTGCTTCGCGGAACCTTCTGTGGGCAATAATTGAGCGACCTATATCTGCCTTTGTCTCCTCCCATACTATGTCGATCTGAACTCCGTCAATGCCACCCCTCTCCTCATTGATATACCTTGCATAATCCAAAATGCCTTCACCCCAAGGGCTCCCCAGGGTAGCTATTGCTCCGGTAAACACGCCTGGTAGGCCTATCCTCACCACCATCTCATCTGGCCCAGCCTCACAGACCGGTATAGTGCCAGTGAGTAAGAGCGCAATAGAGAGACCCACTGCTACAAGACCCAATCCAATCTTCCTCAGTCCTTTCCTCATTTTCGCCACCTCCTTAAACAAAATTCCTTGACCCCTTGCATCTTTTTCCCTGAAACCTCGCCCCCGGCCCGAACTAACTGATTTCCCCTATAGGGCATCCTTATTCCTTCATCGTGTAATGAATTCATTTGGCCGATCACTGCCTTTCTGACTTGGGGGCAGCCCTTACATACCTCACCCTCATCTCGGAGTCGGTCAGCATATCATGTTGGCCTCATCCGATCAAGTGCTATGGCCCTTCATCGTCAGATTTACTTAAACGGATGATCTCCTGGGCCTCCTACCACAATCCAGGCAGGGAAGAGATCAGTGACAGGCATATTCTTGCCTCCCTCAACATGGTGAATTCGGATATATGGAAAGTACACCGGCCACTCGTTGGTCATCCTCGCCGGGGCACCCCACCCAATGTCGAACTCCTCTCCACTCACTGCAGCATCCCTCACCGCAGAGGGGGTAAGATTTTCCAGTCCCACCTTCTCTATAGCTCGCCTTAGCCACTCGACCATAGCTGCCGCATTGGAATAGCCAGTTTGATAGAAAATGGAGCACTTCTCCGGCCCCCAACCCCGATACTTCTTAGCTAGCTCGTTGGCAAGCTTTACCCCCCAAAACTGAGTTTCCGCATAGGACGGCATGGGATTTGCACCATACCATCCTTCAGCAGCCCCCCCTGCCATGGCAAGGACATACTCATCAGTGCCACCTTCACCAGCACAGATTTTTATACCTCTCTCCTGCACCTCTAGCCTGGCCATGTCCTTCATCATAACACAGAAGTTGGAGCCATAATGAATGGTACAAATCCAGTCAGGCTTTGCCCTGATCAGTCTAAGGACCTCTGTGGAGGTATCAAGGACAGTCATATACGGCACAATTTCGACGTGCGGAGGCTCCAGCCCCAACTGCTGACAAGCCCACTGGACTCCATCGAGGAGATCTCTCCCCTGAGCAGCATCATAGGTGAAAACTGCAAACCGAGGCGGTCGATCCTCAGTCCAGTTCTCGGTGACCCACTTAACAAAGGTGGCAATCCCAGGTCCTACTCCCGGCCCAGAACCAAAAAGCCATCTATCGGGGTTGGTAATCCCACGAGCCACCATGGTGATACCCTGAAATGGCATCTTGTCTCTCTGGGCTAGGGGAGCAATGACTTCCATAGCCGAGCTCTGAGAATACATCAAAACTGCTCCCGCCTCCTTGGCCCTCTTATAAGCAGTCACCTGCGCCAGATAGGGCCTTGCTCCCAGATCCTCCCAGCTCCAATCGATCTTGACACCATTTATACCACCTTTCTCCTCATTTATGTACTTAAAGTAATCGACTATGGCCCGGTGGCAAGGCAGCCCAACCGTGCAGATAGGCCCGGTAATATAACTAAATAGCGCTACCTTCGCTGTCTTCTCAGCTGGGACGGCATGGCTGGGCATGGCGCCTGTAAGCAAGAGCATAAGAGAGAGCCCCACTGCTACAAGGCCCAATCCAATCCTTTTCAATCCTTTTGTCATTTCTCTCACCTCTGTAGTAATTCCTCGACCACTCTCGTGCTTCGTCATTTTCAAATACCTCCTCTGGCAAATTTTCCTTTTCCCCCTTGCATCACCTATCTTACAGCGTCCTCACCTCCCTCGTATGATATGTTTTGAAGGGTTGGTCTCGGACCCTTAACAAAAGTGGATGGCCCTGGGATAATTAGTCTTGCCAGGCTAATTCGGGACAGCTCTTGCACCTCCTTATATTGTGCTCTTCCTTAACTCGTGCTCACCACACGAGAAAGGGGAGTTGTTACCCAAAGACACCCCTTATTTACTTGTTAATGTGCAATCATCAAAATTTGACATTTCACCGCAGGACTTTCGTGGTTTTAGGCGGGGGCTGGGAATGAGGAATCTACCGCGGTTTATAGGCCGCTGGAAGCCAACCCCTTCTAGCTAGGCTGGTGAAACCTTGCGCCCAACCGAGACGCCATGATCACTATGCCACCTTCGCTCCCTGGTTGATAAATCAAATTTATTCAGCCAGCCACCGCCTTTAGCTGGGGGGTTACCTCGCCTTTTCTGCCCTTTCCCAAGCTTTTTCCATTGCCGCCGCAGCCTCCTCATTTGTCATCCACTTCACCGGCTTTTCTAGTGCTGCCTCAAACTCCCCGGGCTTTATAACCAGGCAAGGGAGCATCCAGATCCACGCCTCAAAAGACTGGAATTTGGCTTCAGTAATTGGGTATATCCCACATGAGCTGACGATGCCAGGCTCATCTTCAGTTATAGTTACCGGGAATTGGAGTACAGGGAAATCTTTGATCGTCATATGAGCATCTCTAACAGCACGGCCAGTCAAATTCTCATACCCCACCTTTTCCATAGCTAGTCTTATAGCTTCTACTGCAACTGCAGATTGCTGCCACCCAGCCATATAAAAACCTTTAACCTCCTCTGGCCCATAACCACGATACCTTCTTGCTGCATCAATGAGAGGCTTTAGCCCCGGAAATACCTCGGTCTCCCAGGCGCACGGGGTAAGTTTGATGGAGAGCCATCCATCAGCATCCGTCTTAACTACATTCACTGTACATTCGTCCATGGTATTGGGGGAAGCCATAAAGGTGATCCCCTTATCCTGAAGCCCTAACCTTTTGGCATCCTTAGCAATAACTACTGTCGGCATGCCATATGAGGTAACGTAGATCAAATCTGCCTTTTTATTAGCCAGCCTCAAAAGCTCTGTAGAGGTGTCGAGACACCCCAATATGGGCACAACCTCATAGCCAACAAATTCAACCCCTATCCTCTCAAAATACTTTGTAGTCTCAAGATGAAACCAGCCTGAGGATTGGTCATAAAAAATGTATCCAAGCCTCAGAGGACGAGCTTCAGTCCATTTGTTTTCCTTATACCATTTCACGAAACTCATGAATATGGTTGCCCAGTCAGTAGTACCCGTGAAAATAATCCACTGGGGCTTGCTTACGGATTGATAGGTTGGGGCACTAAGGCAATGTATTGGTATCTCGTCCCTCATTGCCAACGGTAGCAGTGTCTCACCAATGGTTACTAAAGCTTGGTGCTCTACTAGCATCCCCTGTTGGGCAAGCTTGCGATGAGAGGTAATACTGTCGGGTACTGTACCCCTAGTTTCATACCAAGGCACCTCAACATTGATGCCATCGATACCACCCTGTTCGTTTACATATCTTGCGTAGTCAATAACTCCCTCGCCCCACGGGCAAGCAATAGTAGCCAGCGGACCGGTAAATATACCATCTAACCCCATCTTGACAACCCTTTCCTTTCCCTCCGGTCCAGCCTCACAGACGGGAATAGCACCACTGACGAGCAGCGCCAGGCAAAGCCCCACTGCTACAAGACACAGCCCAATCTTCCTTAATCGTTCCTGCATTTTTCATCACCTCCTCAGATAAAATTCCCTGACCATTTTTGCCCTTTTCATCCCCAACTTATCCCACGATACTTCACAACTTCATATCTGCACCTCAGCCTGCAGCACACCTCATGCTAAGCTTTGCCCCTTTGTGCCCGCATTATTTTGCTGATTCCCGGCGGAAATTATAGCACGAAATTTTCCCTCTGGCAAACTTGATTTCAAGCATAAGGCATCTTTAGGTATCGAATATATGTGATCATCGGTCGCTATCAAGCTCAGCTTACCATTAATTCGTTCCCCTATCTGAAGTTCATCCAAGCCGAAACTGGAGATTTTGACTTAGGTGATATTATCTGAGGCTACCGTGAAGGTAAAGGTAGGGGAAGAGACAATGCATACCGTAGCTGAAGGGAATGGGCCAGTAAATGCTTAAGATAGAGCGCTGCGCAAAGCTCTCCTCCAGTTCTACCCCGAACTGGCCAAGGTTGTGTTGATGGACTATAAGGTTCGCATCCTTGAAGAGAGGAGAGGCACCGAGTCACAGGTAAGGGTACTTATCGAGCCCCCAGATGGGAAAGAGGAATGGAGCACTGTAGGCAGCTCTAGCAATATTATCGAAGCCAGTTGGTTGGCCCTGGCTGATAGCCTGGAGCATTGGCTATTGAAAAATTCGACCACAAAACGGTGCCTTACTACGGCTGACAAGTCACGAGGGGCTCTCAACGCTAAGAGCCCATCACTACGGAGGTGTTGAAAATGAAGAAGACGGGAAATCACCGCAAAGTTAAGTTGGCAATGCCATGTTGGTGCCCTTAGCAGGCCACTCCCAGTGATCTATCAACCGCTGGAGGCCAGCCCTCTTTGGGCTAATTTTCGCCAGTATATATCCTGAAGCCTCTTTTTTCCATCCACCCGCTTATGTAGCAAACTGCCTTAAGAAGTTTACAATGTAGTCGGAACATCGACCATAAGGTTAACCTCCTTGTTGTTTTTCAAAATAATCTAGGAACCAGGGTGTTTTCTCCCAATCAGTTAACAGCTCAAACCGGCCCTCCTGGACTACATACATCCGTACATAAGGATTATACCAAGGACCCTTGTCGCTCATAGTTATCGGAGGTATAAGCCCGGTGTCAAAATCTTTTATGCTTGCCAGACCATCCCTGACTGCCGAGGAAGTTAGATCCTCCAATCCAACCTTTTCTATAGCTAACCTGATACCTTCGACGGCAACCATTGCATGCATACATCCACTGATGTAATCCCCCCAGACCTTCTCCGGGGTCATGCCGCGGTATCTCTGGGCTATTTCACGAATAATTTTCTCACCCGGTAAGTCCCAATCCACCTCTGAGGCAACTGGCCAGCCAAATTGGCACAAGAATCCTTCGAAATCTTTTCCAATCTCTAGTATAGAACCCTCGCCTGTTATACTGCCTAGATATGTCGCAGCCTTTATCCCTTGTTCTTTTAACCCAAGCCTGACAAAATCCTTGGCTATTACCACTAATGTGCACCCAGAGGCGGCCAGACCGATTATATCCGGTTTTTGAGCCGCAAGCCTTAGGAGCTCAGTGGAGGTATCAATGGTCGCTATAGACACCCATTCTACACCAACAATCTCACAGTTAATGTCCCTTAGCTGGGCAATCTTATGACCCTCTATACCATCTCGGGCTGAGACATTATCATAGCCTATGAGACCTAATCTAACGGGACGCCCCTCAACAGCCAGATTATCTGCGGCCCACTTGGATAGGGACCAGCCAACAGTTTTCCATCCAGGGTTAATGGAGAAGATCCACCTTAAAGGCTCAGTTATCATTGGCGGGGTATAACAACCATAATATATTACTGGCATATTATCGGCCCGGAATTTCGGCGTTAATGTGTCGACTGGTGTTGAGTTCCAATGCATCTCCAGCACGGCTCCCTGATAAACAAATCTTTTGTGAGCAACAATAGTCCTGCTTACTGAGGCTCCCGAATCTTCCCAGGTTACCTCTAGTGGAACGCCATGGATGAGCCCTTCATCACTTTGATAGGTTACGTAATCTATGAATCCTTTACACACGTTTGCGGCAATATTAGCCCAAGGCCCAGTAAAAGCGGCATGCATTCCAATCTTCACCACCCTCTGCTCCTCCGCTGGTGCGGCGCGGCCTGGCACAGCAGTGCTCCCTAGCAGCGCCAGACACATCCCTACTGCTACGAGACCCAGCCCAATCTTTTTGAATCCTTTCCTCATTTTCCCCACCTCCATATTAATTTTGGCCATTCCTTGACCCTTTCATTGTTTTTCGCTAGACACCTCCTGCGTAAAAATTTTTGCCTTTTCTCCTTTGCCTCTACTTATCTCATATCGCATCACCCCTTTTTGTCACACTTCTTTTATGAGGACTGGCGGTATCTCGGGCGATGAAAAATCGCCGCGATCTATAGGCCACTAGCACACGATACTCCTTCCGCATAGCCCCCCGAAATATTGCGCCCACCCTAAACTATTGAACCGCTCATATACACCTTTGCTCTCCTATGAACCTTTTTAACCTTTCTTTCCTCAGTCGACTGGCTTATCCCTCCCTTTGTTAACTCAGGATAATGATAAGCATATGGAATCCAATCGCTGAAGGGCTAGATCTGACCTTCACGAACCTAATGTATTCTCATGCCCGCCCCAACGAGATAGGGACGTTCATCAGTTATAGTTATGGGAGGAACTATCTCGGTATTAAAGTCCTTTATAGTCACCATAGCATCCCTAACTGCGCGCCCGTTCAAATTCTCATATCCAACCTCTTCTATAGCTAGTCTTACGGCTTCCGCTCCTACTGTAAGACTAGTAGTCCCTGCTAGACCTCTGGTTTTGCCATGCTTGACCATCTTTCAGCCCTCCTTTGGTGATCTTTGTCTCCGTAATCTACTCATTTGGTGGAGGAGAGAGCCGGCACCCAGGCACTATTCTATCCCATACTCCGGGTGAATTATGTCAAACCAATCAGAGTAGGGCATTATCTTGCCGTCTTCAACATGACAAATGCGGAATTTTGCAGTCATAAATGGCAGCTCCTCGCTCATAGTTACTGGAGGGAAGAAGCCAATCTCAGTGCCTGGGACAATGCCAATGATGACGTTTTCTAGACTAAGCAAAGCATCTCTAACGGCACGCCCAGTCAAATTCTCAAAGCCTACTTTTTTGATGGCCTGCCTTACGGCCTCAACCATAACCTGAGTTTCGGCCCAGCCCGCCAGGTAATGCCCTGCCACTTCCTCCGGCTCCAAGCCCCGGTATTTCTTGGCATGCTCTAAAACCAACATCACCCCTGGTATATGTGTATCCAGATAAGTTGGGTGAATTCTCATGGAATACCACCCCTCTCCAGCCTTCCCTGCCACCCTCAAAACGATCTCATCCACAGAAGCCGCCTCGGCTGCGAAGTTTATCCCCTTTTTCTGAAGCTCTAACCTAGCAGCATCCTTTATTATTGTAACCATTGTTGCCCCATATGCCCCGGCGTAGATCCAATCCGGTTTTTTGGCTGCAAGCCGTAAGAGTTCAACGGATACATCAATACAGCCAACAGGCGCAACTTCATAGCCAACATACTCAACCCCTACCTCGCCGGCAAATTGCGAGCCCTCCTCAGTGGAATAGCCTGCTCTATCATTAATGATTATCATACCAATCCGAGGCAGGCGTTCTTCAGCCCAATTTTCTTTCACCCACTTCATAAAAGTGGCAGCTTCTGCAGCAAATCCTGGGTAGGCACTGGCAGTCCATCTAATAGGCTTAGTTAGCATTCCGGTGGAAAATCCTGCCATATAAAACAATGGTATCTCATCTCTTTGTTGTGCTGGTGTTGTTAGCTCGGCCGCAGTCACCAGAGATTCCGTCTCAATTACTGCGCCAGACTCTTTTATCCTGCGGTGAGCACTTATTGCCCTGGGTGCCCTACTGCCAATATCCTCCCAGACCCACTTAACGCGAATGCCATCAATACCACCCTGCTCTTCGTTCAACCACTTTACGTAATCAAACTGCCCATTATGGGCCCATAGAGTGGTCCCGGCAAGTGGCCCGGTTAAACTAGCTCTCATTCCCAGCTTAACCACTTTCTCCACTGGCTCGGCCTCACATACTGGAATAGCACTTGAAAGTAAGAGCGCGAGACACATTCCTACTGCTACAAGACCCAATACAAACCTTCTCAATCCTTTCCCCATTTTTCTCACCTCTTTAAATAAAATTCCTCCACACCTTTGCTCCTTTCCCATTGCTAGCTACCTCCTCTCGAAATCTTTCCCTTTTGCCTTTGCTTATCTCATGATACACCACCCCTTTCCACCTCAATCGCGGCACATCTTGCCACTGAGCTTTGCCACTTTGTGCTAATATTGCGTATATCAAGGCCTGATTTAGATGTAGAAGTTTCACTACACTCTACCCACCCTGCCACGACTCTATTTTTTGATGATCAGGGAGCCTAATTCCTGGGGAGGAACTGCTTCAATCCACCCACTAATGGGCACCGCCTTAGCCTGTTGAACCTGATACATTCCTACAAAATCGATAAACCATGGTTTATCATCGCTCAATGTTATGGGAGGCAGGATTCCGGTCTCCCAGCCTTTGATGCTTGCCATCCCATCCCTAACAGCATGCCCGGTCAAGTTATTGAGGTCAACCTTTTCTACAGCGAGCCTTATGCCTTCTATCACAACTGCGGCTCCTAACCAGCCAGCAACATACAGCTCTCCAGTCTCTGCTGGTTCCCAGCCACGATATTTCTTTGCCGCCTCATTCACTGCCGCCATTCCTGCATATTCTGTCTCCCAAGGGGCAGGGAAGTGTCTTAATACATGCCAATTTTCCGAGTCAGCTCCAGTTGCCTTGATAAAGATATGGTCAACAGCAGACACAGTGTTACACAGCTTGATTCCACTTTTTTGCAACTCTAGCCTACCTGCATCCTTCATCACCGTTGTCAATGGAGCTCCAGATATT
>Ga0209345_10002373_pt1 | contig 20879 bp, 18 predicted proteins | sample Cruoilmetagenom7_FD_187294 | JGI IMG/M metagenome (GOLD analysis project Ga0209345, IMG submission 187294) | Oil polluted marine microbial communities from Coal Oil Point, Santa Barbara, California, USA - Sample 7 (SPAdes) (version 2) | ecosystem: Environmental > Aquatic > Marine > Oil seeps ... | reverse complement strand
TCCGCGACAGCCAAACAGAAACGAAAGGAAAAAGCGGCATTGACGCCATCATAACGCAAAGAACATAACAACTGGGTGGGTCAAGTCTCGGTGAAAATGCCGGGTCAGTTCTCGGTGACAATCAACAGAATGGGCATTCGCTGCTTGGCGCGGTCGCGGCAGCGGGCGGACCGCGCGCCCATCGAAATTGCCTTCAGTTGTTTTGTGATGTTGCGCAGGCGCAAAGGCTGACGCGCCCTATGCGGTCTGAGTTCAAGCGCTTCCAGGAGCTGCTGACCTTGGCGAAGGCAGACGAGCGTCGGCCTGAGTGCCTGAACGATCATGATCTGGAGGCCATCAACCAGATGGCCGTCCAGCTCGAAATTCTACTGCAGAGAATTGGCCCCGATCGGGGACCAAGCGATATCGGCAATATGCTGACAAGGCGCGCATGACCTAATCCCCGGCGATCCGTGCCGGGGAGCTTGAAGCGTAGCATGGTGCTGCGCGAAGACTGGAGAAAATGGTCATGCATAAACACTTTCTGGAAATGCCCCTCGAGAGGCTTTGCGCGAAAGCTCTCTTCGAGCTCAAAACAGCTGGGGAACGGATAACCTCTGCGGACCTTGCGGCAAGCGCCCACGATCGGCTCAGATTGGCAGGCTGGGCAGCAAGTGTGGGCGGGGATATTGATCTCCGCCAAGCCGGCTCGGCATTGACCCCTATCATTTCGCTGCTGGAGCGTGAAACCGATTGCGAGACAGTGGGTCATCGGAACATCTTTTGCGGGTCGATTGACCCGGAGGAGGGCGATGTAGGAGAAGTCGTCGCCATACGCATCCTTACGGAGAGGGGTGAACGCATTCAGCGATGTTGCGACCGCCTTCGTCGGGTGCAACATATGTTGCAGGTGATCGAGGCTCGTCTGGCAGCTGAGACGGCGGTCATGTCTCAGTTATGAGAGCTGGACTGGTCAGGAAGGCAGCGGCATCATGCACGTCCAGCGCAGTTCGGGACGTGTTAGACCGTTCGTAACTTTAGTCCAGAATCGCAGTTCTTGGAACGCCGCGGTCTGAAACTGTAGATCACCCTCTAAAAAGGAAATCGGACAGCGCGTGCGATGGGCAATTTCGACTCCCACACCACCCTATTTCTCATACGGTTTCTGTGGGAGTCATCGCCGCCAATGCGTTGAGAAATAGTAGTTTCGTGAGAATTCAAAATCCCCCGCCGCGAGGCGTGCCGGTTCGAGTCCGGCCTTGGGTACCAATATACAAACACCTGATTTTCTTATGGAAAATGAGGTGTTTTGTTTTTTTATGGTGTGTGTTTTTAGGTTCCGATGGCGTGACTCACACTCGGCTGTTCCGGAGTTGGTCATCCACGTCACTCTTGGGCCGCGCGACTTAGCTATTTCCTGCTGGCGCCCTTCCGATAGTATGCGACCATCTCAGCGCTTTGACTTGTGACCGCCTGAATCTCAGCATCGCACGCTCCGGCTTCGGCAAGCTCGACAATAGCGAGTTTGCGTAGACCATGGAGCACGTAAGGTGAGGCCCTCTCGCGATCTCCACGCTGGTCCGATTGCTGCGCGTCTAAGTTATGGCGGTGAAACATCACCTGCTTCAGTGTGACTAGCTAGCGCGATGCGGACGGGAGCAGCCTTTCACTGCAACTGTTCTACTGCCGCGATGGTGCCATACCCAAAGCCGACCCAAGAATATCGTACCCTTGGCTTTTCCAGAAATGCGGCAGATCTATGAAGACCCAATTCTCGGCGAGTTTGTCGTGGTCGCGACGATAGATGTCTATCACGCGAAACTCGCCTGCTTCACTGCCGCCGGGATACCCCATGAACCCGCCCGTGGGGCGGGCGGTAAAGTTGGGCCACCCAAAGAAACCGCCAAAGTGGCCTTCGGCAAGTCGGCAGACGTGTTGCGTTTTGGACCGTTCCGCAAAGCCTGCCCGGAACGGCGCAGAGTGCTGCTCCATATAACGGTCTATCGTGTACGTCGCGCCGATCCCCGCTGGGCCCCACCAAAGCATATCTTCTGCCCAAGTTTGCGCCAGTTCATCCCGCAATGAGAGGCCTGAGTTCCACTGACCCAGATCGCTGATCATTCTGTTAATAAGGTCCAATGTTCGCCGGCCTTCATTCGGGTTCTGTGGGTCGAGCAACAAGCCGTTATGTGGCTGTGGCCCTGGTTGGACAAGATGCGCACCGGTTTGACCGGGGAAGGGCGCAAGCCCCGCTTGAATCATCAAATGGGGAATGTCGAAATACATAGCACTTTCGATAATTTGGCCCTGATCTACGCGCGAAAATTCGCAGTATCTTAGGCTGGTAATCTTCCGAGTTGGCACGATTTCAAGCCAGGGCTCATCGAAGAGCCCCATCAGATGCCCCATTGAGACCACCCAAACAGAGCTGTCCTCGGCAAGGCTATTCACCCCCGCAAAAAAGATGTCTTCGCGCCTTTGCATATGCGTAAGTGACCGCCGCAAGGGGCGCCAAAAAGTGTCAGCGACCTGTGCTGGGCCGGTGAGTTCGTTGAACGGGTGATAACCGCGCCAGCGATAGTTGCTGCTGCAGTGGTCGCTCAGGGCTTGGGTGATTCCATCGAGCGGCGCGCTGTCTAATGCGGTGTGGAAGGCGCGGACAATGCCCTTTGCCCCTGTAATATATGACATTTCTTCTACTCACTCACAGAGGCGCGAAACTGCGCACTGAAATTCTTGCATACGTTTGCAAAAATATGTTGCCAAACGAAATGCGGCAAGTCTACCCTACTGCATACCAATGCAAGATTTGTCGCACAGCGGCATCCGAGGAGGGACCGTGGCAGAGATCCAACTGAAGAATATCTCAAAGCGATGGGGCAGTTTTGTCGGGGTCGACAACTTTGACCTGACCATCGCGGATCGCGAGTTTCTCGTGCTTCTCGGGCCATCCGGCTGCGGCAAGACCACCACCATGCGCATGATCGCAGGGCTCGAAGAGGCGACGGAAGGAGAGATCCATATCGGAGACCGCATGGTCAACGATCTGGACCCGAAAGACCGCGATGTGGCGATGGTGTTCCAGTCCTACGGGCTTTACCCGCACCTCAACGTCTATGAGAACATCCGCTTTCCGCTCAAGGTGCGCAAAGCGGATCCGGCAACACATGACGAGCGGGTGCGCAAAGCGGCGGAGATGGTCGAGCTGACTGACTTCCTTCACCGCAAACCCGCCGAATTGTCAGGCGGTCAGCGTCAGCGGGTTGCTCTGGCACGGGCAATCGTGCGCAAGCCCTCGGTGTTTTTGATGGATGAGCCCCTGTCGAACCTCGACGCCAAACTTCGCGTGTCGACGCGTGCTCAGATCAAAAATCTTAGCCACGAGCTGCAAGTCACGACGGTCTATGTGACCCACGACCAGATCGAAGCCATGACTTTGGCCGACCGTGTGGTGGTGATGAAGGCTGGGGTGGTGCAGCAGGTCGGCACGCCGACCGAGATATACGACAACCCGGCCAATACCTTTGTCGCGAGCTTTATCGGCTCGCCAGCAATGAACCTACTCGATGGGGAAATCCTGAACGGCACCTTTACCGGCAAGAACGTTACCGTTTCAGGGCTGAACGCGCCGAACGGGCCGGTGATACTAGGTTTTCGGGCCGAGGATGCGACCGTGTCCGAGACGCCTGCTGGGGAAATCGCGGCACCGCTCTACACGATAGAATTGCTTGGGGACGCCACAATGCTGACGGTGCGGGCCGGAGGTCAATTGGTTTCGATCAAGGCACACAAGGAATTGCGGGCCCAGATCGGCGACCCGGTGGCCTTTAACGTCCCTGCCGCGATTTGCCATTTGTTTGACCATGAAACTGGCGGGCGCCTGAACCGGCCATAGCCCAAGAACAAGACAAGCGCCGCAAAGGTGCATTTCATCAACGGGAGAAAACCAATGTATCTGAAATCAATAGTCACCGCCGGCGCGCTGACCATCGCCGCCACGGCTGCCACAGCCGAATGTAGTTTTGAAAACGACACCAAAATCAGCATGTTGTCTGCTGGTTTTGAGGCTTGGAAGGCCGTAACGGACCAGATGTCTGAATGCGGCAATTTCGAAGCCGAGCTTGATCAAGAGTTCCGCACCAAACAGCCCGCAGCCTTCGCGGCCTCTCCGTCGCTTTACCACATTGGTGGGGTGTCGAATGGCACAGTCACGCCCTTGCTCAACGAAGGTACGATCCGCCCGCTCGATGATCTGGTCGAGAAATACGGGCAAGACCTGACCCCCAACCAGTTGATCCGCGTTGACGGCAAGATCATGGCGATTGCCATGATGGTCAACACACAGCACCTTGTGTACCGCCGCGACGTGCTCGAAGACCTCGGCATCGAAGTGCCAACGACTTATGACGAAGTGTTGGCTGCTGCTGAGAAAATCGAAGAAGCCGGCGTGGTGGACTATCCGCTAGGCGCGACGATGATGTCCGGCTGGAACCTCGCGCAGGATTTCAACAACATGTTCTACGGCTACGGCGGCGAGTTTGTTGATGCCGAGAACCTGCCGACCATCAACAACGAAGCGGGTGTAAAAACGCTGGAAACACTCAAAGCGATCACCGCTTACCTTGATCCCGAATATCTTGTTTCTGACTCGACTTATGTTCAGCAGCAGTTCCAGCAGGGCAAAATCGCTATGGCGAATCTTTGGGCCAGCCGGGCAGGGGCCGCTGAAGACGAGGGGGAGAGCCAAGTCGTTGGTCTGGTAGATACCGCCGCAGCCCCCACGGCGATGGAGGGCGGCGCGCCTGCGACAACAATCTGGTGGGACGGTATGGTCATCGCCAAGAATATCTCCGACGAAGAAGCCGAAGCAGCCTTCAAGTTGATTGTCGCGGGTCTGTCGCCAGAGATGGTCAAAGCAAACAATGGTGCGGCCATCTGGTTGGTGCCGGGATATGAGCCTGACCGCCTTGCCAAAGGTGCAATCGACACGCTGAACACCTCGCCCGCGCCGAAATCCTACCCATCGACCTCTGCCATGGGGCTGATGCACACGGCCGTCGGCAACAACGTGTCGGATTACCTAACCGGCGCGACCGACGCCGAGACCACATTGGCCGAGATTGAGAAAGACTATCTCGTATCCGCCCGTGAAGCTGGATTGATCACAAACTAACCCAGCCCGATGCCCGGGCGGTGCAGTTCTGCGCCGTCCGACGCTTCCATCTCTTCCGCGTCGCGTTTTGCCGGACATCGCCCCTACGATGTCCCGCCAAGCCCGATCCGATCTTCTTGCCACCCTCTGACTGAAAGCCGGACAAATGAAATTCAGAACCTTTGCAGCGTTTGTCGGACCGTCTTTGTTCATGATGTTTTTGTTCATTGCCCTGCCGCTGGTCAGCGTCTTTGCGCAGAGCTTTTACGTCACCCAGCCGGTGTTTGAGCGCGCCGAGGTGGAGACCTGCACGCCGGGTTTTCCGAACCCGGTCTGCGTCAAAGAGGTTAAGACCACCCCGGTGATCGGCGAGGACGGCAAGGTCGCGACAGAAAGTCATTTTACCGGGCTCGAAAGCTACCGCAATGTGCTGGAACTGGGCCGGGTCAAGGACGCGCTTTCCCGGGGCAGCTGGTCTGAATTGATGACCATCGACTTCTGGAAAGCGCTGCGCTTCACGCTGACCTTCACCTTAATCACCCTGCCGCTGGTGCTCGGTGTCGGTCTGGTGATTGCTTTGGCGGTCAACAATGCTGTGCGCAAAATCCGCGGGCCCGTGATCTTCATCTCATTGCTGCCGTTTATCATCACGCCGGTGATCGGCGGGCTGTCGATCCGCTGGCTTTTTATCGGAGATGGTATCCTGACAGCCGCGCTGGAATGGTGGACTGGCACCAATATCTCGATGTTTGCCCAAGCCTGGACCATTGAGCTGATGATGATGTTCTACAGGGTCTGGCACGTAGCGCCATTTGCCTTTGTGATCTTCTATGCCGGGCTGCAGACCGTCAATCAGGACACGCTGGAAAGCGCCATTATCGACGGTGCCAACCGCTGGGAACGTCTGCGCTATGTTATCGTGCCGCATCTGATGCCGCTTATCGTCTTTGTCGCGCTGATCCACCTGATGGACTGCTACCGTGTCTTTGAAGAGATCATCGCTTTCTCCAGCCAGAGCCACGTCATTTCACTGCAATGGCTGACCTACGATTTCCTGACCCCTGACGACTCGGGCAACCGCTCGATCTCGCGGGCCTCGGCCTCGGCGATGCTGACCATGGTGGGGATCATTGCCCTGCTGATCCTGCCGCTCAAGCGCACTTGGCGCGACCACAAAGGGAGCCACTGAGATGTCCACCCCCAAGGCAATGCAACAATCCCTCGCGCTGCGTGTCAGCTCTGCAAGCTTTCTGATCTTCTGGTGCCTCATCGCAGCCTTTCCGATCTTTTGGATCTTGGTGATGAGTTTCAAAAGCCCGGTCGATGCCTTCTCCGCGCAGCCGCTAGACGTGATCTTTGGCCCCGCTACCCGCGCCGCCGGGGAGGGATTGAGCCTGATCGATCTCAGTCTAGGTGCTGTGGTACTCTGGTTCGCTTACCGTTTCGCCTTCCGGGAGTTGCCGCAGATGGTAACCCGGTTCACCCGTCCGGGGACCGTGGTGATGGGCTGGGTGATCGCCGTGCTCGGCTTTGCAGTCGCCTTTATCGTGCTGTTCTTCGGGCTGCTGCCTTGGCTCCTTAGCGGGTTGAATGCCATTTCGGGACCTTTGGGTGAGCCTGTGCTCGGCCTTACGACACAGCATTACAAATCGGTCTGGGTCGAGAACCAGTTCTACCGCAATTTCATCAACTCAATCATCGTCACCGCCGGTGTCGTGACCATCTCTCTGACCGTCGGCACATTGGCGGGCTATGGATTGGCGCGCTCTGGTTCCAACCTTGCCTTCTGGCTTCTGATCGTGGCGTTGATCTTTCGGGCCCTGCCGCATTCGGTGCTGGTCGCGGGCTACTTGCCGGTGTTTATCAACTCATCGGAAATCCTGCGCCCGATCTTTGGCGATGCGGCACCCACCCTTTACGGGCAGCCCTATGCCGTGATCGCTGTGCTGGTGGCAATCAACCAACCCTTCACCATCTGGATGCTGCGCAGTTTTTTCCAGAACATTCCGTCCGAGTTGGATGAAGCCGCCCGCGTCGATGGATGCTCGCATTTCCAAGCGTTTCGCCGGGTGATTATGCCGGTCATGTGGCCGGGCGTTATTACCACGGGGCTGTTCAGTTTTTTGCTGGGATACAACGACTTCCTCGTGACCTCGCTGCTGCTCGATGCTCAGAACCAAACGATGGTCCCGGCCATTGCGGGCTACTTCAACCGCGAGACCACGACGACCGATCAGGTAGAAGCTGTCGCAGCAGCCGTGTCGATCACCGCGCCTCTATTTTTGCTGGTGATGGTGTTCCAACGCCAGATCGTCAGCGGTCTGACAGCAGGCGCGGTGAAAGGCTGATGTCCTGCAATTCTCGCACCCACGGAATGATGCGCCACCCGGCGCTCAACCGACTGCCCCGCGATTTCATCACGATATGCGTTTGCCCCCGCTAACTGCATGTTAAGACAAGATGAAAGGATGACCCGATGAAGGGTTCGAGACCAGAACAAGCCGTGCTGACGCGCGACACCGACCTGAGTAAGACAGGCGAAACCCGTGCCGTGATCGAAGGCATGGTGGACGGATTAAATGACCACCGCATTGACGACATCGGCCAGTTCTTTGCCGAGAGTTTTCGCTGGATGGGCAATCGCGGATGCGGCACCAAAGTGGGGCTGCAAGCCTTTCAGGAAAACTGGCAGCGGCCCTTTCAGGCGGCCTTTTCCGACAAGACCTGCGTGGATGAAGCGCGGCTTTTCATGGGCGAATGGGCGGCGGCCTTTGGCCGCCAGGAGGCGACCCATTCGGGCAAATTTATGGGGATCGAACCGACGGGCAAGCGCGTGACGATCCGCTACATGGATTTCTGGAAGGTGGAAGAGGGGCGCATCACTGACAATTGGGTGATGGTGGATTTCCCGGATGTTCTAGCGCAGCTCGGACATGATGTTTTTGACGGGGAAGGCTGGGAGGCCTTTGACAACGGCACCCGCGTCGCGCCGCGCCCGGAGACAGCTCGTGGATAGGCACGCTGCCAACAAACGCGCGCTCGCCCCAATGCGGGCGGCGCTGCATCAGGGCGATGTCGCAGCAGCCAAGCAGGCGCTGACAGATATCGTTGCGCCCGATGCGGTGTTTCACCACTGTCATCCCTTCGGCGATCTGACGGGGGCTGATGGATATTGCGATGCGGCCCTTGCCCCGTTGCAGGCTGCATGGCCGGATCTGGAGCGGCGCGATTGGATCGTTATGGCTGGTCAAACCCCTGAGGGGGCCGAATGGGTTGGATGCGGGGGGCACTACTTCGGTACCTTCCTCTCGCCTTGGCTCGACATTCCGCCAACTGGCCATCTCACTCATATGCGCTTTCACGAGTTCTACCGATTTGAGAGAGGCAAGGTCGTCGAATCTCAGGCAGTTTGGGATATTCCAGAGGTAATGATGCAGGCGGGAGCTTGGCCCATGGCGCCCTCCTTGGGCCGCGAGTTCTGCGTGCCCGGCCCTGCAACGCAAAATGGGCTGATCGAAGCCCCCCGTGATGCGCAACAGGCTGCGGCCAGCACTCAGCACATTGCCGACATGCTCGATCACCTCACAAGGCATCCCGCAAAAGGCGGACCTGAGGTTATGCAGATGGAGAGATTCTGGCATCCGAAAATGAACTGGTACGGCCCTGCGGGGATCGGCACCGGGCGCGGCGTGGATGGCTTTCGCAACTGGCATCAGATTCCGTTCTTGCGGGCGATGCCGGACCGCGGTCAGCATGTGGACGGGACCGACTACCACCTCTTCGGCGAAGCCAACTATGCAGCCGTGACGGGCTGGCCGAACATGATCCAATCCGTGTCAGACGACGGGTGGATGGGTATCGCCCCTTCGGGGAAAAAAATCTCCATGCGGTCGCTGGACTTTTGGCGGATCGAGGCGGGAAAGATCCGTGAAAACTGGGTGCTGGTCGATCTGCTCGACGCCTATCGACAACTGGGCGTGGATGTTTTTGCGCGGCTGCATGAGTTCAATAAGGCGCGCAACCTAGGGCCAATTCGCCTTCCGGAAAACTGATTTGAGAACGGCCGCCTCTAGCACCGGGGGCGGAAAATAAGGCAAGAAGGACAGGACCACATATGGCTGACAGGATAACATCTTTGCAGGTGGCAGAACGGGCAGGCGTTAGCCAATCCGCCGTCAGCCGTGTGTTCACGCCTGGCGCGTCGGTCTCAGAAAAAACCGCCAAAAAGGTGCGCGCAGCGGCGCAAGAGCTTGGCTATCGCCCAAACGTGCTGGCGCGGTCCCTCATCACGGGCAAGAGCCGGATCATCGGGTTGGTCGTGGCTTATCTGGAAAACCAGTTCTATCCCGAAGCTATCGAAAAACTGTCCCATGCGCTTCAGGCCCAAGGCTATCATGTGCTGGTCTTCATGGCGTCAAACGACACTGAAACCACTGACAAGGTGATCGACGAATTGCTGGATTATCAGGTCGACGGGATCATCACCGCGTCGGTGTCGATGTCCTCCAACCTCACCGCGCGCTGCGACGCCGCGGGCATCCCGATCGTCATGTTTAACCGCCAGCAAGACGATGATCGCTTGTCTTGTGTGCGCTCTGACAACGTGGCGGGGGGACTGAAGGTTGCGGAGCATCTTTTGCAAACCGGGCACAAGCGGATTGCCCATATCGCGGGATGGGACGGCGCTTCGACCACGCGGGACCGGGAAACCGGGCTGCTCATGGGGCTTGCAAAGGGTGCGCAGACGCTGTTTGCGCGGGGCGAGGGCATGTTTAAGTACGAGACCGCCTGCGAGGCCGCGCGCCAGATGTTTACAGCCACAGAAATCCCTGATGCGGTCTTTGTAACCAACGATCATATGGCCTTTGCGGTCATGGATGTGTTGCGTTTTGAGCTGGGGCTGCGCGTGCCTGAAGACGTCTCTGTCGTGGGGTACGATGACGTTCAACTCGCCGCTTGGCCTGCTTACAACCTCACGACTGTGCGCCAACCCGTAAATCGAATGGTGGATGAAACGGTCAATATTTTGATGACCTGCATTCGGGAACCGAACACCGCGCCGCGCCGGGTGGCCATTGACGGCCCTCTCATCCTGCGCGGTTCGACACGTAATCAGAAAGGAAAAAGCTAATGAAAGGCTTCGATAAGAAGTGGAAGGACTTCCCCGATTATATCATTGGGATCACCAAAGAGATTTGGGAAGACCGCGGCATCGCCACGCTTGATCACTACTATGGCAAGGAAATGCCCGTGCGTTCTCCTGGGTCCATCGTCGTGGGCAATGACAATGTGGTCGCCGCGACCATGGCGACCTTGGCAGAATTTCCTGATCGCACGCTTTATGGCGAGGATGTAATCTGGTGCGAAGGCAACGACGATGGCTTCCTCAGCTCACACCGGCTGTTGTCGACAGCGACCCACGCTAACGCCGGGGTCTATGGCGCGCCCACTGGCAAGAAGTTGAAATACCGCATTATCGCTGACTGCTATGCCCGCGAAAATGCGATCACCGATGAATGGCTGGTACGCGACCAAGGTGCCATCGTGCGGCAGTTGGGCTGGGAGCCTGCGGATTTTGCGCGTGACCTGATCGCCCGCGAAGGGGGTGCCGAAGCCTGCGTAAAACCTTACTTGCCGGAAAATGACATTGCAGGCCCCTATACGGGGCGCGGCAATGACAACGAGTGGGGCGCAAAGCTGGCGGATATTCTGACGCGCATGATGGCGGCCGACTTCGGTGTTATTCCCAAGGAGTATGACCGGGCGGTAACGGGCGAATATCCTGGTGGCGTCACGGCGCTGTCGCATGGCGGGGTCGATCAACATTGGCTGGGGCTGCGCGCGTCCTTTCCGAATGCTGAGTTTAAGGTAAACCACGTCATCGGGCGCGACGATCCGATGATGCCGCCCCGTGCGGCCGTGCGCTGGTCTCTGGACGGGGCACATGATGGCTGGGGCAGCTTTGGGCAACCCACTGGCAAGCGCGTGCATATCATGGGGATGACCCACGCTGAGTTCGGCCCTTGGGGCTTGCGCCGCGAATACACGCTCTACGACGAAGTCGCCTTGTGGAAGCAGATTATCCTGCAAACCGGCTGACAATTCACCGTTTTTGGGAAGCCGCAATATTCATGCCCGCGCGCCAAACGGCAGTCGAGGCAATACATCGGAGAAGAGAATGACACCCGCAGACATGGAAGCCCGCATTGTCCGTTACGGCGATCTGCAACCCTGCAAGACCGCTTTCATTGACGCCCACACGCCGGGCAGCAACCAAAAGGAAAACTTCACCATCATCGGCGGTGGAGTCTCGGAAAGCCCGGACCAGCATGTTCACATCACGACACCGCATGGGTTCAATATCGGCGCGGCAGGGCAACCGCCGAAGTGTCGCAACTCGCTGCACAACCACCGCACAGCAGAGGTGTTCTTTATTCTCTCAGGCCGCTGGCGGTTCTTTTGGGGCGAGAAGGGAGACGCGGGCGAGGTCATTCTTGAAAAGGGCGATATCTTCAACATCCCCACCAATATCTTTCGGGGTTTCGAAAATATTGGCACCGACTACGGGATGATCATGGCCATCCTCGGCGGCGACGATGCTGGGGGCGGTGTGATCTGGGCGCCGCATGTTATTGAGGATGCTAAGGACCACGGGCTGATCCTTGGCGCAAACGGCAAGCTTTATGACAGCAAGAAAGGCGAGACGCTTCCTGACGGCGTTGACCCCATGCCGCTGCTGACGCAGGACGAACTTGCAAAGATCGATTGCCCCACAGCCGCCCAAGTGCTGGGCGGCTACGTGCGACGTTACCTCGATATGGTGGCGCTGTCTGGTGAAGGGCCGGTTAAGGTGATCGGGGAGAACGGTATCATCCGCGACAAACCCGGTTTTGAGATCGATTTCCTGACCCGCGCGAATGCCAGCACCGAAATGCATAGCCATGACAAACCGTCGGTTTTGATGCCGGTAGCAGGGCACTGGCGCGTCGAATGGGAAGGCGGCAGCGCCACCCTTGCCCCCGGTGACACGATGAGCGTGCCGGAAAATCTCAGGCACAGCGCGGTGCCCTCGATGTCCGGCGAAGCGGCGCTTTATCACGTGATCGCAACTGATGATCCTGCTGGACAGACATGGCGCAATGGCTGAGACACTGCCGCTCGTACTGATCCCCGGCATGATGTGCGACGCGCGGCTTTTCGGGCCGCAGATTGCCGCGCTGTCGGGGACTGTGCCGATATTGCTGGCTTCAATTCTCGCCCATGACACGGTGGAAGCACTGGCTGCGGATATCCTCGCATGGGCACCGGCGCGCTTTGCGCTCGCCGGTCTCAGCATGGGGGGAATTGTTGCAATGGAAGTGGTGCGGCAGGCACCAGAGCGGGTTGCCGCGCTTGCCCTGCTGGACACCAATCCGCTGGCCGAAGTGGAAGCGGTCAAAGCCGGACGAGAGCCTCAGATAGAGCGTGTTATGTCGGGCGGGCTTGGCGCGGTTATGATCGAGCAAATGATCCCAAGGTACCTTGCACCCAGAGCGCATCGGCCAGACATCGAAGGGCTCTGCCGCGACATGGCGCACAGTCTCGGCGCAGAGGTTTTCGTGCGGCAGTCGCGCGCATTGCAACAGCGACCTGACCAGCAGGAGACCCTGCGCGCATACGCCGGCCCTTCATTGGTGCTCTGCGGCCGTGACGACGCTTTGTGTCCCGTTGCGCGACATGAGTTGATGGCAGAGTTGCTCCCCCGTGCGACGCTTTGGATCGTCGAAGGTGCTGGGCATCTGCCGACCTTGGAATGCCCAGGCGAGACGACCGGTGCTCTGAAGCAATGGTACAAAGCCGTCTAGCGATGATCTCTTCGACAAATGGCGTGAAATAATTTCAACCGCTGATGAAAGTCGGTTAAGACCGAGTCATGAAAAAGGTCACTGCCAAGGATGTCGCTGCCCGTGCGGGCGTTTCGGTCTCTGCCGTGTCGCGGGCCTACCGTGGCAGCGCGCCGATTGCTGAGGAAAAACGCAAGGCGATTTTCGCCGCTGCAACCGCACTTGGTTATGTCAGTAAAGTGGATCAGGTGCTGGCCAAACATTCCAGCAACACGATCTCCATGGTCGTCAGCGAAATGCGCAACCCGTTTTACCCGATTGCGATCGACGAATTGACCCGCATGTTGCCTGACCGTGGATTGAAGGCGATCATGCATGTCGTGCCTGCGGCTGAGGATGTGGATTCTATGATCCGGCAGGTTATCGATTTCCGGACCAGGGGTGTGATCCTCGCCAGTTCTACAATTACATCTAAGCTCGCGCGGGCCTGTCGAGAAAACGGGATCCCGGCTGTTTTGTTGAATCGGGTTCAGACAGATAGCACTATGATGGCGGTCTGTTGTGACAACTACGGCGGTGCGCGCACCATTGCGCGACGGTTCCTCGACGGGGGGCGGCAACGCATCGCCTTTATTGGCGGCCGGCGCGATACCTCGACACATCTTGAACGCATGCGCGGATTTCGCGACCAGTTAGAGGACGCAGGCCGGGAAATTGCTGTGCAATTCGACGGAGGGTTCAGTTACCGGCAGGCCTATGCCGCTGCGCAGGAATTGCTGGCTCTGCGCCCCATGCCTGACGCGGTGTTCTGCGCCAATGACATTATGGCAATCGCCACGCTTGACGCCGCACGGATGAATGGAGTTTCCGTTCCTGCCGATATCGCGGTGATCGGGTTTGATGACATTCCGATGGCGGCGTGGGAGTCCTACCGCCTGACGACGATGCGCCAACCGCTGCGCCGTATGCTGGATCAGGCAGTCGATATCATTATGGACGCGAGTAGTTATCTGGAGACAGGTGACATCCGCGTGCTGCCCGCTGAACTGCAAGAACGGCAAAGTGGGTAGTGAAAATATTTCATTAACACAGACTGCAATTGCATAGCCGCAATGCACTGTGGCTAACCTCCACCTCGAACGTCCCTTTCGGGATCGTTTCATGATATTTGGAGGATACCCATGAAACTACGCACTTTCGCTGCCGCCGCTGCACTGTCCGTCACCGGACTGGCACTGCCCGCCCAAGCCGAAACTCGGCTCGCTTTTGGTGCCACCAACTCGCAGAGCGCGCATTACGCCTATTTCGCCTCGCTCGCAAAGATTGTGAACGGCGCATACCCAGATGCCTATCAGGCTTCGGTTGTGGAAACCGGTGCGACGGTCGACAACCTCAAGCGCATGGCGCGCGACCAGCTTGATATCGGGCTGATCACCACCTCGACGCTTTATCACGCCTACAATGGCATCAAGAGCTTCGATGGCAATCCGATCGAGTCCAAACTGCTCTGGGCCTATTCGCTTGCACCGCAAAACGCAGTCGTTCGCCGCGATTCCGGCATCGAAAAGCTTTCAGACATCGACGGTAAGAAGTTCGGGCCAGGCATGCGGGGGTCTTCGACCGAAGCCACGGCGCTGGCTGTGTTTGACCTGCTGGAAATATCTCCCGATTGGGTGCGGGGCACCAACAGCGAGCAGGCCAACGCAATCAAGGACGACCGTTCCGAAGGCTTCGTGAAAAGCGCCGTCGGCACCTCCTTTGACGCACTTACAACCGACATCGCGGCCTTTACGCCCCTGACGGCGCTTGGCATCGACGGCGAGCAGGAAGCCAAGATCCGCGAAGCGCTGCCGGAGCTCTCCATCGTGGATATGCCGGGCGGCGATATGGAGAACTCTGGCCCTTACAAGGTCTGGGGCTTCATGATCGGTGTCTCTGCACGACCCAATATGGACGACCAAACGGCCTATGACCTTACTAAGGCTGTGATGGAGAATATGGAAGAGCAATCCGCGGCCTTCCCGACGGTAAAGGGGCTCAATTTGCCGGAGCTGACACTGCAATACGCGACCAGCCCGCTGCACCCGGGGGCAATCCGCTACTATGAGGAAATCGGCCTGACCGTGCCGGACCGCCTCAAGTAACAGTCCATCTTTCAGCAGGGGCGGCGCGTGTCGCCCCTCATTTTCCGTTTGTGCCAAGGTGCCGTGATGCCCATTCCCCCGATGTTCGCCAATTTCCGACAGACAGCCATTGCCGCACTTGCCATGCTTCTGGGGGTGTTCGTGTTCTACACCTCTTTCAATGGGCCGTTTGAATCGCTCCTGCAGCGCGCGATCTTTGTGATGACGATCACGGCTTTGGCCGTGCTGATGCATCCGCTTTTCGAGGGCAGCCGCCTGCGCCCACTTGGTATCGTAATCGATGCGGCAATTGTAGGCATGGTAACGGTTTCAGGCGTTTATATCATCGCCAACTACGAAACTATTATGAACGATCTGCCTTGGGCCAATGGTTGGGACATGGTCATGGGGTTCGGCACACTGGCCTGCGTGCTAGAGTTGGCACGCCGCAGTTCCAATTGGGTCTTTCCCCTAATTGTCATCTCCGCCGTTACCTATGCGTTCTTCGGCTATCTGATCCCCGGCCAGTTTGGGCACCGTGGCTTTGACGCAGGCTATCTCACAGAAATCATCTTCCTGTCTGACCGTGGCCTTTGGGGGATGCTGGTCAATGTGGCATCAACTACGCTCGCGGCGTTTGTGCTGTTCGGTGCGATCCTGTTGCACACCGGGGCGGGCGAGACTTTCTTTGACCTTTCGGCCCGTTTGGGCGGCTCCCGTCCCGGAGGTGCCGCCAAAATCGCAACATTCGCGTCAGGGTTCTTTGGCGCGATCAACGGGTCTACGGTGGCCAATGTCGCAACGACGGGCAACTTCACGATCCCGCTGATGAAGCGTTTGAAATATCCGCCTGCTTATGCTGGCGCGGTAGAGGCTATCGCTTCAACCGGTGGACAGTTGGCGCCCCCGATCATGGGTACTGCCGCATTCGTCATGGCAGAGCTTGTGGGCGTGAATTACTGGTCCATCGCGCTGGCTGGCGTCGTTCCTGCGCTGCTGTTCTACCTTGGCATCTATTCGACTGTTCACGTCATCGCCCGCCGTCAGGGCTTTCGCCCGGTGACTGCCGAAGACCTGCCAGACTGGCGCGGAGCCATGACCTTTGCGCGACTCGCTCCAATCGCCGCAGCGCTGTTGGGGTTGGGGTTTGGCGTCTTCAATGGCAATTCGGTCGAATTGACGGCCTGCTACGGGATGATCGCCATGTTGGTGGCTGTCCTTGTCGCACGAATTTCCAGCGGTGAAGACCCACGTGCAGTGTTTGGCATCATCCTTCGCGCACTGGAAGCGGGTGGCAAAGGCGTGGTCATCGTCGGTATTCTTCTGGTCGGGGCGCAGGTGTTCGTGGCCATGATCAACCTCACCGGTTTCGGCGTGGCAGTTACGTCAGCCGTGCTGGCAATCGGGCAGGGGGAGATCTGGCTCATCGCGGGGCTTATGGCGATTGTCTGTTTGATTGCGGGCATGGGCCTGCCAACCTCAGCCGCCTATGTCATGGTCGCTGCGGTTTTCGCCCCGGCGCTGATCCAGCAAGGGATCGATCCGCTCGTTGTGCATATGTTCGTGCTCTACTACGCCGCGCTGTCGGTCATTACGCCGCCGGTCTGCCTCGGTGTCTTTGTCGCAGCGACAATTGCGCAAGCACCTTGGATGAAGGTGGCAGGCGAGACGCTGCGCCTTGGAGCCACGGCCTATGCCCTGCCCATGCTCTTCATCGCCTATCCCGGCATGTTAGGCGGCGGCGAGTCGGGCGACATTCTGCGCGCCGTGCTGTCAGGGGGAATCTTTGCTCTCGGCGTGGCGCATCTGTTGGGTGGCGCACGGCTGCCATGGGGCGGCATTTCGCGCCTGCTTTGGGCCGTGCCGATAGGGCTTGCGCTGATGCCGCCTTGGCCCGCCACCTTGGCCGCAGTTGTGGTGTTCGGCGTGTTAGTTGTCTTCTCCCGCAGGGTGACAGACGCACATGACGCAGTTGAGTTGCAAACGGCCTGAGTGCTGAAAGGGAATGATAAAATGATGACGAATGCTGAATTCAAAGCGCGACTCGAAGCGCGCGAGCCTATGTTGGGCGCCTTTATCAAAACGCCCCATCCGATCGTCATAGAGATTATGGCCCGTGCGGGTTTCGATTTTCTGGTGGTAGATGCCGAACACGCCCCGTTTGATCGGGGCAGTGTCGATGTCATGACAATGGCGGGCCGGGCCGAGGGTTGTCCGATTGTGGTTCGGGTGCCCGTCGCCACGCCGGATTGGGTGCTCAACGTATTGGACGGCGGCGCGGCCGGTGTGATGGTACCCCATGTCGAGACGGCTGCGCAGGCAAGAGACCTCGTGCGTGCCGTAAGCTACGGCCCCGGCGGGCGCGGTTTTGCGGGCACTTCGCGGGCGGCGGATTACGCGGGGCGCAGCCTTAAGGAGCACCTTACCAAGGCGCGCGATGAAGTTGCCTTGATCTGTCAGATCGAAGACCCCGACGGCGTAATTAATCACGCAGAAATTGCGGATGTTGATGGGGTCGACGCGCTCTTCATCGGGCGGGCGGATTTGGCGGTGTCTCACGGGTTGTCAGATTTCTTTGCGCCCGAAGTGGCCGGGATGACGCGCGATATTCTTTCGGCAAAGGGCGCGGCGACTGGCCTTTACTGTGCGCCGACGGAACCTTTGGAGGGACATCGCGCCGCTGGAGGGTCATTCTTTGTAGTCGGCTCGGAACACACGCTGATGCAACTCGGCGGAGCCTCACTTGTGCAGAAGTTTCGGCAAAGGCCCTCTGACTAAAAGAGCGTGTGAAATAATTTCAATGTTTGCAGAAAATATTGCAACGGGTGGTGTGCGGCTTAGACATGAGCCAACCTCGCTAGAGCCTGATCAAAGGACCCTCTCATGACCATTACCTTCCTAAAAAAGGGCAAGTCCGATGCTGCCCGCGCTGACGATGACGCCAAAACTCGCGCAGTCGTCGAAACAACACTCCAATCTATTGAGGCCCGCGGCGATGCTGCTGTGCGCGAGCTAAGCGAGAAGTTCGACAATTACAGCCCCGCGTCGTTCCGGCTGAGCCAGCAGGAAATCGACGACCTGATCGCACAGTTGAGCGACCGCGAGTTGGAAGACATTAAATTCGCGCAAGAGCAGGTGGTAAACTTCGCCCGCGCCCAACGCGCCTCCATGACTGATATCGAGGTCGAAACGCTGCCGGGGGTCATTCTGGGGCACAAGAATATCCCCGTTCAATCTGTCGGCTGCTATGTACCCGGGGGCAAGTTCCCGATGGTGGCCAGCGCGCATATGTCCGTTGCGACAGCTAAGGTGGCAGAGGTGCCGCGCATTGTGGCTTGCACACCTCCCTTTAATGGCAAGCCGAACCCCGCCGTTATTGCAGCTATGCACTTGGGTGGTGCTGACGAGATCTATGTGATGGGCGGCATTCAGGCCGTTGGTGCCATGGCGCTTGGGACCGAAACAATCGAGCCGGTTCATATGTTGGTTGGTCCCGGAAATGCCTTTGTCGCTGAGGCCAAGCGCCAGCTTTACGGGCGTGTGGGGATCGATCTCTTTGCTGGGCCGACCGAAACAATGGTCATCGCGGATGAGACGGCGGCCGACGCCGAGCTTTGCGCGACCGATCTGCTGGGCCAAGCCGAGCACGGCTATAATTCTCCGGCCGTGTTGCTGACCAATTCACGTAAATTGGCTGAGGACACGCTGGCCGAGATTGATCGCTTGCTAAAGATCCTGCCGACTGCGGGCACGGCAAAAATCAGTTGGGATGAATACGGCGAAGTGATCGTCTGCGATACCTATGAGGAAATGCTAAAGGTCGCCGATGATATCGCCTCGGAGCATGTGCAGGTGATGACCGACCGCGATGATTGGTTCCTTGAAAACATGACCTGCTATGGGGCGCTGTTCCTCGGGCCGCGGACGAATGTAGCCAATGGCGATAAGGTGATCGGTACAAACCACACGCTGCCAACACATAAGGCGGGGCGCTATACGGGCGGGCTCTGGGTTGGCAAGTTCCTCAAGACCCACTCCTATCAGAAGGTCACCACAGACGAGGCCGCCGCACTTGTAGGTGCCTATGGTTCGCGCCTGTGCATGTTGGAGGGCTTTGTCGGACACGCGGAGCAATGCAATGTACGCGTGCGCCGCTACGGCGGTGAAAACGTTCCATACGGTGAAGCCGCGGCCCACCACGAAGCGGCGGAATAGCCTGCAACTGTCTGAGGAGACCACAATGCAACTTCCGTCCTTCGCCGGTTTTGACCTTTCAGGCAAACGCGCAATCGTAACTGGTGCAACGTCAGGTATCGGATTGGGGGCTGCAACCGCTCTGGCAAGGGCAGGGGCACATGTGGTCTGCGCGGCGCGCAGCGCTGCACCTCTGAAGGACTTGCAGGCGGCGATGGAGGCAGAGGGTTTGAGCTGTGAAACTCAGAGGCTCGATATCGCGGACGTGGAGGCGACCCGCACGGCGCTCTCCTCGCTCGGAGCCTTTGACATTGTGGTGAACTCCGCTGGGATGGCACGCCACGGTCCTGCCTTGGAAACCACGCCCGAGGATTTTGATGCTGTAATGAACGTCAATCTCCGGGCCGCCTACTTCCTATCATCGGCAGCCGCTGAGCAGATGATCGCGGCAGGCCGTCCCGGCTCGATCATCCATGTAGGCAGCCAGATGGGACATGTCGGAGGCATCGACCGAGGCGTCTACTGCGCGTCGAAACACGCTCTGGAAGGAATGGTGAAGGCAATGGCAATCGAATGGGGCCCGAAATCTGTGCGCATCAACACGCTTTGCCCCACCTTCATCCGCACACCGCTAGGTGAGCAAACCCTGTCAGACCCGGCGCGCCGGGCGTGGATAGTAGATAAAATCAAACTTGGCCGGGTCGGCGAGATTGAAGATATCATGGGGGCGGTGGTTTATCTGGCCAGCGATGCATCGGCGATGGTGACAGGCACGGCATTGTTAGTCGACGGCGGTTGGACCGCTGAATAGGGATTAGGTCGACCTAATGGAAGCGCCAGATTGCACGTGTTCTCTTTGGTTTGTCATCGCTGAAAGTATTTGATCAATTGACGTAGTTGGCGTTAGCCGTGATCAAGGCGCAAGTGTAATCTCCGCCCACTTTTACTCACACAACGCGCTAAGATTAGTGCATTGAGCTGTGAGCCGTCTGGTCTCAAGTTGTTGATTTAGCGATAATTCGTGAGAATTCAAAATCCCCCGCCGCGAGGCGTTCTGGTTCGAGTCCGGCCTTGGGTACCACCTTGTTTCAGCAAGGTTTCCGTGAAAATCGTAGCTCTATCAAATCGCCGTTTTCCGCGTTGGTCATGCTATCTGCTTCCACGTTCTTGTTCTAGACGTCGGTCATTTCTGGGCCGCGTTGGTTCGTAGTTTTCCGAGAGCCTGAGACTTCTACAGCTTGGGCAACTTCAGAATACCATCTGCCTGCTGTGAAGTTTTGATATTTATCATCTCAAACAATGCTACACCTTAGCGCAGGGTCAGCAGGAATAGGACGCCGCCATGGCTCGGACCAAAGCCGCCAGAGATATCAGCCTGAAGTCGCTCGAACTGTTTCAAGTCTGTGCCAAGGAAGGGTCGCTGCAAGCCGCCGCGCGGGATGCGGGATTGACGGTGAGCACCGTGTCGCATCATCTGCGCAGCTTGGAAGACCACTTGGGTGTTGAGCTCTTCAACCATGCCCGGCGTCCGATGGTCTTGACGCCCAAAGGGCAGGTCTTTTCGCGCAAAATCGACGAGGCGCTGCGCACGATCCGCAAGGCCAAGGC
>Ga0209345_10002372_pt1 | contig 20879 bp, 18 predicted proteins | sample Cruoilmetagenom7_FD_187294 | JGI IMG/M metagenome (GOLD analysis project Ga0209345, IMG submission 187294) | Oil polluted marine microbial communities from Coal Oil Point, Santa Barbara, California, USA - Sample 7 (SPAdes) (version 2) | ecosystem: Environmental > Aquatic > Marine > Oil seeps ... | reverse complement strand
GGGTGAGCTGGTTGACCTGCTGTGCGAGTCGGATTTCCGTCGTCGTGAGCAGAACGATGCACTGATTAATGCCGAACATGTAGAGCTGGCGCTGGAGGCCAAGGAGCGGCGAACCGGCAGGCTGTCCGAGAAAATACTGGAAAGCATTCTAAATGAAACGGTTCTGATCGACACCGAAGGGGAAGCGATCGGCAAGTCGAACGGCCTGACCGTGTTGCAGGTGGGTGATGTATCCTTTGGCAGCCCAGCACGGATCACGGCGACAGTGCATCCGGGCAACAAGGGTATTATCGATGTTGAGCGCGAGGTGACACTGGGTCAGCCGATCCATTCCAAGGGTGTGCTCATCCTCTCAGGCTTTCTGGGGCATACCTATGCCAGCGATTTCCCGCTGGCGGTGTCGGCAAGCTTGGCGATGGAGCAGTCATACGGTTACGTTGACGGCGACAGTGCCTCATTGGCGGAGATATGTACCCTGATCTCGGCTCTGACTCACATTCCGATCCGGCAGCAATATGCGGTCACCGGCTCCATCAATCAGTATGGTGAGGTGCAGGCAATTGGCGGAGTGAACGAGAAGATCGAAGGTTTCTTCCACCTGTGCAAGACCCGTGGTCTGACCGGCTGGCAAGGCTGCGTCATTCCTAAGGCTAATGTGCGTCATCTGATGCTCAAGGCCGAGGTGGTCAAGGCGGTGGAGGACGGCATGTTCCACATCTACGCTGTGGCAAGTGTGGATGAGTGCCTGGAAATTCTGATGGGGTGCACGGCCGGGGTGCGCAAGCAGGACGGCCACTTCACCCAGCGCAGCATCAATGCGCAGGTGGTGAAACGGCTGCGGGAGATCGCCAAGGCGAAGGCCTGACCCTGCCGGGTTAACATGGCTGGACAGCCCATAGAACGGACTGTCCAGCCCTTTCAAGGAATCAGAAACGCATACCCACTTCCAGCCAGATCTTGCGTCCCGGCGTATAGAGGTCACTGACGCTGCCTGATGCACTGGTCTTGGTACTGATAACCTCATCAAAGACGTTACTGACTTCGACCATGAGGTAGCCTTGATGAGATGCCCAAAGCCGGGGTTTCCACTGCAGCTTGGTATCCAGCGTGATGAGGTCATCCAAAGTAGTATCTTCGTATATGTCGTAGCCGTTGGCGGTGTCTTCCCGGGTGTCACGGGCAATGGCTGCGCCGTTACGAAGGTTGACGAAATTGGACCAGGTCAGGCTCCAGGCCGGCATCTGCGTGATCGTACTCAGGCTGACGCTCAGGGGAATGTTATAGTCCCAGGCAGGCAACTCGCTGCTGTCGATCAACCGACCTTTGTAGAAGATCGGGTCGGTCTCGATCTCGCTGTCATAGCCATCACTGTCCTGACTGTTGCTGGTGCTGTCTTTCCAGCCCAGTGCCAAGCGAGCAACGGTAACGCTTTTTCCAACCAGCAGTGGATGGTCAGCATGATCCAGCTCCCAGGTGATGCTGGTGGTTTCGCTGCTGCCGCTGTTGTCATAGTAAATCAGGCCTCCCTCTTCTACCTTGCGAACGCCATCACGGCTGTTGCGCTGAACTAATTTCAATGTACTGTTGAGTGGTCCGGCCTGCTGTACCCACCCCAACATCAACTCATCGGAGTAAGGTGTGTTCAGGTCGAGCTGACCGGAATCGTCGCTGCCTTGTATGACTGAAGTGACATAGCCATCGGCCGCGTAGTTTATGCGTGAGTAGAGGCCGTTCAAGGCATCGTTGACAGCATATTGAAGAAAGCTGCGGCCATAATAACGGTTGGCGCCAACCAACAATCGGGTGCTGTCATCACCAAAGAGATTCCAGTCGGCACTCAGGCGCGGCGCCAGGTCCAGGTTGCCGAGCCAGTCATTGTAATCGGCACGCAGGCCCAGGCGCAGGTTGACATTGTTCCAGCGGATCCGGTCATCCACGTAAACTGCCTGACTCAGGTAGTCGATATCGATATCACCCTTGGCATAGAGCATCTGCCGGCGTGTGCCGTTGGCATAGTTCATGATGATGTTCACGTCTTCAGGGCGGCTATAGCTGGACTGGACATGGCGCAGCTCACCACCCAGCGTGACGCGGTGCTCCAGATTACCCTGCGTAATAGGGGCAAGCTCAAGCTTTGGAGCCAGTGTCAGGCTGGTTTGGGTTTGGTTGATGTCGCCAAAGCCGCCATAACTCAGGCGTGGGTTGGTGGAAAAGTCCATCACAGATGTCGCACTGGCAGAGTCCAGAATGTCTTCGGCGCGGTCCAGGCCCATGTCAAGACTGAGCAGATGACCGCCCGAGATTCGGTATTCGATATTGCCGCCAAGGCCCATGCCGCGATGGTCCTTGATGAAATAGTCGTCATACGCGGGAGAGGTAATGCCATCATGACGACGGTTGGCATATCGCAGGCTGAACCCGGACACCAGTTGTTCGTTCCAGCGTGTATCGACGTGTGCATGCAAGTTGTCGATGCGGTCGTTGAACGAGGTGTCATCACCGTCCGGTTCCGTCTGGCGGAAGGAGGATGTTCGTCTGCTCAACCCCAGGGTCATGCCGCTGCGCTCGGACAGGCCCTGTTGTGCAGACAGGCTGTAACTATCCTTACGGTAGACAGGCGTAAATTCGGCGGTGTAGCTGTCTGCATTGGTGAAGTCTTCCAGATCATCCTCATCAATATGAAAGGATTCCCACTCATCGCGCTGGATACCGTAACGCACGTCGAAAAAATCATTGCCGTCATAGCGTTTCATTTTGGCGCTGACTACCCCACCGGTGAAACCACCGAAACTGGCCGGCACATTACTGTCGTAAACTTCCACCTGCTCCAGCAGACCGACGTCCAGATAATAGCCCTGAGGGGAGCTGCCGCCGGTGGTTTTGGTCAAGCCGGGAGTACCATAATCACTGCTGCCAGATGCGGGGTTGATGTCATTGTTGACGCTGATGCCGTCGATCATGAACAGGTTCTGGTAATACGGCTGACCATGGAAGGAAAACTCCTCCGGGCGCATGATGCCACTGTTCGCCGAACCTCGGCCGTTACGGGAGAAGTCTACTGCCGGATTGATGCGCAGCAGGTCGGCCAAGTTACCTTCGCCGGTGGGTAGCTGTTCAATCAGCGTGTGATCGATGACCTGAACGCCGGTGGCGATGTCATAACCGGTTACAGTGATCTGCGGCAACGATGTTACGCAAGGCTTCTCGTCACCGCATGCTTCGCCCGAATCTCCGTGGGCATCTGCCAGCGTGTGTGGCATATAGAGTCCGGCCAGCACGGTAATGAAAGGAGTGAGGTGGATGTATCGCATGTTATCCCTTGGCACAAAGTGTTGATGTCAGGTAGACCGTTGGTCAGCAGAAGGTGCTGACGGTGCACAGGGATATAGTAAATCATTTGATGATACGAATCATTATCGTTTAGTTTTAATTTATGGGTCGCTCGGCAGTTCTGGCGGTCGCAACACCAGGGGGCGCCGGCTCAGGGTATCGAGAAAGGCTTCCAGTGCATCCAGCTCGTGGTTGCTCAGATGCAACGGGCGGATTAATGGCGATAGCTGGGGCAGCCCGGAATGTAACTGGCTATTTCCAATCATGCCAGCGTTGTACATGTTGAGTATGCCGCGCAGGCTGGGGAAAAAACCATTGTGCATCCAGGGGGACGTGAACCTAAGATCACGTAGACTCGGCGTACGGAATTTGCCCCGATCTTCGACTCGCCCCGTTGCCTGTTCATGGCCCGTGTCTTGGTATTTACGGCCATAGTAGCTAAGCCCCGTGTGGTGAAAATTGCCATCCGAGTATAACGGGCCGTTGTGGCAGTTCAGGCATCCCGCTTTGGTTCGGTAGAGGTGCAGGCCGAGGATTTCCTGGTCATTGAGGGCGCTGTACTGTCCCTCAATAAAGTGGTCCAGCCTATTGGGCCGGGAAACGATACGGCGCTCAAAAGCGGCCAATGCGCTGGCCAGCCGCGCTGCATTCACAGGCCCGGGACCGAAGGCGTCCGTGAATGCCTGACGATAGCCCGGTATCTGGTTCAGCCTTGTCAGGACTTGGTCCAGATTGGCATTCATTTCTATCGGGTTGGTAATCGGCTGCAGGGCTTGTTCAACCAGACCTGTGGCGCGGCCATCCCAGAACAGGTGATCGAACCAGGCGGCATTGAGAATGCTCATACTGTTACGTGGCCCGGCCTGACGATCATGGCCAAAGGAGAAACGGCGGCCATCAGCCCAGCCCAGGTCAGGATCGTGACAATTGGCGCAGGCAATCTGACCTGAGCCTGACAGGCGAGGGTCAAAAAAAAGCTGTTGCCCCAGCATTTCGATATCCGGCGTATGCCAGTCGACAGGAGGAAGCTCCGGCAGCGGAGCAAGCTCTGCCACGGGGCCTGCCTGCTTGTGAAGCACAGCCGCAGGCCACTGCGCAGCCGGCTGCCGGTAGTCATCCGGCGAGAACGCTTGCGCTTTAAGTGCTGCAAAAACACACAATATCAGCGCCAGGGGCATGATGTACGGGGGCATGTGGTGTGCTCCTGAGTCGGAGTCACACGGGTGGGAGGCTCTTCCCGCGGGGCTCCAATACGTTGGTTATGACCTGCCGCACATTCTGCACTTAACGATAATGATTATCAAATATGTTTATTGTGCCCAATCCTCTGCGCGATGCTTGTCCTTCAGGCGTGAGTAGTTCTCGGCGGTATAGGTGAAGAACTCGCGCTCCTGCTCTGTCAGCTCGCGCTGGGGCTTGGCCGGACGGCCCACGTAGAGGTAACCGCTTTTCAACGTCTTGCCCGGTGGCACCAGACTGCCGGCACCCACGATCACCTCATCTTCCACCACGGCGCCGTCCATGATCATGGCGCCCATGCCCACCAGTACACGGTTGCCGATGGTGCAGCCGTGCAGCATCGCCTGGTGACCAACGGTGACATGGTCGCCGATGATCAGCGGAAAGCCATCGGGGTTGTAGGGGCCTGCATGGGTGATATGCAGTACCGAGCCGTCCTGAATGCTGCTACAGCGACCGATACGGATGCGGTGCATGTCACCGCGAATCACCACCAGCGGCCAGACCGAGCTGTCGTCACCGATCTCCACGTCACCCAGTACAACCGCGCTGGGGTCGACAAACACCCGCTCGCCCAGTTTTGGTGTCATCCCCTGATAAGGGCGTATATTCATAACCGCTCCTGAATCGATTGAAATAAGGCTCTGTGGGCCCCATTGTATAGCAAAGTGCACTTTTGAACGCCTTTGCACGTACAACCGCTGAAAGGCCGCAACCGATGGAGACACCGATGTCCAACCCGCTGCTTGAGACCCACCTGCTGCCCCCGTTCAGCCGCATCAAACCCGAGCATGCCGTGCCTGCCGTGGATGAGTTGCTGACGCGCAACCGTGAACGCATCGCGGCATTGACCGCCGACCCGGAGCGCAATGACTGGTCGCTGGTGGCAGAACTGGAACAACTCAACGATGAGCTGGCACAGGCGTGGTCACCGGTATCGCACCTGAACGGCGTGATGAACTCCGATGCCTGGCGTGAGGCGTACAACGCCTGTCTGCCGAAACTGTCCGAGTACTGGACCGAGTTGGGCCAGCATCAGGGCCTGTTCAAGGCATTTGAATCGCTGGCGCAGAGTGACGTCTATCCGCAGTTGAGCAAGTCACGCCGGAAGGTGATCGACAACGCGCTGCGGGACTTCCGCCTGTCCGGTATTGCCCTGCCGGAAGCCCGGCAGAAGCGCTATGCAGAGCTGCAGCAGCGTCTGTCCGAGCTGACCACCCGGTTCTCCGAGAACGTGCTCGACGCTACCCAGGGCTGGTGGAAACAGGTCGATGATGAAGCGGAGCTGGCCGGGCTGCCGGATCACGCCGTTGCCGCCGCCAAAGAGGCTGCGAAGGCGAAAGAGCTTGAGGGCTGGGTGATCACGCTGGACTTCCCCGCCTACTACGCCGTGATGGCCTTTGCCGACAGCCGCAGTCTGCGCGAAGAGCTGTACCGTGCCTACAGCACCCGCGCCTCCGATCAGGGGCCGAAGGCCGGTGAATGGGACAACTCGGCGGTGATGCAGGAGATTCTGGATCTGCGCCACGAGCTGGCGCAGCTGCTGGGCTTCGACACCTATGCCGATTACTCGCTGGCGACCAAGATGGCGCAGTCGCCGCAGCAGGTGGTGAGCTTCCTGGAAGATCTGGCCACGGAAACCCGCCCGATTGCCGAGCGGGAGCTGGCCGAACTGAAAGCCTTTGCCCAGGAACGTGATGGCATTGAAGAACTGATGGCCTGGGATGTCACCTATTATGGTGAGAAGCTGAAACAGGCGCGCTATGACATCTCTCAGCAGGAGTTGCGTCCCTACTTCCCGCTGCCGAAAGTGCTGGATGGCATGTTCACCATCGCCGGCCGTTTGTTTGATCTGGACGTTGAAGAGCAGTCGAGCTTCGACAGCTGGCACGACGATGCGCGCCTGTTTGCACTCAAGCGCAACGGCGAGCCCTTTGCCTACTGCTACCTGGACCCCTTTGCCCGCAGCGGCAAGCGCGGCGGTGCCTGGATGGATGACTGCCGTGTGCGTCGACGTTTGAGTGACAGCCAGTTGCAGCTGCCGGTGGCCTATCTGGTATGCAACTTCACCCCGCCCCTGCCCGGCCAGCCGGCGCTGCTGACCCACGATGAAGTGACGACCCTGTTCCATGAGTTCGGCCATGGTCTGCACCATATGCTGACGCAGATGGAAGAGGCGGATATCAGCGGCATCAACGGCGTAGCCTGGGATGCGGTGGAGCTGCCGAGTCAGTTCATGGAGAACTGGTGCTGGGAGCCGGAAGCGCTGGCGCTGATTTCCGGTCATCATGAAACCGGAGAGCCGCTGCCGCAGACGCTGCTGGACAAGATGCTGGCCGCCAAGCACTTCCAGTCGGCAATGATGATGCTGCGCCAGCTGGAGTTCTCGCTGTTTGATTTCCGTCTGCACCACGAGTACCAGCCGGACGAAACCGATATTCAGGCGCTGCTGAACCGGGTGCGAGATCAGGTCTCGGTGATCCGTCCGCCGGCTGAAAACCGTTTCCAGCACAGTTTCAGTCACATCTTTGCCGGTGGCTATGCCGCAGGCTACTACAGTTACAAGTGGGCCGAGGTACTGTCGGCCGATGCCTTCTCCCGTTTCGAGGAAGAAGGCATCTTCAATGCGGAAACCGGCGCCGCCTTCCGTCAGGAAATTCTGGAACAGGGTGGTTCGGGTGATCCGATGGATCTGTTTGTGGCCTTCCGTGGTCGGGAGCCCAGTGTGGATGCCCTGCTGCGCCATTCCGGTATCCGCTGAGAGGTTGAAAAATGAGTGTAAGCAAGCGCTTTATTGCCGGTGCGGTCTGTCCGCGCTGTGGCGAGATGGATACGGTCAGAATGTACCGCGATGACGAGCGAGAATACCGCGAGTGCGTGAAGTGCGGCTTTTCCGACTCCCTGAGACTGGATGGTCGCCCTGATCCTGAGCAGATTGAAACCCGCGTCAGCGGGGAGCGCTCGGACCGGGCACCAGCCTCCAAAGCGGATGACAGTCCGCAGCCGATCCGTATTCTTGACGCGGGCGGCCTGCGCCGTGACCACTGACACGCCCGCGGCTGCATCGCCACGGCCTTGCGGCTGGGCGATGCAAAGTCCGCTGGAACATGCCTATCATGACCATGAGTGGGGTGTGCCGCAGACGGATGATCGCGTGCTGTTCGAATTTCTGGTGCTGGAGTCCGCTCAGGCCGGTCTGAGCTGGCGCACGGTACTGGAGAAGCGTGAAGGTTACCGGCGTCACTATTGCGACTTTGATCCCGAGCGGGTGGCCCGTTTTGGTGAAACGGAAGTGGCCGCGATGCTGGCGGACCCTGGCCTTATCCGTAACCGTGCCAAAATTGAAGCCTCAATCAACAATGCCAGAGTGTTTCTGCGACTGCAGTCACACCACGGCAGCTTTGCCCGCTTTCTGTGGCGCTATGTTGAGGGCCAGCCGATCCAGTCCGGTTTTGAACGGATGGAGCAGATTCCGGCCCAGACTGCCCTGTCGGTACAGCTGGCGAAAGATCTGAAGCGAGAAGGCATCCGTTTTTTCGGCCCCACCATCGCCTATGCCTATATGCAGGCAGTGGGGTTGGTGAATGACCACTTACTCCACTGCCCTCGCCAGAAAGCTTGTCGAGAGCTGGCCGGACACATTGAACTGTAGTGCCCCGCGGTAGAAACGTTACTGGGTCTGATACCAGACCCGATACACCAGTCCGGCCTTGTCATCGGAGATCAGCAGATCACCCTGTGGCCGCACCAGCACATCCACCGGACGTCCCCAGTCCCGCTCGTCCTGCAGCCAGCCACTGATAAAGGTCTGAATCTGCGTCACCTCTTCGCCCTCGGTATCCACTCGAATCACCTCATAGCCGATTTTGCTGGAGCGATTCCAGGAGCCATGCAGGGCAATAAAGGCGGTGGTATTGGGGGTGTCGGGGAACGCGTTGAAGGCGCCATCCCTGTGGTGGTAGAAGCTCATGCCCAGCGCCGCTACATGGGGCCCCAGCAGCGCCACCGGCGGCTCTGCATTAATGGCGTTGGCGCCCTTGCCGAACTCCGGGTCTGAGACTCCGTCGGCATGTACAAAGGGAAAACCGAAATGCAGCCCGGCGCGGTCAGCTCGGTTCAGCTCGTCATCAGGCAGGTTATCGCCCATATGGTCGCGACCGTTATCGGTAAACCAGAGGCTGCCATCTTCGGGGTGCCAGTCAAACCCTACCGTGTTGCGCACACCCCGTGCCCAGGGTGCGGCCTTGCCGGTGGCGGGGTCAAAGCGCATGATGCTGGCAAAGCGCGGGTCTGACTCCAGACAGACATTGCAGGGGGCGCCCAAGGTAAAATAGAAGGCCCCATCCGGCCCCTGCTTCAGATACTTCCAGCCGTGGTGGGTGATATCGGGCAGGCCGTCCAGCAGTACCTCGGGCTTGGGCGGCTGATCCAGTCGTGACTCCACATCGACAAGCCGGATCAGCTGAGTCAGTTCGGCCACATACAGATCGCCAGCTACAAAGCTGATGCCGTTGGGCAGACGCCGGCGTTCAAGCAGAGTATGGCGGGTTTCGTAACGCTGATCACCGTCAAGATCCTGTAATGCAAACACCCGTCCATCGCGCCGTGTGCTGACAAACAGCGTGCCATCGGGGCTCAGTGCCAGCTGCCGGGCGTTGGGCACCTCGGCGGCGATCTCGATCCGGTAGCCTTCAGGCAGTTTGAGTTGCTCCAGTGGCGCGGCAGCCAGCGGCAGGCTCAGTGCCAACAGTGTGGTGGTCAGTGTAATGCGCATTCTGTTCTCCCCTGCCTGTGTTCGGGATAAGTCTGGTTGCCGAGCAGCGATTTTTCCAGTTCAACCGAACCAGACATTACGACGCTGCATGCGCCAGAACACCCAGCCACCACTGATGCCACGGGCCGAAAACAGGGAGATGAAGGCCAGCCAGAGGCCGTGATTGCCCATGGGCTGGGCTATCCACCAGATGGGGGCAAATACGCAAAACACCGAGAACAGCATGGTGTCCTGCATCGCCTTGACCTGAGTGGTACCGATAAAAAGACCATCCAGCAGAAAGCTCCAGCAACCGATCAGTGGCAGTATGATCACCCAGGGCAGGTAGCGGGTGGCGATTTCGCGTACCTCAGTGATGTCGGTCAGCAGGTGAATGATCGTGTTGCCGCCGAGCCAGAACACCAGCGTCAGCATAATCGCACTGACCAGCGACCATAATGCGGTACAGCTGAGTATTTGTCTAAATTCACTTCGGTCATGCCTGCCCACGGCACGCCCGATCAGCGCTTCCGTGGCATGGGCGAAGCCGTCCAGTGCATTGGAGATCAGCAGCAGAAAGTTCAGCAGTACGGCATTGGCGGAGAGTACCGCCGTACCCTGCTGGGCGCCCTGTGCAGTAAAGAAGGCAAAGGTCAGCAGCAGGGTGACCGTGCGCACAAACAGATAGCGGTTTACCTGAATCAGGGCCTTGTAGTCGCGCAGACGTCGTAGCTGAGGCCAGAGCCACTGCCCCGCGGTTTTGAGCAGCATACGGCGACAGAACCATAGCCCCAGCAGCAGGCTGAAATACTCGGCCAGCACCGTGGCGAGGGCAACCCCATCCGCTTTCATGCCCAGCCCGAACACGAACAGCAGGTCCAGCAACATATTGAGCAGGTTGGTGCTGGTCAGCAGAATCAGGGCGATGCGGGTATTTTGCATGCCCACAAACCAGCCCAGCAGAGCGAAGTTGCACAGCACCGCAGGTGCGCCAAAGGCCCGAATTTCGGTATAGCGGGTGGCTTCGGTCAATACATCCGGTTCGGGCCCCATCAGCTGCAACGCCAGTGTGGTCAGCGGCGTGCGCAGCAGCAGGATCAGCAGCCCGAGGCATGCGCCCAGTACCAGCGACTGGCCCAGCAGCGTGCGGAGCCGGTCGCCATCCTCGCGGCCATGCGCCTGCGCCACCATGCCGGTGGTGCCCATGCGCAAAAATCCGAATGCCCAGTAAAGGATGGAGAAGATGATGCCGCCCAGCGCGACGGCACCCAGATGATGGGGTTCGGGCAGATGGCCGATCACGGCGGTATCCACCAGGCCCAGCAGCGGCACCGTGATATTGGACAGCATCATTGGCCAGGCCAGTGACCAGACCCGCTGGTGGGTGGCGAGGTCCGGCCAGCGTTGCGCGATGCTCATCTACCCTGCAGCGAGCGCATCGGCAGTGAATACAGAATCAGAAACTCGACCAGCGCCGTGACCACGACCGATGGCCCGGCGGGCGTATCCCAGAACCAGGAAGCACTGATTCCTCCGACCACCGCCAACATGCCCAGCAGTGATGCGAACAGCGCCATCTGTTCAGGAGTATTGGCCAGGCGCCGAGCCGCTGCCGCCGGAATGATCAACAGTGAAGTGATCAACAGGATGCCCACCAGTTTCATGGCAACCGCGATCACCACTGCAATCAGCAGCATCAGGCCCAGGCGCACCCGTGCCACCGGAACGCCCTCCACCTGTGCCAGTTCTTCATTGATAGTGATCGCCAAAAGCGGATTCCACAACCGCCACAGCAGCAGCAATACGACAGCACCACCGCCGTAAATCCAGCCGAGATCAGCCGGTGCGATCGCCAGCAGGTCACCGAACAGATACTCCATCAGATCGATGCGCACGTTATCCAGCAGGGCAACCGCGACCAGACCCAGTGACAGGGCACTGTGGGCCATGATGCCCAGCAGGGTATCGGTGGCCACCAGATGCTGGCGCTGCAGTGATACCAGCAGTACCGCCAGCAGCACACAGCAGGCGACCACTGCCAGATTCAGGTTGATATCAAACAGGAACCCAAGCGCGATACCCATCAGGGCCGAGTGCGCCAGTGTATCGCCAAAATAGGCCATGCGACGCCATACCACAAAGGCACCCAGCGGGCCCGCCAGTGCCGCAATGCCGATGCCGCCAGCCAGCGCCAGGATAAGAAAATCAGCCACAGTTATGCTCGCTACATTTATCAGGTTGTGGGTGGTCGACGATGATATCACCGTGGGCATCATGCCTGTGGCCATGGTGATGGTTGTAGAGTGCCAGCGCACTGGCCTGTGCCGGACCAAACAGCTCCAAAAATGACGGGTCGTTGCTGACGTGCTCGGGGTTGCCGGAGCAACAGATATGATGATTGAGGCAGACCACATGGTCAGTGGATGCCATTACCAGATGCAGATCATGGGATATCATCAGTACACCGCACTGGCGTTGTTTGCGAATATCGGCAATCAGTTTGTACAGTTCCAGCTGACCATTCAGATCCACCCCCTGTACCGGCTCATCCAACACCAGCAACTCGGGGTCACGCAGCAGCGCGCGTGCCAGCAGTACTCGCTGGGTCTCTCCTCCGGAAAGATTGTGAATGGAATGTTTAAGCAGATAGGCTGCGCCGACATCTTCCAGCGCCTTGAGCATCAGAGCCTGATCAACCGGTCTCGGGATATTGAGGAAACGCTCGACCGACAGAGGTAAGGTACGGTCGATATGCAGTTTCTGTGGCATATAGCCGATCTTGAGCTGTGGTTTTTGCCAAACATTGCCACTTGAAGGTTTGATCAGGCCCAGGATGACTCGTACCAGCGTGGTCTTGCCCGCCCCGTTGGGGCCGATCAGTGTTGTGATGCAGTTATCATGCAGATGCAGGCTGATATTCTGCAGTGCCGGTTGGCGATTGAACTGTACGCTGACCTGATCGAGCTTGACCAGGTCCGGTCCGTGTTCAGCCATGTGAGTGCTCCTGCCGCTGGCAATTGGGACAAAGACCGGTGACTTCGACGGTTTCCTGCTCGACCTGGAACCCAAGCGCAGCTGCACTTTGTTCAAGTGCAGCATGAATCGAGGCTGAGTCCAGCTCGGAGGTCGAGCGGCAGCGTCGACAGATGAGGAAGCTGCCCTGATGTGGATGTTCCGGGTGAGGGCAGCCGACAAAGGCGTTCAGTGATGCAATCCGATGGACCAGCCCCTGCTGCTGCAGAAACTCCAGCGCCCGATATACCGTGGGCGGGGCCGAGTTGAAGCCTGCCTCGGCCAGTGCCGGCAGCAGCTCGTACGCCCCCAGTGGCTGGTGGCTCTGCCAGATCAGCTTCAATACCAGTTCACGGATCGGCGTCAGACGCTGGCGACGCTCGCGGCAAATCTGCCGAGCGAGTGTAAGTGCCTGATCGATGCAGTGCTGGTGATTATGATCGGCCGCGAAGGCGAGCGAGTCAGTCGTCATGACGTGGGTACATCCGATTCAATGTGTTATATTATAACCTATAAAGCATCCTGAAGAGACTTTACACCATGCTGCACAATTCTGCCCGCCCCCTGCGGACACTGACTCTGCTTTCTGCTCTGGCACTGGCGCCCGTGGCTCAAGCATCCGAGGTTGTCACCAGTATCAAGCCACTGCAGTTGATCACCGCCGCTCTGACCGAAGGTGTAACCAGCCCGGAGGTGTTGCTGCCGGCAGAGGGTTCACCCCACCATTACGCCCTCAAGCCCTCAGACATGCGTAAGCTGACGGATGCGAAAGTCGTGATCTGGGTTGGCCCCGGACTGGAGCAGTTCATGGTGCGACCACTGGCGCGCACCGATGCAGAGATTGTAACACTGCGTTCCGATCTTGAGGCGCACCTGCATCAGGAGGCTGAGCCCTCCGATCATGATCACGGCCATGACGGCCATCATGATGAGCACGAACAGGAACATGAAAGCCATGCGGCAGATGAGCATGCCGAGGAGCATCACGATCACGGCGCAGGCAATGATCCACACATCTGGCTGGATCCGATGAATGGACTGGAGATTGCACAGCAGTTACTGCCGGCACTGCAACAGGCACTGCCTCAGCACTCGGTACAATTGCAGCAGAACTATGAAGCCTTTGCCAGTGCATTGCAGCAAAAGGAGCGCGCCATTGCCGAAGAGCTGGCCCCCTATCGTGATGCGGGGTTCTTTGTATTCCACGATGCGTATTCAGGCTTTGTTGAACACTATGGACTGAAACAGCTGGGTTACTTCACGGTTGATCCTGCCCGCAAGCCCGGCGCGCGTCACCTGGCCGAGATCAGGCAGCAGCTTGAAGCGGCCAGCGCGGTCTGTGTATTCAGCGAACCCCAGTTTACCAGCGCGGTGGTGGACGCAATCATCAGCGGCCTGCCAATTGCTCAGGGTGAGCTTGACCCGCTGGCGCGTTCGATTGACGTCAGCGCGGATGGTTATCTGGATTATCTGCAGAGCATGAGTGACAGCTTTCGCAACTGCCTGTCAAAAAAAGCGGATTAAAAATCGCAGACGGGCTTCACAAGCCCAATGGGGCGCTATATAATGCGCCCCACTTTCGAAGCAGATGTGGTGGAATTGGTAGACACGCTAGCTTCAGGTGCTAGTGCCTTCACGGGCGTGGGAGTTCGAGTCTCCCCATCTGCACCACCTTTCATCTCAGGATGTCAGGCACTTCGAAAGCGATAATTTGAGTGGTAACGCACATTAAAACGTCACACCCAATGCAGATGTGGTGGAATTGGTAGACACGCTAGCTTCAGGTGCTAGTGCCTTCACGGGCGTGGGAGTTCGAGTCTCCCCATCTGCACCATCCCGATCAGGTTCCTGATCATCAGGGATGAAACCACAGATAAACAGAAACCCCGACAACATCAGATGTCATCAGGGCTTTCTGTTGTTTTGTCTCAATGTTTTCAGTTGGCCACCAGCAAATACAATTGCACCAGTGCTGGAAAAATAGCCACGACCAACCCTGCCAGTACCATTGCGATTGACGGTACCACTCCGACTACTTCTACACCCTTCTCTTCATGTGTATAACTCATGGCAAATACCCCTTTAAGATCGATTCACTACAGAGCGTATCGTTTACCCTGTATCTGTAATGGGTATAGCAAACCCGGTGCCAATCTGAATAATCTCCATATAGGTGATTATTTTCAGTATGTTAGCAACGATTGAGTGAGTGTTATCAGAATCGTACAGGCAGGCTTGTATGTCATTTATGGCATTTTTATGGCAGTGCTGACTGTTTTGACAGATTGAATATCTCGGTGTCGGCGCCTAAGCGTATATTTTGTCTATAAAAAAGGTGGCCAAAGCCACCTTCTGTCGGTTGAGTATACTGAAAGTCAGCGGCGCACGATAAACTCCGGCTCGATCAGTTCGGCATCGCCATCCACGACCTTGGCGTAGGTTGTTTTGGCATTGACCCTAACCACTTCTACTACAGCAATTTTCTCCTCCATCTGGCCGAGGGACTCCTTGGTGTACGGATCAAACATTTCCTCTCCCAAGAAGTACACGTCCAATCGGTCGCCCTTTTGCAAAGTTTTGCCGCCCTGGTTCAGCACAACGGTCTTGCCTTTGACGGCAACAACTCGCATCGGGTAGATATTGGCCAGTGCCTTCTGTGCCAGCTCATCGGCCAGCTGTGCGGTAATGCCCGCTTGAGAAGAGCCATACTTGTTCAGCATGGCGCGGATATCCCCATCGCTGAACTTCAGGTTGATCGAATCGGACCACTTCACCTGGCGTGTGGCTGCCAGAATGATCTTGTAATCCAGCTGGGCGCTGCCGCTGTAGCTGACAATCGTCTCACCCGTCAGCTGCAGTGTTTTGCTGTGGCGGGTACTCTGCACGTTGCGGATATTGCCCACCACGATGTAGTCGGCACCCAGCACGTTGCCGGTTTTGGCCTTTTCGGCCAATGCAGCATCATCGCTGAGCCACAACGCTTTCTCTTCCTGAAACTCGGCACCGAATTCACGGTCCAGTACGTTCATGCGGCGAGACTGGGTAAACTGATCCAGTATGCGATTGCGCAACTCGGCTTCCACCCGTGCCGCCGGAGTGTTGTCGCCCAGCAGTGAGAAGCTGCGCCTGTCACTGTGGAACGGCATCACCGCCAGGGTGCGGCGGCTGTCGGCCGGCAGGCCGGGCTTCTCATACTTCAGAATGTGGACGCTGACATCGGCACGGAAACTGCCGTCCGGCTCCTGCTGCAGGTCCATAATGTCGTAACGAGAAACCAGCCCTTTGGTCTGCAGGCTGAGGTCGCCACGACGGGCAACCTCAAACGAGGTGGTGGACTGATCACCGTTGGCATCACTGGTGCTGACGCGCCCGGCCAGTGACTGCATCACCTCGCGGCTTTCGATACTGACACCGGTCGCCTGTCGCAGCCCCTGTACCAATGCATCGGCGATGGCCAGATTGCGGCTGGCGCCGTAGCCGGTAGCGTCGACCACCTGCTCTGCCGCACTCGCCAGTGTAGCGAACCCCAACAGGGTACAGGTGATCAGTGCTCTGATCAGATTACGCATGGCCCCCTCCTTCAGAAGTCGTCAGCCGACATCAGGTTGCGGCTCTGGCTGGTACCGGCCTGGTTGGTGGGACGCTCATCGGCCTTGGCCTGACCTGACTGGTTGTTGCGTGTGGGTTTGAAATCACGCAGCTGGCGCGCATTCTGCTCTGCCAGCGGGTGCCAGAGATACACCACGCCGTTGATTTCATGACCGTGCATCGGGTGGCTGGCAGTCCAGCGGAACAGCTCTCGGGTTCCCGGCAGATTGGAAACGCTGCCGCGGGCGCTGATTTCCTGGTCCATGGTCTGTACGAACTCCATGGTCTCCTGCTCGGACTCGGTCACGTCACGGCCCTCCGCCCGCACCAGCCCCAGTGTTTGGCGCTTCATGCTGCGCCCGGTGCTTTGCTCTGATGAGCCGGTGGAGTTGAACAGGTAGGCAAAGTTGGCGTATGCATCGGAGCGCGCGGCGGCATAGGACAGTTCCCGCTCATCTGCACGGCGTTGAGCTTCCGAGCCACGGTAAGGGTTACTGGATTGGCCAAAGGAAACCAGCACCGGATAGCCGTGCTCGTCATACATGCGACGGATGCCGAAGTCGTTCACCAGCGCGCCGCGATCCTTGCGCAGCATGTCGACCAGCGGCATCGAAAGCGCCTTGGATGGGTCCGGCGCCAGATCCCCCTTGCTATGGGTAACGTCATATACAAACTGACGGAAGCGCTCGGAGGCAACAATGGCGACCGCAACGGCATGATTGCCGTTTTCGTCATAGGCTTCCCAGCTCTTCACCGGAATCACGCCGGTCAGGCTCTGGCGTGCACGTGTGACAGTCCGTTCACTGACTGAACGCTCAAACAGAACGGCCCTTTTCTCACGGGGAGCGGCGCTGAATTCTTCAGGATCAATACCCAGCTCGCGCAGTTCGTTGTCCAGCTTGCCGCCGGTGACGGCGACGGCCTTGTCGAGCATTTCCAGCAGCTTGTTGGGCGCGCGCAGTTCCTCTGGTGAAAACTGAGGCATCTGGGTCGGGTCCTTGTAGAGCTTGGTCATGCTCTCGGCCATGATGCTGACACCCAGTGACTCAATGTATTTGGCCTGAGCCTTCAGCAGAGCTTCCTTGTAAGCCATGACACGTGCGTTGCCCCAGTCGCGGCTTTCCGGTGTGCCCATCACCCAGGCAGTGGCGGTGGTATAGAACATGCCGGGGCGGCTGCGGAACGCCTGACCGGCATCGGAGTATTCGAAGTCCTCGATCAGCTGCTCGAGCTTCAGGCCCGGGTCCAGCACTTCAGGTGCGGCACTGTTGGCGATTTGAGCTGCAACGGCGTCCGCATCCTGATCGCTCAGGGTGGCGGTTTCGGCCGCTACAGGGGCTGTGGTTTCCTCTGCATGTACCAAGGGAGTCATGGCAGTAGCGATGGCCAGCGCCAGCCCGGTCTGTACGAATAGCTTTTTCATCTTGTATTCCCTTACGTTGGTTACCATGAAGTGCCCTTGGCGCTGCCAAGCTTGCGGATCGGGGTTTCGCCTTCCCAGACTGCCAGGCCGTTGGCCAGATCGGTCAGGGTCAGCTGGAAGTAATATTCGACCAGCTGCTTGTTACGATCAACGCGGTTATTGCGCTGGATGATCTTGCCGGAGAGACTCATGTTGGGGGCGGTCAGTCGCTGCTGCACCAGAGTGCTGCGGTCGATCTTGCGTGACTGGCTCAGCTCGGAATAGGCCTGGGTCATCTTGTCTTCGGCACCGTTGAGGCCGATGGCGGTGGTGGTCAGCACCTTGCCGCTGCGCAGCAGGTCAACACGGATCTTCTTCACCAGCTGATCGGTATCAATGCGCTGCATGGTGTCGTTGAGAACGGTGGATACTACCATGATGTGCTTTTTGCCATCGTTGCGATCAACCGAGCCGGAACTGAGCATGGACTGGACGGCGTCAGAGGCGGCCTGCTCAAAGTCACTGCCACTGAGTCCCATGGTGATCGGTTCGTTGGCACTGCCGGATGGCAGCAGCTGCGTCTGCGGTGTACAGCCGGCGGCGACGCCCAGTACCAGCGTCAGGCCCAGTGCCTTGATCAGCGTATTGCGTTTCGGATGGCTCATCGTTCAATTCCTTGTGTATGAGTGGCGGTGCCAGTATTGATATCAAACAGGTAGATGCGATAAGAGGTTGCGGCCGGGCCGGGTGCTACCCGATCAAGGGCAACAGGTTCACCCGGGCGCAAAACATGTTGCTCCCAGCGCGAGGCCATGCCGGGCAGCTCGAAGCCGTTGGCATCGGTCCAGCTGAATCGGTAGCGCAGGGTTTGCTCGGATTGGCTTCGGTTATACAGCCGTACTCCGGCGCGCAGCAGATTACCGGAGGCGATGCCTTCCGGAACGGCTTCAATCTGAAGGTAGCTGCGTGCCTTGGGGCCAATAGTCAGTTGGGGCCAGTCAACGGGTTGCTGGGGCTGGGTCTGGCAGCCAGCCAGCAGGCCTGCTGTAAGCAGCAGGCCGGTCAGTGTTTTTTTCATCGGTGCATCCTTGCCTTGTCAGGCATCAAATCCTGCGATCTGGTAGGTGGGCGTGCTGCCCGGCGTCGTGGCTCTTACGTAGATCAGCGTAAACTGACTATCCGGAAGTTCAACTTCGACGGGGGCCGCAAGCCCCGGTGCCTTCAGCTGCAGCTTGCCGTCAGCTGGTTTGCGCAGGCGGACAACCTGAACTTCCTTGGGAAGACTGGTCCAGCTGCGCGTGTCGGCACGGGTTGTTGCAGCCTGGTAGACACCAGCGAGAATGCTGCCGGCCAGCCCGCCTTCCTTGCGTGCCTGATACTGAATGAAGGCCTTGGTCAGGGTGCTGGCGATTGCCTCGGTCACCTTGAGCGGAAACTCGCGCTTGAACTCGGTCTGGATGACGCGATCCATGCTGGCCAGATGCTCGGTTTTGCCCTGAGATTTGCCACCGGCATAGACTTCAAGATAGGGATACGCCTGACTGCGTGTCTGTAGCCTGGGCAGTGCGATCTGGGAGTACTCAACCTGATCGTTGAGCAGGAACAGCGGCAGCGGGATCAGGGTTTCATCGATCATCGGCCCTTCACCGTTCTCGAAGATAACCCACACCGCAGGATTAAGTCTCCCCTTGCTCCATTTGCCTCGGCGCAGGTTGTCGATCACCATCAGGTCAGTCTTGACGGCCGAGTTGGCAGAGCTCATACCCGCCACGCGGCGGAGTGACTGGCGTGCCTTGCCGTAATCTTCGCGGTCAGCGCTGGCCAGCATGAAATAGAGCCCGTGCAGATAGTCAGTGTAGGGATTGACGAAATCGGGGTATGCCTGCCACTCCTTCAATTCGGGGAAGTTTTCGTAGATGGTGTTTTCAGACGCCTTGCGGCTTTTATCGAAGTCTACCGGTGCAGGTTGGCCATCGTTGGTATTCGCCTGCTCTTCGGCCTCTGCCATTTTCTCCTTCTGCTCGGCTATGCGTGACTTGAAGGTTTCTTCGGCGCGTCGCTGTCGGTCGGCAGCGCGGTTGAATTCGATGCGTGCATTCTGCATGTCCTGCAGAAAGATGTTATTCAGTGCCTTGTAGGTGTTGACCATGACACCGTCATAGACAGTCGGGCTGTAACGGTTGAGGTTGTTGTTGACCAGGTTGGCGGCAACTTTTTCCAGCCCCTTGCGACCGAGGCTTTCGGTGTCCTCATCTTTCATCAGATTTTCGGCGTGGTCGAACACCCGTGTGCTGAATTCAAACTCGCCACTGGCACTGAGAGCGGTACCGGCCTGCAAAGACCAGAGCAGGTTCTTGCTTTCGCCCTGTTCATTGATGCCGCCGGATTTGAGTGCAAAGTCAGCCGCTTCGCGGTATTGACCATTGGCAAACTGCTGGTTGTAACTGTCGAGGCTTTGTTTGCTGGTGAGCGTCTGACAACCGCCAAGCGTAAGCAGGCCGCATGCCAGCGCCAGTCCCTTGAGCCGGTGAGGGTGGTTTCGCATTCTGTACTCCTTGTTCCCTGAAACCGAGATCCTGTGGCCGGACACTTTGCGCCGGCAAATTTGTTGGGGAATTTAGCAGTTAAACCAAGTGGATTGAACCCTTTTGTTGGTGTCTGGTAACAGAGTATTGATATAGATCCAGAGCATGCTTATCCACAAAAATAAAGTTGCACACAGCTTTTCCTGAAGGCGTCCACTTAATCCATATGAGTCCTGAAATCGGTCGGCTTGTGGGTAAAATGTGTATGGCACAGGTTGTTCGGCAAACTGGACAGTAAATGACCAGTTTTTCACAAGCCTTATATGGCGGAGGCTGTGGCAGGTTGTCATAAAACCTTACCGAGGTTGTTCACAACTCTGTGCAGCGATACTGGGGATAACAATCAAGATGGTTGGTCCACAGGCCCTTCAGAAGGCAGCGCTGCAGTGATCTTCTGTGCACAGGCTCGGCCATGCATTTCAGTCATGTGTATAACCTGTTCGCAGTTCACGCAGGGCTTGACGAATAATCAGGAATGACGAGTGCAGGAACAGGCTCGCCATGATCAGTGCGACCAGCAGGTCGGGCCAGCCACTGGCGGTGCCCCAGACGCCGAGCGCGGCTGCCAGCACGAACAGGTTGCCGATGGCATCATTGCGGCTGCAGAGCCAGACCGAGCGAACGTTGGCATCGCCGTCACGGTACTTCATCAGAATCACGACTGAGAGCAGATTGGCGCAGAAGGCCAGTATGGCAATGCTGCCCATCAATACCGGTTCCGGTGTCAGCATGAAGAAGGCGCGATAGAGGGTCGACCCCAGCACCCAGAGCCCCATCAGGCCCAAAGTCAGCCCCTTGAACAGGGCGGCCTTGCTGCGCAGGCTCAGGGCCTTGCCGATTACCAGCAGGCTGATCAGGTAGGTAAAGGTATCGCCAAGGAAATCGAGCGCGTCAGCCTGCAGTGCCTTGGAACCGGACAGCCAGCCCCCACTGACTTCAATCAAAAACATGCCGGCATTGATCAGAACGA
>Ga0209345_10002371_pt1 | contig 20891 bp, 23 predicted proteins | sample Cruoilmetagenom7_FD_187294 | JGI IMG/M metagenome (GOLD analysis project Ga0209345, IMG submission 187294) | Oil polluted marine microbial communities from Coal Oil Point, Santa Barbara, California, USA - Sample 7 (SPAdes) (version 2) | ecosystem: Environmental > Aquatic > Marine > Oil seeps ... | reverse complement strand
TCCCAATAGCAGACATTGTTCCGATTTCTCTGATCCTTTCATAGACCGACATGATCATGACGTTTAGAATACTGATAAGAACAATAGCGATCATAATGATTTTCATGGAAACGGTCATAATGTCGATCATCTTGGCAATATTATTAAAGGGTGACAGTTTTTTCCATGTATGAATTTCGAAAGCGGGCTTTCCCTTGGGATCTTTGTGTTGGGCAAGGGCGGACTTCAGATCGGCAAAAACAGTATCAAGCTTATCGAAGTTTTGTAACCTTATGGCAACTTCAGTGACCTCGGGTTCTTTCATGCGAAGCAGGGCTTGTGCATCATCAATATGCATATAACCCTCTTTGCCCTGGGGACCCAGCACATCCTCTATGATCCCGGACACGATAAAGTTAAGGCCGTTTACAGAGCCCTCCCTGTTATTGGCAACTACTACTACTGAGTCTCCTTCTTTTATTTTCATTCCTTTTGCTAATTTTTCGGGAATAATGACCTCCCCTGCCTTTATAAAAATCTCACCCTTATTTTTATCCTTTAACAGGATGCGGTCCCCAATGGCAGGGCATACTTTAACCTCTTTTTCCGGATCTATGGCGCTAATGCGGATATTGGTTGTCTCGGTAAAATTGCTCAACATGGCTCCCAGCTTTATCCGTGGGGCATAACCAGCCACTTCAGGTTGTTGCATGAGAATTTTCTCGATTTTCTTATATCCTTTCTGATTCAAATTTAAATTCAAAGGCATTGTATCGATGGAGGAAACGTATCCTTTCTTATGGATCTGCATCTGGGCCAGATTGGAGTCCGTTATCTGTCCAATCATCATACCCTTAAATGATCCGGAAAGGCCTGAAAAGAGTATAACCATCACAACACCCACCATGATTAACAGAGAAGTAAGAAGTGTTCTTCTCCTGTAACGCCTTAGATTTCGTAAGGCTATTTTAAAAGTATTAATCATTGGGTTTCTCTCCTTTCTGAAATTTGTTCCGTGTGAATCAGCCTGCCGTCTTCCAGGGTGTGAATAACTTCGGCCTCCTGCATGATCCTTGGGTCATGGGTTGAAAAGATAAAGGTGGTCCCAAAATCGTCTCGCATCCGCCTCATAAGTCGAATCACGTTCAGGGCCGTGTTGTGATCAAGGTTTGCTGTGGGTTCATCTGCCAAAACCAGCTTTGGCTGAGTCACCAGGGCACGGGCCACAGCGACCCTCTGCTTCTGTCCGCCGGAAAGCTGGTCGGGAAACTTGTTTTTTTGGTCTGACATCTCGACTGCTTCAAGGACATTCAATATCATGTCCTCTCGCTTTGACTTCGATTCATTCTTTATCATCACGAGAGGATATTCAATATTTTCGTAGGTGGTCAGCACAGGAAAAAGGTTGAATGCCTGGAAAATAAACCCCAGGATTGAACCCCTGAAAGCCGCAGCCTCTTTTCGCTCAAGAGCGCTCACCGCCTCCCCGGACACCAATAGCTTCCCTTTTGTCGGTTTGTCCAGACATCCGATAAGGTTTAGAAGCGTGGTCTTACCACATCCCGAAGGCCCAACGAAGGAGACAAAGGAAGCCGGCTCAATTTCGAAGTTCAAGCCTTTTAACGCCTCCACCTTAACTTCTCCGCTTAGATACGTCTTTGATACGTCCTCAGCTATTACTAAACTCATTATTCCACCACCCAGACCGTGCAGTTGCGTGCATGGTTGACAACCTTGCTTGAGATGCTGCCAAAGAGGAACTCCTCCTTGCGTGAAAGCCCCTGTCTTCCAACGACAATAGTGCTGTATTCGGTTTCATCACGTTCCGACAGAATGCACTCCGCCATGGAGGGGCAGTAGCGGAGGGTTGAACGGACGGCTACATCTTCTGGGTCAAAACCATTTTTGATCAAGAGTTGTCGAGAATCCTCCAACATGGCATCGATTTTTTGTCTGTATTGAGTGAGCCATTTTTCTTTCTCGGCAGATGTAGGAAAGTAGTCTTCCTCGGGTTCGGGAACCACGTGCAGGATGGTGACCTTGAAGCCTTCCAAACCTCCCAGGAATTGACCAACATAGGAGACTGCCCGACGTGCATTTTCTGACTCATCCACCGCGATCAAGATATTTTTGTTAAAAATCTTTTCCTCCTTAGTCATGTTTTTACCTCCTTAGGGTTCGCGGGAGAGTTCAAAGTCATGGAAGAGAGCCGGTATACGATTAATTATCGTTTTTGCACTCGGCCAGATCATCCAAAAGTTGTACTGTATTCTCATAAAACCAGTTGGCACCCCTTGAAAAATGCATAAGCACCCTGTTGAGGGAATCGGGTATGTATGGGTAAATCTTTTTCAGATTCACCACGCGATTATTGAAAACGAGATTCAGGTCCGCTTCACTCAGTGTGCCAAGGGAAGGGTGCCCCTCCCTTTTCAGATCCCGCAGCAACACATCTCCCATGCCCACCAGAAATACTAAAACATTGCCCAGACCAAACAGATCATAGCCGTAAATGTTCTCCCTGTGCCAATAATTGGAGTCAAAGTCGATCCAGCGGTAACGGCCACTTTCCCGGTCTATCAGAATGTGATCCCTTCGTATGTCTCCGTGCCTTTCGCCATTTTCGTGCAAAAAACGAATGGCCTGGACGCACTCAATAAAATGATCCATGATGCCCTGGAATTCTTCATAATAATAGACTTCGTGATCCATCCCCATGTTCGCGACATAGGTAGACAGCGGCTTACCTCTAATAAAATCCAGTATGCGAATAAGATTCTCCTTTTCATCCTGGATCGAATATCCGTGCATAAAATTTTTGTGACCGGAGACCAGGTCGAGAATGCGGGCCTCCTTTTTGGGGCTTCGAAAACACTCAAATTCAATGTCCCCGATACGGGACATAAACCTCTCGTAAAACACAAGTTTCATGATCTTCAGGTTGCCGTCTTCCAGATCAATCGCGCGCTTGACCCAAAACTTGTCTTCATCTTCAAGCCCGAATCGCTGTTCCTTGGCATTATGGCGAATGAGATAGGGCCGCCCGTTCAGGATAACCACGTCGTCATATTCTACCCGGATAAAATCACTGGTATCCGTATGGATTCTGAAACGTTGGGGCACCTGATGGGGAGGAATCCACCGGGAAACCATTTGTTTGAGGTTTTCATGGGAGGGGTGGGTGATCATAACCATCCTAAGGGCTCGCGCAACAGGTGAAACAGCCATTGTTCAGGCGAAATAAAGAGGAAAAGGTCACACCCGTCAAGCGGTACTATACGGAAGAGCCAATAGAAGTTACCTCATTTTTTGATAACGCGGCGGGTTTAGGCAAGCTTGAACTGCCTCACGTTGAGCCGCCTATTCCACGGCCCATGCCTTAACTCACACCGTGCTGTTTAGGGACATTAGCTGTATTTGTAGCGATTAACTTCCCTATTTTGTAGTCATCTACGGCCTTTCTTACTGTGCCCGATTGACCCGTGATTATTTCAACTCCTTCTGCCGAGAAAGTGCTTACAGCATTCGGGCCGATGTTTCCAGTTACTACTACTTTTGCTCCTTTAGAGACCACAAACATGGCAGCCTGAATCCCTGCCCCTCCACTTACAGCCATGCCCTCGTTAGCAAAGGCCTCAAAGCTCATGTCGTTTGTTTCCACAATGACAAAATATTCACACCGTCCAAAACGGGGATCAATTTGTGCATCTAAATTCTTTCCACTGGAACTTATAGCAATTTTCATATTTAATTCCTCTTTTTTTACAAGATGTTATGTGACGCGGCGCCGCCGCCATCCCTAAAACAGCTTCTATTCCCTCGTCATGGCGGTGCCGCATTTGGGACATTTCTGCTCATAACAGGGGCTACCCAACTGATGGGATGCACTTTCACCACAGTTGGGACAGACGCAATAACCGCCCGGGCCTGCAGCAAAACCACCTCCTCGCCCCTGGCCACCGCCTCCTCGCCCTGTTCCTTTACCTGTTCCAGGTCCCTGACCTCTTGGTCCTGTTCCATTTCGTCTTGGCATTTTACTCACCTCCCTTTAAATGATGTAAGAGATATAGATAACCATGCTCTTTTCTCTCTTATAACCTTCCTTCAGCATAAATTATGCCATTACATAGTGTTCTAGATAAGTGTCGTAAATTCATCTAGTTAGCCATCCATAACTCGCAAACAATTCTGCCAACGAGCCAAATGTAGAAAAATTTCGAGATCTCTTTTCTCAAAAATTCAAAATAAATCAGATCAATATTCATAGTATCAATGAGTACAGACTGTTGGGGGGATAGAAAAAGAAAAGTTAATGCCATTGACCCTTCTACCACTGTTTATAGAACAACAACCGGGCAGATTCTCAAGATCGCCCCTTTAGAAACCCTATAACCTCTGTCAGGCTCAAATCATACCAGTGACGGTAGGCATCAGCGACGGCAAAAAAAGGGCCTTGTCTGATATTGGCACAGTAGATTTCCTCCACCCCTGTTTCTACTTCTTCAAATGAACGCAATGGTGCGGTAGGCACAGCGACCACAGTTTTGAAGGCGCCCATTTTTTTAACCATATAGATCGACGCCATCATGGTATAGCCTGAGGCCAGACCGTCATCTACCAGTATTACTGTTTTGCCAGCACAGGTCCGATATCTTTTGGCTTTGTTTTTACAATGATTTTTGAGCCCAAAAGCCTCTTCTCAAAACTAGGCTTTCTTACTTGATAAAAAATGCCGATCGGTATTCGATCTCCTTGACCGTAGCGCCATTCTCCGGCTCTTTCCATTGCGGCCGATAAATTAGAAGGGTCATGTTTCTCGTCGGCAAGCTCGTAGGTGTGCTCCTTGTAATAATCATTGTTGTCGAAAAAACTGATGCAGGGTTGCAGTACATCTATATCGGCGTCCGCCTTATCGGAATCATAAAGAATGACGCCGCCGGATTTAAGATCGTCTTTGTGTTTTTCTACGGTTTCCTGATTCAAGGCGACAATTATATCCAGATTCTTTTTGTGAGTTCTGATTTTTTTGTCCGTCCCCCTGATAACATTGAAGTTATGGCCGCCTTTCACCAGTGAGGGGTACTCATCATAGAGGAAAATATGGTAACCCAACCGGTTTAAAAGCCTGGCTATTGTGTGTCCGGCCTCTTTGATGCCGTCTCCTGCCTTTCCGCCGAATAAAACCGATATTTCTTTCAAAACAGACCTCCTTTCTACTCAATACTTAAACCTCGTCTTTAAGCCACACCCTTTGCTTTGTGCACTTCAATTCTTAATATCTTTGCGCTTCAATTAAGCGGGAATTAAGATAGAAGATACCTCTCTGCGTAAGTGTCAAGCGAAACAAAATCAAACTGATTTTCATACCTTGTGTTCGAAGATCTCTCAATAAAGGGTACCCTGCATAAATGGGATCATGTCTCAGAACACTCATGTTACAATCGATCCGTGTCAAGAGTCCTTGGATTTTCCTTTTTCCACCAACCGCCATAGATCCAGGATAGTTGCAATAGCAATAATACGTCGATCATCATCCACGATGGGAATTTCTTTGATGTTGCGGTCTCCCATAAAGTCCAGGACCCTTTCAACAGGGTCGTTTTTCCTGGCGCAAACCACACGGGTCTCCATAATGTCGGCCACCTTCTCTGAAGTGAGCTGAGTCAACAGCGAGCGGATGTGAAACCGAGGTTGATTGCGGGAAATCACGACAGCGCGGATCAATACACCAACAGAAAGATATCCTTCGAGTCGCCCCTGTTTATCCAGAACGTAAATGCCTCTTATCTGCTTCTCCCGTGTGATCTGTTCGGCGACTTCCTCCAGGGTCGAATCAGCTGAGACTGCAAGATATGGTCTGCTTTCGATCTTATCCAGCGCTTCGCTAATTCTCATAGGTCTCCTCCGTCTGGGGGGCAGTTTCCCATAATTTTTGATAGGATGTAAACGGATGGCCGGGGATTTCGAGGGGACTTGAAATCCTCAGCAGCAATGGCGTTAAACCAGCCCCCAATCCATAAAATGTCCATCGCCTGTTAGTATCCCGAATCATCAAAAGAGGTCTTCCCCCCTCTTTACCCATAGCTCCAACAAGTCCAGCATGTCAAGATTGGCGACGACGCGACCCCCCTTGTCTAAAACGGGCATGTCCTGGACATCCTTTTGAATCATTTTGGCGATCACGTCTCCCAACCGTTCATTTTCATGGCACAAGGGGAAATTGATGTCCATCAAATCTACGGCTCTCTCAGAGGTAAAAAGGCCCTCGATATGCTCTGTAATCACCATTAGGTCGGATAATCTGCCATCAAGATAGTATCGGAAAGCAATATCCTTGAGATCACTCAGAGTAATCGACCCCATAATCCTACCTCCTGAATCTACAATATAGACAATTCGCCGTTGGTATCCTTTTACCATAGCGCATACAACTTCTTTGAGGTTAGCGCCTCTAGACACGATGGGCAGTTCCGGCTTGTGTGTCAAAGAATCCAAAAAATCTTTCACCGTTAAGCGCAGCATTTCAAAATCTTCCTCCTCAAACATATAGTCGGGCCTATTTCATTTCAATTAAGATAAACAATATATTCCCATGAATTGCCCGGAAGAACCCTATGGTTTGGGATACACCAATTGAAGCGATCCCTCTTGGGCCCTCCTTTGTTTCAGGGTTTCACCGACCTTGGTCAAAGCGTGCTTGACCATGGGTAGCCCTATCAATTGACCGATAATCACCGACCCAATGACCGCATTAATAAGGATTTTTGAAACAATGCCTATGGGAAATATTTTCATCTCCACAATCACCAAAGCTATGGTCCAGCCTGCATGGGGTGACAGTGCGAGCCCCAAATAGTCTCTAATCGTTCGTGGGGCATTGCATACTCTGGATCCAACCAGGGTCCCCAGTTGTTTGCCGCATACGCGCGCTGTGAAGGCAACCACGGCAAGTGGTGCGGCCGAGCTAAACACACCAAGATCCACATGCGCCCCGGCTAAACCAAAGAAGAGTCCAAACAAGGGCTCCTCGATTCGTTCGATCACTGTAAAAAAATCATGCTGCCGAACCTCCAGGTTGACAATCACAAAGCCCAGAACCAAGTTCGCCACCAATGGTGAAAGCTTTAATATAAAGGCCGCTCCGCAGGTAGTGAGAATACAGCCTAAAACGATCATCAAGAGCGCTTCTCGCCTCCGTACAAAGCGAGCCATGAATTTAAGAGTCAGCCCTGCAGCAGCGCCAAGAGAAAGGGAAAGCCCTATTTCAGCCATTGTTCTCCATAGCACGCTGAAACAGGAAGCCGCTTGCGGATCGATGAGAAACCGGCCAAAGGTGTTCGCCAGGGTAAAGAAGATTAGGGTCAGACCATAGCTGATGGCTATGACGCTCAATAGGGTGGTGGTGAAGGGTCCACTGGCCCTCAGTTCCGTAATCACCGCGAGGACCGCCCCGGAGGCCGTGGCTATGGAGATGGTTGCAAGAATCAAGGCCATTGGAAGATATGTGCCAAGCAGGTCATATTCCGGCCCTTGAAGTTCTGTTAGAAATGGTATTGTTGGAACCAGTATGATCCCCGTGAAAAGAAAAGCGCCGGCAGCCTGAAAGACGGTTACCCAAAGGATACATTTGCCCAAGCGCCTGATTCTGTCAAGCGGGAGGCTACCGCCCATTAAGTAGGCAATAACACCCAGGGCTATTTCACTGATGATCTGCATATCATCATCGATCAGTTGCCGTGGCAGCACATTACAAAAGGAGGGGCCAAGCAGCATCCCCACCAGAAGATAACCGCTCACGCGCGGCAACTTGAGTGCATTGGCAATCCGTCCCCCCCAGTAGCAGAAGATGAGTAAAATTCCTACTGCCAGCAAAGGTAAGGTAACCATGAAAAATCCTTTTAACCTGAATTGTCCGGTTTTTTTCTAACCCGGCAACAAATTATGTCATTCCGACCCTAGCATCGCGGAGAGCTGGAATCCAGCTCCCCGAACACGTCGAGGACATGGTTGCGGGAATGACGACACACAACTCAAAAGTTCATCTATATAATTGCAGATTTAATACCTGAATCTTGCATAGACCACACCTTACGCCGTTCTCCGGCAGTAGTTCATAGCACATCGCTTCTTTCATATGGCTGCCCCCATCACTTTAGGGTTCAGAATCAAAGCAGGTTCTCTATTTCGTCTTTCGAGAGGGAAGCGGACCGTAAACCTCCTACAACGCATCAGCTGACCATACAGGTTATGAGCGTGCGGGCGGCATGAAGCAGCTTGTTTGCTTTACTTCCAAGCCCAAACTTTCTAATGTTTTTTGAACCCTTCCTGCCCATTACGAGAATGCCATAATCGCCTACTTCAAGTTCCTTGAGAATGTCCCTTGCAATGCCCTGTTCCTGGGGTTCAAGTTTGAGGGTGATGTTTTGCTCCGGGACCCCGGCCTTGATAAGTTTCTGTCTGCCTTCATCCGCAATCTCTTTAACCTTTGCGGTCTCCTCCTCCAGCCACCCGCTTATTTTCTCCTGCTGTGCTTCAAAACCGCCCTTGTCTATAATGCATCCGTAGTCCCAGCACTGAGCAGGTAAGGGCGGGATCACATGAAAAAAGGTGAACCGGCTGTCTTTGAGATGCGCAAAATATTGTAATGTATAGTCCATAACCCTTCGGCTGACAGACGTCCCGACCAGCGTTACCAGCACGTTATGGGGACGGACACGCGGATCCATTATCCAGACGGCCGGGACATCCCCCATGTAGGCCAATCGGTAGGTGACGGGCCCCATGACCTGACGCGACAGTGTTGTTGCTCCCCATCGAGCCACGGCAACCGTTTTAAAACCTTGAGAACCTGCCAGCTTTATCATGGATTCAGAAGGATCGTTGCAGTCCTGCTCGAAAATGGTTTTGACCCTATTTTGATCAAACCCGGATTTGGTTAAAGCCTCTTTGGCTTTTTTTAAGATGTTCTTTTGCTGCAGGCGCCAAAGCTGGTGATGCTTTTCCAATTCATCAGGACTTAGCTTAAGCGTTTTCGTCATTAAGGAGAAATTGAGGTCACGAGCACCATGAAATACTGTAATCCTGAGATCTTCGTTATTTTTTTGCAGATCTCCTGCCTCAGCCAAGGCCTGCCGGGCAAAATCGGATTCATCTATGCCGAACAATAGTTTTTTGTCTACACCCATCGATTTCAACCTCCATCAAAAGAGTCTGTTTCACGGAACGGTTCCGTGGTTTATTTTCGGGCTCTTGTATTTTTTAGAAGCATAAGGCGTGCCATAATCTGCAGTGGGGCCAACTGAGTGAAATCAGCCAGTTATCTCGGCCGGTGGACACAGGAAAAGCCGAAAGGATGAAAAAACTTGAAATATTTAGAAACCTTTTTCGCAAAACTTCAAGCCGCAAAAAGCAACGAAGAAGCTATCGGGAAGGCTACAAAGGGTCAAGGAAACAGCCTTTTCTCATTTTTCTAATTCCTGATGGCCTTTTGATTTCGAAGTTTCCCAAAAATTTATTTGAAATTTTGTCAAATTTGGCTGTATGCCGCTGGAAAAAAATAGGCCAATTAATTCTAACTTATTGATTTATAAGCCGTTTTTAATATATTCTGCGAGTGGCATGGTTTATGCTTTTGAAGTATTGCAAGTGTGAAGATGCTATTTTTGCGCGGATTATAAGCTAAAAAAAGCATCTTGCAAAAAGGCAGATAAGAATTTGATTAGAAAAAAAGAAGGGAAAGTCTTTGTAGCGCATAGTCAGGGCGTTTTCTAATATGTCAAAACAAGGAGGTATTGAAAGATGAGAAAATTAATGTGGTTGGTTTTGGTCGTTGTCTTTGTTTTTGGGGTTTCTCCTGCAAACGCCGATCACCCTGATGGGAACGCTATAATTCAAAAGTCTGATGAGGCGATATCCGCCTGTCGGTCGGGCACGCGAAGGTTGGTGATTACCACAAAGGTTGGTACCCAAACAACCAGTAAGTGGGTCGCCCGCAACAGTTACAAAAAATTTCCTGATGGAAAACGGGCATTACTGGTTATTCTGGAACCGGAATCTCTGAAGGGCGGTGCGCACTTGTTCTGGAAGCGAACTGACAAAACAACTGAAGAATGGGCTTACTATCCGCCTGTAGGCAGGGTTAGAAGGTTGTCGGGCTTAACAGCCCACGACTCTTTTTATGGCACCGATTTTACCTATGCAGATCTCGGAATTAGAGATCTACATGGGATACACGGGTTCATAAGCGAAGAAATTCACGCCAGTATCAAGGCGTACAAATTGGAGACAATACCGCTAGACCAATGCTGCTATTCCCGCATTATCAGTTGGATTGCAGTCGACACCTTCCTCCCGATCCAACGGGACTACTATGATTCTAGAGGCCGGCGCTGGAAGACCGAATTATTCGAAAATGTTGTCACAATTAACAATATACCAAAGCCCATTCAAATTAAGATGCTGGACCATCAACGCAACCACAGAACAGTAATTACGGTTAGCGATTTTTGTTATGACATTGAGTCTCTGACTAAAGAGACTTTTAGTCCTGAAAAGCTTTCAGAGGCCGTTTCCTCATCGGTTTGTACAGTGAATGTGCTTAAGAAACGATAACCTTGAGCCGTTATTTAATAATTTTTGTAACTAACCAGGTTAGTTAGGCTGAAGACTGTTAGCAAAGGCCTGAACATTGATTCGCGGTGGGTTATGCGTATGGGGATTATTAAGCGAATTGGAAGTTTGAACGAAGAGATCCGCAGATGCAACAAATGCAACTTGGCTGAAACCAGGGTAAACGCTCTTTGCGGGGAAGGGGATCTTAATGCGCAACTTATGCTCATTGCCCAGGCGCCCGGAGAGAAGGAAGATAAAGAAGGTAAGATGTTTATCGGCCCTTCGGGAAAGGTACTCGACGAGTTATTGAGAACGGTTCATATTAACAGAAAAGAAATTTATATGACAAATCTCATCAAATGTATGCTTCCAAAATACAGGAAGCCGAAGCGTGAAGAGGTCGAGATTTGCAGCCAGTACCTGGATCGCGAAATAGAACTCATAAGCCCTGACATATTGGCTTCGTTGGGTTTTTATGCAACCAGATACCTCTTCGAGAAGTATGCTTTTCCATTGCTGACCAGACAGGAGTTTAAGGAGGTTTGTGGTAAAGCCTTCGAGACTGAAGGTAAAAAAATTATACCTGTACAGCACCCCGCTGCCCTTCTTCATAACAGCGCCATTAAAGAAGATGTACTAAGGAATTACCGGAAAATGAAGGCACTCTTATCGAGTCCGCTGGAGAAAGACGATTTCATGAAAAAATAAAGATAAAACAGATAGAGAAATGAAGCACGAAATGAATACCGTCTGATAGTTTTAATCTTGCCCTTCTACATCCTCCCGCTTCTTAAAATCGATATGAGTAGCCAGAATCCCATGGCCCCTGCAAAAACAAAACCGATCAGGCCGATAATCGGTATCTCATGCCACCTGGGCGGAATCCCCGAAAGGACGATAAGGCCAGAGCCGATGACTAAAGAGGCCAGGACAATGGCAAAGGCAATCCGGTTGCTGATCCTGTCATGGGTGAAAAGCATCTGATCCAATCCCCGATGCTCAAATTCTATTTTTACTTTACCCTGTCTGGTTTGCCTTAATATATCACGAACTTCCCCCGGGATTTCCTTTAAAAGGTTTAATAAATCGGTCCCCGTGGCTACCATTTCTTTGGCGATTCGACGGGGGTGAAGGCGATCGATCTGACTCTGTCTAAAAAACGGGCCTGCCTGCTCTATGATATCAAAATCCGGATCCAGGGTTCTGCCAAGGCCTTCCACTATACTGAGAGCTTTGATCATCATAAACAAATTGGGCGAGACCCTCAGGTGGTGTCTTGTAACCATCTCCAGGAGCTGGTGCAGTAATTTTCCCAGTTCCAGCTCCTTCAAAGGCCGATAAAAATGCCGATCAATAAACTCGGCCACATCTCCTTGCAGAGAATGGCGGTCCGGCTCCCCATCCGAAACGGCAAGCCTGAGGATGGCATTGGAGGCTTCTACCTCATCCCGATGAACGATACTCAAGACCAGGTCGGAAAAGTTCTCCCGGCTACTCAAATCGATACGCCCCATCATGCCGAAGTCTATATAGCAGATGACATTGCCCGGAAGAATAAAGATGTTGCCCGGGTGAGGATCAGCATGAAAGAATCCATGAACAAAGATCTGCTTCATGATCAGGGCATAACCCTGCCGGGCGATTTCGCATCGGTCAAGCCCCTCTTTTTCCAGCCGGTCGATGTCGGAAGCTTTAATGCCATTTATCCATTCCATGGTAAGAACCCGTGTTCTCGTAGCTTCGCGAAAAACTTTTGGGACATAGACTGTCTGATCATCGGTGAATTGCCTGGCAAAGCGCTCCATATATGCAGCTTCCAGACCGAAGTCGAGCTCCTTTTCCAGCGTGCGGGCAAATTCCTCCACGATTTTTGTGGGGCGCTGGATGTTCCATCCTTCCAGATGATTCTCCATCAAGCCGGCAAGGTGCATCATTATTTCCAGATCCACTTCTATGGTTCGATGAATCTCCGGCCGCTGAACCTTTACGACCACTTCATCTCCGTCTAACGTCCGCGCCCGGTGGACCTGTCCTATGGAGGCTGCTGCCAGAGGGCGCTCGTCGAGATGTGAAAATAACTGATCTAAAGGTTTTTGGAACTCCCTTTCGATAGTTTCCTTTACGCCGGAAAACGGAAACGGCGGCACTTCGTCCTGAAGCTTGGGCAACTCCTTGATGAATTCAACCGGCAGCAGGTCGGTCCGGGTGGAAAGAATCTGGCCCATTTTAATGAAGGTGGGTCCCAGCTCTTCCAGTACCATCCTCACCCGTTCCGCCCGGGAAAGTGTTTCAATCTTCTCCCGGCGTTTGCGGGATATCATCTGCAACCCGATCTCCAGGTATTGTTCAATCTTGAGGATGTCCACCACATCACCAAAACCGTACTTAAAAAGCACGGTGAGGATTTGGCGGTACCGTTGTATATGGCGATAGGTTCGTCCGATTCTGCCGATTTTATAAAACGCCAAACCATCCTCCTTTCCCCAACAGGGCGCCGATACTGGTGCCGGCAATATAATCCACATGGATGCCGGATTCGGTCAGTGCCCGAATCACCCCGATATGCGCCCACCCCCGGGAAGAGCCGCTGCCCAGAGCGAAACCCACCTTTCCTGCAAATAGGCGTTTTTTCTTTTTGCGGAAGGGATTAATCATTTTTTGATATTTTTGATCTCTCTATCCAGCCGAGCAATATCATTTTTAGTGGCTACATCCATTTTTTTCAGTACTTTCGTTACCACATCTTCCATCTTTTTATCCAAATCTTTTTTAGCCTGTTTAGACCTTTCCAGCAGGTCATCGAGCAGCTCTTTTCCTTCCTTTTCGGATAGCTCGCCTTTTTTTGTCAGATCCTTGGCCAGTTCTTCAACCTTTTCTATAGTCATGGTGGCCAACCCTACGCCTGTCAGCATGGTCTTCTTAATTAGATCAAACATAATTTATCTCCTTTCTATTAGTTGTTTTGGTGTGTTCGTGTCTATTAACAATCATATAGCGTCTGGTTGCGGACGTCAATCTTATCTAACACGGCATCTTTTATGCAATAGCGGTAATAAAGAATCCGACCCCAGAGGGGCCGGATTCTTTATTCCTCAAAATACTTCATGTATTCCTGCGGTTAAAATTTTCATCTTCCTTGATCTTGACGAAAAATCCTAGTTTTCGTTCAGACACTAAGTAAGTACATGGCAGCCAAAACCCTGGGCCAGTATGCGTCCGACGACCGTACCGATCTTTCCTGTTCCGATAATACCAACTGTCTTGCAGAACATATCAAAGCCCAAAAGCCCATCCAGGAGAAAATTTTCTTCCCGTACCCGGTTGTATGACTTATGAAATTTACGATTGAGAGTAAGGATCAACCCTACTGCAAATTCCGCCTCCGCATGAGGCGAATATTTCATGACCCGCATAACAGTAAGGCCGAGCCTTTCGGCCGCGTCCAAATCTACACTATTGAAGCCGGTGCAACGGAGAAGTACCAACCTTGTTTTTCCCTTGACGAGTATTTGAAGAACCTCATGGCTCAGATCATCGTTGACAAAACAGCACACGGCCTCAAGGTTGTCGCCTTACCTGCAGGCATGGCAAAAGCAAGGTCCTCCTTTAACCCTTTGATCACTATAAACGCGGGTCGATATGTCCCGGCCCGCCACACTCCGGAGTATAGCAGGTAACATCTATAAAATTGCACCTCTCGCCACATTCCGGGCAAACATCAGGGGGTTTTCCTGCCGTAATGAGAAATCCGCATTTAGCACATTTCCAGTAAGTCATTCCACATTGAGGACAGATATCCCCCTCAAACCTGCCGTCGGCAGTGTAACCACAAAGTGCGCATACTCTTTTATCTTGTTCTTTTTCCATTCAATCCTCCTTCTCTTGATGATAGATGTAAAAATAACCTTTCCATTGGCATTGATAGGGGTAAATTCATCCTGCATGCATATGCAGGTAAGTTGTATTCATTTCGGCTTTATACTCATTCAGGTAATTGACTGCTTGAAATTATGTTATATAAATGTGCATATGTATCAATTGTTGGAACTTGCACAGGTCCTAATCCTTTGGTAAACTTCATCGAAGACGTCAGTCAGCCTCAGAATGCCCACTATTTCCTTGTCTCTTATTATAAGCAAAGATTGATGGTGCCCCATGATCAGTTGGTGCATGGCTTCATTGAGGGACGCGCCATCTTCAACATATTCACTTTCAGCCGGAATGTACATAACATCTTTCACCTTTATTTCAGATGCCTTGGAGCAGATATGATCCAACGGCCTTTGCCACAAATTGTATTTTTCTATCATGGATTTAAAGAAATCAGGACTGAAACCCGTACGTGATATGCCTTTGATGTTTCCCATTTCTTTGTATCCCGGTTCCAGGCCCCTGATCACATCCAATTGACTGATCTTTCCTGTAATATGATTGTTTTTATCAAACACCAAGATAGCTCTATGCTGGTGTCTGTTTTTGTCGAATCGCTGCTTCGATTCTTCCAGGGCCGTGACTGCCTCATACAGGGTCGCCTCTTCCGAAATAGTCGCATATTCATCAAGAGGGACCATCAAGTCTGTTACGATCGGCGTTTCCATAATAATCCTCCTTTTACAGATATAAAAATTACTTTGTATCGTAAATATTTAGTAACTGTTCAGGTTGCTTAGGCTGTAGGCTAAAGGCTGTTAGTTTACGAAGCCTGCGCTATCTGCGCATTGATCGAAGCACGGGTCCCAAAACCTTCTCGGCCTGACTCTCACGTGCGCGCCCTTCTCATTTGGGAAGTCAAACCATACATTCCCTCTTTGGGGAATTCCCTGGTTGCCCGATAGACCAGAAGCACCACTTCATCAGCCAATTCAAACGCTCTGAGTTTCGTATGATCACGCATGTTCCCTTCCTGCGGTACCTCACAGCCTAAATGCCTACAGCCTATCTACCTGAGTAGTTACAATATTTAAAGCTTCTTCTCACAAGGTGTTGTGTGAAGAAATGAGGCGGCATCGATCAACCATGCCTTCTATTGCGCTAAAAGTTGAGGAGAGCGCTTATCGCAACCCACGAGCCCAAAGCCCCCTATGGGCCAGGATTTTTACTTCATATTTTTGAGACAATAGTTTCTAAAGGGCGCGCTTTCCTTTTGCGCGAGCCCTAAGGGTTCGCGCAAAAATAAATTCACATTTTTGGCGCTCAAATTTAAGTTAGGTTTGGTAGATATTTAAGAGCAAAAGACGCAGTAATAGTGGACTATTTCAAGGTTTTTGCTCTTCAAAATCTGCCAAAAATGACCTGAAGATGAGATGCCAAAATGTGAAGTTATTTTTGTGCGAGCCCTAAGGTCATACAAATACGTTTTTTTATTCCCTGAGCCCCATACGTTTTTCTATCTTGTTCACCAGTGAATGCGAATCTTTTACCTTTATATATTTTCTGCCGGTCTCAAGAATACCTTCTTGCTTAAGACCCTGCATATATCTGTTTACCACCACACGGACAGACCCGATCATATTTGTCAGGAAACTTACTTGAACCACCCTTTCCAATAGAAGACCCAGAGCAGCACCACGGCGAGAGCAATCATTACGGCAATCACAAGCGGGTATGAATAGGGCCATTTGAGTTCCGGCATGTATCGGAAATTCATGCCGTAAATGCCCGCGATCAACGTAAGCGGCATAAAAACAGCAGAAAGAATAGTGAGGAGCCTAAGCCGTTTGTTCGTTCTCTCCTGGAGTGTGAGCTGATAGTGCTGGCGAAGCTCGGAAAGGTGCGTTTGCTGTCTACCTACCGAACGAATAGTATACTCTAAATTTGTTAAAGAATCTCGAAAGTATTCTCGGAAATACGAAATATCGAAGACATCGGACTCAATTGTTTGCAGGGCTGTCATGCAGAAACGTTGGTCATCACAGGTCTTTGAGAGGCGGGCGACCCTTTGTTTAAGCATCATGATCTGGTTGATCTGAACAGAGTCCGCCATTTGGTCTATTGCTTCTTCCAGCGACTCGATCTTGCGGCGAAACTTTAAAATGAATGCCATATCATCATCAATCAGGCGATCAAGGATCTGATAGACGATCGCTGCCGATTACGATGCGCCACTCTAAAGATAATCCCAGGGTCATGGATTTTCTATCTCTTTTGTGTTTTGTAGTTCAACTTCTGTTCTGAGTTTAACATAAAGTTGATGTGATTTTTCACGATTTATTATTCAAGAGGGGGCGTTTTGAAACTGGCGCTGTCGAATACTATTTTGATGGATGGTCTACGCTGAATGTATTCCCGCAATTTTCAGCGCTTTCAGAATCTCGTTATGCAAATAACCATTACTGGCAATTACTCCGCAATTACCAGCCAGTTCCCTCCCGTATGTAAAGTCAAGAGGGTTCCCCGCGATATCAGTGACCTTTCCACCCGCTTCCGTAACTATTAACGATCCCGCCGCATGGTCCCATATTTTTTCTCTGCCACCTATTCTGCTCGGGATCAAAAAATACATATCCTTTTTCCCTTGCGCAACCAGGACGTATTTAATCTGACTGCCCAGGCGTAGGGGCGGCCTGGTTATGCCCAGTTGCACTGCGATTCCGGCTGAGTCAGCATGAGAGCTGTGACCAGGGTCAGGAGATTCACAAAACCCTGCCTGTCGAGGTTCCTTTTGATGGCTTACTTCAATAGGCCATCCAGGCCCGTTTTGATCCAGATAATTGACCGATGCTCCATCTTTATGGACAGCCACAAATATGGCGCCTTCCGGTTTGTCGTTATGCGAAAATTGGGATAGGTTAGGCAAGGCCAGAACGGCAACCACTACCCGTGCATCCACAATCAACGCAAGGGAGATCGCAAATTGCTCGCCCTTTAAAAAACCTGTTGTTCCGTCAACAGGATCAAGGGTCCAGAAACGATGAGAGAACTCGTCCGCCCTGCCATGATCGATCCAGTGACAAACACCTGGAGCGTCTGCTTCCTCCCGGGTCTGTCTGACGAACATCACTACCTGATCCAGCAAGTTTTTATTTCCCGGTTCCCGCAACATTGCGGAGCCTTCCTCGGCCATAACCGGGTCGCGGGGAAAAGCATCGTATAACGTGCGACAGATGAGGGCCTGGCTTACAAAATCGGCGATTGTCACAGGAGTGTGATCCTTTTTCCGTAGTACACCTTTCAGTGACAGGGACTGGATACTCCTGCAAAGCCGGGAAGCTTGCCTTACAGCAGCAATGGCCGTCTGTTTTTCGCGCTCAAAGGTTCTGTTCGCTGTGTTCATTAGTTGGCAGTTCTAAACAGGCTCAGCTATTCTTTCAGTCCTTGATTATCCGGCCCATCTCGATCTGATGTATGTCATGATCTCTTTGGCTGCTTCATGCGGAGAGAGGACATCCGAAGCTAATTGAAGCTCAGGGTTTTCAGACTCTTCATAGGGCGTAGAGATGCCCGGCAATTGTCCCCTCAACTTGCCTTGGACGGCCCTTTTATACAGATCCTTTTCCACGGCCTGATTTTGGCGTGATGTTTCGCGCATTTTGCATGTTTCGAGAGGGCATTTCACATAAATCTCAGCGAATTCAGAAATCAGTTGCCTGGCTAACACTCTGAATTCTCTACGGTTTCCAGTTGCATCAATGATTACGCTTTTCCCGCACTTCTCCACGAGGAGTTGGGCCATCAGGGCCAGGGAACGATAGACAAGGGAGCGTTCTTCATCAGTATACCTGGGCTCCGGTGTCAGGATTTTCCTGACTAGATCCATGCTAAGGGTTATGACCTCAAGATCCGATTCCAGCAGCATCTGATCGAGTTCCTTGACTATTGTGCTTTTCCCGGAACCCGGTAACCCGGTAACCCAGAGACAAAAGTTCATTTTTCCTCAATGTAATTCGTAATTTGTTCTATTTCAAATTGTTCTGTTTCCAGGACCGAATGGCCGAAATCAAGCAGTCTTCTCTTTGTCTCAGTCCTGTCATCGGGATAAAATTTTGGGTTGGCGATGACAAGGATTCTGAATGCGAAAAAGGGCTGTACCACATGGAATATACCGCGGTCCCTTGTATCTTCGAGATAGGAGTTCAGGAATTCTCGAAAAAGATCGGCGAAAGACCCCATAAAGGTCCCGGTCTCCTTAATTGCATAATGGATATAATTTATGCCCAGGCATGATACATCGTCGGCCGCCTCTCCCCATGAACCTCTTGACCGGTCAAGAAGGGTAAAGTCGTCACCCTCAAACCATATGTTTCCGGGATGATAATCTCCGTGCACAATGCATAATCTCTCGTTTTTATCCCTGATTTTTCCCCACCAGGAAAGGCATTTTCCTGCATATTCAACAAGCTCGGAATCTGTGGTGAATTCGACCGGATCATAGGTGTCAATAATACCCATAATACACTCCCCGTGGCCTATCAGTTCACGTATCCTCCTTCTGTAAAGGGACCTGGCGTTTTCACCTCTGTATGTTTCAGCATGGATTTGAGCAAGAAAATGGCCGAGCATTTGCGCCCTCTTTATATCTACGTCCATAAGCCTGCCCCGCTTCAGAATCATATTTAGATCCTTGAAATAGGGCATTCCTCTTGCCTCATTCATAAAGATATAAAACTCCCGGGCGTCCTTGAGGGATATAAGCCTGTCCGGACCTTCCCCTACCACATCCACCGCCCTTATGTGCTTTTCCATCTTATTATAGTCGGCATTCGCCAGGAGTAAAACCCGGGCCCTGTCTGAAAAATGATCATGGCCGAACTCGGAGGGGAAGAGTGTTTTCATGATTAAACGTTTCTCTTCGGAGGCAGCGCTGAATTTTATTAGATATGCGACCCCATGCATCCCTTCACCAAGGCTCTCCATTCCCGTTAATCTGGTGTCCGGGCCAAAATGTTCTTTCAAATAGCTCTCAACTTTCGTATTTATGCGCATGAAAAATCCTTACCAAAGAGGTTGCATATTTTTCATGGTCTTTCCCTCCTGTACAGGGTCAAGAACCACTGCCAATTCACATCAGCAATCCTTACGAATCAGTTAAATATCTCCGCCAAAAATTGTTTTTTTGTCGGTAATAAGGTTATGCATTCCCATGATCTGATACATTTTGAGGAGTGAAATGAGCCAACTGATTGTTGACTCTGCTCCCTGGTTCTCATTGACTCCATCCGGTTGAAGACCATCGCAGCACCCACCTGTTTCAAAATCATACAGGGCTACATCGAGATCATTTCGGCCAAGAAACCATCCCAGGCAACGCTGGGCCTCTTGAAACCATCTTGTGTCTCCTGTTGCTACATAGACATCAATGCAGGCATCAATAAGGCTCATGGCCTCTATGGGTTGCTGGTCAAAGTTTGCCTTTTCACCCCCTCGCGCATACCACCCTAAGTTCCCGATGACGGATAGATGCCCGTCTTCTGCGGTTTGTATCCGGAGGAGCCATTCAAGTATACGTGTCCCTGTCTCAAACATCTCAGGATCCGGTATCCACTGGCCTGCCAGTACCATTGCATGGGGAATCTTTGCATTGGCATAGGTTATGATGTCTTCACACCACAGCCACCCCTCACGGCAGTTGTTCTTAAAAAGATGAAACAATTTTTCCGCCAGTTCCGTCCTGAGCCTGCGGACTTGTGAGTCTCCACCGTATTTGTTGAGATAGGCATCAAGACCGACAACGCTGAATGCCCAGGAGCGAGGTGAACCAAAGGTCTCCAGGCGAATGAGCCCATCATGAAATAAACGCATGGCCATATTGCGTATGCCATCGTTTGGGGCATACTTGACCGCTATGCCGAGCGCCCAGATGGCCCTTGCATGGGAATCTTCGCTGCCGCCATCCTCCAGCCATCGCCTGTCATAGGAAAGAAAATTTCTGAACCTGGCATTTTCCGGATTAAAGGCAAAGTGGAGAAAGGCAAGATACTTTTTTAGAATCGGGAGGATCGTTTTGTCTTTACGTAGCGAGTAATATATGCACAGGGCAATAAGCGCCCTTGCATTGTCATCGGTACAGTAACCGTGATCCAGGTTCGGGACATTGTACGTGGCATGCTGGAGAATGCCTGTGCCATCTGTTATGCTCTTCAGATGGGAAAGATCTATCTCGGGAAGTTCATCCAGGACCTTGTGCTCTTGCCTGGCTACTGTCAGATCTCTGGGTATTTGCCTCCGGAGTTTACAGACCTCCGAGATTAGATCCAGGTGAGCACGCGCCACTTCCTTGAAGACCATTGATCTGCCATATTGATATGCCTGCGAGCGCATTTCGTCCTGTTCCTGATTGTTTTCCAGGAGTCGTATGATTTCCA
>Ga0209345_10002370_pt1 | contig 20896 bp, 22 predicted proteins | sample Cruoilmetagenom7_FD_187294 | JGI IMG/M metagenome (GOLD analysis project Ga0209345, IMG submission 187294) | Oil polluted marine microbial communities from Coal Oil Point, Santa Barbara, California, USA - Sample 7 (SPAdes) (version 2) | ecosystem: Environmental > Aquatic > Marine > Oil seeps ... | reverse complement strand
GCGCGAACACTTTGAAGACATGGGCTACAGCGTTGAGACCCATGGGCAAAAGTCCTTCAACGGCGTCGCATTATTGTCGAAATACCCGCTGGAGGACGTGATGCGCGGCCTGCCCGGCGACGACGAAGATGAACAGGCGCGTTACATTGAGGCGACCGTCGTGGGCGACACAGCTGTGCGCATTTGCGGCTTGTACCTGCCCAATGGCAACCCGGTGCCGGGGCCGAAATATGACTATAAACTGGCCTGGATGGAGCGTTTAAGAATGCGCGCCAAGCATCTGTTATCACAAGAAGAACCGTTCTTCATGGCCGGAGATTTTAACATCATCCCCCAGGCCGAAGACGCCGCCCGGCCCGCAGATTGGACCGAAGACGCGCTGTTTCGCATGGACAGCCGCGACGCCTATCGCCGGATTGTCAATCTGGGCCTGACGGACGCTTTTCGCGTCCGCAATCAGGCGCCAGAACAGTACACATTCTGGGATTTTCAACGCGGATCCTGGCAGCGCAATGATGGCATTCGGATTGACCATTTTCTGCTGTCGCCCGAATGCGCCGACCTGCTGGTCGACTGCCAAATCGACAAAGAGGTGCGCGGGCGTGAAAAACCCTCGGACCACGTGCCCATATGGGTTGAGCTTGCCGCGTAAGGACCTGTCATGACACGAAAAATCATCATTGATACCGATCCGGGGCAAGACGATGCCGTGGCGATCCTGTTGGCGCTGGCCAGCCCGGAGTTGGACGTGCTGGGCATCACCGCCGTCGCCGGAAACGTGCCGCTGCCCCTGACCGAAAAGAACGCCCAGATCGTCTGCGAACTGGCCGGGCGACCGGACATTAAGATATTTGCTGGCTGCGACGCACCGCTGGAACGCCCGCTGGTCACCGCCGAATATGTGCATGGCAAAACCGGGCTGGACGGGCCGACATTGCCGGACCCGACTATGGGCCTGCAAACACAACACGCGGTTGATTTCATTATCGAAACTCTGCGTGCCGCGCCGCCGGATACCGTCACGCTGTGCCCGCTGGGCCCGCTGACAAACATCGCCACGGCCTTTCAAAAAGCCCCCGACATCATCGACCGCGTGCAGGAAGTCGTCCTGATGGGTGGTGGGTGTTTCGAAGGTGGCAATGTCACGCCCAGCGCAGAATTCAACATCTATGTCGACCCGCAAGCCGCTGATATTGTGTTCAAATGCGGACGCCCCATAGTTGTTATGCCACTGGACGTCACCCACAAGGCCCTGGTCACCAAACCGCGCAATGACGCGTTTCGCGCCATCGGCACCAAAGTCGGCACCGCGGTCGCCGAGATGACCGATTTCTTCGAACGCTTTGATCGCGAGAAATACGGCAGCGACGGCGCGCCCCTGCACGACCCCTGCGTCACCGCATACCTGATCGCACCCGAGCTGTTCACAGGCCGCCACGTGAATGTGCAGATCGAAACCCAGTCCGAACTGACCATGGGCATGACCGTCACCGACTGGTGGGGCGTGACAGATCACGCGCCCAACGCGCTGTTCATCGGCGACCTGGACGCGGACGGCTTTTTCGCCCTGCTGACGGAAAGGCTGGCCCGGCTATGAGCGTGCTGCGCCTTGCCTCGACCGACGATCTGGACCGGCTGGTGTCGCTGTGCGAGCGGTTCCATGCGGGCGAAGGGATCGAACAGGATGATGCCACACGCCGCGCCGCGCTCTATCCGCTGCTCGAGGGCTCGCCCCATGGCGCGATCTGGCTGATCGGGCCACGCAGCGCGCCGGTCGGTTATATCGCCGTCAGCTTTGGCTGGTCGATCGAAATGGGCGGACTGGACGCCATGGTCGATGAATTCTTTGTGCGCGACAAGGTGCGTGGGCGCGGCATGGGCGGCGAAGCCCTGTCAGCCCTGGCACGCGCGCTGTCGGAACAGGGCGTGACAGCCCTGCACCTTGAGGTCGCCACCGACAACGCCCCCGCCAAGCGGCTGTATGGCCGTTTGGGCTTTGCGGCGCGCGAGCAATACCACCTGATGACCCGTTTGCTATAGAGTGATCGCATGAAGTTCGACAATTCCTATGCCCGCCTGCCTGAGCGGTTTTATACCCGTCAGACACCCACGCCTGTGGCCAAGCCACAGCTGATTGCGGTGAATACCGCGCTGGCGGCTGAGCTGGGCATTGATCCCGGCGACCTGAGCGCCGCGGTCCTGTCGGGCAACACTGTCCCAGAGGGGGCCGAGCCGCTGGCACAGGCCTATGCCGGCCACCAGTTCGGCGGCTGGGTGCCGCAGTTGGGCGACGGTCGCGCGGTCCTGTTGGGCGAGGTCATCGGCGCAAACGGGCGACGTGATATTCAGCTGAAGGGCGCCGGGCGCACGCCCTATTCGCGCAATGGCGACGGGCGCGCCTGGCTGGGTCCGGTGTTGCGCGAATATGTGGTGTCCGAAGCAATGCATGCCTTGGGCGTGCCGACCACGCGCGCGTTGGGGGCTGTCACCACCGGCGAAAAGGTCCAACGCGAACGCGCCTATCCCGGCGCGATCCTGACGCGTGTCGCCGCCAGCCATATCCGCGTCGGCACGTTTCAATACTTTGCGGCGCGTGAAGACACCGAGGCCCTGCAGGCGCTGACAGATCACGTGATTGCCCGCCATTACCCCAATGCCGAAGACCCCGGCGAGCTGTTGCAGGCCGTCGTGCTGGCCCAGGCCAATCTGGTGGCAAAATGGCTGAGCGTTGGTTTTATCCACGGCGTGATGAACACCGACAATATGGCTGTGTCGGGGGAAACCATTGATTACGGCCCCTGTGCCTTCATGGACGCCTATCACCCGCAGACGGTATTCAGCTCGATCGACCAAAAGGGGCGCTATGCCTCGCAGAACCAGCCCGATATCGCGGTGTGGAACCTGGCCCAACTGGCAACCTGTCTGTTGCCGCTGATGGGGGATCGCCGACACGCAGTCGATGCCGCCACCGACATCGTGCACAGCTTTCCCGCCCTGTTTGCCGCCGAATGGTCGCGGCTGTTTCGCGCCAAGATCGGGTTAGAGACCGCACAGCCGGGCGATGACGCGCTGATCACCGGGCTGTTGCAACGCATGGCGACCAGCGGGGCGGATTTTACCAATACCTTCCGGGCCTTGGCCGATGGCGACGCCAGCGCGCATGTGACCGATGATGGTGCCTGGGACAGCTGGGCCCCGACCTGGCAGGCCCGTTTGAAACACGAACGCGACCCGCGCAGCGTGATGCGCGCCGCCAACCCCGCCTTCATTGCGCGCAATCACCGGATTGAACAGATAATCGAGGCCGCGGTTGAGGGCGATTTCGCCCCGTTCCACCGGTTGAACACCGTGCTGGCCCACCCGTTCGAAGATCAGCCCGAGGCCGCAGACCTGCAAGCCGTGCCAGAAAACCATGAACGGGTGCTGCAAACCTTCTGCGGCACCTAGCCCGCCTATTCCGGCGGCCGCGCCTTGGAAAACATACCGCGATTGCGCCGAACAAATTCGGCGATCATGCCGGGCAGCCCCCAGCGGTCGCGCCCTTTCAGATAGGCAAACCCGGCCAGCGCGCCAACGGCTGCGCCGATGGTGTCGACGATCAGGTCCCCCATCGTATCAATCAGCCCGCTTTTCTGCATGTTGAGGTCAAAGAACCAGTCCATGGCAAACTCAAATACCTCCCACAATGTGCCGATGGCCAGCGCGAAGGAAAAAGCGATGATGGAAATCGCCCAGGCGGGGGCGGCGTATTTGTCACCCTCAAACAAGGTCAGGGCAAAAATCACGCCCATCAGCCCGAACCCCATGGCCGATGCGCCATGCATGACGATATCCCACCAGGTAAAGCGTTCGTAAAAATCGAATGCCTCGCCCAGAAACAGGGTGCCGAACAGGAACAACACGATGCCGGCGTAAAACCCGACGGGAATGCGGATGTGCAACCGGTCCGCCAGAAACGCAGGTACGGTCGAGGCCGCAAGCGTGCCCAGCGCGATGAACATCATCGAATAGTTATGCTCATAGGCCGCAAACCCGGCTGTCGCCAACAGGAACAACCAGACCGCATAAACCACATAGCTTTGGCCTTGAACCATCATGTTTCCTATGTAGTCCGCTCTCGTCCCCCCTTCAATCATTGTTGCAGAATGCTTAGGTTCAGGGGATGAAGCTGTTGACATACAATATGCGCAAGGCCGTCGGGCTGGACCGAAGGCGCGACGCGCATCGGATCATGGATGTGATCAACCACGCCGGTGCGGATGTCGTGGTGTTGCAAGAGGCCGACCGCCGCCTTGGTCCGCGCCCTGCCGCGCTGTCACATCGCCTGATCGAAGACGAAAGCGACTATGTGCCTGTCGCATTGGCGGGCAATGACGTGTCGCTGGGCAGCCATGGCAATGCCATCCTGGTGCGCAAGGGGCTGGCCATCGCCGCCGCGACCCGCATCGCCCTGCCGGGGTTAGAGCCGCGTGGCGCCGTGTCGGTGGAAATTGCGGGCAAACTGCGCGTGGTCGGTGTGCATCTGGGCCTGATGCGGCGTCATCGCCAACGGCAATTGGCCGCCCTATCCGAAACGCTGGACGGCCACCCGATGCCCACCGCCATCCTGGGGGATTTCAACGAATGGTCCGCAGCCCTGGGGTTCGAGGCGCTGCATGACGACTATACCCTGCACGCGCCGGGCCGCAGTTTTCACGCCGCCCGCCCCGTCGCCGCGCTGGACCGCGTGGCCCTGTCGCACGGGCTCGAACTGCGCGACGCCGGGGTCGAGGAGACGAAACAGTCGAAAATCGCGTCCGACCACCTGCCCGTCTGGGCCGAGGTGGAGCTTAGCGGCGGTTGATCAACACGATCCCGACCGCGACCAGCACCAGTGAGGCGATCATCTGCCAGCTCACCTGTTCGCCCAGCCAGGCCCAGCCCATCGCAACGCCAAAGATCGGCGACAGAAAGGCGAAACTGGCGACCGAGGACGCCTTGTAGCGCTTCAACAGCCAGAACCACGCCATGAAGGCCCCCGTCGCAACGAACACCGTCTGATAGGCCAAACCCAGCCAGTGAACCGGCTGCAAGTCCCGAATGAACGGGCCAAAGAACACGGCGGCGATCAGCATGACGGGGGCGGACACGACGACCTGCCACATCATCTGCATTTCCGGCCCCAGTTCGCGCAGCCGCGTGACGCGGGCGGACAGAGACACGCCCATCCAGCCAAGTGCCGCGGCCAAGGCGGCCAGATCCCCCAACAGGGACGCATCGCCGCCCGCGCCAGAGCGATCCAGAATGGCCCAGGTCACGCCGCCAAAGGCCAGAGCAAGGCCGGCGGATTTCACAGGTGTCAGCCGTTCTCCGGGCAAAACGAAATGCGCCACCAACGCCATCCACACCGGCATGGAATAGAAAATCACGCTGACTCGTGTGACCGTGGTCAGGTCCAGCGCCACGAACAGGCAGATGAATTCGGCCGCGAAAATCAACCCGGCCAGAATGCCTGGCCCCACTGTGCCACGGGCGAAATCCAACCGCACACCGCGCGCCCACATCCACGCGCCGATGACGAACACCGCACCGACACTGCGCAGGGACGCAGCGAACACCGGCTGCAAGCCCTGATTGGTCAACTTGATCACCACCTGGTTCACCGCCAGAATCAGGAAAATCGTGACCAAAGCCCCCGCCCCAAAGCGGTCCAAGCGGTCCATATGTGATTTCGCATCCATCGCGCGACAGGACCTGTGCGCACGCGGCAAGTCAAGCCATTCCCAGCCGCGCGAACCCATGGTATTCAACCCGAAATCAAATTCACGAGGCCGCAATGACTTTCCTGCAAATCGCATCCTTTCTGATCGTTCTGGCGGGCGCTTTTGGCGCCATCAACTATCTGTTCCTGAAACTGCCCAGCGCCATTGGCATTCTGGTGGTCTCCCTGTTGGCCTCATTGGCCGTGATGGGCGTTGATGTGGTGGCACCCGGCCTTGGCATTGCCGATCAGGTGCGCAGTGTCGTGACCTCAATCGACTTCTCCGACACCCTTTTGGAGGGCATGTTGGGCCTGCTGCTGTTTGCCGGCGCGCTGCATGTGAAAGTGTCCGATTTGCGACAGCAATGGCGCGTTGTGCTGTTGATGGCGACCATGGGCGTGGCCCTGTCGACGGTGATTGTCGGGGTCGGGTTCAGCTGGATCACCGGCATGCCTTTGATGATCGCGCTGGTGTTCGGGTCGCTGATTTCCCCCACGGATCCGGTCGCGGTTCTGGGTGTCCTGCGCGAGGCAAAGCTGCAAAAATCACTGGAAACCAAGATCGCCGGTGAAAGCCTGTTCAACGATGGCGTCGGATACGTCGTGTTTCTGGTGCTGGTCGGCATTGCCTTTCCGACCGGCCATGATGCCCATGGCGACGGCATGATGGATGCGGCGAAACTGTTTGTGCAAGAGGCCGGCGGCGGCGCCCTGTTGGGCATCGTGCTGGGCTGGCTGACCTTCCGCGTCATGCGCCTGATTGATGATTATTCGCTTGAGGTGCTGATCACGCTGGGCCTGGCGTTCGGCGGCTATGAGCTGGCCGTTGCGCTGCATATATCGGCCCCGATCATGGCGGTCTGCGCCGGGTTGTTCATCGGTGACGTGGGCGCAAAACATGGGATGAGCGAACAGACCCGCGAATATGTCGATGCGTTCTGGAAACTGATCGATGAAATCCTGAACGCAGTGCTGTTCCTGATGATCGGCTTCGAAGTCTTTGCCGTGGCCTTTACCGGCGACGCGGTGATGGCGGGGGTCATGGCCATCGCGTTGGCACTGGTCGCCCGTCTGGCTGCCGTGGCCGTGCCGGTTCTGATCCTGAAGCCGTTTCGCACGTTTTCCAACGGCATTATCCCGATCATGACCTGGGGCGGGCTGAAGGGCGGCATTTCCGTCGCGCTGGCGCTGTCCCTGCCCGACAGTGAATGGAAACCGCTGATCCTGACCGCGACCTATATCATCGTGATCTTTTCAATCATCGTGCAGGGGCTGACGGTGGCAAAACTGGCCAACAAGGTCGGGCGTGAACCGGATCTGGTATGATCCGCGCCACCCGATATGTAAAAATCAACACCCCCGGTTCCGTCCAGCATTATCCTGCGCTAGAAAGCAGAACAGACGCGCGAGGACGACCATGACAAAAACCATTTTGCAGAAATGCGACGCCAAGGGCCTACGCATGACCGAACAGCGCAAGGTTATCGCTTCTGTGCTGCAAGACGCCCACGACCATCCCGATGTTGAAGAACTATACACCCGCGTCAATGCGGTGGATGGTGGGATCTCGATCGCCACGGTCTATCGCACCGTGAAACTGTTCGAAGAGGCGGGCATTCTGGTCAAAAATGAATTCGGCGACGGGCGCGCGCGCTATGAACCCGCCGATCGCGAACACCACGACCACCTGATCGACCTGACCACCGGCGAGGTGATCGAATTCGTTGACCCCGAGATTGAGGCGCTTCAGGTTCGGATCGCGGAAAAGCTGGGCTATGATCTGCGCGACCACCGGCTGGAGTTGTACGGCATCAAGAAAAGCTGAGCCAACGCGCGCGGCGCTCAGATGCCCCCATGCGCGACAGGGATCAGCCCAACAGGTCAGGGCGCAGCACCATGACAGCGCCCAGCACCAGCAACACCACCCCGCCCACCAGATGCGAGGCACGCGAATAGCGCCCGGTCATAACGGCCGCCCGCAGCGTCACCATGGCAATCACGAACAGCGCCGTGTCATCCAGCAGAAATACCGCCAGGTACAGCATCAAATAGCCATAATAGCTGACCGAGGGCAAATCATGCATTGCCAGCGTCTGGGTATAGATCGCAGGCAGACCAGCCGAACAGGCCAGCTCGACCAGATTAACGGCAATCGCCAAGGCGCCAACACCCAGCGCAGCCACCAACAGGTTCGGCATTTCCACCATGGCCCGAAACGCGTCTGAAATGCGTTTCTTGCGCCCGCCCGGCGTTATTTTGCACAGGCCTTCGGGGTTGGACCAGTATTCGCGCAGGTACCAGATGCCAGCCCCCAGCGCCAAGGCACCAATGCCAAACCGAATCCAGCCGACCGCGCCGATCCACAACACCACGTTCAGCCAGGCCGCCATCACCGCGAAATACATCACGCCTGTTGCCAACAGGAACACCGCACCCAAGGTCCACATGCGGCGCGTGTCGCGCACGCCCAACAATAGACCGATCAGCAACGCCAACACCCACATGGCGCAGGGATTGAACCCGTCCACCGCCGCCAGTACGACCGTCAACAGCGGCAAGGACAGCGCGGCGGGATCAACTTCTGTCCCCCATGGCAGGGAAAACACCCCCCCTGAGGGCACCGCGACAGGGGCCATCGGCGCAACCGCCTGCCCGGCGCGCAAATCGGCGACAGGATCGACACAAGGTACGTCGCGGCATCGCGCGATCATTGCCTGCCAGGCGCCCGTGCTGCGCCCCCCCGGGGCAAACCCCAAGCTGTAGCTGCCGCCGACGACCGCCAGCGGCACGGCCGCGCGCTCCATCGCGAAATGATCGACCACCGCTTCAAACAGCGCATCATTTTGCGCAGCCGCCCCCAGCTCAATCAGATCCACAACCAGATCGGGGTCCTGCATCTCGGAGAGCGCGGCCTTGGCGGCTGTGCAATGCGGGCAGCCCTGTTGCCAAAACAGATGCAAAGTGACCTCCTGTGCACGCGCAGGCAGAGCAAAAACCATCAGGGCCAAAAGCATAAACAGAACGCGCATTGTCGCCTCCTTCAACATGGCCAGTCTGCGCCCCGCCGCCGGGACGCACCATGACCCGCATCAAGGCGCGCCGACCTGTCGCAGGCGCTGGTCACGCCGGGCGGAGCAGGCGCTGGTCACGCCGGGCGGAGCAGGCGCTGGTCACGCCGGGCGAAGCAGGCGCTGGTCAAGCCGGGCGGAGCAGGCTCTGGTCACGCCGGGCGGAGCAGGCTCTGGTCACGCCGGGCGGAGCAGGCTCTGGTCATTGCCGGGCGGAGCAGGCTCTGGTCATTGCCCAACAAACCCGCCATGGTCGCACGACACGCCCAACCCCGGAGCCCCCATGGACAATTTACGCGGCATTGGCCTGATGGTCACCGCCATGGCCTTCTTTGCCCTCGGGGACATGACAATCAAATGGGCCACCCAGGTCATGCCGGTGGCACAGGTTCTGGCCCTGCTGGGACTGGGCGGCGGGCTGGTCTTTGCCACCATGAGCCGCATCAAAGGACACCGGGTGATCAGCCGCGATTTCCTGCGCGCGCCCATCCTGTTGCGCAATGGCGCCGAGGTGGTTGGCACCGTCTGCATGTTCCTTGCCCTGTCCAGGGTCGACCTGTCCATGGTCGCCGCGATCTTGCAGGCCACACCGTTGGCCGTCACCTTTGGGGCGGCGTTGTTTCTGGGCGAACATGTCGGTTGGCGCCGCTGGAGCGCGACCTTCGTGGGCTTTATCGGCGTCCTGATCATCATGCGCCCCGGCCTGTCCGGCTTTGACCCCGACACGATCTGGGCGCTGATTGCCATGGTCGCGCTGGCCATGCGTGACCTGTCGACCCGGATGGTGCCGCACGTCGTGCCGACGCTGCGCATTGCGACCTATGGCATGTCGATGCTGGCCCCGGCTGGCCTGGTTCTGATGATCAGCCTTCAGCCCCCCGTGGCGATGGCCCCGACGACTTGGGGTCTCATGGGCCTGATGGTGACTGTCGGTGTGCTGGGCTATCTGGCCATTACCGCCGCCATGCGGGTGGGCGAGGTATCAGCCGTGTCGCCGTTCCGCTATTCGCGCATGGTGTTTGCGCTGGCCGTCGGCATGTTGGTGTTCGGTGAACAGCCTGACATCTGGACCTTGATCGGCACCGCCATCACCATCCTGGCCGGGCTTTACACCTTCTTGCGCGAACGGCGTGGCACATAAGGTCGTTTCCAGATCAACCGGTCGGAAATGAACAAGCCCCCGCCCCTTGCCGCGCCTAGGGCTCGCCCAAACAAGATGAGTTTCACATGAACAACACCAAAGGCATCCTTTTGATGCTGGCCGCAATGGTCGGCTTTTCGCTTGAGGACATGTTCATCAAGTCGATGACCGCCGGGCTGCCCGTCTCGCAGGTGCTGATGTTCATCGGCATGGGCGGCATCCTGGCCTTTGCCGCGCTGACCCTGATGCAACGCGGTACGTTGGCGCCACTGGTCCATCGCGATATGCGGTCGGGCGCCATGCTGTGGCGCAACCTGACCGAAGGGGGATCGACGATCTTCTTCATCACCGCGCTGTCGCTGGTGCCGCTGGGCACCGTGGCAGCGGTGTTTCAGGCCACACCGCTGGCCGTCACCGCCGGGGCCGCGCTGTTTCTGGGCGAACGGGTCGGCTGGCGTCGCTGGAGCGCGATTTTCGTCGGCTTTATCGGTGTTCTGATGATCATCCGTCCCACGGCACAGGGCTTTGACACCAACGCCCTGTTGCCTCTCGTTGCCGTCTTCGGCATCGCCGCGCGCGACCTGATCACCCGCGGGCTGAAGCCAGACATTCCTTCAACCTCGGTTGCGTTTTATGGCTTTGCCGCCGTGTTCGCCGCCGGAGTTCTGATGGTGCCTGTGTCGGGCGCTTTGGCCTGGCCGACCCCCACCGGGTGGCTCTATGTGATCGGTGCCGTGACCTTTGGCGTTGGTGGCTATTATGCCATCGTGCTGGCCATGCGGACCGCGGATGCCAGCGCCGTCATGCCGTTTCGCTACTCGCGCCTGGTGTTTTCGCTGGCCCTTGGCATGCTGATCTTTGATGAAACCCCCGATGGCTGGACCCTTTTGGGCGCCGCCATTGTCATTGGCACCGGCATTTATACCTTCATTCGCGAACGTCAGGCGCAACGTGTGCGCTAACATCCGGTCACACGCGCCATGGCCCCTTTCCACGCCCAAACCCCTTGGGTATAGCCTTGTGCAAAGATTTTTCTTTCGCCACGGAGCCTGATCCCTTATCAGGGGCCGCGACGAAGTTTAGCGCTAACAGCGACTGAAAGGCCGACGCCATGAGCACCATTATCGACATCTTCGCCCGTGAAATCCTGGACAGCCGGGGCAACCCGACCGTCGAGGTCGACGTGATCCTGGAAGACGGCACCATGGGGCGCGCTGCCGTACCCTCGGGCGCGTCCACCGGCGCGCATGAAGCCGTGGAAAAACGCGACGGCGACAAAGACCGGTACATGGGCAAAGGCGTCCTGGAAGCCGTCGCCGCCGTGAACGGTGAAATCGGTGAAAACCTGGTGGGATTTGACGCCACCGAACAAGAAGCCATCGACGCGGCAATGTGTGAGCTGGACGGCACCCCGAACAAGGCCCGCCTGGGCGCCAACGCCATTCTGGGCGTATCGCTGGCCGTGGCCAAAGCGGCGGCCGACTATTCCTCGCTGCCGCTGTATCGTTACGTTGGCGGCGCCTCCGCCCGCATCCTGCCGGTGCCGATGATGAACATCATCAACGGCGGCGAACATGCCGACAACCCGATCGACATTCAGGAATTCATGATCATGCCCGTGGCGGCCGCGAACATCCGCGAAGCCGTGCGCATGGGATCGGAAGTGTTCCACACGCTGAAGAAAGAACTGTCCGCCGCAGGCCTGTCCACTGGCATCGGTGACGAAGGCGGTTTTGCCCCCAATATCGGTTCGACCCGCGAAGCGTTGGATTTCATCCTGACCTCGATTGAAAAAGCGGGCTACACGCCGGGCAAAGACATCTATCTGGCCTTGGACTGCGCCGCGACGGAATACTACAAAGACGGCAAATACGTGCTGTCGGGCGAAGGCAAATCGCTGTCCTCGGACGAAAACGTCGCCTATCTGGCAGCCCTTGTTGCGGACTATCCAATCATCTCAATCGAAGACGGCATGTCCGAAGACGACTGGGACGGCTGGGCCGCCCTGACCGCCGCTTTGGGTGACAAGATCCAGCTGGTCGGCGACGACCTGTTCGTCACAAACCCGGATCGTCTGGCCGATGGCATCGCCAAGAAATCCGCCAACTCGATGCTGGTGAAAGTGAACCAGATCGGCACGCTGTCCGAAACGCTGAAAGCCGTCGACATGGCCCACCGCGCGGGCTTCACCAACGTGATGAGCCACCGGTCCGGCGAAACCGAAGACGCAACGATCGCCGATCTGGCGGTTGCGACGAACTGCGGTCAGATCAAAACCGGCTCGCTGGCGCGTTCGGACCGGCTGGCGAAATACAACCAACTGATCCGCATCGAAGAACAGCTGGGCGAAACGGCAGAGTACGCCGGGCGTTCGATTTTGAAGTAAGTTGGCATTGACGAGTGACAAAAAGCTCCGCCAGAATGGCGGGGCTTTTTTCGTTTCAGGTTTGTCAATTTAGGACAGCTCTTTGCCGAAACTCCACTATTACACATCACCCGATCATCTGATTGAAAGCCAAACAAACAAACGGCTAAAGATCTCTCGCTACAACGATGTGAATGACCCGTTCGAACTGGCACCGTTTGACATTTCAAACAAGGAGCTTCGAGCTGTCCATCATGAACAAATGGGAAAGCTGAATGCACGTTTAGGCCTAATCTGTCTCAGCAAGACCTGGCAGTCTCCACCAATGTGGGCACACTACGCTAAAAACTACACGGGGGCCTGTCTGGAACTGGAGGTCACATATGACCACCTATTCGAAATCAAATACCGCGAAACAAAAAGCTTTCCAGGACTTACCTTGGAGGATTTCGTGACGCATATTAATGCGAAAAATATCAAGGAAGTTTTCGGGACCAAAGCTAAAGAATGGGCCTATGAACAAGAACGTAGACTCCACGTTCCTTTGGACCACGAACGCGTCATTCATGAATGCAAAGACGGTAAGGATTTTCATTTCCTTCCTTTTCATGTGATCCCCCAAAAAACATTCCGGCTGCTGCGAGTATATGTTGGGAACAATTGCAGACTGGGTATCAACAGAATAAAACAGGCCACAAAGTCATACCGATACTCAGTGGATGTAGTGCAAACGCGGCCCGCGTTTTCCAAATTCAAAGTAGTGCGTCAAAAGGACAAGTCGTTGTGGCATTTGCTCCCTCGTCCAGGCAAGGATTGACCACTCTCCATTCCAAAGCTGACCACCTTCTGACCCCGGACCTGAGCCAAGGCCAACCCCAGCTGATCGTGCCAAAAGACCACTGGCAAGCGGCCCGCAGCACAGATGACTACACCCTGGTCAGTTGCACCGTCTCACCCGGATTTCAGTTTGACGGTTTCACACTGGCACCGGACGGGTTCGACATTCCCTGACGACGCCTCAAGCGCCAAAAACATGCGTACGCGGCACGCGTACTCCGCTGGATCACGTTACCGGTCCAGCAGAACCGCCGACAGCGGTGCCAGGGCGACCGATTTGGCCCGGTTGCCCAAAGTCCATTCAATCAGCGCCTGCACAGTTTCCAGTCGCGCGTGGCCCAACATGATCACACCCTTTTCCTGGCGCGCCTTGAAGGCGGCGTTGTCCATGAAACGGCGGATCACAGCCGCGCTCTGACCGTCATTGTCCAGATCGCGAAACACCAGCCCCGCCGGCACGCCTGCCTTCACGGCGCTTTTGTGGCCTGTGTTCAACCCCTGAGGCACGCTGACCAACCCCAGCCCCTGTTCGGCCAGCACCACGGCCACCTGACGCGCCGATGGCCCGGCGGCCTGGAAATCGGCGGCCATCATCACCGCCACGGCCGTGGACAAATGCGGCGCCTGCGCTTGCAGGGTCACTTCGACATCGGCCGGCGTGGCACCTTCGGGCAAGGGCACGGCGACGATGACCTCGGCCCCGGCAGCGCGATAAAAGGTGATCGCCTCAGCCGCATCCGCCGCACCGGCATCCACGACAAAACTGACCGCAAAGGGCAGGTTTTTGAGGTCCCCCAGGGCGTTACGCGCAGTCGGCACATCCAGAAGCGCGACGGCCATCAATGGGCGCCCCTCGGGGTTTTCAAACTCGGCCGCATTGCGTTCGATCGCCAGCAATGATGGTGCAATTTCGGCGGCGGCCAGTTGAGCAGCCTCGCCCCCCTGTTCGCCGCCGCCTTCGCCACCGCCGATTGTCGGCAAACGGTTGGTGGTCACGTTCGGGGCCAAGTCCCCGATTTGCGTCACTGGCGCGCTTTTGATCGGTGCGGGCGGCGCATCAGTCTGCTCATCACCTTGCGGTGGCGTTTCAGCCTGCGGCCCGATTATCGGGTCTGCTGGCACAGCCGCCGGGGCGTCGCTGACCTCGGGCGCAGTTTCGGCGGGTACAGGTGGCGTGGCCGGGCCAGGCACGACTGCGGCCAGAACATCATCCGAGGGGGCCGGGCGTTCTGCCCCTTCGCCATCCGTTGGGGCCGGATGCGGCAGGGCATCTTCCATTGGCTCAACCATCGGGGTTGCGGTGGCAGCGGTCCTGTCTGGCGCGGTTTCGCTGGCGGGGGCCTGGGCCACCGGTGCGGGGGGCGTTGTCGGCGCGGGCGGGGTCGCGGGGGCGGCCACGGGGGCGCTTTCCCCTTCGTCGGGCACTGGCAGAGTCCGGGGCAGATCCTCGTCGGCCACGATCACAGTTGTGGATGGCGCGGGGGGGACCTCGGCGACCGGCTCTGGCGTATCCTGCGGCATTGGCGCGGGATCGGGAATGGGCTCGGGGTCTGGCATAGAGGCGGCTTCGGCTGCGACCTCAGGCTCGGCGACAGGCTCAACCACAGGTTCGGCCACAGGTTCGACCATCGGTTCAGCCACAGGCTCGACCATCGACTCCGGTGCCATGTCGGACGCAGGGGCAACCACCGGGGCAACTACCGGGACAACCACTGGAGCCTCAACCGGCGGTTCCACCACAGGACCGGTCAACACCGATACCGTCGCAAGGCCCGCCACCCCGACAACCAATCCACTTACAATGCCTGACATGAACCCGCGTGCCATGTGGTGCCTCCATCAACAATCCTTGCCCACTGCTCTTGACCCCCGGCAGTGGCTCAGAGCATGTATAGCCCGACTGCATCCGCACGTAACCCCCCATAGGCGAAAGGCCGCACGCATGATCCTGCTGATCGATAACTATGACAGCTTCACCTACAATCTTGTCCATTATTTGGGCGAGTTGGGGGCGGATGTTCAAGTTCACCGCAACGATGCGCTGGACGTCCAACAAGCCATGGCGCTGAAACCCGACGGTATTTTGCTGTCGCCAGGTCCCTGTGACCCGGATCAGGCAGGCATCTGCCTGGCCCTGACCCAGGCTGCGGCTGAAACCGAAACGCCGCTGTTCGGCGTGTGCCTGGGCCACCAGACCATCGGCCAGGCCTTTGGCGGCAAGGTCGTGCGCGCGCCCGACATCGTGCATGGCAAAATGGGCACAATCCACCACGAAGGCGGCGGCGTCTTCAAAGGCCTGCCCAACCCGCTGCAAGGCACGCGATACCATTCGCTGATCGTTGATCGCGACAGCCTGCCCGATTGTCTGGACGTCACCGCCTGGCTGGAGGACGGCACAATCATGGGCCTGTCTCACAAGACCCTGCCGATCCATGGCGTGCAGTTCCATCCCGAAAGCATCCGGTCCGAACATGGCCACGCGATGATCCAGAACTTCCTGAATACCGTGAAGGAACCCGCATGAGCGACGCGATGAAACCGCTGATCTTTGCCGCCTCCGAAGGGCCGCTGTCGCGCGCCCAGGCCGAGGCCGCGTTCGAAGAGCTATTCGAAGGTCGCGCCACACCGGCCCAGATTGCCGGGCTGTTGATGGCGATCCGTACACGCGGCGAAAGCGTTGCGGAATATGCCGCCGCCGCCGCCGTCATGCGCGCCAAATGCACCCCCGTGAGCGCCCCCAAAGGCGCGATGGACATTGTCGGCACGGGTGGCGACGCCCTTGGAACATTGAACATTTCCACCGCGACGGCCTTTGTCGTGGCAGGCGCCGGAGTGACCGTCGCCAAACACGGCAACCGCAACCTCAGTTCAAAATCCGGCGCGGCGGATGCTTTGGGCGAAATGGGCGTGAACGTGATGGTTGGGGCCGAGGTGGTCGAACGCGCCATCAACGAAGTCGGCATCGGTTTCATGATGGCGCCCATGCACCACCCGGCGATGAAACACGTCATGCCGGTGCGTCAGGAACTGGGCTGCAAGACCATCTTCAACATCCTCGGCCCCCTGACCAACCCGGCAGGCGTGACGCGCCAGTTGACCGGCGCTTTTGCCCCCGATCTGATTTTTCCCATGGCCGAAACCCTGCAAGCGTTGGGGTCTGAAAAGGCCTGGCTGGTGCATGGCGCGGACGGCATGGACGAGGTGTCGATCACCGGGCCGACATCGGTCGCGGCCCTTGAGGGCGGCAAGATCCACGCCCGCGAAATCCACCCCGAAGACGCGGGCCTTCCGATGCACCCGCTGGCCGCAATCCTGGGCGGAGAACCTTCCGAGAATGCCGCTGCCATGCGCGCGCTTTTGGCAGGTGAGCCTGGGGCCTATCGCGATGCGGTATTGCTGAACGCAGCCGCCGCATTGGTCGTGGCCGACAAGGCAAACACCCTGCCCGAAGGCGTTGAAATGGCGGCCGAAAGCATCGACAGTGGGGCCGCCAAGACCAAGATTAAGGCATTGGCACGCCTCACCTCGGCCACATGACGCCGGACGGGCTTGGCGCCTGGGGAGAATTGCCCTTTTTCACTGATGACTGGCCGCGCATTTCCCGTGCCCTGGCCGAAGATCCGCGCCAGATCCTGCCCCCGGATGCGGCAAGGTTCCGCGCGCTGGAGCTGACCCAACCCAAGGCCACCCGCGTGGTCATCCTTGGGCAGGACCCCTATCACACAATCGGTAAGGCTGATGGGCTGGCATTCTCCATCCCCCAAGGCTTTCCCGGAAAACTGGATTCGCTTGGCAACATCCTGAAGGAACTTCACGACGACTTGGGCACTCACAGGGACCGGACAGAGCTTGACGACTGGGCGCGTCAGGGCGTGCTGCTGCTGAACACCTCCCTGTCCGTGCCAGTCGGCGAGGCGAATGCGCACAAGAAACTCGGCTGGGATCTGCTGGTGGAACAAGTTTTGACGCAGGTGTCGCAGGCCCCCACCGCCTTCGTTCTCTGGGGTAACAACGCCCAAAAGCTGGCAAAGCACATCCAACCCGGCGACCATCTTATGATTGAAACCGCCCATCCCTCGCCGCTTTCTGCCCGGCGTGGTTTTTTCGGCTCGCGCCCGTTTTCAATGGTGAACGAATGGCTTACAGACAGGGGCGACCCTGCGATAGACTGGTGAAACATGACCCAAACCGTTCTGGACAAAATCAAGGCCTATAAACTGGAGGACGTCGCGGCGCGCAAAGCCACGCGCCCGCTTAGCGAAGTTGAGGCCGCCGCCCGCACTGCCAGCCCGACCCGAGGCTTTGCCAACGCTTTGTTCGAGGCCACCAAAACCGGCTATGGCCTGATTGCCGAAGTCAAGAAAGCCAGCCCGTCAAAAGGCCTGATCCGCGCCGATTTCAACCCACCCGTGCTGGCCAGGGCCTATGAGGACGGCGGCGCGACCTGCCTGTCAGTGCTGACCGATACACCCAGCTTCCAGGGCGCCGACGATTTTTTGGTCACGGCACGCGGCGCGACCAACCTGCCCGCCCTGCGCAAGGATTTCATGTATGACACCTATCAGGTGGCCGAGGCCCGCGCGCTGGGGGCCGATTGCATCCTGATCATCATGGCGTCCGTTGCTGACGCACAGGCACAAGAGCTTGAAGACGCAGCATTTTCCTGGGGAATGGATGTGTTGATCGAGGTCCATGACGAGGCAGAACTGGAGCGCGCCACCGCGTTGAAATCCCCTCTGCTGGGGGTGAACAACCGCAACCTCAAGACGTTTGAAACCACGCTTGATACCACACGGCGCCTGTCAAAACTGGCCCCCGCCGACCGTCATTTAGTCTGTGAAAGCGGGCTGACCACAGCGCATGATCTGGCTGACATGGCCGAATACGGCGCGCGCAGTTTCCTGATTGGCGAAAGCCTGATGCGTCAGGATGATGTTACCGCCGCAACCCGCAACCTTTTGACAAATCCGGTGCCCGCATGACCAACACACTGACCCATTTCGACGATGACGGACAGGCCCATATGGTCGACGTGTCCGACAAGGACTTCACCGCGCGCGTTGCTGTCGCCGAAGGGCGCGTGCGCATGTCGCCCGCCACGCTGGCGCTGGTCAAGCATGGCTCGGCTAAAAAAGGTGATGTGCTGGGCGTTGCCCGTCTGGCAGGAATCATGGGGGCGAAAAAGACCTCGGACCTGATCCCGTTGTGTCACCCCCTGCCGATCACCAAGGTCGCGGTCGACCTGACCCCCGACGACACGATCCCCGGCGTGTATATCACAGCCACCGTTAAAACCACCGGCCAGACCGGTGTGGAAATGGAGGCTTTGACCGCCGTTTCAACCGCCGCTTTGACCGTCTATGACATGCTGAAGGCCGCCGAAAAGGGCATGGAAATCATCGACATACGCCTTTTGTCGAAAGAAGGCGGCAAGTCCGGCACATGGACGGTGACAACATGATCCCCGTCGAACAGGCGCTGGCCCATGTCTTTGACCTGATGACGCCGCTTGGCACGGAAATCGTGCCCCTGGCCCAGGCTGCGGGCCGCGTGTTGGCCCAGCCAGCCACCGCCACCCGCAATCAACCGCCCTTCCCGGCCTCGGCCATGGATGGATACGCGCTGAACGGCGCCGAAGCGGACCCGGAATCACAATTCAAGGTGATCGGCGAAAGCGCGGCGGGCCATGGGTTTGACGGTCGTGTCGGTGCCGGCCAATGCGTGCGCATCTTTACCGGCGCCCCGGTGCCGGACGGCGCAAATCGCGTTATTATTCAAGAGGATGTGGACCGACAGGGCGACCTAATCACGCTGCACCGCGACCTATCCCCGGGGCCGCATGTGCGCCCCGCAGGTGACGATTTCGCCGATGGGGACAGTTTTGCCGCGCCCAGGCTTCTGACCCCGACCGACCTGGCCCTGCTGGCCGCCATGAACATTCCCGAAGTCACCGTCACACGCAAACCTTCGGTCGCGCTGATCGCCACGGGGGACGAATTGGTCATGCCCGGCGAAGCGCCCGGCCCGGACCAGATCATCGCGTCGAACTCGTTCGGTCTGAAAGCAATGATCGACGCGGCGGGCGGTGAAGGCCGCATGTTGCCCATCGCGCGCGACAATGTGGACAGTCTGCGCACGGCCTTCGATCTGGCGCTGGACGCGGACCTGATCGTCACCATCGGTGGCGCGTCGGTTGGCGACCACGACCTGGTCGGCACGGTCGCTGCCGACATGGGCATGGAACAGTCGTTCTATAAGGTCGCCATGCGTCCCGGCAAACCGCTGATGGCGGGCACATTGAACGGTGTTCCGATGATCGGATTGCCGGGAAACCCTGTGTCCTCAATGGTTTGTGGTCATGTTTTTCTGATCCCGGCTCTGCGCGCCCTGCTGGGCCTGGGCGCAGCACCTGCGCCGCGTCACAGCGCGAAACTGACCGCCCCCATCGCGGCAAACGGCCCGCGCGAACACTATATGCGCGCAAAACACGGCCCTGATGGAATTGCTGTTCTGACCCGTCAGGACAGCGCCCTTTTGTCTGTCTTGTCACAGGCCAACGCTTTGGTTGTGCGCCCTGTCTCGGACGGGCCACGCAAGGTCGGTGAAGAGGTGGAATTCCTGCCGATCTAAGGTCTGCTTGCGATTTACCTCCGGTTAAGCCCTGTTGACACAAAAGGGGAACGCGCGTAGAACATCCATTGAACGTCCTACATTTCCGGGGACGTATATGTATTGGATGGGCGTCTGTGAATGGCCCGCAACAGGACCGGAGGAGTGAGCAATGCTGACCCGTAAGCAACTGGATTTGCTGGAATTCATCCACAAGCGCATTCAACGTGACGGGGTTCCGCCCTCTTTTGACGAAATGAAGGAAGCGCTGGATCTGCGCTCCAAGTCCGGCATTCACCGCCTGATCACCGCCCTTGAAGAACGTGGCTTTATTCGCCGCCTGGCCCATCGGGCGCGCGCGATTGAAATCGTGAAGCTGCCAGAGGCAATGGCTGGCGGCGGACGTGCTGGGTTCGAGCCGCGCGTCATCGACGGTGATCGGCCCACCGCGCCTGCGCCCGCTGGTGCAATGTCGCTGGGAAACACCGGTGTGAATGATCTGCCGCTGCTGGGCCGCATTGCAGCCGGCGCCCCGATCGAAGCAATCACCGATGGCGCCAGCCACGTGTCTGTTCCCGGCTCCATGCTGGGCGCTGCGGGCAAGCACTATGCACTTGAAGTCAAAGGTGATTCCATGATCGAGGCTGGCATCAACAGCGGCGATGTCGTGGTGATCCGCGAGACCGCGCATGCGGACAATGGTGACATTGTCGTGGCCCAGGTCGATGGCTATGAAGCAACACTGAAACGGTTCCGCAAGAACGGTGACATGATCGCTTTGGAGGCCGCAAACCCGGCCTATGAAACGCGTCTGTTGCGCGAAGGCCAGGTCAAGGTTCAGGGCAAGCTGGTCGGATTGATCCGCACCTATTGATCCCGGTTCCACAGCCGAACGCCAGATGTGGCGCGAGTTTCGACCACGCGCCACGTGCCGTCTTTGACATAAACCGCGCGCGGCCCTGTTTGGGCCAGCGCCTTGCGATCCCATAGGTCACAGTTTCGGGGTATCTGCTCGGCTTCGGCAGACAGGATCACCAGCGCACCGGTGGCGCAGGCGTCGGTGACGCGATCCTTGGCACCACGCCCCGACAGGTGAACGACCTGACGTGTGCCCAGATCGAACAAAAGATGTCCCT